>ENA-OPCB01002071-OPCB01002071.1-human-gut-metagenome-genome-assembly--contig:-NODE-2071-length-11392-cov-2.107789_pt1 | contig 11392 bp, 9 predicted proteins | sample MGYA00241561_ERZ501473 | MGnify/ENA primary metagenome ERZ501473 (study PRJEB25962, sample SAMEA2042519) | human gut metagenome | biome: human gut; feature: human-associated habitat; material: faeces... | reverse complement strand
GACAAAAGACATCATAGAATTACAAGAATATGTGAATGCATTAGATCAGAGTACAGATAACGATGAGAAGACAATGTACGATAAGAAGATCCATTATGCGATCGCGAAAGCATCAGGCAATGTTCTGATCGTGAATATCTTAGATGCATTATCTGAAGTGATGGATATCTTCATTTTTGAAATGCGTCGAGAAATCTTAAGAACTGAGAAGCGAAAAGGAATGTTACAGGAAGCACATAAGCAGATTGTCGAATGTTTATTAAAGAGAGATGTGGTCAATGGACAGAAAGCATTGATGAAACATTTTGATATGATTGATAACATTATTCACAAAGAACTTTAAGGAAAGAGCCATTTTGACTCTTCTTTTTTATGCAAGATTAACAAAAAAAAGAAAAATGTCAAATAGTACTTTACAAAAGTAGACAATGTATATATAATAAAAACATAAATTGGTAGTACCAATAAGACAAAAACAGATAAAAACAATGGATGCGAAAAACATCCAAATTTTTTTCAAACAAAATTGGTAGTACCAATCTAGAGCGGAAGAGCTTAAGATAAAGGATAGAAAGTCTTAGGAATGAGGAGGAATAGCAATGGACATTTTAGTATGTATCAAACAGGTACCGGCATCTAATAAAGTGGAAGTTGATCCAGTAACCGGTGTACTGTTAAGAAACGGAGCCGATTCAAAGATGAATCCATATGATCTGTATGCGTTAGAGACAGCGCTTAAGATCAGAGAAGAAGTAGGTGGAACGATCAGTGTCATCAGTATGGGACCACCACAGGCAATGACAGTGATCAGAGAAGCATTTGCCATGGGAGTTGATCGTGGAGCATTATTATCAGACCGAAGATTTGGTGGAGCCGATGTACTGGCAACAAGTTATACGATCGCACAGGGAATCAAGAAGATGGGAGATTTTGACCTGATCCTATGTGGAAAACAGACAACTGATGGTGACACAGCACAGGTTGGTTCCGAAGTATCTGAATGGTTAAATATCCCAAGCGTATCAAATGTAAAGAAGATATCTAAAGTAGAATCCGATGCGATCACGATCGAGATGGATCTGCCGGAAGAACTGGAGATTGCTAAAGTCCAGTATCCATGTTTGTTATCCGTAGATAAAGACATTTTCCAGCCAAGACTTCCATCCTATGTAAAGAAGATGGATACCGCAGACCGTGAAATTGAAGTATATTCCTCATTTGACGCGATTGAAGAGGTTTTATCTGCTGGCTGTTTTTGCGGGACTTTGTGGCAGCCAACAACTACTGCGCAAATCACTGTCAAAAAAATTGCCGCTGTTTTTATTTGCTTGTTCATCCATATCCCCTCTTTTCTATATTAATTACGAATTTTTGTAGGAAGGACTGCTTTCACGCCTGCATTCCTTCGATTGACTTTCTACCCCTATATTAAAGAAAAATCCCCAATTATACAAGCAAAAAGTTTGCATAATTGAGGATTTCTAATTTATTGATGACAACCACACAATGCTTGGGAGGGGAAATTTAATGATTGCCATTCAAAAATCAGCTTAACTCGTGCATCCACACGCGCATCTGATTTTCACCTCTGTTTGCCCATGCATAATATGGGATTGCGGTTAGCGTCTCTTTTTCTTTCGTTGGACGTTCTTCACTGTAAAGCGCATCACTTGTATGAATCCGATAGCCATCTGCCTTTAACAGCATATTTCCAGAAAGCTTTCCTTCCTTGCATAATACAGCCTCTGCCTTTACATTCTCTGGAATACGCAGGCTCTGCACATCACCATCATTATCTACACCTTCAAAACAATATACGATTGGACCTCTCATCAATGCTACACAGCCTTCATCATCTCGAACTTTATTATTTGCATATACCTCTCTGACTGGCATATCAAAGGTAATCTCTATAGTATCACCTTCTCTCCATATCTGATTTATATACAGATAACCTTTTCGAATTGCGGCCTCAATGCAAACCGGCTCACCATTAATGGTCACTTGCAGATGATGTTCTTTTATTTTGATATATCCCGGAATATGGATTGCCAATGTAAAATCGCTCTGCTTTGGAGAAACATGATAAACAACCTTTCCTTCCCATGGATAACGGCTTTCTACCTGAATCTTTGCCTTTTCAAGATCTGCCTCCTGACCCATAAACAGATGGGAATATATCGTATCTTTTCCCTCACTCCAAGCATAAGCAGAAAGAGATGTCATTAAACGCACAAGATTTGTCGGGCAGCATGCGCACTCATACCAACCCGGACGCTCTGGAAGTACATGACGGTATCCAAATACCTTTCCTGAAATACCCGGCTGTACTTCAAGCGGATTTACGTAAAAGTAACGCTTTCCATCAAGCTGAATACCACTGATTGTGCCATTGTACAGCTCTCGCTCCATAATATCTGCATAAGTTCCGTCTGCCTCAATATTAAGCATACGCTTTGCAAAAAATACCATAGCAATTGATGCACATGTTTCTGCGTATGCCATATCATTCGGCAAATCATAATCCTCAGAAAAAGCCTCACCATCTGCGGTTGAACCAATTCCGCCTGTCAAATACATTCTCTGGTTAACAATGTTGTTCCATAAGCGCTTGCATGCCTGATAGAGCTTCTCATCGTTGTCTTCACCTGCCAGATCTGCCATTGCAGTATACATATATGTAGCACGAACTGCATGGCCAACTGCCTTGTCCTGTTCGTAAATCGGCTTATACACCTGTGCATACTTTGTATCGAGCGGATCCATTCCATACTGACCAAAGTGGATCCATCCTCTTTTTTGCTTTTCCTCATAAAAATAGTTTGGATTCTTTCCGCGCTCCTCAAGGAAGAAACGTGCCATATCTACCATACAGGTATCCTCGTCCATGATAACCAGACCGCCCGAACCGATCATTGCCCCGATCTTCGCCAGTGAATCAAAGTCCATCTTACTGTCCAGCTGATCCTCGGTCAGACATCCACCGGACGGACCACCGATCTGTACTGCTTTGAATTTCTTGTCATTCTGGATTCCACCGCCGATGTCATAAATAACTTCGCGCAATGTAATTCCCATTGGTACTTCGATCAGTCCTGTATTTCTTACATTACCGGTCAGTGCAAATGCTTTCGTTCCGGGACTCTCTGGTGTACCGATTCCTTTGAACCAGTCTGCACCATTTGTTACGATCATTGGAACATTGGCATAGGTTTCTACGTTATTAAGAACAGTTGGTCTTGCCCATAATCCCTGCTCTACTGTACGTGGCGGTTTTACTCTCGGCATTCCACGTTTTCCTTCAATGGATGCCGTCAGTGCGCTGCCTTCTCCACAGACGAATGCACCTGCACCACGGTTGATATGTAAATGGAAACTGAAATTGGTTCCAAGAATGTTGTCTCCTAAAAGTCCGATTGCCTCTGCCTGGCTGATCGCTGTCTTCAGTCTTTCAATCGCAAGCGGATATTCTGCACGTACATAGATATAGCCTTCCTGTGCCTGTACTGCATATGCTGCGATCATCATGCCCTCGATCATACGGTGCGGATCACCTTCCATGATACTTCGATCCATAAATGCACCCGGATCACCTTCATCACCATTGCAGACCACATAGCGGATCTTTTCTTTCTGGGAAGCAACCTGCTGCCACTTTCTGCCGGTGCGGAATCCAGCACCTCCACGTCCACGCAGATTCGAATCATAGATTGTCTGGATCACTGCTTCCGGTGTCATCTCAAAGAGTGCCTTTTCGATTCCGGCATAAGCACCGACTGCAAGTGCACCCCCAATATGCTCTGCGTCGATATGTCCGCAATTCTTCAGTACCAGTCTGGTCTGCTTTGCGTAGAACGGAATCTCTTCCTGTGACGGATAGGTCACTCCATCCATCTTGTAGAGAAGTCGCTCTACCGGTCTGCCGCCCAGGATTGTTTCGTTATAAATCTCTTCGCAGTCTTCCAGTTTTACTTTAATATATAAATAATTATATGGCTCAATTCTTACCAGAGGTCCCATCTCGCAGAAGCCATGACATCCACTCTTCATAACCTTTGTATGTGCGATTTCTTCCCCGATCTTTACTTCTACCCCTGTATGATCTTTTGTCAGTTCTTTTAACTTTTCATAAATCTTGCCTGATCCACTTGCCAGACATCCGGTTCCCCCGCAAACCAGTACTCTGCAGTCAGCCGATTGTTTTTTCTGACATTCAATACGATATTCCTTCAGTTCCGTTCTGTTTTCAATTTTCATTTTCTTCACCTCTCAGTTCTTCAAGAAGTTTGATTACCTTCTCCGGTGACATCTTCGGATGTACTTCATCATTAACTGTGATCGCAGGTGCAAGTCCACAGGCTCCAAGACAGGATACAGTCTCTACTGTAAAAAGCATATCGTCTGATGTATGCTTGTGCTCATTTAACCCCAGCTCTTTATACAGCGCTTCCAGGATAGGAATGGATTTACGCACATGACAGGCTGTTCCGTCACAGACCTTGATCACATACTTTCCTTTCGGTTCAAATGAAAAATTCTCATAAAAGCTTGCCACACTGTACGCTTTTGCCTCTGTAATCCCGATCTGTTTTGCTACATAGGTAAGCAGTTCCGGTGGAAGATAACGGTATTCCTCCTGAATATCCTGAATGATCGGTATCAATGAGCGTTCCTCCCTTGTATGCATGGCAATGATCTCATCCGTTTTCTGATAATAAGATGCATCTAACATTCCATTCCCTCCTTCGTCATATTGTACATTTCCTTCTTATTATTCTATTATTTTTATGACATTATAACATATATCTATAGTTTTCGTTTATACGTTTCATATATGATAGCTATATATTTTCCAATATATAATAATACAAGAATCAAAAGTATTAGTATTTATGAATAGACGGATAAATGTGTACCCAGCTCATCAAATACACAAAAAGAGCAGAATGGATATATCTTGGTCCGATATATCATTCTGCTCTCATTTACATCATTTCACGGATTGTTTCTTTTAAATGCCCAATAAATTCTCTTTCGTACAATTTTTTCTGATAACCCTTTTTGTAGATCAGCACATCCCGGATCATCTGTCTGGAAAATCCGGCATGCTTCTGCACCAGATTGTAGTTTTTCCTTAATTTTTCCGGTACTGGCGATACCCACATATAACTGTTTTTTACTTCCCGCAAAATATCAAACTGGCTTCCCCTTTCAAAAATATAAATTTTATTATGTGGATGAAGCGACTCTCCATTCTCACTCAGCTCGGTGTATTCTCCGGTCGGAAGTTTCCAGTCCCCATGCAGGATTTCCACACCATCTTCCAGTTCTTCTCTTATCTTTAACTCCCTCTTTGCAAGATCTCCATCCGCAGAAGTTAAGATCACATACGGAAGCTCTGCCAGAAGTTCTGCATCCAGCCCTTTCAGATCAAGAAGCGACTGAAAATAAGGTTCATTCTCGCACAGATACCGGATGATTCCCATGGAATACCCGTTCTGCAACACATTTTCAATGGCATGCATAGAACTGCTTTCCTGAAATTCTGCTTTGATCGCCGTTTCCTTGCTCTGCATTCCGATAAACTCTGCAAATGCACTGGAAATGTAACTTGCCCTCGGAACAGTAATCTTAAATGAGAGATTTTCTTTCCCCAGATCACTGCAGTCCCTTTTCATTTCCTCTATTTCGTAAATGATCCTTTTGGCATACTCCAGAAATTTCTGTCCTTCTCTTGTCGCCTTAACTCCCTTTGACGACCGCTCAAAGATAGAAATTCCAAATTCCCGCTCCAGATGCTTGATCGCTTTACTAAGATTTGGCTGCGCCACATAAAGTTCCTTCGCCGCCTTTGAGATTGATCCACTCTTATCGATTTCAACTACATAATGCAAATCTGTCAGATTCATCTTCCCCATCTGCCTTTCTGATCTCTGACTTTATCTCCCCATAACTATTTTCTGAACTTTTATTACAGATTCTTTTCCAGCCATTTACAGACTTCTGAAAATGTTCTCCCTGTTTCTTTTGGTCTTCCTACCGCAACAAGAACTGCCCCTGTTTCCTTTGCTGCCTGTACCTTTTCTCCAAAGCCTCCGGCTTTTCCCGATTCTTCACAAAATATTTTGCGCCTGTCTGATGGATCGTAGCCACGTTCATCTCCTTTGAAAATGGTCCCTGCATTGCAATGAGATGCTTTCCTTCAAAGCCAAGCGCGACCGACTCCATAACCGCCTGCTCCGTAGAGAGGACTCGCGCAAAGCAACGCTCTTTATACTCCGTAAGCTTTGTATATTTTATCAGTTCCTTGCTTCCGGTGGTAATCAGGATCTTTCCTTCTGTATTTTGCAGATATTCCACCGCATCTTCAACCGACTGCGCCCAGATCACCCGATCCGCTTCATCCGGCACTGCTTCCATCTTCTCCCGCAGGCAACGCAGATACTGCACACCGGAGATTTCGCAGGCCCTCCTTATCTCCCCAGTCACAAGCTGTGCAAATGGATGGGTTGCATCGATCACCAGATCGATCTGCTTCTCCTTTATCATCTCTGCCATCTGCTTCTGATCCATACGTCCAAAAAAGACTTCCGCATTCTCATGCTCTCCGGTACATTCTTTTCCATATTCGGTTGCGGCACTGACATAAACTTTTACATTTCTTCCATCCAGAAATTCCGTAATCCGCCTTCCCTCTGTTGTCCCTGAAAATATTAAAATCCGCTTCATATTCTGATCCTTACCTTCTTTTCTGCCACTGCTATTGTCACCCGGTTCATGCACTGCTTCGGCATCAGAAGCCTGCCATCCTCTCCGGCTGCAAGGATCGCCGCCCGCTCACAGACATTGTCCACACCCGTGATCTTCCGGACAAACTCCGAATGGGAGCTGACACATTTAACCTTTCCCAACTCTTCTGCTGAAAACGTGTAAAATGGAAGCTTCCACTTTGCCGCATAAGAAAGTAATCCCTCTTCTTCTTTTTTCAGATCAATACTGTCGATCTCAATGACTTCCTTTTCTGTAAATCCAAGGATCTTTTTTGCCTCATTGACCGCGCTTTGGATTTCTTCTTCGGAAATCCCTTTGCGACATCCGATTCCCAGCACCAGGTTCTTCGGCGAAAGATCCAGAATCGTCTCTTCTTCCCGCCTTTCGCCACTTCTTCCTGCAATCCGGATTCCATATGGATAGTTTCTGAGAAACTCTTCTGTTTCACATAGCTTTAATTCCTCCGGAAACTTTCCTTCTACTGGAAACACACTGTAAAGTCCAATCTTATTCCCATCCAGAACCACAGCTGAGATCTCCTTTGCTTTTTTCCGGTCTGTCAGTACCAGACCATTGCTTTTTGCAAATACATCTACTGCAAACTTTTGTTCTACATCCGTTGCTGTAGTAAGTACTGCCTGCGCATTTATTTTCTCCGCAATTTCCTTTGCAAGCTCTACAGCTCCGCCCACATGTCCCGACAGGAGCGGAATCACATAGCTTCCTTTTTCATCCATCACCAGAACCGGCGAATCGGTAAATTTGTCCTTCACGTGAGGGGCGATCATCCGCACTGCGATTCCTGCCGCCCCGATAAAAAACAAAGCCTTCTCTCCCCAGAGGCTGCCTATCCAGCTTTTCTTATCTTCCGGAAAAGCATGAAATCCGTATAATCTGCAAAACCGTGTCAAAGTATACACTTTGACACGGTATCCGCTTTGTATGAAATTCTCTCTGACTTTACAGGCCATCTGACAACCTGCATCTGTAAAACTCAAGATTACAATTTCCATAAACTTTAGTATTTCTCCATCTGCTCCACGTTCAGTACAAAAATCGTACTTCCACCTACCTGCACATTGATCGGAACGGACGGTGCTGCGCTCATGCTGCTCTGTCCTGAGATCAATGCCGGGTTTGCATAAGTGATCGTCTTTCTTTCGCCAGAATTCTTCTTGATGATCTTCAGTGCCTCTGCTACCTTCTCATCATCCACTACAACCATGATCGTGGTACTCTTTTTCTTCAGAAATCCACCAGTTGTAGCCAGCTTTGTTACCATGTATCCGGCAATATTCAGTTCCTCTATCGTCTCCAGTTCATCATCCTTATGCAGGATCGCCATAATCATCTTCATACAAAAACCCTCCTGTCTTATCTGGCTTTTGATGCCAGATTCCTTTTTCTTTTATTTTACCGCATTTACCTGGAAAGGTAAACGAAAATGTTGCATTTTAAAAGATTTTAAAAGATTAGTTGAAATCCAAAACGAACTTTAACTTTGTGCATTACCTATTACAATAATCTTCTTCAATCCTGCCATCCAGTATCCGGATCACCCGGTGTGCCTGACTGGCAATCTCTTCATCATGTGTGATGATAATAACCGTTCTGCCTGACCTGTGCAGTTCTTTCAGGATTTCCATGATCTCCTGTGTTGATTTTGTATCCAGATTGCCGGTCGGTTCATCGGCAAGAATGATCGGCGGTTTTGCGGCAACCGCTCTTGCCACCGCAACTCTCTGCTGCTGTCCTCCGGACATTTCATTCGGCTTATGCTTCATCCGGTCTTCCAGGCCGACACTTTTCAGGGCTTCCATCGCAAGTTGCTTTCTCTCATTTTTTGACACCCCGCGGTATACCAGCGGAAGCTCTACGTTTCCAACTGCATCCAGATTACTGATCAGGTTGAATCCCTGGAAAATGAAACCGATCTCTTTATTCCGCACATCTGCAAGCTGATTATCTGTCATACTCGCCACATCCTGCCCGTCCAGAACATACTTGCCTGAAGTCGGTGTATCCAGACAGCCGAGCATATTCATCAGCGTTGATTTTCCCGAGCCCGAATGTCCCACAATCGCAACCAGGTCTCCTTTTTCGATATCCAGATCGATCCCGTCAAGTGCACGGACTTCATTCTCACCCGGATTGTAGATTTTCTTCATATTTTCTATATGAATCAATGCCCCCATAAATGTTCTCCTTTTCTTTTCGCTCTACTTTACGTTCCTGTTTTCAATATACCTTATTTTGAATCCAATCACAATGCTATCCTCCTGGCATCATGAATTCTTAAGAATTTCTATTGAAAACATCTTTAAATTTCCTTCTTTATAAAAAATATCAATTATACATCTCGTTTAAAAACACTTATGATAAAACTATCATTTATAAAAAAGGAGATCTGAAAATGACCAATTTAAAATTACCGGAAGATTTTGAAACCTATCCGGAAGCAAGAAAGAATGCTTTTCTGAAAATGAAAGAGCTGAAGGAGTCCGGGCGCAGAATTGTCGGAGTTTTCTGTACCTACACCCCATGGGAACTGATTGAAGCTGCAGACGCAGCTGCAGTTGTACTTTGCGGGATCGGAGATGACAATATCCCGATCGCAGAGACCAGACTGCCACAGAACCTTTGTCCTCTGATCAAGGCAAGCTACGGTGCCGCCCTCGCTGACCGCTGTCCATTCTTCTATTTTTCGGACATGGTACTCGCAGAGACAACCTGCGATGGAAAAAAGAAAATGTATGAACTGATGTCCGAGCTTAAGCACTGCCATATTATGCAGCTTCCGCCAGGAAAAACAGGCCGCGGTGCGCTGGAATTCTGGAAACAGGAGGTAATCAGCGTCAAAGAAGATCTGGAGGATTTCTATCACATAAGGATCACAGATGAGCAGATCCGCAAAGCAATCCATCTTCGCAACCGGGAACGCAAGGCCGTCCTTGACTTCTTTGAGATTGGACGCTTAAAACCGACTCCGATTACCGGTTATGAGATCAACACGGTTATTTCCTCGAACGAATTCACGGTTGATCTGGAAGAAAAAATCAAATACCTGGAACACCGTACCGCTGAGCTTAAAGAGCTTTATGAAAAGGAATATAAAGGCAAACCATCCCGTCCGAGAGTTCTCATTACCGGATGTCCGACCACCGGCGTGATCGACAAAATTGTACGCCAGATTGAAGAACTCGGAGCAGATGTTGTCGGCTTTGAGAACTGTTGCGGTCCACGTGAGAAAAAAGATCCGATTGATGAGACAAAGGATCCAATCACTGCAATCGCCGAAAAATATCTTCGTGTAAACTGTTCGGTCATGAGTCCGAACCCGGGACGTCTCGAGGCGCTTGATGCCCAGATTGATGAATATCAGGTAGATGGTGTCGTTGAGGTCCTTCTGCAGGCATGTCATACCTTTGCCATTGAGTCCGATGCGATCCGCACCTTTGTCACCAAAGAAAAAGGACTTCCGTATATTGCAATCAATACAGACTATTCTTCTGGTGACCAGGCACAGATCAATACAAGACTCGGGGCATTTATCGAAATGCTCGGTTAAAAGAAAATCCGGTGATCTTTCCTTCGATCACCGGACTTCTTTTTTCTCTTTTTGGCAGAATCATTTAAGCTTCTTCTTTCCCTTCAACAAGGCTGTTCAGCTTCTTGTTAGCCAAGAAGATAAGTGCTGTAAATACTAACATAATGACTGTGATTCCAACAAATACAGGGAACACATCAAATTTTTCAATAAATGCCTGTACAAACGGGCTTAACTTGTTTGCGCCAAATGTAGAAATTGCGATAACCCCCATCAAAAGTGAGAGATATTTCTTCGGCGCATACTTACTTACAAATGCATTACGCAGCGGTGAGAAACACATCTCTCCGATTGTAATAACCGTTACAAACAGGAATGGCCAGAAAACGCTTGCTTTTACAGAAGCATCTACGCCAACTCCGCGAACCAGTTCACAAACAACCATTACTCCAAACGCAAGTCCTACAAAAAGGAAGCCAAGTGCTACTTTCTTAAACATATTCATATCGCCCTGCGGACGCTCGGCAAGTTTCTTCCAGATGGCTGCCATCACACCACCAAGAACGACACACAAAAGTCCGTTCCATGTAGTAGTAACCCATGACGGCGGAATGTCAAAAGAGCCAATACTCATCTTCACATAATCGGTCATATAAATGACAAGCGCAAGATCCTGCTGATAGTAGAACAGCCAGAAGATAACAGAGAGTGCCGATACAAGAATGATCGCTATCATACGGTTTCTTTCCAATTTTGTAAGCGGCTGCTTGTCGTTCTTCCCATCTTCTTTCTTTTCGTTATACCCGATCACATTTCCATTCTCATCCGTAAGATACTTGAATGGTTTCACACCCTGTCCCTGAAGGTTTTTCCAGTTCAGCACAAACCATGCCAGACCAACGATGCACCAGATCGATGCCACAAAGAAGCACTGACGGAATCCAAGCACATCGCCTTTTTTAAATAAGTGGAGATACAAAAATCCGGTAAGCAGTGAACCTACGAAAGCCCCAACATTTACATAAGAATACTGAATGGAAAATGCAGCATCCAGAAGCTCTTTGTTCTGATATT
>ENA-OPCB01002058-OPCB01002058.1-human-gut-metagenome-genome-assembly--contig:-NODE-2058-length-11463-cov-3.537781_pt1 | contig 11463 bp, 10 predicted proteins | sample MGYA00241561_ERZ501473 | MGnify/ENA primary metagenome ERZ501473 (study PRJEB25962, sample SAMEA2042519) | human gut metagenome | biome: human gut; feature: human-associated habitat; material: faeces... | reverse complement strand
GACAATGGTTCTTCCCGAAAACGCAGAGAAAGAAAAGATCGAAGCAAAAGTCGAGAATGGCGTGTTGAACATCATCATCCCGAAAATGAGCGAGGAAGCAGCCAAGAAAGCTGAAAAGATTATCGAAATCAAATAATCTGTTGTCTCATATAAACTAAAGGCTATAATGGTTTGTTTTATTGGAAAAATATTATCCGGTTAAAGCAAACCATTATCTTTTTATCTATATCTTTGCCTATATAAACATTGTATCGTATTATAAATCTAATTGAAAGAAAGGAAATAAAATTATGATTTTAAGCAAGAAATTATCCGAAGCATTTAACGCACAGGTTAATGCAGAAATGTGGTCATCCAACTTGTATCTGTCCATGTCCGTGCACTTCCAGAAACTGGGATTAAACGGTTTCGCCCACTGGATGAAAAAGCAAGCAGAAGAAGAAATGGAGCATGCCCACAAAATGATCGACTTCACTATCGACCGCGGCGGTGATATCACAATCGGGCAGATCAATGTCGTTCCTACTGCATGGGGCAGCGTCACAGAATTATTCGAACATGTTTACAAACACGAATGCTACGTTTCCGAACTGATCGACAAAATGGTCGATATCGCAGAAGAAGATAAAGACCATGCATCAAGAGACTTCCTCTTTGGGTTCGTTCGCGAGCAGGTTGAAGAAGAATCTACAGCTAAAGAAATCGTAGAACAGTTGAAGAACTATGGCGAATGCCATGTTGGTATCCTTGACCACAGATTGGGCAAAAGATAAAAACAATGGACAATTATAATGGACAATTGACAATTAGTTGACACATTCTTATTAATTGTCAATTGCCCCAAGTATCGCTTTCCCCCACAGCTCTCCCAAAGCAGAAGCCCCTTTCCGGTTAGGATGTAGATAGAAAGTTCCTGCATTTCCCTTTTCGGGGAAGAGTTCGTTTTTATAATGCGTCTTGAAATAATCGAAACCATCCGTATCTCCCATAAAGACCTGTCCGGGAAAATGTTTGGAATAATCGAGAACCAACGCCTGTAATTCAGGATAATAACTTTGCAGACGATTCAATCCCTCTTCTAGGTATTTGGCTCCGTTGTATGTATTCGGGCTGTACCATACCGGCCGGTGTAATACGATCTTGCATTCCGGATAGAGTGCCAGCAACTTATCGATAATCGTTTTCATATTTTCATAATACTTGGCAGGCGAGGCCGGAGCTCCGTTCGGTCCTGTAATAGCGCTGTCGTTCGTCCCAAGCATAATAGAAAAGATCAAAGTCGCCCAAGTTTCATCTTTGAACTGGTCGGCGACCCGGACCACCTTCGGGAATAGCAAATCGGTTTGAGGCAGAAAATCAAAAGTCGTACTTCCACTTACCCCCTGGTTGGAATAGCGGACAGTTCCGACAGACGGCTGCCTGCGCAGATACAAAGCGGCCTTCACAGGGGGAGCCTCATGTCTCGGATTTTCCAACAAAGCGCCTTGCGTTATGCTGTTTCCGATAAATACTATATTCAGATTTTTCTTTTCCTCGCCCGTCATATAACAACAGATTGTCATACACAACAATAAACCTATAACTTTCCGGATATCCTTCATAATTCAATTTTTCTACTTTTCTGCGAATGTAGGAAAAAATTCATTCACTTCCGGATGTTCCGATAACCAAATTTTAGCTCCCTCTTCCTCGTGCATCGGATAAGCCTCCACCAAATCCATCAATTCGCTCAATTGGTCATTATCGAGAGAAAAGTTCCGGAAAAAAGCGGCTGCATACGGATCTTTGTCAGAAAAGCCTTTGGTTGCCATAATCTGAATCTGTTCGGCATCGCCGTACTGTTTTTGCGGATCATCTAGAAATTTAAGGTCGTAGCGGGAGAACATCCAGTGGGGAGTCCAGCCGGTTACCACGATCCACTCTTTGTTCTCAATCGATTTCTGGAGAAATGCGACCATTGTCGCACCGCTCGAAGGTTTTAACGTCAGCTCGACCGGATATTCCCGGATGACACGCTCAGTCTCATTCATCAAGCCGGCCCCGACATCGATACCGATGATCTCGTTACGGAACTTCTCTTTATGCTCATTCAATTCTTCTATGGAACGGATCGTGACATACGAAGGGACTACCAGCCCCATCCTGGCATTTTTATAGGCTACTCCTAACGCTTCCAAGTTATCGCCATATTTCCTTATATAATCGGCATGTGTAGCCGGAAGCCATGCATCCATAAAAACATCGACTTTACCGGCCGCCATCGAGACAAAGACCGGTGCAATATCCGCATTTCGCAGCATCACATCATACCCCTTGCTCTCAAGCATGACTTTCGCCAGATAGCTCATGGCTATGCCTTCCGACCAGTTTACATAACCGATCGAAACCTGTTTCCTGCCATTCGAGGAATCGCTGCAATCAGCGAACATCATCATGAAGGCTACAATAAGGGATAAATTTATAATGATAATCAATCTTCTCATAAATACTTTTCTTTTTATCTGTTTTACTTTCTACGGACAAAGCCCTGTGTAATACGATCCAAAACGATCGCTAGAATCACGACGGCTATGCCGCCTTCAAAACCAAGTCCGATTTTCATTTGTGTGATTCCTTTCAATACGATCTCACCTAACCCGCCGGCCGAGATCATAGCCGCAATCACAACCATAGACAGAGCCATCATGATTGTCTGGTACCAGACAGCAGTTATGCATATGCTGTGCAAAATAGTCGGAGTCATGGAAGTGGATGATTCCCTGCTTATCCGCCTCTACAATATCTTCCGGAACCTGACGGATTCCCAAGTCGGTAAGACGGACAACCGGAGGCATGGCAAATATCACGGTGGCAAAAGCGCCCGGAACAGGTCCCAGTCCGAAAAACAGGACAGCCGGAATCAAATAGACAAAAGCGGGCATCGTCTGCATCAGATCCAAAACCGGACGGATCACCTTAGCCGCCTTATCGTTTCGCCCGGTCCAGATTCCCAGCGGGACACCGAACAACAAGGCGATGATCGTCGACGACAAGACAAGCGCCACAGTCTGCATGGTCTGTACCCAAAACCCCATCCCCCAAATCAAAAGTAAACCGAGCAAGGTCAGGACAGCGGTTCCCTTTCCGGCTTTCCACCAAGCCAAAGCTGCTATTCCCGCAATCATCAGGTAGAACGGGACCCACATCAGTATTCCCTGGAAGCCGTCGATAAAGCCGCCTACGATGTGGTTGATTACATCAAAAAGGCCAGCAAAGTTTTCTGTCAGCCAATTAATGGCCATTTCTATATATTTTCCGATATTTATCATAAATCTATTGCGTTTTGAATGATTTCTTCTATTTCTTTCTGATCTTTTCCGGTCATCTCGATAATGATGGCTGAAGTCGATACGACACCTTTCAAACGGTTATTCTCATCGACCACCGGCAAAGCCTGCTGGACTTTCGGCAAGAGGGGCAACATATCTTCGACTGTCATACTCTCCAATACGGAAGGGACCTCTTTCATGACAATCGAACTGATATCCCGCGCCCCTTCCTTACGCAACCGCAGCACATCTTTCAACCGTATTTCACCAAGAAACTGCTCGTCCGTTCCGATCACGGGCAATGCATACAAACGTTTTTCCCTCATCTTGCGGATTATGGCCTCCGGACCATCTTTGCGGATACGGACAACGATCGGTTGAGTCAGCATGATGGAAGAGGCCGTAACGACACGCCCACGATCCACACTCTCGGTAAAACGGGTGACATAGTCGTTCGCCGGATCGGTCAATATCTCTTCGGGCGTCCCGACCTGTACGACTTCGCCATCCTTCATAATGGCAATACGGTCGCCTAATTTGATGGCCTCGTCCAGATCATGTGTGATAAAGACAATGGTACGTTTCATCTTCTCCTGCAAGTCCAGCAACTCGTCCTGCATCTGTTCGCGGATAAGTGGGTCAAGGGCAGAAAAAGCCTCGTCCATCAACAGGACTTCCGGGTCGTTCGCCAAAGCACGTGCCAATCCGACGCGCTGCTGCATACCTCCGGAGAGTTCGTCCACACGCTGGTTCTCATATCCTTTCAATCCTACAACGGCTATGCTTTCATATGCTTTCTTTTCGCGCTCTTCTTTAGGTACTCCCTGCAATTCAAGCCCGAAAGCTATATTACTCAATACAGTCCGGTGAGGCAACAGGCCAAAATGCTGGAATACCATCGCCATCTCCTTACGGCGTATTTGCAACAGTTCCTTATCCGACAGAGATGTGATGTTCCTACCGCTCAACCATATCTCCCCCATAGAGGGTTCGTTCAGCCGGTTAATGCAACGCACCAACGTCGACTTACCACTACCGGAGAGCCCCATTATCACGAACATCTCTCCTTCCTTTATTTCCAGATTGGCATTACGGACAGCTACGGTACAGCCTGTTTCTTTTAAAATTTCCTGTTTGCTCTTACCTTGCTTAATCATCTTTTTCGCTTTGGCCTTCTCAGGTCCGAAAAGAATCGATAAGTCTTTTATTTCTATTTTCGTCATATTTTAAAAATTATATTTGGTCATGTTTAGAAGTAATTCCCAGGACCGGGCATGTGGTGTCTATTTAATAAACAGGGAAAAACGCGTTTAGTTTAAAAAAGACAATAAGTTCGGTTTTTCACTCGTCTTTATCAGTATAATAAATCACTTATAATCAGACAATAAAACAACAAAATCAAAAGAATCTATCATTCATATTTTCGACCAAAAGGAAATGTCCGGAATCGCCTTGCATATGAAATACAAGGAGATTTCCGGACTAACAAGGAATAAATATGTTCTTTTTCGATGGTATTATCTTGTTCGGCTGTACTCGTACAGTATTTTCCCTTTTCCATTCATCAGATAAAAGGATAACTTACTATCTTCCATGCTGACTACAGTGAACCCGGCTTCCGGATTACAGAACTTCGTACCCTCGACAGTCTTTACCTTACGGGAAAGTGAACCGGATGTATTTACCAGATAGTCAACCTTGCTGTCAGCAGGCTGGATGTGCTGGAAGTTATGAATATGACCACAAAAATACATATCGACACCATATCTGTCCAACAGAGGCTCCAAACGTTTACGCATATCGGCACGTTCACTTTCCTCTTTCGGCGTATCGGCATAGACAGGATGATGGCCGATTACGATCTTCCATTTCTCAGCAGAAGAGGCAAGCGTTTTTTCAATCCATTGAAGCTGCTCTTCCATATCCTGTCTGCCGGCATCGGGATATTTCTCCGTATCTTCACGGTATTTGTCAATCAGAGGCGAAGTATCTATAAATACCAACAAGGCTTTCTCATTTTCCCCCGCCTCCACGACTTTTGAGTAATAACGGGAAGGGACGATCCAACGACGGCTTTTCTTGCCGTAATCCAATACCGCTTGCGTATTACCGCGATACTCATGGTTCCCGTTGACGGCAAACCACTCCAGCATCAGCTCAGGATGGCTGTAAACAAGCTCGTAGTTTGTCATCCACAACGGATCGTCGACGCTGGCTACTCCCTCGAAATGATGAGTATCCCCGGCCGCGACAATAAATTCGATGTCTATCTTTTCCGCCAGGTTTCCCATCAACTCGGCAATCGTCTTTTGTTCATAATAACCGTTCCGTCCCAAGTCGCTGACCAGATAAAAATTTTTGCTTTCTTCCGATACGGCCGGAACGTCGAATGCCTCCCCTGCTAAAGCAGGACCGGCAATATCCGTTTCCGAATTCGACGCATCTTTCTGCTTACCGGCAGAAGTGCAGCCCCCAAAAGCGGAGACTGCGAACAAAGCCGATAAGGTCTGTAAATAATTTCTTCTATTCATCATGTTCTTTTATTTTAAACCGAAAGCTCCGAATTGTGCTTTCACCGCCGGCGAATGGTAAATGACACCATTTACGAAAAGCCCGTTTGTCGAAAAGTAGGGAACCAAGTTGGCATCTGTTCCGCTATTAGCGCCTGCCAATACCGGAGAACCGGATTTGACATGGAAATCCCATCCTTCATCATATACATATTCGGTCAAAGCGACTTCGTTAACGGCAAAGTTTTCGAACAGCGGGTCCTTCAAATCATTTTCAGTAGCGATAATGCTATGCACATCCACTACTCCGGAGTTGTAATTCTTATGTTCGTAGTTATAACCGGCCCATGCATAGGCGACACCGCTTTCCTCTTCATATACAATATCACTTTTCTGGCTACCGGAAGCATAAAAATTATAATCGATCACAGACTGGTCGCTATAACCCTCTTCCGGGTCGTTCGGGTTCTTGAAGCTCGGAGTCATGGCACGGAACTTGCAATTTACCATCAAGTTGTTGAAAACATTCGCCAACACATTCTTTTCAGCATATACACAACCACCCTTCTCACCGTCGCGACGCCAACCGGCATTGACGATTGTATTATTGTAGGCCTGAACCTTAGCCTGGCCGCGCGTTTCGCTCTGGCCTGAACTGGACAGTTTCAATCCGTTAGTGTTCGGGCTGAACATGATATTACCGGCGACATCCACCGTACATCCGGCTTTTACATTGACAGCTTCCGCCCCGTCATATCCGTTGGCGGCAAACGTATTGCCAGCTATGATTGCCTGTCCGCCCATCAAATAAATACCGTCAGACCAGCCATTACGAAGAACAGAATTAGTGATGACATATTTCCCCTTGATATTGTTAGTCGTGATCTGCGGATAAGCGTCGTCACCGGCCGTATATACACCGTTGGCCGCAGCCGGAGAACCTTCCACCACCTGGCCACCCGTATATTCGATAACGGTATGGTCGATCAACATTTCCTCGCAACTGTTCGAAGCGACGATACCACCCCATAAGCCGGCAAACGTATTCTCTTTCGTGCGATTTTCCTCAGCTACGGAGAAAAGGACCGGATTTTCAGCTGTTCCCTTACAGTAAAGATTGCCGTCTACCGTAAATTCAACAGGGACATGGTTGGCTCCGACACCTTTGTCATCAAAGATAACCTGCACACCTTCCTCTATTGTCAGGGATTTACCGGCCGGTACTGTGATATGGCCTGATACCAATATGATGGAATTGGCTTTCCAAGTCCCCTCGACATCCCCCTCCACAGTCTCCGTATCTTCATTTCCACCCTGATTATTATCCGGATTAACAGGATCATCGTCACCACAAGCAGCCAAAGTCATGACCATCATGGCTGCACTCACTAATAATGCATTGAATTTCATAAAATAAATGCTTAATGTAAATATTAATATAATTGCTATGTTAAAGTTTATACCGGATGCCGAGCATAAATGACTGACCGTGCCATTCTTTCCGTTCGATCACATTCCCATTATGCCGGTCTGAATCCACACTCTCCGTACGCGGTCCTTTCTGAATGTAGCGCAAGAGCGGGATATCCAACAGGTTGGAGGCCTTGCCAAAGATACTGATGCCGTTCTTGAAACTTTTTTCTATCGAAGCATCCAGCTGGGCGTAGCCGTCCTCCCATATATCATCTTCATACCAGTTCGAAATGTCGCTCAGACGTTTTCCCGTATAGCTGGCAGACACCTGGCCCTCCCAGCCGTGCCTGGTCTCTTTGAAAAGCAGGGAGAGATTTGCCACATGGGCCGCCTGTCCGAACAGTGGACGGGACTGGCGCACCGACTTCACTTCCGATCCTTCCATGATACGCTTGTCTGTCGTGACCTTCGAATGTGTATAGGTATAGTTTGCCTTAATACCGAACCAGTTGAAGTATTTCATCACATCGACTTCCATCCCCAGATTCTTGGCGTCACCGAAGTTCATCGGTTTATAATAGGTATCCTGGCCTTCGTTCAACAACCCGTATTCGATCGGGTCCTGGATATTCTTATAGAACAGGCCGACCATAAACTGCTCGGAAGACTTTGGAAAAAATTCATAACGTAAATCGATATTGTCGGCAACCGTATGCTTCAAGTCCGGATTTCCCTTTTCCTTATAATCTTCATTAATGATGCTGTAAGGCACGATCTCGAAAAAGCTCGGACGATTGATGGCACGCGCATACGAGAAACGCAGGTTGGCATTTCGATGGATACCGTATTTGGCATGGAAACTCGGCAATACATCCGTATAGTCCTGGTTTCCTTCCGGATCAACATCACGGGGAAATTTCAGTACATATCCCTGATTCGTATGCTCGACACGCACCCCGGCGATCAATTCCCATTCCTTCAAGGTATACTTCACCATTCCATATCCGGCACCGATCTTTTCCGTTGCATCGTAATTCAGAGGGTCCCCTATGTTGCCATAAGGACGGGGGACGAATTGTATCTCGTCAAAATTAAACCAGTCCTTATTGATATATTGCGGATTCTTGGAACCGGTAGCCGAGTTGAACGTATATTCATTAAAGAAACTGTCACGCTTCTTATCCCGGTACATACCTCCGGCCGAGAAATCCAGGATCGCCCCGCCATCCAATTTCAACTTATATGCCAGATCGACATATCCGGCTTTGTCCTTATCCGAGTTATGTTCCCAACGACGTTTGGCCGCATCCGTAGTAGACACATGGGAACCCAACAGATATATTTCCGCATTATCGGGCGTTTCGCTGAATGCTTTGGACAAGACAGCCGACCAGTTCAACCGCAACGCTCCGCCAGACAGAAACAAATGTTCGCCTTTTAAGGTCGAATTGATGATATACTGGTGGTTCCAACGCATACGGACAGCCCGTTCCTTTTCATCTTCCCCCTCGCGCACTTCGGCTTCGCTCATATCCATATAACCGTTATACCAAGTCAGCTTATGGTTGTCGTTCAAGGAGTAATCCAGTTTGGCATGCACACCGATACGTGTCTGTTCCGATGAATAATTACGGTATTCTATCCCGTTATGGCTCGTTCCCGGTTGATAATAGAGCCGACTTTCCTTTCCCCGGCTGGTACTCAGAAAACTCCCCGCCAACATGACGCCCAATTTATCATCAAAAAAGCGGTCGCCATACGAAAGTCCGGCAGTCAGGTCCGGCAGCGGTTTCTTCCATTTCATCCGTAGGTTCGAAGTCGTAAAGTCTTCCATCGTCACTTTGTAATCTTCCGGTTTCCCCAACGCTTCGTAAGGAGATTTCTTTACGATACCGCCCCGGTTGAACGATTGGAAGTCACGACCGAAATACATCGCGTTATAACCGGTAGACAAGTTGGCCGTAAATTGGCGTTCGGAAGGAGCATCTTTCATGATCAGATTGACAGCGCCACCAATGCCGTCTCCCTCCATATTCGCCGTCAAGGATTTGGTCACCTCCAGACGGTCCAGCATCTCGGAGGGGAAGATATCAAGCGGCACAAAGCGGTTCTTATTATCGGGACTCGGAATCTTCACACCGTTCACCAACGTATAGTTATACCGTTTGTCCATACCCCGTAAAATGGCATACTGACCTTCTCCGCTACTGTTACGCTCGACCGTCACGCCGGACATACGCTGGATCACATTGGCAACCGTAATATCCGGTGACAGCTCGATCGCTTTCGCACTCATGACGTTGACCACATTCATCGCCTGCTTCTCAATCCCGCGGGCACCGGCTTCGGTACGTCCCGGATTGGCGGCTATGATCGTGACACCTTCCAGGTTCATGGCCGAAGGCTTCATGTTAAACAGTACATCCCGGCCGGACAGCGTGTTTACGTTCTGTTCCTGTGTCTCATAGCTGATATAACTGCAAACCAACGTGATGTTTTTTCCTTCCGGCACATCTTTCAGGACGAATGTCCCGTCCAGCCCGGCTGTCGTTCCCATCGCCGGATTTTCTTTCACATACACAGCAGCACCGATCAGTTCTTCGCCGGTCTGCGCATCCTTAACCCAACCTTTAACTGTCGCAGCGGTCAGATAAGCAGCCGGAGTCAAAGTCAAAAATAAAACGAGTAGTAATTGCTTCATTATTTGTTTTTCTTTTCCGCCGCAAAAGTAGAAGGTGCGGATAACAGCAACACTTCATTCTTTTTACAATTACGTTACAGGCAGAAAACAGAAGGAACAAAAAAGCTACATATTTAAACGATATCGACCGGTTAATCTACAAAAAGTCTTATATTTGCGAGTAAGAATTACACATAATAACGCATACTAATATGAAAACAAAGATTTCACTTTTACTTCTTGCCATTCTATGCAACTTCTCCGTATTTGCCCAGAGTGACTTCGACAAATATTTCGAAAAGAAAAGTCTCCGGGTGGATTTTGCCTTGAGCGGTAATCTAAAGTCACAATCGGCTGCTATCCAGGGGTTGCGTGAAGAACCGGTATGGGGAGGTCCGGTCAAGAACCTGATCGATAAGTTCAATTACGGAGGTTATTATATTAATGTCTATGACAAAGCTACGAATAAGCTGATTTACTCACGCGGCTTCAATACGTTGTTCGAAGAATGGCGCTCGACAGAACAGGCTAAGACAGAAACACAATCGTGGACAAACAGCGCTTCCGTTCCTTTCCCGAAAGTACCTATCTATGTCGAGATCACGGCACGCGACAAGGCCGACATGCAATTCCATCCGTTGCTGAAACAAGAGGTCGATCCCAAAAGTATCTTCATCGACCGGGGAAAACTGAAAGCCAATAAAGTGCATCAGATACAGAAAAGCGGCGATTCGACAGAAAAAGTGGACCTTGTTTTTATTGCTGAAGGATACACGGCGGATGAACAGGAGAAATTCGTAGCAGATGCAAACAGGTTTACAGAAGCCTTGTTCGCGACTCCTCCTTTCACGACACGTCGAAACGACTTCAACGTATGGGCTGTCTGCTTGGTATCGGAAGAATCGGGCACGGATGTTTCGGGTAAAGGTATCTTCAAGAACACTGCCCTCAATTCCGGTTATTATACATTCGGTGTAGACCGTTATCTGACAACACCGGATATGAAATCGATCCGCGATGCCGTCTGGAACGTTCCATGTGATGCAATATTCCTGCTGATAAACACAGATATGTACGGCGGTGGCGGCATGTACAACTTCTATGCCTGCGGGACAGCCGACAACCCACGGACACCTGTCGTCTTTACGCACGAGTTCGGACATAGCTTCGCCGGCCTGGCAGACGAATATTTTTCTTCGGAAGTCGCCTACCAGGATTTCTATAACCTGAAATACGAACCGTGGGAACCGAATATCACAACTTTAGTCGATTTCGGCAGCAAATGGAAAGACTTATTGCCCGCAGACACTCCTATTCCTACCCCACTCGATGCCGGACATAAGGACAAAGCCGGCGTGTTCGAAGGAGGCGGTTACCTGTCGAAAGGCATTTATCGCCCGATGGATCACTGTATGATGCGCGACTACGCCCCATTCTGCCCGGCTTGCTCACGAGCCATTCTTCAGATGGTCGATTTCTTGACAGACAAGTAATAAAATCTATAGGCGCCCAGCAAACCGTAACCCATAGCTTTACAGAGGCTAAAGCTATG
>ENA-OPCB01002043-OPCB01002043.1-human-gut-metagenome-genome-assembly--contig:-NODE-2043-length-11534-cov-4.090774_pt1 | contig 11534 bp, 8 predicted proteins | sample MGYA00241561_ERZ501473 | MGnify/ENA primary metagenome ERZ501473 (study PRJEB25962, sample SAMEA2042519) | human gut metagenome | biome: human gut; feature: human-associated habitat; material: faeces... | reverse complement strand
CGTGCGATTCGTGAGATGGGGCTTGAGAAGCTGTCTCCGATCCAGGAGCAGGCAATTCCCTATTTATTACAGGGTGAGGACATTATCGGACAGGCACAGACCGGAACGGGCAAGACTGCTGCATTCGGCATTCCGGCGATCCAGCACATCAATCCGGATGTGAAAAAGTTACAGACCATTATCTTATGTCCCACCAGAGAACTGGCGATCCAGGCGGCGGAAGAACTGCGGAAGATCGCAAAATACATGCACGGCATCAAGGTGCTGCCGATCTACGGCGGACAGGAGATAGTGAAGCAGATCCGTTCCTTAAAGAGTGGAACACAGATCGTCATCGGAACTCCGGGGCGTGTGATGGACCACATGCGCAGAAAGACAATGAAGCTGGATTTTGTACACACGGTTGTGCTTGATGAAGCAGATGAAATGCTGAACATGGGATTCCGTGAGGATATCGAATTTGTATTAAGTGGTGTTCCTGAGGAGCGCCAGACTGTGCTTTTTTCGGCAACCATGCCGAAGCCGATCATGGAGATTACGAAGAAATTCCAGAATAACGCAAAAGTGATCAAAGTTACAAAAAAGGAACTGACTGTTCCGAATATTGAGCAGTATTATTATGATGTCAGAAGAAAAGACAAACTGGATATTTTAACAAGACTTCTGGATGTTTATGATCCGAAGCTTTCCCTTGTATTCTGTAATACAAAACACATGGTAGATGAACTGGCAAACGAACTGCAGAACCGCGGTTATTTTGCAGAAGGTCTGCATGGTGATATGAAACAGCAGCAGCGTGACCGCGTAATGCGTAACTTCCGTAATGGCAAGACAGAGATTCTGGTGGCAACAGATGTGGCTGCCCGCGGTATCGATGTCGATGACGTGGAGGCAGTATTTAACTACGATCTGCCGCAGGATGATGAGTACTATGTTCATCGTATCGGTCGTACCGGCCGCGCAGGCAGAACGGGTAGAGCATTTTCTTTTGTAAAAGGAAAAGAAGTTTACAAGTTAAAAGAGATCATGCGTTATTGCAAGACCAAGATCTATGCACAGCCGATTCCGTCCATGCGTGACGTAGAGGAAGCCAAATGCGAAAAAATCATGGATCAGTTAGACCAGATCATCGAAAATGAAGATCTGACTAAGATGGTAAATATGATTGAATCTCAGATCAATAACGGTGATTATACGGCAATGGATTTGGCAGCAGCCTTTTTATATCAGGCACTTGGAAAAGCAGAGCGCGAAGGTGTGAAACAGGATAATTTCGATTTCTCTGATACCGGTGCAGAAGATGGCATGGTTCGTCTCTTTATCAACATTGGTAAAAAACAGCGCGTGCGTCCGGGAGATATCCTCGGAGCAGTTGCCGGAGAGTCCGGAATGCCGGGTGATCTGGTAGGAGCTATTGATATGTTTGACAGCTATACATTTGTGGAAGTTCCGAGAGAGTATGGAGCGGCTGTATTGAAAGCAATGAAAAATGCCAAGATCAAAGGAAAGAGCATTAATGTAGAGCCGGCCAATGCGAAATAGGGTTTTGGACTTTTTGAGCGGCGGAAATTTAAGTTGTGAAGCGGCAGGGATTTAGGCCGTGAAAGAAAAAGAGGTTTCAATTGTATCACGCGAACTAAGACATTCGCTTTGATAAAATTGAAACCTCTTTTTCTATATCAGAATACGGACTGCCGCAGTGTCAGTTAATGAGCCGTCGCAGCGAAGATAGAAAATTGTTCGTGTTTGCATTCGATTCTTTCCGACAGTTCCTTTATATAAAAAATTCCCATTATTTTCCTGCTTTTTTCAGGGCGTTCAGTGCCTGACCTCCCATCGGGTAGAGTGCGATCAGATTGAAGATGGTCATAAGGCCAACACCTACGTCACCGAGATCCCATACTGTGGTGTAGGCTGCAAGTCCTCCGATGAAGAGCATTACAAGAGCCACGATTTTGTAGGCAGTCTGGTAACACCATTTATTTCCGAACAGGTAGGCTACGTTGGAGCGGGCATAGAACAGAATTCCGATGAAGGTGGAAAAACTGAACATTGCCAGAGTAGCTGCAATAAAGATTGTTCCAAATGTTCCAAGGTGGTACTGCATAGCAGTCTGCAGTAGATCCATGCCGACAAGTCCGTTGGTGAGTTCCTGTGGTACGAGAAGCAGGATCATTGCAGTACAGGTACAAATCACAATGGTATCAATAAATACGCCCAGTGACTGTACCAGACCAATTTTAACAGCGTCATCGCTTTTTGCAGCAGCTGCCGCACATGGTGCAGAACCGGAACCGGCTTCATTGGAAAACAGTCCTCGTTTTACACCATTCATTAATACAGCACCGAAACCGCCGGCTGCAATCTGGCGGAAACCGAATGCTTCCTGAAAAATACGTGCAAAAACGTCCGGCATCTGTCCGAGATGTGTAAGAATGATAATGACAGTAAAAATAAAGTATGCACATGCCATGATTGGAACCATGATGTCCAAAACTTTTACAGTTGCATTTTTCCGAAGTACAATAATTGCAGCAAGAACAACAAGGATGATGGTCGTTGCCAGTGGCGGGATGGAAAATGCATTTTCAAAGGCAGAGGTAACAGAATTGCTGATTACCTGACTGATGCCGCACCAGCAGATAAGGCCGGAAATCGCAAAAAGTACAGCAAGTACGGAGTATTTGCGATAAGTACCGTCTTTTCTTTTTGCAAAAAAATGATGCATATAATAAGCAGGTCCGCCATGGTATCCACCATAGAGCGGATCTTTTTCTTTGTGGAGCTGTGCCAGGGTACCTTCAATAAAAGCAGTAGAAGAACCAAGCAGTGCGGTGATCCACATCCAGAATACAGCACCGGCACCTCCGGCTGAGATAGCTGCCACAACACCTACCAGATTACCCATGCCAACGCGGGTAGCCGTGGAGACGATCAGTGTCTGAAACGAAGAAAGACCACCGCGTTTGTCTTTTTTTTCATTTAAGGCGCGAACCATATCAGGAAAAAGGCGGATCGGCAGAAATTTTGTCCGAATGGTAAAATAGATTCCGGTTGGAATCAGTAAAATAACGAGAAGCGGAAGACCTAATGTTCCGCCTCCGGGCAATGGAAGCGTGACCAGATCACCCCATAAAAAGTTGTACACAAGTTCAATAATTGTTGTCATAATGTCCCCCTTAGTTTTACAGATAAATAATGAATCGGTTTTGTATTTCATCGGAAAATCAGCTGTTCAGATTTTGTTTCATATCTGTAATTAGTAAATGATAAAGGCAAGTATAGCATATATCTCTGAAAACATCAACACTTTAAAGCGCGAAACTTTAAAGCAAAAAACTATATGCTATAGTTCACTCGTGCCATTCGCAAATTCAAGAATGTCTCTGCAATCCTGCCGGAGATAAAAAACGAGATTCCGAATGCGGTTTACATTCGGAATCTCATTTCCTAATTTACAGATACTTCTCCGGCAAGGACTTTTTTGTAATCCTCATAATTTTTCTTCAGAAGTTCCGGGGTATTCAGTTCATATGGACATTTTTTTATGCACTGGCCGCATTCCAGACAGTTCTCAATTTTTTTCATTTCTTCCTGCATCTGCGGAGTCAGCCAGCCGGCGCTCGGTGCGCGGCGCAGCATGAGGGACATGCGGGCACACTGATTGATCAGGGGCTGCACGTCGCTCTTGGCAAACACGCCGCAGCGGGACGCAATGGTGTAGGTGCGCTGTGCGTTCTCTGCTGCCTTGTTCATCTCGTCGGCACCCATTTTCAGCAGGGTGGCCATCTGGTCGATGAAGGCACCGGTGCCGCCGGCACAGCTGCCGTTCATGCGCACCTCGGTACCGTTGGTCAGAAACAGAATCTTGGCATCCTCACCGCCCAGCTCGATCACGCAGTCGGTGGCAGGCACAAAGCGCTTGACCGCCACGCGGGTGGAGAACACCTCCTGCACAAAGGGCACGCCGCAGCTGTCGGCCAGACCCATGCCCGCCGAACCGGAAATGCTCAGCAGCGCCTTCTGACCGTGCAGCTGCTCGGCATCGATGCGGCGCAGCAGCTCCTGCGCCTTTTCCAGAATATGGCTGTAATGCCGTTCGTATGTAGAATACAGCAGCGCATCATGTTCATCCAGCACCACACACTTGATGGTGGTACTGCCGATGTCAAGACCTACTCTCACGTTGTTTTTCCTCCTAAGGACAAATGCCGGAGGCAAAGCCCCCGGTGGACGGCAAAATCAATTTCTTTGCCAAAAATTAGTTTGTTAACGAATCATTTTGTCAATTCGCATACAAATGTATTATAATCCAATTTTGCGGCACAATCAATCAGCGTCCCTTATTTTACACAGAAAAAATAGTATTTTCCGCTCAAAAAGTTAAACATTTTGTGAACTTGTCGCTTTTTATGCGACTGCACCGGTATCTTGGCAAAGGTTCTTAACCTTTGCCAACAAAAAAGGACTGCCGCACAGGAGCATCTCCCCCGCAGCAGTCCTTATTCATTATTATAATGCAATCATGCAGCATGCATCACAGCTCGTCCGGGTCGCCGCGCTCCGGCATGGTACGCAGCTCCCGCACCAGCATATTGCGCAGCTGGTACTGATGCTGCTGTGCCTGTGCCGTATCGCCGCCCGTATGCAGCTCTACCGTCGGCTCCATTATGCGGTCGGTGCACAGCGGAATGGTCACCACTGCCTGTGTGCCCTTTTCCGGTGCGCGCTCCACCCGCAGGCCCCAGCCCATACGGCGGCAGCACTCGCGGCAGAGCAGCAGGCCCAGCTTTGCGCCGCCCAGAAAGCAGCGCCGGTTCTCCAGCCATGCATCCTCGCCTGCTTCCGGCAGGCCGCAGCCATTATCCATCACCGTCAACTGCCAGAAGCTTTCGCTGCGGCGCAGCATCAGCCGCACTTTGCCGCCCGCACTGCAGGCCCGCAAGGCATTCGAGAGCAGATGCAGGCACAGCAGTTCTGCATCATTGCGGTCCGCCATGACCCGGCAGGCTGTCCAGCCGCCATAGTCCAGCGTCAGTTCCACCCCAAGCTGTGCCTGCACCATATCGGCCTGTGCGGCGACCTGCTGCAGCAGCTGGCACAGGTCCAGCGGATAGAGCCGCGGGTCTTCCTCGGTGCGCAGAAAATCCAGCAGCGACATCACTTCGTTCACAGTGCGGTCCAGCCTTGCCGACGCAGCGCTGATATCGTTCACCGCCTGTCGGGTCTGCTGGTCGGCACCCACATGCGCAAGGTGCTGGTCCAGATATTCGCAATTGCGTCCGATCAGGCCCAGTGCATGGAAGCATGCCTGTTCCACATCCTTCTGCGGGATCGCCTGCGCGGTCAGTGCACCCGCCTCGTTCTGCCGCATCTGCTCCATACCCTTGCGCCTCCTGTGTTTTATGCTCAGTCGTCCTTCTGACGCTGAAGATAATTCTTGACAGTGTAGATCAGTTTACCAGTGGTAGGTTTCTCGTCCGCAAATCCGCTTTCGTCCTTGAAGCGCAGCCACTTGGCCGAGGGCTTTGCTTCCAGCTGGTCGATCATACGCCGGATGCCGCTGTCCACAGCAGAGACCGACACATCGTACTGCTCGCTCACCGCCTGCAGGATCTCCTTGCGGATGGCCAGCTTCTGGCTGGTGCCGTACACCACGCCCACCGCACAGGAAAGATAGTTGCAGTTCACGTCCGGCAGCTGGATGCCCCAGCCCTCATACAGTTCCTGACACTTGCGTTCCATGCGCTGGCTCTGCCGTCCCGGCAGGCGGTACAGCTCCCACAGCAGGTTCTTCAGTTCGGCATGGCCCACATAGCAGAATCCATCGCCCGATTCCAGACAAATGGCACTCGTATTCTGCCGCCTGCCCTCATCAAACAGAACAACATTCGGTTTGGGATCCATGCTGCGGATATTCATTAAAAACTCCAGCCCGCTCATATCTTCCAGCTGGCTGCAGAGGATCACAACATCAAACTGACGGCCCTGACGCAGCTGTTCCAGCAGACGGCCGCCGTTCTGGAAGCAAGTGCACTCCAACGCAGGGCTTTGCTCCTGCAGGTAGTTCTTTTCCACCCGCAGCTCCTTGCGGTCGTAGCTTCCAAGGGCGATCTGCAGCGTTTTTGCTGTGTGCTCACTCTCCACGCAACGCGCCGCCTTTCTGCCTGAGCTGTTCTGTATCGGTCAGTTCTTCTACCACATCCTGCCAGATCTCCGGCTGGACGCCATTCTCACACAGATAGCGCATGATCCGGTAGCAGAACTCTGGTGCAGCTGCAATGTAGCAGCTTTGCATGTACTGCCGGTTCCCGGTACGGCAAAGCGTCAGGCAGCAGCCGTTTTCGTTGCCTGTATCCATTGAGTATACCAGCGTATATGCTTTCTGCAACCCGTCGATTGCCGAAAACTGACGGATCATAGGTGAAAATGTACGTTCCATAATTTTTCCTCCCTTGCTACAAGGTCCTGCGACGTTTTCAAGGCATTCCTTGTTTTTCTTATCTTATTTTAAAGAGCAGAGAGGGCTGGTTCAATCCTGAAAAAGCGTCTAAAAACATCAAAATCACATTCGTTGCATTTTTTTGTCGTGTTTTTCTGCGCCGCGACACACTTTATTTTGTGCTTGCGGTTCATCGCAGATTTTTTGCGTCGTATTGGCAGTGTAATTCTGCTTTCGCGATGCTTTTCTGCTTTATCAGGATCTTCCGCTATTAAAATAGCACGACGGCGACGCAAATTCAACCTCCACGTCAATTTTTCCTTTATTTTCCTGTTTTTCTGCTTTAAAAGCCAAAAATACCGGTCCGGTCAAAATTTACGTTGAAATATACACAGTTTTTTCATATTGTTTCGGTAAAATAGAAGTGTATAACGCCTTGCTGCGGGTCCTGTATCCGGGCAGTTTATTATAATGTACAGCGGCAGCGTTCCTGCGAGGATGCGCCGGAAAGGCTCACACATGCTCCAACTCAACCACATCAAGAAAGAATACAAAACCGGCGATCTGGTGCAGAAAGCACTGGATGATGTCAGCCTGAACCTGCGGGACAACGAATTCGTCGCCATTCTCGGCCCCAGCGGTTCCGGTAAGACCACCCTGCTGAACGTCATTGGCGGTCTGGACCGCTACGACAGCGGTGATTTGATCATCAACGGCATCTCCACCAAGAAATATACCGACCGCGACTGGGACTCTTACCGCAACCACACCATTGGCTTTGTGTTCCAGAGCTATAACCTCATCCCGCACCAGACAGTGCTTTCCAATGTGGAGCTGGCGCTGACCATCTCCGGCATTTCCGGTGCCGAGCGCCGCAACCGGGCCACCAAGGCGCTGGAGCAGGTAGGTCTGGGCGACCAGCTGCACAAGCACCCCAGCGAAATGTCCGGCGGCCAGATGCAGCGTGTGGCCATTGCCCGCGCACTGGTCAACAACCCCGACATCCTGCTGGCCGACGAGCCGACCGGCGCACTGGACAGCGACACCAGCATTCAGGTGATGGAGCTGCTGAAGGAGGTGGCCAAAGACCGCCTTGTGGTCATGGTCACCCATAACCCGGAGCTTGCAGAGCAGTATGCTACCCGCATCGTCCGCCTGCGGGACGGCGTGATCCAATCGGACACCGCACCGTTTGCGCCGGATGATTCCGCTCAGGTGCCGCCGGTGCACAAAAATCTGGGCCATTCTTCCATGTCGCCGCTCACCGCTCTCGCGCTGAGCTTCAACAACCTGCTCACCAAAAAGACCCGCACCCTGCTCACCGCATTTGCGGGTTCCATCGGCATCATCGGCATTGCGCTCATCCTTTCGCTCTCGGCCGGTGTGAGCAATTATATCCAGGAGATGGAACGCTCCACCCTTTCGGAATATCCGCTGCAGATCTCGACCACCGGCGTAGACCTTGCCGCCCTGCTGGACCCGGGAAGCTACACCAGCGCCGTTGCCAACAACACCAATGTGGGCGCCACCAGCGCTTCTTCCACCCCGGAGGGCATGGTCACAGTGCGCGAACTGCTGAGCCAGCTGACCGAGGATAATTCCTCCGTCAATGACCTTGCCTCCCTGAAAAAATATCTGGACAGCGACGAGTGCACCATCTCGGAGGATGCTGCTTCCATCGAGTATTCCTACGGCATCGCACCGCTGATCTACCGCCAAAACAAGGACGGCACCGTGCGCCAGATCTTCCCGGACAGCAGCCTTTCTGCGCTGAACAACACCACCTCTGCCGCCGGCATCGTCTCTTCCATGACCAATCAGAGCGTGTTTACCGAGATGGCCGAAGAGCCTTCGCTGTACGAAGATCAGTACGATGTCAAGGCAGGCCGCTGGCCGGAAAGCTACAACGAGGCCGTTCTTGTGCTGAATTCGGATGGCAGCATCAGCGATTACGCTCTTTATATTCTGGGCATTGAGGACGACAGCGTGATGATGCGTTTTCTGCAGGAGTACGCAAAAAACAAGAACACACAGGCTCCCACCGGCTACGGCACCTACCCCTACGATACCTTTGTGGGCCTGAAATATAAGATCGTTACCAGCTCGGACTATTACGTTTATGACGAAGAACGCCAGATCTGGCGCAACCGCTCCGACGATGAAGCGTATGTGGAGCAGCTTGTGGAAAACAGTCCGGATCTGACCATCGTGGGCGTGGTGCAGCCCCGCGCAGATGCCAGCTCCACCATTCTGCCCATAGGCGTTGCCTATACCCATGCACTCACCTACTACGCCATCGACCATGCAGCCGAAAGTGAAGTTGTAAAGCAGCAGCTTGCCGACCCGGAAGTGAACGTGCTGACCGGCGAGCGCTTTGATGCCGACCAGCGCGAAACCGATCTTGACATTTCTTCCCTGTTCTCGGTGGATACCGATATGCTGAAGGATGCCTTCCAGTTCGATGCAAGCAAGCTGCAGTTCGACCTGAGCGGTGCATTTGATCTGCAGGATGGCAGCTTTGACTTTTCCTCCATCCTTGATCCGTCCGCATTCCAGCTGGATCTGAGCGATCTGGACCTGAGCGACATCGACATGAGCGATGTGGAGCTTCCGGACATGGACGCGCTGGATCTGAGCCAGTTGTTTGCCGATATGGACCTGTCCGTCTCGGAGGATGCGCTGCAGAGCCTGATGGAGAAGATCATGAATGGCTATAAGCGCTATATCATCGGCAACGGCATCTTGAATCTGGATAAGATTGGTTTCTCTTCCTATATGGAGAGCGACCAATTCAAACAGCTTCTGTCCGAATCCATGGGCGACCTGCTGGACACCACCGGCCTGCAGGAGCAGTTCACCGCTTCGCTGCAGCAGAACCTGCAGGGCATCATGACGAGCTATCTGCAAAGCTACTCGGAACAGCTGAGCCAGAAGCTGGGCGAAGCTCTGCAGACCAAACTCACCACTGCCATTCAAACCCAGATGAGCACCGTGATGCAGCAGCTGATGACCCAGCTGACCACTCAGTTCAGCCAGCAGATCCAGTCCGCCATCCAGAACAACATCGCTCAGCTCAGCAGTCAGGTGGAAGATGCCCTGAAGATCGACCCCACCGTGTTCCAGAGTGCCGTGCAGGTGAACATGAGCACCGACGACCTTGTGGATCTGGTCAAGATGAACCTGCAGTCCAGCACCACCTCCTACAGCAGTGTTCTTGGTGCACTGGGCTATTCGGATTATGCCAAGCCCGGCAGCATCTGGATCTACCCCAAGAGCTTTGAGGCCAAGAACCGCATCGTGGACAGCCTGAACGCCTACAACGCCGCCATGCGTGCGCAGGGCGAAGAGGACAAGGTGATCGTATTCTCGGATACGGTCGGCACCCTGATGAGCGCCGTGACCAAGATCGTGGATATGGTCAGCAATGTGCTGGTGGCCTTTGTTGCCATCTCGCTGGCGGTTTCTTCCATCATGATCGGTGTCATCACCTATATCAGCGTGCTGGAACGCCGCAAGGAGATTGGTATTCTGCGTGCCATCGGTGCATCCAAGCACAATGTCTCCGAGGTGTTCAATGCCGAGACCTTCATTATCGGGATGTGCTCCGGCGTGATCGGCGTGGGCCTGTGCCTGCTGCTGCTGATCCCCGGCAACATGCTCATCCACTCCATTGCAGGAACCACCAGCGTCACCGCTGTGCTGCCGCCCAAGGCTGCACTGGTCCTGATCGTTCTGGCTACCCTGCTCACGATCCTTGGCGGTCTGATTCCCGCCCGCAGCGCAGCCAAGTGCAACCCCGTCACCGCCCTGCGTTCTGAGTAATTTTCTTTCTCGACAAGCAAAAGGAGTCGCTGCATCACGCAGCGGCTCCTTTTTTGATGTCCGGTGCTTTATCTCAATTTCTCGTGTAATTCCTCATGCAGTTCCTCGCGCTCTTCCTTCAGTTCCTGCTTGAGAGTCCGGTCGATCTCCCGTGTCTCCTGCCGGATCTCAGCCAGATCCTTTTCGATCGCAGGGTTTTCTTCGATTTCTTCCCGGATGAACATGAGCGCAAAGCTTACCAGCAGCAGCCCGCAGGAGATCCAGATGGTCTTTCCTGCCAGCCGCGCTGCGCCCATGCTTCCAATACCGGCACCCACCGCGAACAACAGAATGATGCCAAAATAACGCATCATCCGGTCCTTAACTTTCGGTTCATGGGTCTTGCTCCAGATGCAGAATGCTTCCACACCGCTGCGCAGGTCACCAATGCACATGGTGCTGGCAAATGCATAGCCGTTCACCTTGCGGAACGCCTGCACCTGCATTGCGCAGGAGAAGGAAACGATGGCGTTTGCCAGCAGGTTTTGCTCCTGCGGTAAAAAACCTACAATGAACAGCAGAAGCACTTCGCCCAGCACCACCAGCTGCCGCCAGTGAAGCCGCTGCATGTTGCAAAAGCTCTCCCGCATCTTTTCTGCCACCAGTACGCCCAGCGCAAAAGCACACAGAGGAACCAGATAGTGCAGCACCCGATCCCACTGACCATCCATGATATTGGAACTCAGCAGCACGATGTTGCCGGTCTGTGCATTTGCAAACACCTTACCGCGGAACAGATACGTATAGGCATCCTGCAGCCCGCCCGAAAGCGAAAGGAACACCGCCGTCAGGAAGGACTCTGACATCTGCCCATGATGTTTTGTTTTCATATTACCTTTTCCCCTCTTTTCGTACCCTATTATAATATATTTTTACAGCTTGGTCCATATCAGTTTTACATATCCGGCATGTGTATCCCTGCACTCTGCCAGCGCCGAAAATACGGCCCGTGCCCGGCCTGCACTTTGCATTCCCTCACAGGTTGTGTTAGAATAAGAAAAAAGCTTTTCCAAAGGAGAACTTCCTTATGCCGAATATTGTCGAGATCACAGACCTTTCCGCACCGGAGCTGGATGTCTATGCCCGCCTGACGCAGGCGCAGCTGCGCAATCGTCTGGAACCGGAAAAAGGCATCTTTATTGCCGAAAGCCCCAAGGTGATCGCCCGCGCGCTGGATGCCGGATACACACCGCTCTCCCTGCTCATGGAGCGCAAACAGAGCACCGGCCCG
>ENA-OPCB01002041-OPCB01002041.1-human-gut-metagenome-genome-assembly--contig:-NODE-2041-length-11538-cov-3.047200_pt1 | contig 11538 bp, 9 predicted proteins | sample MGYA00241561_ERZ501473 | MGnify/ENA primary metagenome ERZ501473 (study PRJEB25962, sample SAMEA2042519) | human gut metagenome | biome: human gut; feature: human-associated habitat; material: faeces... | reverse complement strand
ATTATTGTATTGCAACAATGGCAAAGAAGATGGGCAAGAAAGAGATCGCCGATGAATTCTACAAACGTGCTCAGAACTACCGGAATGTTTATAATCCGGCCACTTCTTTCATGCAGCCGCGTGACGAGAAAGGGAACTTCGCTGCAAACTTCAGCCCCGACGACTATACCGAAGATATCTGTGAAAGTAATGGCTGGCAATATTTCTGGTCTGTACCTCAGGATCTGGACGGTCTGGTCGGCCTGGTCGGAAGCAAGGAACGTTTCGCTGAGAAACTGGACAGTATGTTCACCTACGTTCCTAAATCGACAGAAGACCTGCCGATCTTCAGTACCGGTATGATCGGGCAATACGCACATGGCAACGAACCGAGCCATCATGTGATTTATTTATATAATAAAGTAGGACAGCCCTGGAAGACGCAGAAGTATGTGGCTGAGGTCCTGCACAACCTATATCAGAATGCTCCGGACGGTATTTGTGGGAATGAAGATTGCGGACAGATGTCGGCTTGGTTCGTATTCAGTTCGATGGGCTTCTATCCGGTTGATCCGATCAGTGGCAAGTATGAGATCGGAACTCCGATATTTCCAGAAGTGAAGATGCATTTGGCAAACGGCAAAACTTTTGCGGTCTTGGCTCCGGCTGTAAGCCGTGAAAATATCTATGTTCAATCTGTGAAGTTGAATGGCCGACCGTATGACAAGAGCTATATTACCCATGAGCAGATTATGAATGGTGACACATTGGAGTTTGAAATGGGTAACCGGCCGGGACCGGTATGGTATAATAATATGTAATTGCCATGACGAAGAATTCATGATGTTCATAAATCTCTATCACTCTATCACGCTTTTGCGTGTGTGCTTTATTAATCAAAGCGTGAGATGTGTGATAGATGGCGTTTTCATCTATCACACATCTATCACAAAATCAAATAGGCTATTTGTGATAGATAGGTATTTTATTATTAGCAAAGTAGTATGATTTTCGGCTGAACATCCGGATGTATGGGGCCTGAACATCCGGGTCTATGGAACGCTACACCCGGATGTAGAAGGTCGCAAGATGTGGGTGTATGCAAACATTTGTGCTTTTGTTTATTAGTTTGTCTGCTGTCCTGCTTCATTTTATGTCATACCTTTACGACAAATAATCTCCCTATAAAAAAGGTTTATATGCTGTTTAACAAGTTCGGAGACGGATGAAAACGGTAAGATAAGCACGAGGTGGCATAAAAGGAGAACTAAAAAGAAGGTTTCTTTGCAAAAAAGTTATTACTTTGCAACTGATTTAGACTATTAACATTAAAAGACAGCGAACTGATACCATGATTTGGAACGAGACTATCGAATGTATGAACCGCGAGGAAATGCGGAGATTACAGAGTATCCGCTTAAGGCGGGTTGTTGAACACGCTTATCATAATTCTCCTTTCTACCGTAAGAAAATGCAGGAAATGGGGATTACTCCGGAAGATATTCATTCTATTGACGATATAGTGAAGCTCCCGTTTACCGTTAAACAGGACTTGCGGGACAATTATCCTTTCGGGCTGATGGCCGTGCCGATGTCTGAGATTGTCCGGTTGCACGCTTCTTCCGGAACGACGGGAAAGCCTATTGTTGTCGGTTATACCCGGAAAGATCTGTCTATCTGGGCTGAAGTGGTGGCACGATGTCTGACCGCTTATGGTCTGACCAAGAATGATTCGGTGCAGGTTTCATACGGTTATGGCTTGTTTACAGGAGGCTTGGGAGCACATGCCGGAGTCGAGAATATCGGCGGGACGGTAATTCCGATGAGTAGTGGCAATACGCAGAAACAGATTCAGTTGATGCATGATTTTGGCGCTAAGGGGTTGGCTTGCACGCCTTCCTATGCGTTGTATCTGGCAGAAACAATTCACTCATCCGGCATACCGTTGGAAGAATTCAAGTTGCGTGTCGGTGCTTTTGGGGCTGAACCTTGGACGGAAAATATGCGTAAAGAGTTGGAAAGCAAGCTGAATATCAAGGCCTATGATATCTATGGGCTGACAGAGATTTGTGGTCCGGGAGTTGGAGGAGAGTGCGAGTGTCAGAACGGTACGCATTTATGGGAAGACCATTTTTTCCCTGAAATTGTGGATCCGGTTACTTTGGAACCGGTAGAACCTGGACAGCACGGAGAATTGGTTTTCACGACATTGACAAAAGAAGGGATGCCTATGATCCGTTACCGTACGCGCGACCTGACGCATTTGATTTATGATAAATGCGAATGTGGACGTACGGCTGTTCGTATGGGACGTATTCTCGGACGTAGTGACGATATGTTGATTATTCGGGGTGTGAATGTATTTCCGTCGCAGGTGGAATCGGTCATTCTTGAAATGCCGGAATTCGAACCGCATTATCTGATTGTGGTCGACCGTGTAAACAATACGGACACATTCCAGATTCAAGTAGAAGTGCGTCAGGAGTTTTATTCGGACGAAATGAACAAGATGATTGCCTTGAAGAAGAAAATCGCGAACCGTATGCAGAGTGTAATCGGTTTGCAACCCGATATAAAGATTGTCGAGCCACGCAGCATCGAGCGGAGTATGGGTAAAGCCAAACATGTGATCGATAATCGTAAACTGGAATAGGAAAGAATTCTGATTTATGATTTGTGATTTATGAATTATCGACAGTTCATAAATCATAAATCATAAATAATTAGTTATAAATCAAATTTTATCCCCCATGTTAATTAAACAATTATCTATCTTTCTGGAAAATAAGAAAGGCCGTTTTACGGAAGTGGCAAAAATATTAGGTGAAGCAGGCGTAAACATGTCCGCTTTCACAGTTGCTGAAAATTCAGACTTCGGTATCTTGCGTTTGATCGTGTCGGATACGGATACTGCCATCAAGGTCTTACGCGATCGCTTGTATGCCGTGAGCGTGGCCGATGTTGTTTGTCTACATTGCCCCAATCAGCCGGGAGCATTGGCTAAAGCGATGGATATCATTACTTCGGCCGGAATATTTATTGAATATATGTACGCTTTTTCTCAGGGTGAGGCAGCCAATGTGATCATTCGTCCCGACAATGTGGAGAAGTGTGCGGAGGTTCTGAAAGCCAATAAACTGGAGCTGATTGCGGCCAGTGACTTATATAAGTTGTAAATATTAACGTTAAGCGCTTCGTTTATTTGTTGGAAAACTTTAACTTTGCGCGCTAAAAGTATGTGAATGAAAAAGGTTGTATTTTTATTGATGATGATTACGGTTCTGTTATCTTCCTGTGGGGAGTATAACAAGATACTGAAAAGTACAGACTACGAATTGAAATATTCGTATGCAAAGAAATATTTCAATGCAAAACAATATTCGAAGTCTGCCACTTTGCTGGATGAACTGGTGCCTATTTTTAAAGGTACAGCTAATGCTGAAGAATCTTTGTATCTGCTGGCGCAAAGTTATTATGGACAAAAAGACTACCAGACTGCTTCGCAATACTTTAATACCTATTATACGACTTATCCGAAAGGCGAGTTTACCGAGTTGGCCCGTTATTATTCGGGTTATGGATTGTATCTGGATTCACCGGACCCCCGCTTGGATCAGGCGCAAACGTATGAAGCCATTAACCAGTTGCAATTATATTTGGAGTATTATCCGCAAAGCGAACGTGCTAAAGAAGCTCAGAACATTATGTTCGAATTGCAGGAAAAGCTCGCCTATAAGGAACTGTTGGCAGTCCGGTTGTATTTCAACTTGGGTACCTATATGGGAAACAACTATCTTTCATGTGTGATTACCGCGCAAAATGCACTTAAGAACTATCCGTATTCAAAATATAGGGAAGAGTTTATGTTCTATACCATTCGTGCCAAATACGAATTGGCTGTGGTTAGTGTGGAAGAAAAGTTGCAGGGACGTTACCGTGAGGTTGTAGATGAATATTACAATTACATGAACGAGTATCCCGAAGGCAAGTATGTAAAACAGGTTCAGAAGTTCTACGACTATGCCAGCAAGCGAATAACAGATACGTATTAACGAAACAACTAATCAATAAAGTAAGTATGGATTACAGAAAGACTAACGCTCCGTCGAATACAGTTACCCGCGACATGATGAAGCTGTCATCAGACACGGGCAATGTGTATGAAACTGTTGCAATCATTGGTAAACGTGCTAATCAGATTGCTGTTGAGATGAAACAGGATCTGGAAAAGAAACTTCAGGAATTTGCTTCCTATAATGATAATCTGGAAGAAGTTTTTGAAAACAGAGAGCAGATTGAGATTTCACGTTACTATGAAAAACTCCCAAAACCGACTTTGATCGCAGCTAAGGAGTATGAAGATGGTAAGGTGTATTATAAGAACCCTGCAAAAGAAAAGAATAACCTTTAATTAATTGACAATTGATAATTGACAATTGACGGTTAGGTGATATCATCTAATAATTGTCAATTGTTAATTGTTAATTGTCAATTGTTTTATTATGTTACAGAGAATACAAACGGTTTATTTGCTTATTATAATGGCATTGACGATTGCCATTCTGTTTTTACCGCTTGCCGTGTTGCAGTCGGGTGATCAATTGTTTACATTTGATGCGACCGGTATCAGTACAATGGCCGCTCAGCCGGAACTTATTTATCCCACATGGGGATTGTTTGCTTTGACAATCGTGATCTCTTTGCTGGCTCTTTTGACTATCTTCCTGTTTAAGAAAAGAATCCTTCAGATACGGATTTGCGTATTTAATGCAATTTTGATGTTAGGTTTTTACGGTCTCTTTGCATTCTTTTACTGGGATCTGGGTAATCAAAAGGAGATATTCTCATTAAGTTTGAAGATCGCCTTTTCTTTTCCGTTAATCAGCCTGATTCTGGATTATTTGGCTATACGTAATATTGGGGCAGACGAAGCACTGGTGCGTTCTTTGGATCGCTTGAGATAATCATTTCGGAGTATATAAAAAAAGAGGATATCTCATCACTGGGATATCCTCTTTTTTTGGCCTAAATCTGATAGCCTAAAGACTATATTATCTCTATTAGCATTGATAAATTCTTAATACTTCTAATGCAAAACTAATCATGTAGTAGAGCTTTAGACTTTTAAAAAGGGAAAGGCGGCGTTTTTGTTTTGGGAGGATACTGCCCATTCTTGGCTTGTCTTTGTTACAAAATTATTGTAAGCCTTGATTTCTATATTGCCTAAGATTGTTCAATCATAAATCTTAAAATCCCGGAATCATATACGTGATCTTAGCCGAGATTACCTGCGAAGACGATTTGGAAAAATAATCTTCTTTACGGCTGTTGAAGATGTCGCCGAGGGCATAGTAGTAGCGGCCCTCCAGGAGGAAAGAGCCAATTCCTGTACGAAGTTCGATACCCGGACCACCGCATAATCCCCAGTCGAATTTCTTTTCGATTGGCATATCGTGCTGTTCGTTTTCGGTGTTCGGCTTGGCTCCGTTCAGATTCTCGTCTGTCTTTTCACCGAAAGCATATCCTATTTTGGGTCCTAGGTTGACGAATACCCTGAAACGTTTACTGCCAAAATAGATATGTGTCAGGATCGGAAGTTCAAAGTAGTTGATTGTCCGGCTGTATTTATACTGAGGTTGGTCCTCGAACTTTTCATCCCATCCATGTTGGATGAAATTCAGTTCAGCCTGCAATCCTAGATTTTTTTCCGTGATCCACCGGAGCGTGAGACCGCCCGTGTAGCCCATTTTTATTTTCTGCTGCACTTTCGTCTGGGCAAAACTGACTTTGGAAAAGGTCGTACCGAAGGAAGCACCCAAAGACAATTCCCGTTTGAACTTATCCTGCGCCTGAATGTAGTTCAGGGTGACAAGGCTTATAATAACTGTTGCAATAACTTTCCTGATCATCTTACTTCGTTCCGTGTTACATTGAAATCACTCTGATAATGAACAATAAAGATGTTCGTATTAATGAAACCTCCCCAGTTATTTACGCGATGGAAATCGAATCCGGTCTGTACGCCCTGGTAATGAATTTTATCCAGATTATTCTCGAAGTTGGAACCATATTTGTTGATTGCTCCAATGAAAAACATACCGGTGTCGAATCCTAAAATACCATATTTAGGGAATATATTGATCAGGTTTTTACTATACCAGTTTTTATATTTGGTATAGAAGTCTGCCACCTCTTTCGACAGGTTGTCAGCATAGAAGTTACTGTATATATATGTGTTCAGTGCATAGAAATCTTCCAGACAGTCACGCGTATATGTCTGCCATTCAGGATAGCCGAACAAGGTCAGTCCGCATTCGGGTTTTGTTTCCGCCAGCATACGTAACGGAGACTTGATCTTGTTTAGAGCCTCCAATGTGCCCGAAGTCGGTACGATCACGTTCCGTTTGTCTGTTCTGAGGAGCGTGTCGACATCGGCAGTTAGGGTTTCGGCATTATAATTGATTTCGGTAAATGGGATCTGCCGTTGTTTCATCTCGGCTTTGAATGCCTTGATAAATTCGGTTTTATCCTTGCCGTCCCTGATGTTCAGTAGGATTATATTGTCTTCGGCAAATAGGTCGCATCCGCCTTGAGCCGCTTTGGCATACAGGTAGGAGTGGGGCGTATTTACCTGGTAAACATATGCGTTTGACAACACATCGTCGTTCTTCGATGTAAAAGGAATCACATATTTGATGTTGTTCTTCTGGGCAAATTCCGCAACCGGGCCGATCTGGTCGTTTTGTACGGCTCCGATGATGAGGTTGGCATTCTTCAAGGCATCCTCTTTCAGGATCTCTTTCAGTTTCTTCGTTCCGTTTCCTGTATCATAAACTGACAGATCGATAGAACAGCCTGTGTTTTTAAGACTGTCCACCGCCAGCAAGAGACCTTCGTAATATTCGATGAAGCGTTGTGTCTCCGTAGACGGGATAGTCTCATTTGTCATAAACGGCAATAACAAGGCTACTTTGACGCTGTTGACGCGCTCGATGCTTTTCGGTTCTGAGAGCAACGCATTGACATCTCTTTCCGAAAGCATGGTGGTTGCAGGTTCGGTTGTCATATTCTCTTCGGCTTGTACGGGTATCTTAATAGTCATACCGGCCTTAACTCCTTCTTTCAATTTCGGGTTAAGCTTGATCAACTCGTAGCTGGAAATATTGAATTTCCGGCAGATCCGGTACATGGTTTCCTTTTTCTGGACGGTATATTCAATTTCTTTGGTAACGGTCTTGAGCTCCGTCGTCGGTAAATCTTCCACTTGCGTCGCCGGAATGCGGATTGTCTTGCCAATTGTAAAAGTGGAAGTAGACAATCCGGGGTTCGCTTTTACGATGGCGGTAGCGGGAACGGTGTACCGGATGGATAATGAATACAGGGTTTCTTTGGGCTGTATGGTATGGAAAATATAATTTCCATCTTGCTTCTTAGCAGTACCTCCAACTATGTCGCGTTGCGGTATTTTAAGGGTGGCACCTGCTTTGATCCCCTCTTTGCTATCTGGATTCAGCCGGTAAATATCATCGGGCGTAACTCCGTACATGGTAGCGATTGCGTAAACAGTTTGCCCTTTTTCTATTGTATGAAAAAATACATTATTGTCTTGTCCGCTTGTAATAACCACTTGTGATCGGTTGTTTTGTGCATAGATAGATACACCAGCCAGACTCAGAAAGAACGTCAGTACATATATGTTAATCTTATTCATTTGCTGATTTGGATTATTTAGGGGCAAAGATAACAACAAAAAACGAGAGTAATAAAAGATAAGTCGCTAAAGTGCATTATCTGGCATTTCCGATATCCGTAAAAATTCCCACCTTTCCCTCTTTCAAATAAAACCGTTTGTCATGCTCGGCTAGGAAGCGGATGGTGGTGACGATTTTTTCCTCCGGAAAAGGTAATAAGGGGAGCAAGGTGGTGACAGGAAGCAGTTGCCGGGTGGAAAGCAGTCTGAGTAACAGGTCGCGTATGGCGTTGAAATCCCGGTTGTTCAGGCCGGAATCATTCTTGGAAAGGCAGACGTCGCAACATCCGCAATCTTCCGTATTCTTTTCCCCGAAATAGGAGAGTAGCAGGCGACTCCGGCATATATGTATCCCGTTCATGTATTCCACCACTTTCGAAATGCGTTTTTTCATTCTTTCCCGACGTTCCTCATAAGCGGAAGATGGGATAATAAGGGCATTTGTTCGCACACGTGGATGCGTATATGTGATTTGGGAGGCGGTCTGGAAGGATGATTCGTCTATTGCTTCGCAATATTCAATGTAGCCGGACAGTTCTAGCAACTTCAATGCATGATGTATCTGTAGCGGAGGAAGCTGGCAAGTGGAATAGAAATCCGTCAGTTCAAAGTTATGAACGATATCTTTTCCTTGTCCTTCCTGAATTCGGAAATAATCGCCCAACGCTTCATATACTTTTCCGATCAGCTTCTTTTCGGGAAACTCATCGTCTATCCGCTTTTTCAGATGAAAACTATCCGTATCTGTACAGAGAGCTACTGCAAAGGCTTTCCGGCTGTCTCGTCCGACGCGGCCTGCCTCCTGGAAATATTCTTCCAATGATCCCGGCATATCCAGATGGACAACCAACCGCACGTCCGGCTTGTCGATTCCCATCCCGAAAGCATTCGTGGCGACCATTACGCGGCACTCGTTATTTTTCCAACGGTGCTGCCGGATCGCCTTTTCTTCCCGGTTCAGTCCGGCATGAAAGAAATCGGCAGATATTCCGGCTTGTTGCAGGAAGAGAGCTGCCTCTTTTGTCTGTTTCCGGCTCCGGGTATAGACGATAGCCGTGCCGGGCACTTTTCCGAGTATGTAGGCCAGTGTGCCCAGCTTGTCTTCCGTACGGCGCACGATGTAGGCAAGGTTCGGACGGACAAAGCTTGTCCGGAACACATTCTTCTCCTTGAAAAGCAATCGTCTCTGTATGTCGTCCACGACTTCGGGCGTGGCAGTCGCCGTCAGTGCCAGTACCGGCACGCCGGGCAGTTGCTCCCGAATGTCGGCGATATGGAGATAGGAAGGGCGGAAGTCATAGCCCCATTGCGAGATACAATGGCTTTCATCCACCACTAACAGGCAGACGTTCATGGCCTGTAGCTTTTCCCTGAATAATCCGGTGGCAAGCCGTTCGGGCGAAACGTACAGGAACTTGTATTGTCCGGAAACGCAATTCTCCAATTCCGCAACGATTTCCTGCCGGCCCATGCCCGAATATACAGCCGTAGCTTTGATCCCGACCCGGCGCAGATTGTCGACCTGGTCGCGCATCAAAGCGATAAGCGGGGTAATGACAAGGCAAATCCCTTCCATCGCCAATGCCGGAACCTGGAAGGTGACCGATTTGCCGCCTCCCGTCGGCATCAGGCCGAGCGTGTCTCTTCCGGCACAGACGGAATGGATAATATCCTCCTGCAAGGGGCGAAAAGCAGGGTATCCCCAATACTTCTCTAATATCTTATGGTAGACGTCCACCTGTCCTCCTCATATATCGTCGGGTTTGATGTCTTTGATCATCAGCTGGATAGAGGTGTTGCCGTTGTAGGTGTTCTCCTCCACCGTGTAACAGATGTTGAAAGGCTTCATACCCTTGATATGGTCGTTGTACCTGTGCATGCCGAAAGCGATGGCGTGCATGGGGGTGCTTGAGTTTCCGTCGATCAATTCCAGCTTGAGATGCTCCAGTTCCTTACCCACGAGCTTACTGGTGCCGTAGTCCTTTACGCCAAGCGAACAGAATACGGGCTTTTGGTTGTCCGGCCCGAACGGACTCATCTTCTTTAGGTCGTTCACGAACTTCTGGTTGATCTCTTTCAAATCCAAGATAGCGTCGATATCGATCTGCGGGATCATCTGCTCCGGTATGATCTCCTCGGATGCGATCTTCAAGAAACGCTCGGTGAATGCCTCTAGGTTCTCCTCCCGAAGGGAAAGCCCGGCGGCGTAGGTATGTCCCCCGAAATTCTCCAATAAATCCCGGCAACTCTCTATCGCCTTGTAAATATCGAAGCCTGTTACGGAACGTGCCGATCCGGTGATCAACTCGGACGATTTGGTAAGAACGACCGCCGGACGGTAATACTTCTCGGTCAAACGGGACGCTACGATACCGATCACGCCTTTGTGCCATCCCGGGTTATACACCACGATCGCCTTCCGGTCATCCATGTTCTCTACTTCGTCGATGACAGCGTTAGCCTCGTCGGTGATCTTCTTGTCCAATTCTCGGCGTTCCTCATTATATTGGTTGATGCTCTCGCTCTTCTCCCGGGCACTGGCGCTATCCTTGGACAGTAGCAGTTCCACCGCCTCCTTCCCGTTCATCATACGGCCGGAAGCGTTGATGCGAGGTCCGATCTTGAAGACGATGTCGTCGATGGTGATGTTGTGTTTGTCCAGACCGCAGATCTTGATGATCGACAGCAGGCCCTTCGACGGCTCGCGGTTGAGGTCCTTCAGGCCGAAATGCGCCAGAATGCGGTTTTCGTCCACCAGCGGCACGATGTCCGAGGCGATGCTCACCACCAGCAGGTCCAGCAGCGGGCTGATCTGCTCGAAGGGAATCCGGTTTTTCTGGGCGTAGGCCTGCACGAGTTTGAATCCCACGCCGCAGCCCGACAGTTCGTCGAACGGGTAGGAGCAATCGACCCGCTTGGGGTCCAGAACGGCTACGGCGCGGGGAATCTCCTCGGCCGGGAGGTGGTGGTCGCAGATGATGAAATCCACGCCCTTCGTCTTCGCATAGACAACCTTTTCCGTGGCTTTGATGCCGCAGTCCAGGGCGATGATGAGCCCCACGCCCTTGCGGGCCGCGAGGTCGATACCTTTGACCGAAATGCCGTAACCTTCGGTATAGCGGTCGGGAATGTAGAACATCAGGTTTTTGTGCCCGATCTGGCGCAGGAACTTGTAAACCAGCGCGACGGCCGTGCAGCCGTCCACGTCGTAGTCGCCGTAAACCATGATCTTCTCATTGTTCGCAACGGCCCGTTCGACCCGCTCGACCGCCTTCTCCATGTCCTTCATCAGGAACGGGTCGTGGAGGTCGGCGAGGCTCGGTTTAAAGAACTTGTCCGCCTTTTCTACAGTGTCTATGCCTCTCTGTACGAGCAGATTCGCCAGCACGGGGGATATCCTGAGCACGGAGGCGAGCTTCGCCACCGCCTCGGAATCGCCCTGCGGTTTCACTACCCATCGTTTTTCTATAGGCATACGAATTGTTATTTATATATTTCAACATTTAATATCTCGCTTAAATGGGTCAAAACCCGTGTTTTGACTTCGTTCATGGGGACCTCGCGTCCCGTTTCCGAGGCGATCGACGCCACGCCGCGGTCCGTGAATCCGCAGGGGTTGATGCGCGAGAACCACCTCAGGTCGGTCGAGACGTTCAGCGCGAACCCGTGCATGGTAACATAACGCGACGAACGGACGCCTATTGCGCAGATCTTGCGCGGACGTGCTTTTCCGGGGTCGATCCAGACTCCCGAAGCCCCGGCGATGCGTCCCGCCGCGATGCCGTATTCCGCGACCGTGCGGATCACGG
>ENA-OPCB01002001-OPCB01002001.1-human-gut-metagenome-genome-assembly--contig:-NODE-2001-length-11724-cov-3.406804_pt1 | contig 11724 bp, 9 predicted proteins | sample MGYA00241561_ERZ501473 | MGnify/ENA primary metagenome ERZ501473 (study PRJEB25962, sample SAMEA2042519) | human gut metagenome | biome: human gut; feature: human-associated habitat; material: faeces... | reverse complement strand
GAAAAGCGCCGCCGCAATCTACGAATACCAAGCAGACTGCGACGGCGAATGGGGCCAGATTTCATTTGATTTTGAGAACGGCACATCAGAAATAGTCCGACTTGCCGATTGGGATACAATGAAAACAAACCGCTTTGCGAACAAGGCAATAGCCTACCTTCTAAACTGCGAAAACGAGAAGTTGCCAAAGGAAACGATAGTAGCGTTTGAACTATAAAAGGAAATTGACGAGGAACGAGAATGAAAACAATCGCAATCATAGATGATGATATTCATATTGGAGATATGCTGAGAGAAGTGCTGGTGCAAGAGGGCTATTCTGTTCTTCGTGCATACTCCGGCACAGAAGCGTTATATCTTCTTTCACAAAACAAGCCCGATTTGGTGCTGCTGGATCTGATGTTGCCGGGATTGTCTGGCGAGGAAGTTCTGCCCCACATTGAGAACATTCCTGTTATCGTTCTCAGCGCAAAAGTAGATGTGCAAGACAAGGTAAATCTTCTGCTGGGCGGTGCGGCAGATTACATGACCAAGCCTTTTGATACAAAGGAGCTTCTTGCCCGTATCACTGTTCAGCTCCGCAAGGCAGAACAACATGGCGAAACCAAATCTCTTTCCGTTGGCGATTTGGTTTTGGATATGGTTTCCCTTTCTCTGACAGTACAGGAGCAGCCTGTGAAGCTGACCCGAACGGAGTATGCCATCTTAAAACTGCTGATGGAAAATCCCAAACAGGTAATTTCAAAGAGTGTCCTGCTTGACAGAATCAGTCTGGACACACCCGACTGCACCGAGCGTTCTTTGAAGCAGCACATCAGCAATCTTCGTAAAAAGATGCAGGATGTCAGCGGTGTAGACTATATCGAAACAGTCTGGGGAATTGGTTTCAAATTGGCAGAACAAAAAATCTTGACCAAATCTTGACGTTTTTCTTGACCACTTTCTTGACTTTTGTTTTGTAAACTTAGGTCAGCAAAGGAGGTAATACAATATGAACTATATTTTGCAAACAAACAGCCTGACAAAAAAGTATAAAAACTTTCAGGCATTGAATGGTCTTACTATGAATGTTCCCAAAGGTTCCATCTATGGCTTTGTGGGAAAGAACGGCGCTGGTAAGACAACCCTGATCCGCTTGATCTGCGGATTGCAGGAACCGACTTCCGGTAGCTTTTCTCTGTACGGCATCCGCAATGACAGCAAGGATATTATCAAATCCCGCCGTCGCATGGGTGCTGTGGTGGAAACACCGTCCATCTACATGGATATGACTGCGGAGGAAAATCTGAAGCACCAGTATCTCATTCTTGGTCTGCCATCATTTGATTGTATTCAGGAATTGTTGAAGCTGGTAGGTCTCGACAACACGGGAGAGAAAAAAGCGAAGAACTTCTCCCTCGGTATGAAGCAGCGTCTGGGCATCGCTATCGCATTAGCCGGTGATCCCGACTTTCTTGTTCTTGATGAGCCTGTAAATGGTCTCGACCCTCAGGGTATTGTGGAAATGCGAGAACTGATTTTGAAGTTGAACCGAGAAAAACAGATTACAGTTCTTATTTCCAGTCACATTCTGGATGAACTTTCCCGTCTGGCTACTCATTACGGTATCATTGATAATGGTCGCATGGTGAAGGAACTGAGTGCAGAAGAACTGGACACAGTTTGCCGCAAGTGTGTCCGCATGGAAGTGACCGATACTTCTACTCTGGCTCGTGTGCTGGATTCCATGAATCTGGAATATAAAATTATCTCCGCAACAACAGCCGATGTGTTCGCAAAGATCAATGTGACACAGCTGACCGTTGTACTGGCAAAGGAAAACTGCGAAGTGCTGTCTATGCAGGAAAAAGATGAAAGTTTGGAGAGTTATTACATCTCTCTGGTTGGAGGTGATAATAATGCGTAAACTTTTTCGAGCAGCCTTTTACCGTACAGAGAATAAAAAAATGATTCGAATAGAATTAGTGATTGCTGTATTGCTTTCCGCATTCATCATCCTCAACGGTTACTTCCAGACGAATTTGACTAATGCATACATCTATAAGCTGGTCGCCCGTTTTTTTGGATATTCACCCCTGATGGGACCATTTATCGCCGTATTTGCCGCATATTTGTGGGGAACAGACTATGAATATGGAACTCTGCGCAATAAACTAATCTGCGGACACACTCGTGAAGAAGTTTATTTTTCCAATCTTCTCCTGACCATATGTGCTGGACTGAGTACTGCACTAATCTGGTTGATAGTTAATGGGATGCTGGGTATTCCGCTACTGGGTACGGCAAGCCTGAACCTCTCTTTGGGAGAGATGGCATTTTATATTTTTTCAAGCCTTTTGATGGTCGTTGCACTCTCCAGCGTATGTTGTCTGTTGGCAAGTCTGGCGGAGAACAAAAACTCAGCGACACTTCTTTGTCTGGGAGCTGTAGCTGCAATGGTCATAATCGGGATGCTCCTTTATGATCGTTTTGCAGAACCAGAGTTATTGGATGGATGGATGTGGAGTGATACAGACCCAACTGTGCGATGGCATCCCCAAAATATCAAATTCATCGGTGGAACATTTCGTATCCTGCTGGAATTTCTTATCTGTCTGACACCTGGAGGACAAGGTGTAATTCTTTGCGAAGAAGGGGTGGAACACCTGATTTTTCTTCCATTGTGCTCTGCGTTTGTAATTTTTTCAACATCTCTTATAGGAAGTCGTTCCTTTAAGAAAAAGAACCTAAAGTAAGGAGGTAGAAAGATGTTCCCTTGGATTTTGTGTTGTATTTTGCTAATTGTTGTATTTTTTCTAATCACAAAGATTATTTTTATAGAAAAAAGTATTGATGAAATTCATACAGAATTCCAGGAACGTCTTTCCTCCGACACAAACACTCTGATTGATATTTCTTCCAGCGACCCTCATCTGAGAAAACTGGCTTCGGAGATTAATATCCAGCTTCGATTGCTCCGCAAGGAACGCCATCGTTACCAACAGGGCGATCTGGAACTGAAAGAAGCTATCACCAATATTTCCCATGACCTGAGAACTCCGCTTACGGCGATAAACGGTTATCTTGACCTATTGGAACGAGAGGAAAAAAGCGAAACGGTACACTGCTATCTTTCTCAAATCCAAAACAGAACAGATGTTTTAAAAAATCTAACCGAAGAACTATTCAGATATAGTGTGGTTACTTCTTTTCAGGAACTGAAACCAGAACGTATGGATGTTGTCCGGGCATTGGAGGAAAGTCTGCTGTCTTTCTATGCGGTCATGCAGGAAAAAGGCATCCAACCGGAAATCGAATTGCCGGAGGAACCGGTTTTCCGTGAACTGGATGCAGGTGCGGTCAACCGTATCTTTTCCAACATTATCAGCAATGCGCTGAAATACTCTGACGGCGATCTGTCCGTAGTCATGGATAAGAACGGCTGTGTTACATTCAGCAACACGGCGCACAATCTGAATTATGTGACGGTCGGCAGATTGTTTGACCGTTTCTATACAGTAGAAGCCAGTCGCAATTCAACCGGTTTGGGATTGTCCATCGCCAAGCTGCTGATTGAGCGTATGGGCGGAAGTATTGGAGCAATCTACAACAATGACAAACTGCAAATCAAGATAATCTTTGCAAAATGAAATAAAAAAGAGTTTATATGAACGGAGGTGTTTTGATTATGAAGAAATACTTGAAGGAGATACTAATACTCTTAATTCAATTATTTATGTTTTATGTATTTCCATTATTTGCAGGACCAACAGACGTTATGGGAATGATAGTTTTGCTTATTTTAGCAACATTATTGCTTTCAATTCTAATTGGCAGCATTTCAAATCTGAAAGTAAAGTACTTGTATCCAATAATCATAGCAATTACATTTGTGCCATCTGTGTTTATATACTATAACGAGACAGCATTGATACATTCGCTTTGGTATTTGGCAGTATCATCCTTTGGTTTGATAATCGGCATGGTCATTCATAAATTGATTCTTAAAAAGTAGAAAGAGCAAAACTTTCAAAGGCTACCCAGTCAAAAAGATTGGATAGCCTTTATTTATGTTTTCTAAAATTAAAGTTGAATATCTGCCTTAGCCAATAACTATGGGCTTAGAGGTTTAGTGAGCCAGGCAAATCGCTCCAATCGCCGTATCCACAGATTTATACTCTGTAACAGTTTTTCAAATAGGTTTTGGAATCTCCGTTCAATATCAAATCAGCATATCCAATCGGGTCATTGTAAATCAGATAATCCAGTTCCGACCTCTGATACATATTGTCGGCAACCTCGTTCTCAACCGCAATCGTATCAATCGCAATCATACTACCATCAAAGAATTTCAGTTCCACACAAGCGGTATCCATGTTAAACTCACAAGAAATCAATCTATCCATAAGAAACCTCCATTTTGCGGGATGTTAGATCATCCCAAAATATTTGAATGCTTCTCGGATTGCTTTCTCTTTTTCCTGCGGACACTGGGGCTGTCTGGAATCCTCGGACTTCGGCAGATTATAGTTCTTACCAACCCCAATCCCACATTTTCGTTTAATCTGTGAGATATAGAGGTTGGACACCTTTAACCCGGTATGCTCCAACACATACTCCTTGATCTGCGGATAGGTTGCCCCATCCTGAAATTCGGACATATCCATATCTTCCAAAGAGAACTCAACCCGAATCTTTTTCGAGTCGACCTCACCCTTGGAAAGCAAGACAACCGTCTCCACATGATCCGCCCTTGGGAACATGTCCACTGCGCAGGCGCGCTGGGCGGTGTAGCCGAGGTCTGCTAAGCGCTTCACGTCGCGCGCCATGGTCGCGCTGTCGCACGAGACGTACACGACACGTCCCGGCTGCATCTCGGCGATGCTCTCCACCACGTCGGCGGCCAAGCCCTTGCGCGGCGGGTCGACGGTGATGACGTCGGGGCGCAGGTTTTCGCGCGCGAGCTTTTTTGCCACATCGGACGCATCGCCGCAGAAAAACTCCGTGTTTTTAACGCCGTTGCGCGCGGCGTTTTCGCGCGCGTCGTCGATGGCCTCGGGGACGATCTCCGCACCGAGGACTTTCTTCGCGTGATCCGACAGTGCGAGCGTGATCGTGCCCGCGCCGCAGTAGAGGTCGAGCACCGTCTCCTGCCCCGTGAGGCCCGCAAATTCGATGGCCTTCGCATAGAGCCGCTCGGCCTGCGCGCGGTTGACCTGATAAAACGACGGCACGCTGAGCCGGAACGTCTTGCCGCAGAGCGTGTCCTCGATCCGGTCGCTCCCCCAGAGCGTGCGGTAGCGGTCGCCAAGGATGACGTTGCCCTTTTTCGTGTTCGTGCCGAGCACGATGCCGGCGCACTCCGGGCACGCATCGTGCAGGAGTGTGACGAGCCGGTCTTCTTTGGGAAGTCTATCTCCGTTCACAAGCACGCAGATCAGGCTCTCCCCCGCCGCGTTTGAGCGGACGTAAAGGTGACGAATGAGGCCGCGGCCCGTCTTTTCGTCATAGCCCGCGACGCGGCAGGACTGCATATATTCGCGCAGCGCCTCCGCCGCGGCGGCGGCCTCGGGCTTGACCAATAAGCAGTGCTCGCACTCGATGACCTCGTGCGTGCGGGCGCGGTAAAAGCCGACCGCGCCGTCCTTCGACACGGGGTACTGCGCCTTGTTGCGGTAGTGCAGCGTGTCCTGCGCGCCTAAAATTTCTTCGACGGTCACATCACTGCCGCCGATGCGGGACAAATTGTCCTGCACGCGCTGGCGTTTCAGCCGCAGCTCTTCTTCATAGCGGATGTGGCGGTACGTGCAGCCGCCGCAGCGCGGGAAGTACGGGCAGTCCGGTGTGATGCGCTCGCTCGACGGCTCGAGCACCTCGAGCACTTTGGCAAAGGCGACGCTCTTGAGCGTCTTTAAGATGAGCACGCGGCACTTCTCGCCGCGCAGCGCGCCGTGGACGAACACGACGCGCCCGTCGATGCGCGCAACGCCCATGCCGCCCTCGCCATAGCCCTCGATGGTGACGGTATGCTCCTGATTTTTGGCAAGCTCCATCGTCTTCTCCTCTCAGAAAAGGTACTTCGCGCTTTTATCGCGCGAAGTACCTTTTGTTGTGTATCTCAAATCACTCGCGGAAGCGCTCGATCAGGCTGATGATCTGGCCGGTGAGCGCAGAAATGTCCTTGTTGGGTCTGCCCTTGCAGCGCTTGGCAAACTCAAGCAGCGACTCCGCTGCCGCCACGAGCTTGGCGTAGAGGTTGTCGGCGCGGGACTTCTGCGCCGTGCGCTTGCGCTCGGAAATGTAGCCCTCGCTGACCATTTCGTTCGCAGCGAGGTCGTAACACTCGGTAAACTTGGCCGCGTGCGCATGGAAGCCGAGGGAATTGAGCTCTTCGGCAAACACGGGCGCAACGTCCTCGTCGCCGTGGACAACAAACACGTGCGTCGGCTTCGGGTCGAATGCCTTGATCCACTGGACGAGATGATCGTGATCGGCGTGGGACGACAGGCCCTGGAAGTTGACGATTTTCGCCTTGACGGCGATCTCCTCGCCGAAGAGCTTGACCTTTTCAACGCCGTCGAGCAATCTGCGGCCCAGCGTGCCGGGCGACTGGAAGCCGACGAACACGACCGCGCTGTTCGCGCGCCAGAGGTTGTGCTTGAGGTGATGGCGGATACGGCCCGCGTCGCACATACCGGAGGCGGAAATGATGACCTTGGGCGTCGTGTCCATGTTCAGCATCTTGGACTCCTCGCTCGACTCGACCAGGTTAAGGTTCGGGAAGGTGAACATGTGCGTGCCGTCCTTCACAAGCTCGAGCGCCTGCTCGTCGAGATAGCCGTGCAGGTCGCCGCAGAACACAGTCGTCGCCGCCTTGGCAAGGGGCGAGTCGATGTACACGGGGAAGTTCGGCGTCGACTTGACGAGCTTTTGATCCTTGATCTCGCGGATAAAGTACAAAAGCTCCTGCGTGCGGCCCACGGCGAACGACGGGATGACGACGTTGCCTCCCTTGCCGAGCGTTTCGTCGATGATCTCGGCAAGCTCGTCGGTATAGCTCCAGACCTCGGTGTGGTTGCGGTCGCCGTAGGTCGACTCCATCACGACGTAGTCGGCCTTTTTGAGAAGCTGCGGGTCGCGGATAATGGGCTGGTCGACATTGCCGATATCGCCGGAGAAGACGATCGTCTTGTGCACGCCGTTTTCTTCCAGCTCCAGCGTGATGGACGCGGAACCGAGCAGATGGCCCGCGTCGGTGAACACCGCGCTCACACCCTCGCAGAGGTCGACCTTTTCTTTATACTCGCAGGTCGTCACGTACTTGAAAACATCCAGCGCGTCCTGCTCGGTGTAGAGCGGATCGACATGCTCGCGGCCCGCGCGCTCGCCCTTGCGGTTTTCGTACTCAGCGTCGCTCTCCTGAATGTGAGCGGAGTCGAGCAACATGATCTTCATCAAATCTGCTGTCAGGCGTGTCGTCAGGATGCGGCCGTGGAAGCCGTTTTTCACCAGCAGCGGGATACGGCCCGTGTGGTCGATGTGCGCGTGGGTGACGAGCAGAATATCGATATTGCCGGGAGCGAAAGCGAGATAACGGTTGTCGAGCTCGTCGCGGCCCTGCTGTAAGCCGCAGTCGACGAGGATCTTCTTACCGTTTATCTCCAGGCAGTGGCAGGAACCGGTCACGCAGCGGTCGGCCCCGTAAAAGTGCAGTTTCATGCGAATGTCCTCCTTAGATGAGAGATGAGAAAAAACTTCTTCCTTATGCTTCTGTCCTCCGCCGTCGGAGGGCGTTTCGTCGCTTTGTACTATCTTGCTTTGTATTTTACCACAGCGGCTATATAAAGTGCAAGCCATGCCTGACGCGGCGGCGGAATTTATTTACAATCCATTCATATTATACAGCAAATTTCCCTTTGCATATCGCGCAGAGGAATGCTATACTTGTAAGCGTGTCATTATGCTCCCACGAAAGGAAGTTTTGAATATGGGTTTCTTTAGTAAAATGTTCGGTTCCTACAGCGACCGTGAGCTCAAGAGCATCTACCCCATCGTCGACAAGATCGAAGCGATGGCGGACGAATACAAGGCGATGAGCGACGCGGAGCTGCAGGCCAAAACGCCGGAGTTCAAGACGCGTCTGCAAAGCGGCGAAACGCTCGACGACATCCTGCCTGAGGCGTTTGCCACCGTGCGCGAGGCGTCCCGCCGCGTGCTGGGGCTGTACCCCTACCGCGTGCAGCTCGTCGGCGGCGTGGTGCTCCATCAGGGCCGCATTGCCGAGATGAAGACCGGTGAAGGCAAAACGCTGGTGGCAACGCTGCCCGCGTACCTAAACGCCTTGAACGGCAACGGCGTCCACATCGTCACCGTGAACGACTACCTCGCCAAGCGAGACAGCGAGTGGATGGGCAAAGTCCACCGTTTCTTAGGCCTCACGGTCGGCTTGATCGTCCACGACCTCACGAGCGAGGAGCGCCGCAAGGCCTACGCCGCAGACATCACCTACGGCACGAATAACGAAATGGGCTTTGACTACCTGCGCGATAACATGGCCATCTACGCAAGCGAGCTCGTCCAGCGCGGACATGCCTTCGCCATCGTCGACGAGGTCGACTCCATTTTGATCGATGAGGCGCGCACGCCGCTCATCATCTCTGGCATGGGCGAAAAGTCCACGGAGATGTATTCCCGCACGGAAAACCTTGTACGCGGCTTCCGCAAGAAGGTCATCGCCGAGAGCGACGACAAGGAAGAGGAAGACGTCAACATCGACGCCGACTACATCGTCGACGAAAAGGCCAAGACCGCGACGCTCACCGCCCGCGGCGTGAAGAAGGCCGAGGAATACTTCGGCCTTGAAAACCTCTCCGATCCCGAAAACTCCACCATCGCGCACCACATCAACCAGGCCATCAAGGCCCACGGCACGATGAAGCGCGATATCGACTATGTCATCAAGGACGGTCAGGTCGTCATCGTCGACGAGTTCACCGGTCGACTGATGTTCGGCCGCCGCTACAGCGACGGTCTGCACCAGGCCATCGAAGCCAAGGAGCATGTCGAGGTCGCGCGAGAAAGCAAGACGCTTGCGACCATCACGTTCCAGAATTACTTCCGCCTGTACGGCAAGCTCTCCGGTATGACCGGTACGGCGCTCACGGAGGAAGAGGAATTCGGCACGATCTACAACCTCGACATCATTGAAATTCCGACGAACCGCCCCATCGCCCGTATCGATGACCCCGACGTCGTCTACAAAACCGAGGCAGCAAAGTACCGCGCTGTTATCGAGCAGGTCAAGGCCTGCCATGCCAAGGGCCAACCCGTGCTGGTCGGTACGGTGTCGATCGAGAAGAACGAAAAGCTCTCATACCTGCTCTCCCGCGAGGGCATCAAGCACAACCTCTTAAACGCGAAGAACCACGAAAAGGAAGCCGAGATCGTCGCGCAGGCCGGTAAGCTCGGTGCGGTCACGGTCGCGACGAACATGGCCGGCCGTGGTACCGATATCATGCTCGGCGGCAACGCCGAGTACATGGCAAAGACCGATCTGCGCAAGGCGGGTCTCAGCGACGAGCTCATCGCCGAGGCGACCGGCTACGCCGAGACCGACAACAAGGAGATCCTCGACGCGCGCGACATGTTCGCCAAGGCCCTTGAAAAGCACCGCGAGGAGATCAGCGGTGAGGCGGACAAGGTCCGCGAGGCGGGGGGCCTGTTCATCATCGGCACGGAGCGCCACGAATCTCGCCGTATCGATAACCAGCTGCGCGGCCGTGCGGGCCGTCAGGGCGATCCCGGTAAGAGCCGCTTCTACATCTCTCTTGAAGACGACCTCATGCGTCTGTTCGGCGGCGACCGCATCCAAACCATTATGGACCGCCTGAATGTGGACGAGGACATGCCGATCGAAGCGTCTATCCTCTCCAACACCATCGAAAACGCACAGAAGAAGGTCGAGGGCAGAAACTTTGCCATTCGCAAGAACGTTCTGCAGTATGACGACGTGATGAACCGCCAGCGCGAGATCATCTATGAGCAGCGTGACCGTGTGCTGAACGGCGACAACGTGAAGCCGCAGATTATGTCCATGATCGATCAGGCCATCGAAGCGAACGTCAAGCGCTTCTTGCCGGAGAACACCCTGCACGACGACTGGGATCTCCGCGGTCTGCGCGACCACTACCTCGGCTGGATGGTCAATCCGGATGAGCTGCACTATGAGGGTCAGGCGTTTGAGGATCTCGAGCAGCAAACGGTCATCGATTTTCTCAAGGAGCGTGCGCACAAGCTTTACGACCTGCGTGAAAAGGCGTTCACCCCGCCGATCATGCGTGAAGTGGAGCGCGTGGTGCTGCTGAAGAACGTCGATACACAGTGGATGGATCACATCGATGCGATGGATGAGCTCCAGAAGGGCATCCGCCTGCGCGCCTACGGCCAGCAAGACCCGGTCATTGCATACCGCGAAGAGGGCTTTGACATGTTTGACGCGATGATCGACACGATCCGCGAAAACACCGCCCGCATGATTCTGACTGTGCGCCTGAAGACGCCGGAAGCACCGAAGCGTGAAGCCGTCGCCAAGGAGACCGGCACAACATCCTCCGATCCGCCGGCCGTCAAGCAGCCGGTGCGCAAAAACGGCAAAAAGCCCGGCAGAAACGACCCGTGCCCGTGCGGCAGCGGCAAGAAATACAAGAAATGCTGCGGCAGATAAGCTGAAAATTCAAGATGCGTCGGGCGTCCGGCGCATTTTTTCATTTTTCGGTAGCCTTTTAGAGTTTTCTATGCTATACTGAAAATACCGAAGCGAAATTCAGCTTTAGCAAAGGAGAACATTTTAACGTATTGCAACAGTGAACAGCCCGGAGGTGTATGAAGCTTATCTGCACAGCGGATTTTTCACGCTGATACGGGAAAACACAGAGCGCGATACGCGCGAAGAAGTGCTTCAAAAGCTTGCGGAACATTTTGAATTAAACTGAATTAAACATAGAATAGGCGGGGTGCGGCTGCGGCGGCACCTCGTTTTACAAAAGGAGTACATAAATGAGCTGCGAAAAATTGTATCTCACCGCGCCGGAGATGCTCGAATGCACCGCGCGTGTTGTGAGCTGTACGCCGAACAAAAACGACGGCTATGACCTTGAGACTGACCGCACACCGTTTTTTCCGGAGGGCGGCGGGCAGCTGAGCGACATCGGCACGGTTTACGACCCTATGCAGGGCTTTGTGCCGGTCACACACTGCTTTGAAGCGAACGGCACGGTGCTGCACCGCACAGGAAAGCCGTTAGCGGTGGGCGAAATCGTCACGCTCAAAGTGGATGCCGCAAAGCGTTTGAAATACACCCAGCAGCACACGGGCGAACACCTGCTTTCGCATGCCTATGACGTGCTGTTCGGCGCGGAAAACGGCGGCTTTCACATGGCGGGAGACGTCGTGACCATCGACCTTGACCACGATTTATCGGATGAGGAGATCGAGGCCGGCGAAAAATACGCAAATGAACTCGTCTGGAAAAACGCGCCCGTGCGTATTTTTAATGTGGACGCTTCCGAGCTTCCGAATCTGCCGCTGCGCAAGAAAAATGAGAAGCTGCACGGCGAAGTACGCATCGTGGAGGTGGAAGACGGTGATCACACCGAAATGTGCACCTGCTGTGGCACGCACTTCATGAGCACCGCACCGGTCGGCCTAATCAAGGTTTTAGAGCATGCGCGGTATAAATCCGGCTGT
>ENA-OPCB01001998-OPCB01001998.1-human-gut-metagenome-genome-assembly--contig:-NODE-1998-length-11727-cov-2.148047_pt1 | contig 11727 bp, 8 predicted proteins | sample MGYA00241561_ERZ501473 | MGnify/ENA primary metagenome ERZ501473 (study PRJEB25962, sample SAMEA2042519) | human gut metagenome | biome: human gut; feature: human-associated habitat; material: faeces... | reverse complement strand
GGATATTCGCTAATAAGACATCCGCCCTGCTTTAAAACTTCTTCTGCAATCCATTGATTAGATTTCGGATATATTTCATTTATTCCGCAAGGAAGAACCACTGCGCATTTCCCCCCTGCTGCCAGAGCCCCCTTTAGAGCTTCTGCATCACAGCCAAGTGCAAGACCATTTACAAGATTAAAACCATTTTTGCCTATAATACTGCCCGCATTATAAGCCAACTTAGCACCTACAGCCGATATCTTACGTGATCCTACAACCGCAATACTTTTATGCTCATTCAAAATATCAATATTTCCTCTATAGTACAAAACCTCTGGCCGGTCTTTTATTTTTTTCAAATCATGTGGATAATTTGTTTCATCAACTCGACAGATTTTTATTTCCTGCCATAGTGTTGTTTTCTTTTCTTCCATAAGCTTTTCCATTTTATATTGCCTTACCCAATGCAAACATTTCTACATTAGCGGCTCCACGATTTAATAAAATTTCTTTGCAGACATACAGAGAGTTTCCAGTTGTAGTTACGTCATCCATCAATAATACAATGTCTGCGCTTATGTCTATATCCTCTACCGTATCAATAGACTGCATATGAACTGACAGATTCCTGCTTCCTCCTGTTGCAAGCTTGTTGATTGAATGGCTTCTTCTTAAAAAATATACTTTATTATCCCTTCCATTGGCAGCAAGCATTTCTCCTAGTTTTCCAATTCCGGATTCTCTTTTTTCCGCATTACTGGAAGGTACCACACAAATAGTTACTCCGGGGCATATCTCACAATCCAGTAAATTGTAAAAATATTTAATCGCCGATGGTTTCTTATCCTTCAAATCCAATATTTTCCCGCTAAACACATCAAACAATGGATTCTTTATCTTTCGTTCTCTGTCCAGCCAATATTTATGATAGTTACTGTAAACTACAATTTCACCAGTTCCGTTCCATGCTTCATTTACAAACACCATGTTTATAGCCTCCTTCGAACAAATGTTTTCTTTATTTTATCAGATTGCTGCTCACATTTCAACCGGATGATCATTATATTTCTCAAACTCCTTTTCCATCTTTTCCAGTATATTGGAGTATTGAAGGAGTTCGGCCACACGTTGTTCTTTGTTGTCGTATTGTTTCTTGTAGGAGACGCGGTGTTCCATGGCGGCCCAGAAGTCCATGGAGATGGTTCGCAGCTGGATTTCTACCGGATAGTATTCGTTTGCATCCAGACAGCAGACATTTACGCCGAGAATGACATGATGGCTGCGATAACCGTTGGGCTTGGGGTTCTCAATATAGTTTCTCTCACGGATGAAAATAAGGTCGGGCTGCTTCTTTAACATGTTTACCAGATTATTCACATCCCCAACAAAATAGCAGATAATACGCACCCCCGCAATATCCTGCAACTGATCCTTGGCATTTTCCAAGGTTGGCTCGAAGCCATGACGCACCAGTTTTTCCTCAATGCTGTCCTTCTTTTTGATCCGGTACTGTATGTTATGAACGGGTTTCCCCGTCTTTGTTTTATAAATAGAGTGGTTCAGCACTTCCAGACGTGTCAGCAATAGCTTCATCGCATCCTCATACGGCTGAATAAGCTCATAATACTCCTTGTCAGTCATAAGTAAAAACCCTCCTTCTCGTTTTCCATGGTACTATATAAATGTGTTCATTTGGTGAGAAAGAGATAAACAGAAAATAAACAAGTTTCTCCCTTCCTTTTCCCCTTGAAATCCCCCTGTCGAACTGGTACTATTATAGGTAAAAGATTGACGAAACAACTGCAATTTTGACTTGAAATATCGGAATTAGGAATGGGGTAGAGAGTTTTTGATGAAGTCTTTTAAAGTCAGCATCATTTTACCGGTGTATAACGTGGAAAAATACCTGAGTACGTGCCTGGACAGCTTATTGGCACAGACACTTGAGGAAATAGAGATCGTAGCTGTCAATGATGGCAGTACAGATGGAAGCCTGCAGATTCTGCAGGCTTATCAGTCGTTAAATCCGGAGAAGCTTTTTATATTTTCCACAGAGAACCACGGCGTCAGCAGGGCACGAAATTACGGTTTTGCCCATTCCCATGGAGAATATGTCTGGTTTGTAGACAGCGATGACTTCGTAGAGCCTGACGCCTGCAGACTTCTTTATGAAAAAGCTACCGCTGACGGAAACGACCTGGTTCTTTTCCGTTACTATAATGTAGACTCTGAGACCGGAGTCCGTAAGGAATACATTGCATCCTGCCATAATCAGAACTTCCGCGTTGCAGACAAGCCTTATGAATTACCTGCGATTTCTCCATACCCATGGATCAAGTTCATTCACAGAGATCTGTTTAACGGACTTTGTTTCCCGGAAGGAATCCGGTTTGAAGATCTTCCGGTGGCCTATCTTCTGGCTGTGAAAGCCCGTTCCATCGGATACGTGGATCAGTGCTTCTATAATTACAGAAAAAATGTAGGATTCCTCAGCCGTCTCACGCCTTCCACCCTTCACATCCGGAATGCCATTATTTTTATGAAGGAAGAAATGGAGAAGCTGGGGCTGTTTGAGCAATATCAGACAGAGCTGGATTTCATTGCTGTGCGCCATTTTTTCTACCGTTTCTGGAAGCTTCTCACCAACTATGAGACTGACCAGAAAGAACTGAAGCTGCAATTGATCAATGAGCTTTTCGATTATATGGAATCCAATATTCCAGACTGGGAGAACAATCATTATGTCCGATATTCACTTCCGCCACATATTGGGCGACTGCTCTGTCTTTATGGTTCCAGACAGGAAATGATCTCTTTCGTAGAAGCCTGCAACGGAATGACCGTACAGCAGCAGAAAGCCTGGATAAAGGATTACAAGCTTTCTCACAAAACATCTCCCAGCTATCAGCCTGCTGAGATGATCCACCGGGAAAAAACTTCCTCTCAGTTTTATGGCTTTGCCTATACCGGAAGCCTTGCTCCTGATCCGGAGCAGATTCTTCTGGAAGCCAGCCGTGGAAAAGAAATTCCTACCTGGATATTGAAATTGCTTGTGCATCTTCTGAGGAATTTTGGAGAACACCAGATCATTGTCTCCCTGACTCAGGAGAAGCATGCCTTGTTCCAGGCTCTTCTGAACCGCTATCTTTCCGACAGCACAGCTCTGTCTGAGAATATTACTCTGGTGTGCCCGGACAGCGAAGAATACGGCAAGGCACTTGCACTCTCCGGCTACGTGATCACAGACGGACCTTTGCCCTACTATTTCCGGAAGGAAGAGGGGCAGTTTGTGTTGCTTTACTGCGGACACAATCTGTATCCGGAAACCGTTCTGAACACACCGGATTCCACCGCTGATACAGGGCTTTGGCAGCATACTATGTTTATGGCAGACTGCCTGTATTTTAACAATGTACAGAACCGGGATATTTACCTGCAGGAATGTATGACAGCTAATATCTGCAAAACGCCTTACATTATCGGTTCTTCCACCCACATTCCGGTGATTCCCAATGAATCACACAGGGAAAAGCTCCGCCGCAGCTTGCAGATGGATTCCATGCAGACTATTTTGTATGCACCGCTGCTTCCAGGGTCCTATATTGCAGACACTGAGCAGGCATTCCGGAATTTCATGGCAGCCCTCTACATATTTGACTGTGAACTTTCCGATCATCAGGTTTTGTATCTGCATCTGGATCATGAAAGGGAAATTGATTTTTCTGAATTTAGACATATAAAAGAAATGCCAAAAGATTTCGATGTACCGGATTTCGCTGCGGCGTGTGATATTTTTATATCGGATTATCACAATGCACTTTCTGCCAGATTCACCACAGGCACACAGATTCTACGATTTCTGTGCGGTACATTTCTTCGACACGAAAATGCAACCAGTGACCATCAGACTGTACCAGCTGCTCCTGTCCTGCTGGAAACCACTTCCTGTCTGCCCGAGAGCTCTGGAGCCTGTTTGAAAAATCATTCCTGCAATCTGCACTCCACACTTTGCGATGTATTTCACCCGGAATATCCTGCATTTGATAATGTGCCGGAGTTAGTACGATATATCAGGCAGTTAGAACTGATTTCTGAGAAGATGCCCGCAAATGAAGCTTTGCATTTTGAACCTGTCGACCAGTTTACTTCCAATACAGGTCATGGGTTCGATTCCCAGGAATACGATTGGAATTCTTCGAAAAAAAGCTCTCTGCAAATGGAAAACAATCATGATTTACAGACCACAAAGAATTCCTCCGGAGAAGCCACTACTTTCGAGGAATCCCCACAATATCTTCTCACAGATATTGCAGATTCTCTCTTAAACGGACGACCGCTGCCCTATTATGCTCCAGCTTCTTCTGATGATGCACCGGCACTGCGCACACGCGTCCTGTTCTTTACAGGGCGGAAGCTTTCCCAGAATCTGGTTCGGGATTTTAATGCCCTGGCAGCACAGGCACCGGAAAAAGAATTCTGGCTTGCATACAATGATTTCCGCAATACAGACTCTGCCAAATATCTGGCACAGTTATCACCTGACTGTTCCAGCCTGCCATTGAAGCCGGATCCCGAGAAAGGTAACCGCTGGAAGCTGGCAAGTGTGCTCACCAGCCGGATGGGACTTTTCTCATTTTATCCCTTATCCCATATTTTGGACTTGGGGAAGGAAGAATATAAGAAGTGCATGGGAGAGACAAGATTCGATGAAGTCGTAATCACTTCCACAGATAGTATAAAAACGGTTGCTACGCTTCTGGCTGCTGCGCCAAAAGCGTCCTATACTTTTGACACCTTTAACCCAGAGCGCTACAGTACCTCAAGACCTTACAGGCACCAGATTGCATTTCTTTGCAGAATGTTAAAGGATACAGGAAGTCTGGAATTGCCTGCCGAGCTTACCGGATTGAAGCTGACGCAAAGCTCTGGCAAAAATAAAGATAAGGGAATGCTCTAGAGCGTGTTTGAAAAAGGCTTTCTGCAAGATGTACGTCACAATTTGTGGGAATGCTTTTTTATAACCCATTCCTTACGAAAGGATTTACCTATGAAATTAACCACTATCATCCCGGTTCACAATGCTGAGAAATACATCACAGCCACTTTGGACAGTGTATTGCAGCAGGATCTGGGAAATCCAGAGGAGCTGGAGGTGATCTGTGTGGATGACGCATCCACCGACGCTTCTGTTGCCCTCATAAAAGATTACCAGCAAAAAGACTCCCGCATCCGCCTTTTCCTCAACGAAAAGACCCGGTTTGCAGGAGCCTGTCGAAATAAGGGAATCGAAGAAGCCCATGGTGATTACCTTCACTTTCTTGATGCAGATGACCTTGTAGAAAAAGGTGCCTACCAGAAATACCTGTCCATTGCTGAACAGGCGGGTGCCGACATGGTAAAGGGCTGCGCCGTCTGCTTTGACAATGAGACCGGCGAGCTTTCCGATACCCCGCTTTTTGCACTGTCTGATGTGCCCGCTGAGTGCTTCGATAAGGTTCTGAATTTCCACCAGGCTCCCGAAATTTTCAGCCACATCAGTGTAGTTCCATGGAATGCCATTTACAAACGAAAATTCATTTTGGAAAAGGGGCTTCGCTTTAACAATCTGATCTGTGTCAACGACCGCTCCTTCTACAGCGAAGCCGTATTCACTGCCAACAGGATCTGGCTCACTCACGAGCAGATTGTCCGTTACCGTGTGAATAACAGCGCATCCCTTGTAGGAAACCGTGCCAGAAACTTCCATTGTGAATTTGATTCCTGGCAATTGATCATGAACCAATGTACCAAATACAATATTCAGGGCCGCGAGCTGGCCATCGTAATGGAGCGTGAGCTGATTGACATTTTTATCTGGTATCGCAAATACAAGAAAATTCCGGAAATTTCAGAAGAGATTACTGCGCAGACCCAGGCGTTTGCGCAGAAGCTTGATATTTCGCCTCTTGAAGCATTCCCGCCTTCTTTCAAGTGGTACTACGATTATCTCACTTTTCTTCCAGAATTTGAGAGCCTTACAAAAAATTATAACAATATTACCCAATTCAAAAAACAAGCCAGACTAATCATGCCCCAGTGCACCACCCCGGCTGACTTCCGCCACCGTATACAGGAAGCCCCCGCCACAGATAGTACCTCTAAACGGTCAGGTGTATTAAAAAAACTGCTCTCCCATTTTAAGCATTGATTCGTCAGAAACCACCAGTTAGTTCAACTGGTGGTTTCTCTTTGATTGGGCAAAGGGGCTGGAGATACCGCTCCAGCCCCTTTGCCTCACGCACCTTCGTTATTCATCCTGCTCACCGACTTCTTCCTGTGCTTCTTTGCCTCATAAAGCTGCTGGTCTGCAAAGGAAATCACCTGCTGGATATCTGTTGAACTATTGGGGCAAAACTCGGCAATTCCAAGGGAAATCTCCACCAGGAACGGCTTGCCGGATTTTTCATTAAACAGCTTACATGCCATCTTCACACGCTCCCGGAACTTCTCCCCGAAATCGGCTTCCTCGCACTCCAGCATGATAATATATTCATCACCGCCCACACGGCCCAGAATATCATTGCTGCGCAGACATCCCTTTAATATTTCAGCAACACTCCTAAGTGCAAAATTCCCTGCCGGATGCCCCCAGGTGTCGTTAATCTCTTTTAAGTGATCCAGATCACCGTAGATCATATACGCTCTCTGGCCATTCCCAGCCTGGCAAACCCGCTTGGTGTGCTCCATAAACCCACGCAGATTCAAAAGTCCGGTCAGCTCATCATACTCGGAAATAATGCCAAGAACGCGGTTTTTCTCCTTAATCTCTTCCATATCCCTGGACATCTCCAGCCGTCTGGCCGCCTCTGCCTTGCTGATCTCCAGATAATGCAAGGACAGACCGATCTGCAGACTGATCACATAGAAGAAAGGAAAATCCTCCTGGTCAATGTCGCAGGCCAGAAGTCCATACTGCTTCTCCCCGGAAAAGAGAAGAAAGACCATAAACTGGTGGCGCTCTTCATCCTCCATCAGATCACAGATTCCGTTTTCCTTCATGACCAGAGGTCTCTCGTAAGCCGCCTTGGTAACGATCCTGCCATTCTCATAGCTGGCAGCAAGATGAAGGTTATAAGGGCAGGTCCACTTCCGTTTGCCATCGTAAACAATCGGTTCATCCAGGAGAAAAAGATGCGTGCATCTTGTATGAAGCTCCCGCATTTTCTCCATAATTTCCTTCAGAAAAGCCTGCTCGTCATCCATGCAGTCGTTTAAATCCCGGGCAAGAACCGGAATAAACCAGGATTTCCTCTGAAAACTGATCAACTCCAGCTTCATTCCTGCAATTGTCTTATTCAGCCTGTGCACCTGGGCACCAAGCCCCACTGGTGTCTCTTTCCTCGAAGCATCCTCTGACACGCAGCCGCAGGATTCTCTTTTTACAAAAGAAACTGGCACGCGTCTGGATACTGCTTCTTTTCCGGGATCTTTTCCATCCAAGCGGTTCACCAGATCGTAGACTGCCATTTTACCCATAAGCTCTCCGTCCTGCTGAACTGTGGTAAGAGGCGGTTCCATCCCGGATGCACGCTCACAGTCATCAAATCCGGTAATCATAATATCCTTGCCAACCACAAGCCCACGCTTCTCGCAGACACGATAGCCGGCAAAAGCCATCTCATCATTGGCAAACACAATGGCCTGGGCATCCGGGTTGCTATCCAGAAGACGTTCCACCTGTTTGTCCACAAACTCGGAATAGTCCCCCTGGGCAATCATTCCGGGAGTGACAGGAAGCCCGTATTTCTTCATGGTTTCCAGATAAGCTTCCTTACGCTCAATGGCATCTGTGTTATGCTCCGGTCCTGCCACGAACAGGATCCTGGACAGATGATGCTCTTCCACCAGATGGGAAATGACCATCGCGATACCGCCTTTGTTGTCACAGATCAAGGAGTGACAATTGGGCACATCCACGATTTCCGTAAGAAAAACCGTGGTGATCCCGTTATATTTCCGGGCAAATTCATTGGGATCATCCTCACGCAGCTGGATTCCCAGTGTTCCATAATTAATAATCAGACCATCCAGTCCGCCGATCAGGCTGTAGTCATGTATGGTATTAAATTGATAGTCATAGGAATTTTTCTGTTTGCTGCCCAGGACATCTTCGAAAAAGTCCTTAGTCCGGGTTCCCAGAAAAAAACAGACATTTACGTCCAGCTCTGCCGCTGCCTCAGAAATCCCCTTGATATGCTCTTTTGGAAAATAGGTATGCACTCCTCCGATGAGGACTCCAAGATTATACCTCTTTTTTTCTTCCATCTTCACACCTCTTGCTGCAAAAATTTGATATTTTTTCTTTCTCCTTCATATCGCACTTCATCTGTTTTTCACGTTCTTTTTTATCCAAAATCAGCTTTTGGCTTTCGTCTATTATAACAATGTTTCCTATAGCATGTAAAGTCGCTTTTGTGAACTTTCGCTAAATATGTGAATATTTGAGTCCTTCATTGCAGTGCAGATTTTTTTCTGGTATACTTTAGGCATCAAGCGCACATCTGCAAATTAAAGCAGTAAAGAATTGGACTTTATCGGTTATAGAGGGAACCGTTTTCATCGTCCCAGAGCATGTTTGAAAAAGGCTTTCTGCAAGATGTGCGTCACAATTTGCGGGAACAATTTTCCAAACACACTCTGGCGCTTGATAGGAAGGATAAAAAAATGGCAATTAACCCCATGAAATTACTTGAACTTAAGAACCTGTGGAACGCTTTTACAAGGCGTCACCCGAAGTTCCCACAATTTATTTCCGCCGTACAGCAGGCCGGCATTTCCGAAGGAACCGTGATCGAAGTTCAGATCACCACACCAGATGGCAGAACTTTCACTTCCAACCTGAAGGTACAGCAGGAAGACATCGAAGCTGTGAAAAGTCTACAGAATTACCAGTAAATATTTGGCTAAATTTCATCTGGATTTTACAATATTTTTGCACAAAAAAATTGTATTTTTATTGAAAATATTGTATAATATGGCTTAAAGCATTCCTGTTTGCAGATACATTTCCGCGAACAGCAGCCTTAAAGAAATGAAAGTGAGGGTTCACCATGAAACAGAACAGTATGTTAGCAATGATTCTGGCAGGCGGTCGTGGCAGCCGTCTTCACGATCTTACCAACAAAGTGGCTAAACCGGCAGTTTCCTACGGCGGTAAATACCGTATCATTGATTTCCCCCTCAGTAACTGTGCCAACAGTGGCATCGATGTAGTAGGCGTACTGACACAGTATGAGTCAGTTGAGCTGAACAGTTATGTTGCAGCCGGCGGACGTTGGGGACTGGATTCCAAGGACAGCGGTGTATATGTACTTCCGCCTCGTGAGAAAGCAGACACCGGACTCGACGTATATCGCGGAACAGCCGACGCGATTTCCCAGAACATTGATTTTATAGATCAGTATGATCCGGAATACCTTCTGGTACTTTCCGGTGACCACATTTATAAAATGAATTATGACAAGATGCTTGCCTTCCATAAGGCGCACAATGCAGCGGCAACGATTGCCGTTATGGAGGTGCCGATGGAGGAAGCAAACCGCTTCGGCATTATGAATACCGAGGACGGCGATAAGATTTACGAATTTGAGGAAAAGCCGGAAAGCCCCAAGAGCAATCTTGCTTCCATGGGGATTTACATATTTACATGGGACAGACTGCGTGATGCATTGATTGAGGATAATTCCATCCATCCGGACAGCGATTTCGGCAAGCACATCATCCCTAAAATGCTGGATGAGGGACAGCCCATGTATGCATGGCGCTTCGATGGATACTGGAAGGATGTCGGCACCATTCAGTCCTATTGGGAGTCCAATATGGATTTAATCCGCACCCTGCCCGAATTCAACCTCTACGAGGATTTTTGGAAGATTTATACCAACAGCGACCATCAGCCGCCGCAGTATACGGCACCCGGCTCAAAGACAGAGGAAGCGCTGCTTTCTGACGGCTGTGAGATTTACGGTACGGTCTGTCGCTCCATCATCGGCCCCGGTGTTGTGGTGGAAAAGGGGGCAGTGGTGAAGGATTCCATCATCATGGCAGGCACGATTATCGGCGAAAATGCTTTGGTTGACCATTGCGTCATTGATGAGAAATGCAGCATCGGCAAAAATGTGCAGATGGGTGTCGGGGAAAATATCCCTAACGAGGCAAAGCCTAATATTTATAATACAGGCATCACCGTTCTGGGCATGAACAGCAGTGTTCCCGATGGGATTGTGATGGGGAAAAACTGCGTGATTTACGGCAGAACCTTCCCGGAGGATTATCCCGACGGCAGATTGGAAAGCGGCAAGGCCGTTGTACGGGAGGTGTAACAGATGAAAGCAATCGGTATTATTTTGGCAGGCGGCAATAACGACGGCAGACTGGGCGTTCTGACCGACCATAGAGCGGCGGCGGCATTGCCCATCGGCAGCTGCTATCGCGCCATTGATTTTACATTGAGCAATATGTCCAACAGCGGCATTGGGAAGGTGGCTGTGCTGACGCAGTATAACTCTCGTTCCCTGCGCGACCATCTGATGTCATCCAAATGGTGGGACTTCGGCAGAAAGCAGGGCGGCTTGTTCGTATTCACGCCGTATACCAGCAATGCAGGCTCTACATGGTTCCGCGGCACGGCGGATTCCATTTATCAGAATATGACCTTCCTCAAGCGCAGCAATGAGGAATACGTTGTGATTACCTCCGGTGATTCCGTCTATAAAATGGATTACCGTAAAGTGCTGGAATATCATAAGGAAAAAAATGCGGACATTACTGTGGTTTATCAGAAAATGACGGGAAAGGATTTATCCAAATTCGGTATTTTGCAGATGGATGCGGATAATAAGCTGGAGGGCTTCGAGGAAAAGCCGGAGCAGCCGAAATCCGATGCGGCCTCCCTGGGGATTTATGTTATCTCCAGAACGTTGCTCATCAATCTGCTGAATCAGATTATCCCCGAAGGCAGATACAGTCTGGTAAAGGATATTATCATCCGCTTTATCCATACGCTGAAAATCTACGGCTATGAATATGACGGCTACTGGAATGCCATCGGCACAGGCATTGCGGCTTATTTTGAGACGAATATGGATTTCCTGAAAAAGGATATTCGCGATCATTTCATCAATGAATATCCCTATATTGAAACAAAGCCGAAGGATGAACCCCCTGCAAAATACAACAGGGGTGCGGATGTGACGGATTCCATCGTCGGCAGCGGTGCGATTTTTGACGGGAAGGTGGAGCATTCTGTTGTGTTCCGTAGGGTGCGTGTCGGCAAGGGCGCAGCTGTAAGGAATTCCATCCTGATGGAGGGCTGCCAGATTGGCGAAAACTGTGTGGTGGAAAATGCCATCTTCGATAAGGAGGTTGTCCTTTCCGCAGGGCAAAGAGTCATCGGCGTTTCCTCCGAGGAACCGGCAGTGCTGAAAAAGGGCACAAAATTATAAATCGGATTTTAAGAACGAAAAGCAGGGAGTTTTCTCTGCTTTTTTTCTTTTCCGGAAATCATTTTTTAGTAAAAGAGTATATTGAATTTTATAGGGAAAAATGCGATACTAAAATGTATGTATACAATATCTTGAAAAATATTTCGCCCTTTGGCGTAGGAGGAAAAATAAATGAGACAGTTGAAAGCAATCATTCTGGCTGCCGGCGAAGGCTCCCGTATGAAATCCAAGAAACCTAAGGTACTCCATGAAATTCTGAATA
>ENA-OPCB01001996-OPCB01001996.1-human-gut-metagenome-genome-assembly--contig:-NODE-1996-length-11736-cov-2.714922_pt1 | contig 11736 bp, 9 predicted proteins | sample MGYA00241561_ERZ501473 | MGnify/ENA primary metagenome ERZ501473 (study PRJEB25962, sample SAMEA2042519) | human gut metagenome | biome: human gut; feature: human-associated habitat; material: faeces... | reverse complement strand
ATGAACGAATTCCCCGAAGGGCACGTAAAAGTGCCTTCTTGGGAATTGTTCATTTGCACATCTCAAAAAGCCCGCTCAACGGCTTTGCAAACTCCCCGCTTTTTTCGACATCCAGCGTACAGATCACTTTGTCGCACTTCTTGATCCATTCTTTTGCTTTCTGTATTTCTTTTTCTTCAATCCTGCCAAATGGTTTCACGGAGATCACTTCTGTCGCCAGTGCTTTTGCCGCGGGATAATCCAGATCGTTTTCCCACAGAATTCCCGTCACAAACGGCACTCGCTCTCTCTGTAATTTTCGAAAGACTGCTGTACCGGTTCCGTTTCCTGCGATCACAAAGACTTTCGGCTCTCCTTCTGTTTTCGGAAGTTCGAGATCTCCGGTGCGTTCATCATAAGAACCTGTTGTCATCTGATAAAGCTGTGGGATGTAGCCCTGCGTAAAAATTTCTTCCGGTGTTCCAAATCGATCTACTTTGTCTCCTCTGACGCAGGCTATTTTATCGGAAATACGTCCTGCCAGGTCCAGTTCATGCAAGGACATGATTACGGAAAGATTTCGTTCCCTGGACATATTCTGGATGATGGATAAAAATTCCAGCTTATAGCGGATATCCAGAAAAGAGGTCGGCTCATCCAGAATGATGATATCCGGCTGCTGGCAGATTGCTCTCGCCAGCATTACCCGCTGTTTCTGGCCGTCACTCGTTTTTGAAAAATCACGGTCAGCAAGCTCGTGGATGTGCACCAGTTCCATTGCCTCATCTACCAGTTTCCAGTCTTCTTTTGAGAGTACGCCGAACTTCCCGGTATATGGATAACGTCCGGTCGCAACCACTTCTTTGCAGGTCATCATTTCCGGTCTTACCCGTTCTGTCAGCACAACCGAAAGTTTTCTGGAAAGCTCTTTTCCGCTGATTTGTTCCGTCTCTTTTCCATCCAGCACAACGACTCCGCCAAGCGGTTTCAGCTGTTTTATGATGCTTCTCAGGATCGTCGTTTTTCCCGCTCCGTTCGGTCCGATCAACGTCAGGATTTCTCCCTTTTTCAGACTGATCTTGATATTTTTTATGAGCGGAACGCCGTGATAGCCGACGGTCAGACCTTCCGTATAAAAATAATATTCTTCCATATGCTATTCCGCCTTTTCTAAATCAAAAATTCAAAAATATTTCTGACATTCTTGCTGCAAGATATACCTTATGCATTGCATGAACTGTTCCATGATTCCTGATTTCACACTTTTTCTTTTTTTCTGTGAATCATAATATAGATTACCACCGGTGCCCCAAATACCGCTGTGATCGTACTGATGGAAAGTTCTGTCGGAGCAAACATGATTCTTGCCAAGAGGTCACAGAGCAGGCAGAACACAGATCCGCCAAGGAAACACGCGGGTATCATGATGATCGGTTTTGCGGTGCCGAATAAATTTTTAACCAGATGCGGAACAGCAATTCCGACAAAGGATACCGGTCCTGCAAAGGCTGTCACACAGGCTGACAGAATACTGGATAACAGCACGAGCAGTATGCGAAACAGCTGTACATTCAGTCCCATATTCTGGGCATAAGATTCTCCCATCTGATAGGCACTGATCGGCTTTGACATCAGAAAAACGCAAATCGAAGTGATCCCGACAACGATCGCCATGATCACTACATTATCCCAGGTAATCCCGGAAAAACTTCCTTTTGACCAGTTATGCAGATTGACAATATCGGCATCGTCCGCAAATGTTACCACAAAATCAGTGATCGCAGAACAGATATATCCGATCATAACGCCGCTGACGATCAGCATCGACATCTGATCGGTCACTTTCGACATCAGGATCACAAATCCCATACAGATCATGGAACCAACAAAAGCTGCCATGATCATCACCCAGGAACTTAAATGCAGGGCATTTCCAAGGGAAGCTACCATGACAAGTGCCACGACCAGTTTTGCTCCGGAGGAAATTCCCAGTGTAAACGGTCCGGCGATCGGATTATGAAAAAAAGTCTGCAAAAGATATCCGGACAATGCCAGCCCGCCGCCCAGGATTGCCGCTGCCATTGCTCTCGGAAAACGGATTCCCATCACAATATCCGTAAAGGTTTCATCCGCTCCATTTCCCCACAGCATTTTCGGTATCTCCGAAACCGGTATATTTACACTTCCGATGCATATATTCAAAACCAAAAATAAAAATAACAAAGCTGCAAGAATGATAAATGCAGCACCATATCTGCTTTTTTTCATCGTATCACTCCACCTTATACAGATAAGTCAGGTCTGCATCGTCTCCGGTCAGCATTTTTCGAATATCGGATGTGATTGTCCCAAGTTCCATTGTTGACTGATAGAGATTCTTGGTCGTGCAGTATACATGTCCTTCTTTCACCGCTTTGAATTTCTCAAGCAGCGGACTTTTTGCCAGAAGATCCTGCAAGGAAGACAATTCTCCTTCTATTGTACTATTATAAATAATATAGTCTGCATCTTTTGCTCCGGCATAAAATTCTTCCATCTGAAGGGAAACTGTAGATGTCGCTTCCTCCTCGTCACCTAGATCATCAAAAATATAGCTTCCGCCGGCAAGTTCAATCATTTTCGGCAGATAATCCGCACTTTTTCGCACATTTGCTTCCCCATTTGTCGTGATATAGAAAAATGCCACCGTTTTTCCGGTTGCATCCTGATCACTCACCTGTTCAAACGCTTTCGCTTCTGCATCAAACGCCTGCTCTGCCTGATCTTCATGCCCGGTCAGCAGCCCGTAAAGTTTGACCCATTCAGTACGTCCGAGCGGATTTGTCTCATAGCTGGAATGATCGACCAGAACCGGAATATTAAATTTTTCCATCTGCTCTTTCACTTCCGGTGTATGCAGAATCATGGTATTCTCGATGGCAAGCCCACAGTTTTCATTCAATATCATCTCATAGTCCGGGGCTGAATATTTCCCGGCATAAATAATATCCCCATCTTCCATGGCTTTTTTCGCCTCTTCTATGTACCAGCCATCTGCTTTCAGCGAGCTGAATCGAACCGCATCCAGTGCATCTGTCGCCACAAACATATCCATCGCCGCCGAAGCCGCCAGATAAATATTCTGGATCGGCTGCTGCAGCACCGTGATATCCTTATCCATATCTTCCGGCACAGATTCTCCTTCCGGTACGATCAGATATTTCCCGTCATCTGCGATCGTGACAAGTGCATAATCATTCTGATAATAATCCACCGCAAACATCTTTGCGTACTCCAGTTCCATGCTGTGGTCGTATGTCAGATCCTTGCTGATATCAGTATTTCGCTTTTCAATCGTATCCTGTTTTTGCGATGCACAGCCTGCCAGCATCAGGCAGAATACAACACCGAGTACCCCCATTATTTTCTTCATTTCTTTTCCTTTCGTCTCATCCTGGTAACAGCCGGTATGAACACAGCCACTGCAACTGCAATCCACAATGCGATATTTACCGATCCACTCATACCTGATCCGGAGCCGGACGCTGTCACGGTGTCTGATGCAAAGGTCAGCGTATATTCGATTTCATGCGGTACACTCATCGCAGTCGTATCTGCCATTACCGTCATCGGTTTATCAAATTCTGCAACCGGAACCTCAAAAACAGAATTTCCTTCCGTATTGACCGGAAGAAATTTTTCACCGTCAACCAGCATATAGTCATAATGTGAACTGCTCCATTTAATCTCAGCTGTTACTTTTCCATCTTTTACCGAAACGTCAGTCGGAGAATCGATCGTTGCTCTTCCGCTTCCGCCTTCCATCGTAACTTCTGCGGTGTATTCACCGTCTTTTAAATTTAGCTCCTCTGCTGTCATGATTTCTCCTTTTCAAGATAAAAAGCTGCTGCAAAATATGTAGATACATATCGCAGCAGCTTTTCGCAAAATCTGATATTTTTTATTCTTCTGCTTTTACCGGATTGGAAACGCTGACTTTATGGTCATACCATTTTCCTTTTGTTCCGATCAGTGCCAGATCAAATTCCTCATCGATAGCCGGAACAGGAACATCAAATGCATTCACTTCTTCTGCCGGTTCACCGTCATTATAATCTACGGTTTCCACAACCGGCTGCAGCAGTTCTGCTCCATCTTTCTGTGCATCCTCTGCAAGTCCCGGATACAGATTTACAATGTTTGTAGAACGCAGCGTGATATGAATGGTCATCTTTCCGTCTTCTACGGTCAGAGTTCCTTTTCCATCATACATTTCATTGACCTGGAACATACTGCTGTCTGTATTAAAATCAGCCGTGTAAGTTCCATCTTCCAGTGTTGCAGCGGCTTCTGTTGCCTCTGTGTCTGCGGTCGTTTCTGCTGCACTCTCCGCCTCCTGTGTTTCTTCGGTCTGTACCTGTGTTTCAGAAGCTGCCTCTGTCTGTGCAGCACTCTGTGTTTCTGTCTGGCTTGTGCTGTTTCCGCAGCCAACTGCCAGTGCACAGCTAAGTGCCATTAATCCTGCTAATGTAATGATTCTTTTCTTCATTTTTGTTCCTGTCCTTCTATTTTGCTTCTTTTTTCAAGAATACCTCTGACATTCCTGCTGCGAGGTACACCTCATGTATTACTTATTACTCGTTTATAGCATCTGCTGTATGAGCAACGTAGAGATCCTGGATTGCTTTGATCTCACCCAGACCTGCGATCTGTGTATCAATGCTGTCAAATTTTCCGGATGCCTCAAACTGGCTCTTCCAAGAATCGTCATCATCGCCTGCCATATCGTTGTTTGCATGATCTCCTGCTACAACCATCAGTGGACGAAGGATTACTTTCTTGTATCCTGCATTTTTGAGCTTTTCAATTACTGCTTCACAAGCGGTATCTTCCGGTTCGCCTTCTACGGTTCCGATAAATACATTCTCATAACCAAGCTGTTCCATCTGTGTCTGCATCTGTGAATAGCTGATCTTTGCTGTATGAGAAGTTCCATGTCCCATAAATACAAATGCGGTTCCCTCTTCTTTTGCCGCATCCAGGCTGTCAAATCCAGCTGTCTTTACAGCTTCTGCTGTAATTGCTTCTGCAACAGCTGCTTTATCCTCATTGATCGCTGTTTCATCCGCTCCGACTTCACCGAGAAGTGGTTCTGCAATTTTTACAGATTCAAATTTATCTTTGTAGTTCTCAACTGCTTCTGTCAGTTCATCATACTCGGCACCATGCATCAGATGTGTCGGCTGTACGACCAGGTTCTTAACCCCGTTGTCGACTGCTCTTTCCAGTGCCTGATCCATATTGTCGATCTTCTCATCATCACGGGCCTGTACATGGTTGATGATGATCTGTGCTGTAAATGCTCTTCTTACAGACCAGTCCGGATATGCTGCCTGAAGTGCTTTTTCCACACCACCGATATCCTCTGCACGGCTGTCATTAAAAGATGTACCAAAGCTTACAACCAGAATTTCATTTTCTCCGATGTTATCTTCGTTCAGCGGATCATCTTTCGATGCATCGCCTGTATCCCTTCCAAAATAATCCGGATCAGCGTTCTCGCCTTCTACCAGTTCTTTCTGTGCATCAGTAAGCTTATCCCAGGCTTCTTTTGCAGCCTTACACTGTTCATCTGTCTTGTCTGTTCTTTCCTGCACATAAATGTCATCGATCAGCTTTGCCACTTTGTCTGCTGCCTCCTGATCGCTGTCTTCGGATGTTTCTTCTGTCTTTGTAGAAGAAGTGTCCTCTGTCTTCTTGCTTCCACATCCAGTCATCATAGACACCGTAAGTGCTGTTGCCAGTAATGCTACTAATACTCGTTTCTTCATCTTGATCCTCCCTGACTTTTTTGTCATACTTTCAGGAATCGGAATGATATTCATTACACTTTACAGCATATTTTTTGTAAGCAAAAAAATCCCCCGTATCTAAATTTAACGAGGGCGTACAAAAAAGAAACTGACATTTTGCCCTCTGCAAAATCAGTCTGAAGTTTCTATCTTTCGTACTGCCAGTTACTCGTGGCATGAACTTTCCGTTCCTGTACTGCGAAAGGCAGGTCTCCCGACTGATTGCTCAGACGCTTGTGGCTTTCCTTCCCGGTCTCCCAGTGGTATGACAGCCTAAGCTTGCAAATTACGGTGACGAGTTCATACAGGACTTGCACCTGTTTCCCTTTTCACCAATCCAGACATTCCGCCTGATTGACACCTTACGCATCTGTATTTATTTTTCTGAAACAAGCCTATTCTAGCACAGGCGTATGAATAGTGTCAAGAAAGGCTTGTCTGCTTCAGCACCGGCATCCGGAAAATCTGCACGATCAGCGGAATCACCATAACAAACCACACAATCGGCTCCGCAATGATAACCCCCGTGTATCCAAGATGTGGAACCAGTGTAAATGCGATCACAATTTTTCCAAGCATCTCAAGTGTACTTGATACGATCGGTGTAATATGGTCATCCAGTCCCTGCATGGCATTTCGCACAATGCAGATTACTGCTGTTACATAATAAAACAATGTATCAAATTTCAGATATCTGGTCGCATTTAAGATCACATTTTCATTATGTGTACCTGTTACCAGATAGACCAGTTTATCTCCAATCGTGTAGCTTGCCACGATCACAAGTGTACACCAAATACAAGTATAGAAAATCGCAAGCCAGATCCCTTTTTTGATCCGGTCGATCTTTCCTGCTCCAAGGTTCTGTCCACAGTAGGTCGCCATCGTATTTCCAAATACTGTAAACATAATCATGAACATTTCAGTCAGCTTCCGGGCCGCTGTCTGTGCTACGATATAATCATTTCCAAGTTTATTGATCGCTGTCTGAAGCGTCAGGGAACCGATATTGATCAGAGAGCTCATGAATCCCATGGACATTCCCGCACCCAGCATATTTTTCACCATAACCGGATTCGGATCTTTGAAATCTTCCCGGCTAAGTCTTAACAGTTCATATCTCTTTACCATATAAATCCAGCACACAACAAACGCGATTGCCTGTGCCAGTACCGTTGCGATCGCAGCTCCCCGCACTCCGCTTTTCAGCACTACGACAAAAAGCAGATCCCCAACAATATTCAGTGCAACTGAGATTGCCAGGATCACAAGTGGCGTCACGGTATCTCCGAGTGACCGGAGTGCAGCCGCGCAGGCATCATAGAGAAATGTCGCCACAAGCCCTGCAATGATCACGAAAATATAGCTTTTTGCCGTTGCCATCAGATCTGACGGAACATTCAGTATATTTAAGATCGGCTGTAAAAATAACAATCCGAACACCGTAAAAAATATTGCAATTCCTGTACCCATGGTCAGCGACATTGCGAATGATTTCTTCACATTTTTATAATCCTTTGCACCGAATTTCTGTGCAATAATAATCGCGAATCCCCCCGAAAGTCCCTGCAAGAATCCAATGATCAGATTACTTAAGGTTGTGGTCGCGCCGACAGCCGCCAGCGCATCCTCTCCCAGGAAAGTTCCGACAATTCTGGTATCCACAAGACTGTATGTAAGCTGCAGAAGATTTGCGAAAAAGATCGGCAGCGCAAAAGCCAGTATCAGTGTGGATGGTTTTCCTTTTGTTAGATCTTTCATATTTTAAATTTCATCCTGTCTAATTTTTCTTGTCCATCAATCCGAACTGTATCGTAACGCAGGTCGCAATGATCAGTCCAAACATATAGAACGAATATTTCAGTACATTAAGCGGTGATACATCAGCAAGTGCCGTAATCATCAGCATACCACCATCATGTGGCATCAGTGCAATAAATGCGCAGGCAAAGATATCCACCAGACTGGCAAGTCTCTTCGGTGCGATCTTATATTTTTCCCCGATTTCTTTTGCGATCGGACAGGTAACAATGATTGCGATCGTATTATTTACCATAGCTGCGGAAAGGATACCTGACATCAGTCCGATTCCATATTCCGCACCACGTCTGCTCTTGATCTTGCTGCTGATCGCGCCCACCAGCCATTCAACACCGCCATATTCACGTACAAGACCGATAATACCAGATACTAAAATCGCAACGATACTGATGCTGAACATATCGCTCATGCCACTTCCAATTGCCTGGATCCATTCAAAAAATCCACAGCTTCCAACACAAAGTCCAATGATACCGGATGCAAGTATTCCTACAAAAAGGACTACTGCAACATTAACTCCCATAAGTGCCGCAATTAGAACAATAAAATAAGGAAGGACTTCGATGATACTATAGCTTCCTGCTTCGATTGCTCCGCTTCCGACTCCGCCAAAAATCGAGTACAGGATCATTGCCACAATTGCCGCTGGAAGAGCAATGAAAAAGTTCATTTTAAATTTGTCTTTCATCTCAGAACCACATCCTTCTGCTGCAGAAATGGTTGTATCTGAAATCATGGAAAGGTTATCTCCAAAATAAGATCCCCCGATCACTGCCGCACCGACTACCGCAACATTTAAATGCGCTCCCTGTGCCACATTGATCGCAATCGGAGCCATCGCTGCAATCGTTCCCATGGATGTTCCGATCGATGTAGAAATAAAGCAGCACATCAAAAATACACCCGGAACCAAAAGTTTCACCGGAATAAAATGCAGACAGAGATTCACAACCGAATCTTTTCCGCCCATTGCCACTGCTGCTCCCTGGAATCCACCAGCCATCAGGTAGATCAGAACGATCATCATAACTCCTGAATTTCCCATGCTCGTTGTCATAATATTCAGCTTATCCTGTACACCAATGCCACGGTTAAGGAGAAGTGCTACCGCACACCCTGCAAGAAGCGCGACGTGACGCGGGAACTTTCCGAACGGTTCGTCTGCTCCAAGCAGGGTAAATGTAATCCCGCACCCTACATAACATACCAGAAATACGATCAGTGGAAGAAAGGCCACAGATCCTAGATTTTTCTTTTGTTTCTCCATTTCTTTTCCTCTCAATCTTAATATATATCCAGATAAATCTGTCTTATTTCTCTGCCAGATGCTTATCCAGTGCATCTTTAAGCTGTGTCAGTGCCTGTTCCAGAGTCACACGCGGGCAGGCAACATTGAATCTCTCGAACTGAGCGGTCTCCGGTCCGAAGATGATTCCGGAATCCAGCCACAATTTTGCCTCCTCCAGCATCAGGTGCTCCAGCTCTTCATTGCTAAGTCCATATCCGGAAAAATCAACCCATACCAGATAGGTTCCTTCCGGCTCTACCATCTTCGCTTTCGGGAAATTCTCTTTCACGAACTTGCTCATATATTTTACATTTTCATAAATATACTGCACCAGTTCATCTACCCACTCAGCACCTTTGGTGTAACATACCTTGACTGCAAGCTGTCCCATCAGACTTCCCTGGCTGTAAGCTGCCTGTGTATTTGCCCACTGATATTTTTTTCGCAACTCTTCGTTTGGAATGATGATATTTGCCGGCTGAAGTCCTGCCACGTTGAATGTCTTTCCCGGTGAGCTATAGAGTGCAAGAATCTGACGGTATTTTTCGTCCAGATTCATACAGCTTGTGAAGGTATGTCCCGGGAAAATGAAATCACAGTGCATCTCGTCCACCATCCAGGTCACGTTGTATTTCAGGCAAATCTCTGCAACTCTCTCCAGTTCTTCTCTTGTCCAGACTCTTCCGACCGGATTATGTGGATTACAGAAGATCAGTGCTTTTACGCCCTCTTCCAGGATCATTCTCTCCATCTTTTCAAAGTCGATGGAATAATGGTTATTCTCATAGCGAAGCTGGCAGTTCACCAGTCTTCTTCCGTCATTCTTGATGACTTCGCTGAACGGATAGTATACCGGCTGCATCACCATCATGGCATCTCCCTTTTCGGTAAATGCTCTTACGCTTGTTCCGAGTGCATAGACGATTCCGGCTCCAAGTGTTACCCAGTCCGGCTCGATTGTATAACCATAGCGGGTTGAGAACCAGTGGTTCATCGCTGCAAAATATTCATCCAGTGGATCGGTATAACCAAAGATTCCATGATCGATCCTCTTGTGAAATTCATCCAAAATCTCATCCGGCAGACGGAAATCCATGTCTGCCACCCAGAGCGGAAGCAGATCATCTCTTCCCTTTCGTTTCATTCCAAAATCATATTTCAAACAATCCGTTCCATGTCTGTCAATTACTTCATCAAAATTGTACTTTCCCATCTTATGCCTTTCTCCTTGTCGCAAAATTCTCTCGTTTTTTATACCTCTTTTTGTTAGACATGTCAATGTTTTTTCTATAGAAGTATAAAATAGAATGTACACTGACCCAATAAAAATAGCTGTGAATTGAACCGCCTTCCAATCGTTAGAATTTAGGTCTAACTTTTGGGGCAGGTTCAATCCACAGCCATTTTTCCTTATGATTCTTTTATTTTATCGTATGCAAATATATGCCATATACACTGCATACATTCCAAGCATCGTAGCGCCTTCTCTTCGGTCGATCATTTTTGAAGTCCATGCAAACACCAGAACAACCAGACTCATCGCAATCAGTACAACCGTATCAATGATATTATCGGTAAGAAATTTCACTGGACTGATGGCAGCTGCAACTCCAAGTACCAACAGGATATTGAAAATATTAGAACCGATCACATTTCCGAGTGCCATATCCACTTCATTCTTTCTTGCCGCAACAATCGATGTTACAAGTTCCGGAAGACTGGTTCCCATCGCAACGATGGTAAGTCCGATAAGTGTCTGACTAAGTCCGAATGCGCTTGCAAGTGCTGAAGCACTGTCTACAACAAAATCACCGCCAAACTTGATTGCGATCATGCCGCCAACAATAAATAATGCACATTTCCAAAGTGGCAGGATCTGAATTTCTTCGTCTACTAATTCTCCCTCTTCGAGCATCATCTGACTTTCCTTGTGTGCTGCTCTTGCTTTCTTGGCAGAACCAATCATCCAGATCAGATAAGCTGCAAAAATAAGGAGAAATACACCGCCATCTAAATGTCCTAAAAGCATCCCGACATATCCAAGCACCATCAGCAAGGCTGCACAGATAATTGATAATGGAAACTCTTTTTTCAATATATCTTTTTTTATCGTAAGAGGTGCAAATAACGCACAGGCTCCACAAACAACCATCAAGTTGAAAATATTCGATCCGACAACATTGCTGACCGCAAGTGTATTATTCCCGGCAAGTGATGCTGTTACACTGACCGCACATTCCGGAAGGCTCGTTCCCATTGCTACAATTGTCATACCGATAATCATGGAAGGGATGTAGAGTCGTTTTGCCACTGATGAACTTCCTTCTACGAAATAATCTGCTCCTTTCATCAAAAGTGCAAATCCTATAACAAGAATGATGATTGATTTTACAAGTTCCATTCATCTGTCTCCTTCATTTCAATTTATTTTGGCTACCATTATACCTCAATTGTATGAAAGAAACAACCGACTTATTTTTTTGTTATCAAAGAAACAACTGACTCATAAGTACTTTCTTCCGACTCGCAAATATTCATTACATTCTTTTTCTTAAGTGCTTCTGTCGTCTTTTTTCCAATAGAATAAGCTCGTTCTACCATTATCTCCTCTGTCAGCATCTGAAAAAAACGTTCCACATTGGACGCACTTGTAAATACAGCTTCTGAAATAACTGTATCTGCAGGCTTTAATATATAATCTTGCTCTGATACATTTACATTTTCATATGCATCTGTTTTTATGACATGGCAAAATTTCTGAAGTTCTCTCTCCAAGTCTTCGGAGGCCTCTTTTGCAGAAAATATGCAGACTTTCGT
>ENA-OPCB01001990-OPCB01001990.1-human-gut-metagenome-genome-assembly--contig:-NODE-1990-length-11757-cov-3.466074_pt1 | contig 11757 bp, 10 predicted proteins | sample MGYA00241561_ERZ501473 | MGnify/ENA primary metagenome ERZ501473 (study PRJEB25962, sample SAMEA2042519) | human gut metagenome | biome: human gut; feature: human-associated habitat; material: faeces... | reverse complement strand
GACCGTTCCCTCCTGATTGCTGCTCTGCATCTTGGCAAGGCGGTCCACTTCCTTGAGCAGTTTCTTCTCCCGCTCCTCGTCCAGATGCAGCTCCTGGATCCTGCGGCGGTACTCCTCGGCCTCTGCCGTGGTATCATCGTCCTCGCCCAGCTCCTGGCTGATCATGTGCATCTGCTCATGCAGGTAGTAATCACGCTGGTTCTTGTCCATGGCCTCGTCCACTTTCTGGGCGATTTCCTTGTCGATCTCCAGCATCCGGCGCTCCCGATGCAGGCGTTCCACCAGCAGGCGCAGACGGCCGATGAGGGTGCTTTCCTCCATCACAGCCTGCTTATCCTCAAAGCGGAAGAGCAGATTGGCAGGGATGTACTCGCACAGGAAGGCGGGGTCGTTATTCGAGGTAACAGCAAACACCACATCCTTGCTGATGCGGGGATTCATGGAAAGCACCGCGTCGAAGCTCGTTTTCACGTTGCGGAGCAGGGCCTCCGCCTCGGTCTCTTCCTCTGCCTTGATGGGGCGCACAGGAGCCGGCCGCACCGATGCCAGCAGGAAGCTGCCGTCGGTATCCAGCTCGGTGCGCTTGGCGCGGAACTTGCCCTCCACCAGAATGCGCACCAGATCATCCGAAACACGCATGACCTGCTTGATCTCGGCCACAACGCCGTACTGGTACATCTCCTCTGCCTTGGGGTCCTCAGCCTTCATATCCTTCTGCGCAATGAGGAACACCTCGGATTTATTCCGCACGGCCCATTCCACAGCGGCAATGCTCTTGTCACGACCTACCTCAAAATGCAGCAGGTTGTTGGGGAACACCACCAGCCCACGCAGGGCAATGGCGGGAAGATGGAGGATATTGCGCTCCACCTTGACAGTCACTTTTTCAGACATAAACTCATACCTCCCAGCTGCCCCGCGCCAAAGTGCGCTATCCCGTGGGCAGTTTTTTTGTTGGGTAAAAATTCAGATTTGATTTATTATATCGGATTCCGGCCCCGGTTGCAACCGGGCAGCTCATCCTTTGCGGTTTTCCTGGATATTATAACCCAGCCGTCCCAGTGCAGGCAGCATGGCCCGCAGGGTGACACTGGTGAGCATTCCCATCACAAGGCCCAGCACCAGCATGACCGGCGCATAGTAGAACGAGAGCGACGACGAGATGATCACGCCTGCACCCAGCAGCTGGCCGATGTTGTGGGCCAGTGCGCCGCATACGGACAGGATGAACCAGGTGGGCCGCACCGGCAGCAGATAGTACAGCACCCACATCACCAGCAGGGACAAAAGGCCGCCGCACAGCGAGAGAAAGCCCGCCGTGAAGCCGGACACCAGAAACACGAACAGCGCCTTGAGCACGTCCAGCACCAGCGCCTGCCTTGGCCCCATGAAAAACAGCGCGTACATCACCACGATGTTGGCAAGGCCCAGCTTCATGCCCGGCAAAAGGCCCGGGATGGTGAGCGTGCCCTCAATGAACGAAAGTGCCATGGCCAGCGCAAACAGCAGGCCGGAAAGGGCGATGCGGCGCGTTTTTTCGTAACTGCGTCTGTTTTGGGGCATGCTGCACTCTCCTTTACTCTTCGGTCTGCTGGCTCTGCTCGTAGCTTTCCTGCTCTTCCATGGCGGCTTCCCACGCGGCAAACAGCTCTTCCTGATGGAAGCGCAGGTCGCTCAGCTCGTCGCTCTTCTGGCGCAGCAGGTCGGGGTCGTTGTACACCTCCGGGGAGTTGATCTCGTTGTCCAGCTCCACTTCACGTGCACCGCAGGCTTCCATCTCGTCCTCGCAGGCCTTGATCTTGGCGCGCAGCTCTGCGCGGCGGCGGCGCTGCTCCCTGCCGTAGCCGGTCTTGGCCGGTTCGGCGGCCTTCTGCACGGCAGGGGCCGGGGCGTTGCGGCCCATCAGGGCATCGTAGCTGGGGTAGAGGGTGGCCTTGCCGTCCTCAAGGTAGAGGATGGGGCAGGCCAGACTGTTCATCAGGTGGCGGTCATGGGTGACCAGCAGCAGCGTGCCGGTGTAGGCCATGAGGGCCTCGGTAAGGTTCTCGCGGGTGTAGATGTCCAGATGGTTGGTGGGCTCGTCCAGAAACAGCAGGTTGGGCCGTTCCAGCACGATCTCCGCAAAGCGCAGGCGGGCCAGCTCGCCGCCGGAAAGCGCCTCGCAGGGCTTGAACACCGTCTCGCCCCGGAAGCCCAGCTTTGCCAGATGGCTGCGCACCTCCAGCTCGGTCATGCGGGGGTACTTGTTCCAGATCACATCGATGACCCGGCCCTGCCCCAGACGGTTCTGCTGCTGGGCAAAGATGCTGGGCCGTGCGCCGGTGCCCAGCCGCACCATGCCGCCGGAGGGGCGGCGCTTGCCGTCCAGCACCTGCATCAGGGTGGACTTGCCCGCGCCGTTGGGGCCTGCGATCACCAGCCGCTGACCGCGGCACACCGTGTAGGTAAAGGGTTCCAGCAGGGTGCGCTCCCCTATTTTGATGGTCAGGTTCTTGAGCAACACCAGCTCGTTCCACGGTTCTACGTCATATTCAAACCGGAACTTGAGCTGGTTGGTCTCGTCCTTGGGCGCTTCGGTGATCTCCAGCTTTTCCAGCTGCTTGCGGCGGCTCTGGGCCATTTTGGTGGTGGAGGCGCGCACAAGGTTGCGGTCCACATAGTCCTGCAGCTTTTCGGCCAGTGCCACATCTGCATCGTGCTGCTTCTGGCGCAGGGCATCGGCGGCTTCCTTCTGGGGCAGGTAGGCCGAGAAGTTGCCCTTGTAGGTGGTCATGGTCTGGAAGGAGACCTCCCAGATCTTCGTACACACGTTATCGAGGAAGTAGCGGTCGTGACTGACCACCAGCACCGCACCGGAATAGCCTTTGAGGTAGTTTTCCAGCCATTCCATGGTGGCAAAGTCCAGGTGGTTGGTGGGCTCGTCCAGAATGAGCACGTCCGGCTTTTCCAGCAGCAGCTTTGCCAGCCGCAGCCTCGTCAGCTCGCCGCCGGAGAGCACCGCAATGTTCTTCTGCCATGTATCCTGCGCAAAGCCCATGCCGGACAGCACCTTTTTGATGTTCACATCCATGTTGTAGCCGTCGGCGGCATCCACGATGTTCTGCAGCTGGTCGTGCCGGGCCAGCAGCTCCGTGTCGTCCGGCTGCGCGGCCATTTTGCGTTCCAGCACCTGCATCTGGGCCATGGCATCCAGCACAGGGGCAAAGGTGGAGCGCATCTCGCCGTAGAGATCCAGCGTGGCATCCAGCTTTGCGTTCTGTTCCAGATAGCCCAGCGTCACGCCGTGGGTCACGCTGAACTCACCTTCGTAGTCCTGGTACTCGCCGGTCAAAATCTTGAGCAGGGTGGTCTTGCCCGCGCCGTTCTGGCCCACGATGCCGATGCGGTCCTCCCGCTCGACACTGGCGGTCACATCGTGCAGCACGATCTTCTCGCCAAAGCTCTTGCCTAGTTTTTCCAAATGTATCAGCATAGTTTTATGATCCCGTTCTCCATCCGCTTATTGGCTCAGCACTGGTGGCGGCGGTTCTTCAGGCCCACATTGGCCAGCTCTTCCTGCTCCATCACCAGCGGGTACAGCTCTTTCAGGTCTGCGATCTCGTAGGTGGGCACCACCTTGCCGGGGTTCTCGGCGTGGCTGGGGTTATACCAGCAGGTGTCAAGGCCCGCATTCACGCCGCCCTGAATGTCGCTGCTCAGGCCGTCGCCCACCACCAGCACATGCTCGCGGTTCTCCACGCCAAGGGCGCGCAGGGCCGCATCAAAAATTCTGCGGTTCGGCTTTTCGCTGTCCATCTTCTCGGAGACGAACACGTCCTCCATAAAGTTCAGCACACCGCTCTCGGCCAGACGGCGGATCTGCACCTTCTGGAAGCCGTTGGTCACAACGGCCAGCGTTGCCACCTCGGAAAGCTCCCGCAGCACGTCCAGCACTTCCGGCCCCATCAGGTCCGGGTGGGTGGAGAGCTGTTCCAGATAGAAGCGGTTCATCTCGGCTCCATCACCGGCGGCATCAATGGCCTTGAGGAAGCGGGGGAACCGCTCCGCCATGAGCTTTTCCCGCTTGATCTGGCCTTTTTCCAGCTGCCGCCACAGCTCCGAGTTGATGGTGCGGTAGGTCTGCACCGTTTCTGCGTCCGGCTCAATGCCGTAGTTCACCAGCGTTTCGGCCAGTGCCTTGCTTTCGGCTGCGTCAAAGTTCAGCAGGGTGTTGTCTGCATCGAACAGCACGCAATAATATTTTGCCATAAACCTTCCCTCTTTTCCTTCTGCCATGGCCTCAGCTGCCATGCGCTCAACAACAGGCAGAAGCCAGCCCTGCCGTAAACAGAGCTGGCTTCACATCATTCTGTTACAATTTCGTACGATGGTACGTCCGTCTGCTCCGGGTTGTTGTCCGGGCAGGTGGTTTTGACATCACAGGGGGTGGCAGCACACTTTGCCATTTCCTCTTCCAGCGCGCCGTTGTCCACGTTCTCCCAGTCGGTGCCGTAATCGTCCACGCTGCCGTCGGTCACGTTCTCTTCCCCGGGCAGCGCCGGGATGCGGGGTTCCTCGTAGTACATGCAAACGCCTCCCTTCCTGCCAGCCTATGCGGCACAGCAGGCCGGGGTGACAGCCTCAGGACGCGGAGTCCGTGGATGCGGACTGCTCGTTGGCGGCTTCCTTGCTGGCATTGGATTCCGAAGCCGCATGGGAGCTGCCAGAGCTTGCAGAGCTGCTCTCGCTGCTGGAGCTGCTATGGGAAGCCGAGCTGCTCTCACCAGAGCCCGCGTGGGACGAGCTGGTGCTGTGGGAAGAGCTGGCTGTTCCGTTGGAAGCAGAAGCCGAGCCCGCCGGGGAAGCCGTGCTCTCACTGCTGGAAGAGCTGTGAGACGAGCTGTCGGAAGAGCTGTGAGACGAGCTGTCGGAGGTGGATGTAGCCCCGGAGGATGCCCCGGAGGTGGTGCCGGACGATGCACCGGAAGAACTGGTGCTGCCGGAAGAACTGCTGCCCGACGTGCTGCCAGAGCTGCCGGAGCTGTGAGACGAGCTGCCGGAGCTTACGCCGCTGACCGTCACATTCAGGACGTTGCTGGTAACGGTGCAGCCGTTGTAGCTTGCCACTGCATACACCTTAAAGGTCGCATTGAGCATGGAGGGGTCGATCTCCACCTTGACGGTGGTCTTACCCGCCGCCTGCGGCACTTCCGCACCGTTGGCGTACCAGCGGATGCTGTCGGCAGTGAGGTGCTTGCCGCCCAGCTTTGCGGTAAAGGTGTAGGAATCGCCCAGCACGGCCTTGCCGGTGCTGCTGATATGCACGGAAGCCGCTGCAAACACGGCGGTCACGTCCACGTTCTGCTTGAAGTTCGTATCGGTGCGGGTCTTCTGGGTCACGCCGTCGCTCCACTTGACGAACACATAGCCGTCCTGCGGCACAGCCGTCACGCTGATGGACTGGGCGGCGTTGGTCACTTCATAGGAGAGGGATGTCTTGCCGCTGTCGCTGCCGCTGGAAAGGGTGCCGCCGGTCTTGTCCACCCGGTAGCTGGCCTGATACAGCACACCCTGCTCTTCGGAAGAGCCTGCAGCCTCCGAGCTGCTGGGTGCTGTCACCGCAGAGCTGGGGTTCGGGGTATACTCGGCGCGGGTGGGGATGTTGGCGGTGTCGGGCCGACGGTCGTCGGTCTGGTAAGCGTGGGTGCGCAGATAGCTCAGCATGGCCTTCAGGCCCACGGGCTTCAGGTGGATATCGCCGGTCTGGTAGTAATCCTCGCGGCCATAGCCGTTGGCATCCTTCAGCGCTTCGGCGCTGTTGAGGAACTTCAGGCCCATCTGCTCACACATGGACAGCAGGGCCATGTTGAAGTCGTCGATCTTGGTCTGGTCCATGTGGGGGTAGTTTGCGTGGTTTGCAGGCACCGGCGGCACCGTGTTCACGATGATGTCGGTGTAGGGGTAGCTTTCCTGAATGGCCTGCACCAGCGCGGTGTAGTTCTTGATGAACTCGTCCACGCTCATGCCGGTATCGTTGGTGCCCAGCATGATGACCACGCGGCGGGGCTTCATTTTGGCCACGGCCTGCGCGATGGTGTAGGTGTTGCTGTCCTTTTTAAAGGTAACGATGCCCTCGTTCAGGGCGGCATGGGTGCCAATGCCCTCCTTGGCGCAGAACTGCTGCAGGCTGATCAGGCCGTTGGCGTACAGGCGCACCGTGTTGGAATCGCCGAGGAACAGCGTTTCCTTCTGGTAGCTCTCGCCCGCGTCGGCGGTCTCCGGCAGCAGGGCGGCAGAGGTCTCGCTGATCTGGTAGTGATCCGAGATATCCTCTTCGCCCGGCACCAGCACCTCGCTGGAGGGCTGTTCCCCCGGAGCTGCAGGGGTCTTGCCGCGCTTGAGCAGCGTCATGGTAATGGCAATGGTCAGAATGGCTGCCAGCGCGCACACACTGCACACCAGCACAGCCTGCTTCTGCATAGGAGTAAGCGATTGCTTTTCCGGTCGTGTATTTCTCATATCTCTCACCATTCACTTAGTTTCCGGCACAGGGCCTTCCGGTCATGCCTGTCCGTTCAGGATCTGGTCTGCAAGGCTGGCGCAGCTTTCGGCCAGCAGCACCGGGTGGAAGGGTTCCAGCTCTTCCCTGCTGCCGTAGCCGTACAGCGCACCGGCGGCATCCAGCCCGCAGTCCGCAGCGCCGCGCATGTCGTCGTTGCGGTCGCCCACCATCAGCACCCGCCTGCCCTGCATCATGGGCTGGGCCAGCACATGGCGCACCACGTCGGTCTTGGTGTCGCGGCTCTCGTCCATGGACGCGCCGCCGATAAAATCAAAATAGCCTGCAAGGCCCTTTTCTTCCAGAATGGGCGTGACGACCTGCGTGGGCTTGGAGGTAGCGGTGCACAGCACAAGGCCCGCATCCTTCAGGCGCTGCAGCATCTCTGCTGCACCGGGGTAGGCGGCGCACTCGTGGCTGCCCTTGACGGCGTAGCTGTCGCGGTACAGGTCGGTGGCCTTTTCAATGAGGGCCGGGTCGGTAAAGTGTTCACCAAAGCTCTTGCGCAGCGGCGGGCCAAGGTAGCGGCGCAGGTTCACATTCGTGGTGTCCACGCCCATCTTGGCAAAGACTTCTTTTAATGTATTTATGATACCGGGAGCGGAATCGATCAGGGTCCCGTCCACATCAAACAGGATCGCATCGTAGTTCAGCAATTTGTAAATTTCCTCACTTTCATGGTGATACATTGTATAGTATAGCACAGAATCCCGTTATCAGCAATTCCAACAAATGGTTTTTACAAAAATTATGCATTCAAGCAGAGAAAAGGCCCGCCCGGCATCCGGACAGGCCTTTCAGCATCTTCTTACTTCGCTGCGGCATCCGCAGGCGGATAGTACAGGTTGTTGGAGACGAACTCCAGCTTATCCTTGAGCACCAGCTCCAGGTTTGCCACGGCGTGCACCATGTTGGTGGCCGAATCGTTTACTTCCAGCAGCTTGCACAGGTCCAGACCGTCCAGTTTCATGGCGGCGTCCATCTTCCGGCTCTCGGCGCACAGGATGTGGCTCAGGGCATTTTCCTGCAGAGCGATGCTCTCCACAAGGTCAACGACCGCCTGCTCCAGCGTCACCTTGGGCAGGCAGGGGCAGGGGCAGCGGGTGGTATCGATACAGTTCTCAGCAGACATGATAAAACCTTCCTTTCGTTCGTCCGGTCAGGGGCGGTGTACGCCCCATTCTATGTCTGCCGGGTACGCCGGTGTTACTCCTGCTTTTTAGGGTTCTGGATGCCGCGCACCTTTTCAATGGTCTCGCGGTAGCCGCCGGAGCCGTACTGGATGCAGCGGTTGATGCGGCTGATGGTGGCCGTGCTGATCTCCACTGCCTTCACGATCTGATCGTAGGTTCTGCCGTCCAGCAGCATCTTTGCCGCTTCCAGCCGCTGCGCCATATCCGAGATCTCCTTTACAGTGCACAGGTCTTCAAAGAAGTTGTAGCACTCCTCCCGCGTTTCCAGACTGAGGATGGCATCAAACAGTGCATCGGTGGTCTGGTTTCTTCTGGAATTTTTATCTGACATGAATGTTCTCCTTGCCGCCGCAGCGGACTGTCCGGTTTTGGGAGCGTTCCCTCTTTTAAATGTTCCGGAAATGTTCAGGTTCTTTCTTACATCATCACTTTAGCACATCAAAGTGTGAAAGTCAAGCCCTTGGCGTGAACTCTTTTCATTCGTTGACGTGTATAGTTTTCTTCGTTTCACGCATGAACAAAAATCACCTAAAAATTATTGCAGAACGCTTTCCTGAATTAGTGTATCCTCCGAACTTGTTCCAAGGATATTGACAATTTGTGAATTCCGCACTAAAATACGGACAATCATTCGGCAAATGCGATGAACAGGACATGATTCTTTGCAGCACCCTCTCCCAGAGAGCCGCCCATCTGATGCAAGGGCAGCAGTCAGGAGCAAAGCGTTCTCCCCTGCGAGCAGCCTGTGTGAACAAAGGCGCTGACCCCGCCTTCCAGTAATGCATGGCCGTTTTGCCCACGTTACGGGGCTGCGTATGTATGTACGCTGGGAGTGGCTGCCCTGTGCAGCAAACGAAGTGGTATCGCGGAGTATTCCATACACGATGTGCAGTGTATGTGAAGGCCTTCGTCTTCGATGGTTCGTCCCAAATGGAACGAACGCAGGAAGACGGGGCCTTTTTTACACCCTGCCGCCCCCATGCCGCTGACATTTGCCGGATGCCAAGAAAGGAAAGAGGTAAAAACAATGAATACGCTGGTCATCGTATTGATCGCAGCCGTGTGTCTGTTTGGCGCTTATATGCTTTACGGCCGCTGGCTGGCAAACAAGTGGGGCATCGACCCCTCTGCCAAGACCCCGGCAGTTGTCCATGAGGACGGCCGGGACTACGTTCCCACCGACGGCTGGACCGTGTTTGCACACCAGTTCAGCTCCATTGCCGGTGCAGGCCCTGTTACCGGTGCGATCCAGGCCGCTGCTTTCGGCTGGCTGCCGGTGCTGCTGTGGGTGCTGCTGGGCGGCATCTTCTTCGGTGCTGTCACCGACTTCGGCGCTCTGTATGCTTCCGTTAAGAACGATGGCAAGAGCATGGGCATGCTGATCGAAAAGTACATCGGCAAGCTCGGCCGCAAGCTGTTTCTGCTGTTCTGCTGGCTGTTCTGCCTGATCGTCATCGCGGCGTTCGCCGACATGGTCGCCGGCACGTTCAACGCCTACACCGTGGTCGACGGCGTGACGCAGCTTGCTGACGCCGCGCAGACCAACGGCGCAGCCGGTATGGTGTCCATCATGTTCATGGTGTTCGCCGTCGTCTTCGGCCTTGTGCAGAAGAAGCTGAACCTCTCGGGCTGGAAGGAAGCCGTGCTCGGCATCCTCTGCATCGTTGCCTCGTTCGCCGTCGGCATGAACTGCCCGCTCATCTTCGGCAAGGCGACCTGGAGCTACATCACGTTCGTCTACATCTTCTTCGCCGCCGTTCTCCCGATGTGGCTTTTGAAGCAGCCGCGCGACTACATGACCACCTTCATGTTCATCTGCATGATCGCGGGCGCGGTCGTCGGCCTTCTCGTTGCGCATCCGACGATGAACCTCCCCGTCTTCACGGGCTTCAACAATGAAAAGCTCGGCACGATGTTCCCCATCCTGTTCGTCACCGTCGCCTGCGGCGCGGTGTCCGGCTTCCACAGCCTCGTCTCCTCCGGCACGTCGTCCAAGACGGTCGAAAACGAGAAGGACATGCTCAAGGTCGGCTACGGCGCGATGATCCTCGAGAGCCTGCTTGCCGTGCTCGCGCTCTGCGTGGCCGGTGCGGCCGCCGCGGCGGACGGCACTCCCGCCGCCGGTACCCCGTTCCAGATCTTCAGCCGCGGCGTTGCGGGCTTCTTCGAGATGTTCGGCGTGCCGAACTACGCCGCCACGGTCTTTATGACGATGTGCGTCTCCGCCCTCGCCCTCACGAGCCTTGACGCCGTCGCGCGTATCGCGCGCATGAGCTTCCAGGAGCTTTTCAGCGTGGACGACATGACCCACGCCGAGCCCTGGCGCAAGCTCCTGTGCAACACGTATTTCTCCACGGTGCTGACGCTCGTGCTCGGCTACGTGCTCACGAAGATCGGCTACTCCAACATCTGGCCGCTGTTCGGCTCAGCGAACCAGCTGCTCTCCGCGCTCGTGCTCATCACGCTGTGCGTCTTCCTCAAGGTCACGGGCCGCAGCAACAAGATGCTGTTCCCGCCGCTGGTCATCATGCTCTGCGTCACCTTCACCGCACTGGTGCAGCGCCTGATTGCCATGGTCAAGGCCATCTCTGCCGCTGCCGCCACTGCCATCCCCGCCGGTGAGACCACCTGGGGCGCTGTCTTTATCGCCAACGGTCTGCAGCTGATCCTTGCGATCCTGCTGATCGTCCTGGGCCTGAACATTGTGTTCCACAGTGTCAAGAGCTACAAGTCCAGCGAAAAGAACAGCGAAAAGGCTGCTGTTTAATCCAAACAGCACTTGACAAATATACCGTATTGAGGTAATATTTATTCAGCCGCAATGGCGCGGCATTACACTGCACCATTCGGCAGTCATAAGGCATTTGGCCCCGGTGATCCGCACAGTGGAACACCGGGGCTTTTTGCATGAATATGAGGGAAATTTATAAAGGAGAACACAAACCATGAAACTCAAGAACACGCTGGCCCTGAGCCTTGCCGCTGTGATGGCCGCCGGTCTGACCGCCTGCGGCTCCAGTGCGGACACCGCCTCCGCCGCCTCCCCTGCTGCGGATTCCACCGCAGCCGAGAGCACCGAGGCTGCCGCTGACACCACCGCCGCCCCGGACGGCGACGGTGACCCCACCACTCTGACCGTTGCCATGGAGTGCGCTTACGCCCCCTACAACTGGACCCAGAACGATGATGCCAACGGCGCTGTGGAGATCCGCGGCTCCAGCGACTATGCCTACGGCTACGACGTCATGATGGCCAAGAAGATCGGCGAGGCGCTGGGCCAGAAGGTCCAGATCGTCAAGCTGGACTGGGACAGCCTGATCCCCGCCGTCATGAGCGGCGACGTGGACTGCGTCATTGCCGGTCAGTCCATCACGGCGGAGCGCGCCGCGCAGGTCGATTTCAGCGACCCGTACTACTATGCCTCCATCGTCACCCTGACGAAGAAGGACAGCGCTTATGCCAATGCTGCAAGCGTGGCTGACCTGGCCGGTGCCACTGCCACGAGCCAGCTGGGCACCATCTGGTATGACACCTGCCTGCCGCAGATCGAGAACGCCAACATCCTGCCCGCGCAGGAGACGGCCCCCGCCATGCTGGTAGCCCTGAACAGCGGTGCGTGCGACATCGTCGTCACCGACCACCCCACCGGCCAGGCTGCTCTGACCGCCTATCCCGACCTGGTCATGCTGGACTTCGGCGGCGGCGACGGTGACTTCCAGGTCAGCGACGAGGACATCAACATCGGCATCTCGATGAAGAAGGGCAACACCGCCCTGAAGGACGCCATCAATGAGGTGCTGGCCACCATGACCACCGACGACTACAACACCATGATGGACGAAGCCATCAGCGTACAGCCCCTGAGCGAGTAATTTTGCCCGCCTGCCCCTGCCGTTTTGCGCGGCAGGGGCCTTGGTGTTGGTGAAGCTGAGGAATCATAAAGGAGAATCTCATGCAAGACTTTTTCGCAAACTGTGCCACAGTGCTGCAAAAGTACGGCTTCTCGTACCTGCGCGGCGCGGGCAC
>ENA-OPCB01001985-OPCB01001985.1-human-gut-metagenome-genome-assembly--contig:-NODE-1985-length-11769-cov-4.252433_pt1 | contig 11769 bp, 10 predicted proteins | sample MGYA00241561_ERZ501473 | MGnify/ENA primary metagenome ERZ501473 (study PRJEB25962, sample SAMEA2042519) | human gut metagenome | biome: human gut; feature: human-associated habitat; material: faeces... | reverse complement strand
TGGGTGGTGGTGCCGTACACAGCCATGAGGCCGAAGTAGACCGCCGTGGCGAGGAAGGCCATGACCAGCGTACCTACCGAGAACATCAGGAAGTAGTAGCTCAGGACCATGCCGTTCAGGATGGCGTATCCGAAGAACGCGGCTCTTGCACCGTCGATGGACATCTTCTGCACCCGGGCGCTGAGCATGAACACCAGCGCCAGCTCACCGATGGTAAGCAGGAAGTAAAGCGAATTGACCAGATAGATAAGGGGTGTAGTCGCCGTGATATAGGCCATTGCGAAGGTGACGAGCAGGCCGCCGGCCATCCAGCGGTAGGTGCGGGTCATATAGTCCGATGCGCTCATCGTGGGCTCCGCATAGCCGCGGTCATAATTTCTGTAATCCATTGTGGAACTCCTCCAGTCTTTTTGCCGGGGCGGGCATTCCGCCTTGCTCCGGTCTACGTTTTATAGTATACTGCATAGAAATGAACGTTTCATGAAAAAGGCTGTGATATTGTATGTCTCTTGGGCTTTATTTACACATTCCGTACTGTTTTTCCAAATGCAGATACTGCGATTTCTATTCCCATCCCGGTGAGCGCGGCGTACCGGAAGCTTATGTGGATGCTCTTTTGCGGGAGCTTTCCCGCTTTGCGCCGGAGAGGCCCCTGCAGCCGGACACCCTTTATTTTGGCGGCGGCACGCCCAGCCTGCTGCGCCCGGAGCAGGCAAAACGGCTGATTGATGCGGCCCGGCCGATGCCGGGGGCCGAGATCACACTGGAAGCAAACCCGGAGACGGTGACGGAAGAAAGCCTTGCAGGCTTCCGGGAGGCGGGCGTGAACCGCATCTCTTTCGGGGTGCAGTCTGCCCGGGATACCCAGCTGCGCACACTGGGCAGGCCGCACACGGCAAAGCAGGCGCGGGCTGCATTTGCCGCCGCCCGGCACGCAGGGTTTACGAACATCAGCGGCGACATCATGCTGGCACTGCCCCGCTACACCGAAGCTGAGTTTGACGAAACGCTGGAACTGATAGAGGGTGGTGGGGCTACCCATATTTCGGCATATCTGCTGAAGATCGAGCCGGATTCGGCCTTTGGTAAACATCCGCCCGAAGGCCTGCCCACCGGCGATGAAGCCGCCGATTTTTACCTTTATGCAGTGGAACAGCTGGAACACCACGGCTACAAACAGTACGAGATCTCCAACTTTGCAAAGCCCGGCTATGAGGGCAGACACAACCTCATCTACTGGGACTGCGGCGACTATCTGGGCCTTGGCCCGGCGGCGCACTCCTGCATGGGCGGCAGACGGTTCTACTACCCGCCGGACACCGCCGCTTTCCTGAACGATACCGCCTCCCCGGTGATGGACGGCAGCTGCGGCGCAGAGGACTACCTTATTTTACAGCTGCGCCTGCGCAAAGGCCTTTCGCTGGATGCATACAAAAAACTTTACGGGAAAGAATTTTCCACCGCACAGCTGGCCTTTGTGCAAAACTGCGTCCGGGCGGGCTATGCAAGCTTTGACGGCCGCACCCTTGCCCTGACCCCGGCGGGCCTCATCGTGCAGAACAGCATCCTTGCCCAGCTGTTGTAATTGGCAGAAATACGGCAACACATTGCTTTTGTGTGTCGATTCTGGTATGATATACTCGTATTATTAGGCGATGGGAGAGAAAACGGATGGCGAAAGTATTGATCGTCGGCGCAGGCGCGGCAGGACTGATGGCGGCGGGTGCCGCCGTGCGGCAGGGGCATCAGGTGACGGTGCTGGAACACATGGATAAGCCCGGCCAGAAGATCCTTGTCACCGGCAAGGGCCGCTGCAATGTGACCAACGACTGCCCGGCAGAGGAATTTCTACGCCATGTGCGCACGAACCCGCGCTTTCTGTATTCGTCGCTGGGGGCCTTTCCACCGGCAAAGACCATGGAACTGTTCGAGGGCCTTGGCGTGGAGCTGAAGGTGGAGCGCGGACGCCGGGTGTTTCCGGTGTCGGACAAGGCCGAAGAGATCCGGCAGGCTCTTTTGCGCTATGCGCAGGACGCCGACATCGTCCATGACGGCGCAAAAAAGCTGCTGCTGGAAGAGGTAACACCGGAGCCGGAAGCAGCTCCCGCCGCACCGGAAAACCCGCGCCACCCCAAAAAGAAAAAGGCAGGCCCGGCACTGCGGTGCATCGGTGTGCGGGGCACCTCCGGCCGGGAGTACCGGGCGGATGCCGTGCTGGTGGCCACCGGCGGCGTGAGCTACCCCACCACCGGCTCTACCGGCGACGGCTACAAACTGGCCCAGCAGGCCGGGCACACCCTCATCGAGCCGGTGCCCAGTCTGGTCAGTCTTGTGAGCCATGACGCGGACTGCAAAAAGATGATGGGCTTGGCGCTGAAAAACGTCACCCTGACCCTGTTCGAGGACAACAAGGCCATTTTTGACGAGCAGGGCGAAATGCTGTTCACTCATTTTGGCATCAGCGGCCCGCTGACTTTGAGCGCATCCAGCCATCTGGGCGACATGAAAAAACACAAGTATCATGCGGAGATCGACCTGAAGCCCGCTCTCAGCGAGGAGCAGCTTTACGACCGCATCACGCGGGATTTTGCCCTGCTGGCAAACCATGCGGCGCAGGGCGCGCTGGTAAAGCTTTTGCCGTCCAGTATGCAGCCGGTGATGGTGGCGCGCTGGGGCATCGACCCGGCTACCAAGGCAAACCAGATCACCCGGGAGCAGAAGAGGGAGCTGGTGCAGCTGATGAAGCACTGGCGGGTGTCTATTGATGCCCGGGGCGATCTGGCCCACGCGGTGATCACCAGCGGCGGCGTGTCCGTGCGGGAGGTGGACCCCAAAACCATGCAGAGCAAAAAGGCGCTGGGCCTTTACTTTGCAGGCGAAGTGCTGGATGTGGATGCCTATACCGGCGGCTACAACCTGCAGATCGCCTTCTGCACCGCACAGAGCTTTGCAAATCATCTGTAATTACAGATAAAACAATTTTAAATGCCCTCCGCGCTGCTCTGGGCATATTTATAGGAATAGATTTTTTTGATTTGTATTTTGAAAACGACTGCGGTCGTTTTCAAAATACGTTTTCACAAAAGGGTTGTTGCCGGGATAGTCTCACAGACCGCTGCGCAACTGTTCCTGAAGGGAACGAGCAGCAGATTCAGTTGGCCGTTGCGGCCCCGCTTGTGAAAAATCAAATCTGGAAAATCCGCAGATTTTCCAGATTTGTAAATATTTAAAATAATTTTCCGCTGAAGATGGCCACAGCAAATGCGGAGGCCATTTTAAATCGTTCAGTTTAAAAAGGAGAGATACAACATGGTATCTGTTGCGATCGACGGGCCTGCAGGTGCAGGCAAATCTACGCTGGCACGCCGTTTGGCGGCTGAAATGGGCTATATTTATGTGGATACCGGTGCCATGTACCGCGCCATCGGCCTGTATGCCCTGCGCGCAGGCAAGGACCCCAAGGACAACGACGCAGTGAACGCGCTGCTTCCCCAGATCGAGCTGCGGCTGGCCTCCATTGAGGGCGAGCAGCACATTTATTTAAAGGAAGAGGATGTGAGCACCGCCATCCGCACCGAGGCCGCAGGTATGGCTGCCTCTGCCGTGGGCGCAAACCCGACTGTGCGCGCCTTTCTGCTGGAACTGCAGCGGGATATGGCCAAAAAGCAGGACGTGCTGATGGACGGCCGCGATATCGGCACGGTGGTGCTGCCGGATGCCACGGTGAAGATCTTCCTTACCGCCACGCCGGAAGCCCGCGCTACACGCAGGTGGAAAGAGTATCAGGCCAAGGGCATCGATACTCCCTATGAAGAGGTGCTGGCCGACGTGAAGCAGCGGGACTATCAGGACACCCACCGTGCCGCTGCACCCCTGAAGCAGGCGGACGATGCCGTGCTGCTGGATACTTCGGAGCTGGATTTTGAACAGAGCCTTGCTGCAATGAAGAAGATCATTGCGGAGAAAGTGAATAAAACGATAAAATGATATTATATTACATCTTAGTGCCCTTTGCGTGGCTTTTGTGGCATATCGGCTTCCGCATCCATGTAGAGGGGCGCGAAAACCTGAAAAAGGTGCAGACAAAGGGCTGCATCCTTGCACCCACCCATGTCTCCGCCATCGACCCGGTGTTCATCGTGGTCACCCGGTGGGGCAGGCGGATGATCGTGTTCGCCAAGAAAGAACTGTTCGAGATCAACGCCCTGCTCACATGGTTCTTCCGCTGCTGCGGCGCGGTGTGCGTGCGCGGCACAAAGGATGAAATGGCTGCCATTGAGCAGACCGTAGAAAAGTGCAGAAACGGCGAAACACTGCTCATCTTCCCGGAGGGCACCCGCGAAAAGGACGGGAAGCTTCTGCCGCCGAAGAGCGGACTGTTTGTCATTGCGGCGGGGGCCGGGGTAGACGTAGTGCCCTGCCGCATCCTGTACGATACGCCGGATGGAAAAATGCACCTGTTCTGCAAAGTACGGGTGATCTACGGCGAGCCGATGCCTGCAGAGCAGTTTGCCATGGAGAGCCGCCGCGACACCAAAAAGCTGCGTGCCAACAAGCAGGCCCTGCTGGATGCGTGGGAAAAGATGGGGGCGTAAAAGATGGAGATCCGAGTTGCCAAAACGGCGGGGTTCTGCTTTGGCGTCAAGCGGGCGGTGGACCTGACCTATGGCCTGCTGAACGAAGGCTGCAAGGTGGCCACCCTCGGCCCGCTGATCCATAACCCGCAGGCTGTGGAGGATATGCAGAAAAAGGGTGCCCTTGTGGCGGATGCCATCGCCGATGTGCCCGCCGGGTACGAGGTGGTCATCCGCAGTCACGGCGTGCCGCGCACCGTGTACGACGAGCTGGATGCGCGCGGCATCACCTACCATGATGCCACCTGTCCCTTCGTGCAGAAGATCCAGCGCATTGCCGCCGAGGCCGAAAAGGCGGGGGCAGTGCTGCTTGTGGCAGGCGACAAGACCCATCCGGAGGTGCAGGGGATCGTGGGCCACACCCGCGGAGAGGTGTTCGTTTTTGCCGATCTGGCCGAGTTGAAGGCATGGAAAGGCCCCTCTGACCCGCAAAAACCCCTGTTTGCAGTTGCACAGACCACATTTCAGGTTACAAAATGGCAAGAAAGTTCGGAGTTTCTCAAAAAAGCCTATACAAACGCCCGAATTTTTGATACAATATGTAATGCGACGTGGGCGAGGCAACAGGAAGCGGAAGACCTCAGCCAAAAATGCGACATCATTGTTGTCATTGGCGGTCATCATTCTTCCAATACCCAAAAGCTGGTACAGGTCGCCGCAAAACACACGCGTGCCGTAACGGTCGAGACAGCGAGCGAACTTCGGCCGGAATGGTTTGCAGATGTTAAAGTGGCGGGCGTGACAGCCGGGGCTTCAACGCCATCGTCTATTATTGAGGAGGTACTTAACAGTATGAGCGCAGAAATCAATGACAGCATGAGCTTTGAGGAGATGCTGAATGCATCCGAGGAAAAGCGTGTTCATGCAGGCAGTATTGTGAAAGGAATCGTGACCAGCATCTCTGCCAACGAGATCCAGGTGGATATCGGAGCGAAGCAGACCGGCTTTGTCAAGCTGAGCGAGCTGACCGATGATTCCTCCGCCAAGGTCGAAGACCTGGTGAAGGTTGGCGATGAGCTGGACCTCATCGTCGAGAAGGTTATGGATCAGGATGGCGTCATCCAGCTCTCCCGCAAGAAGCTCGCATCTCGCAAGGGCATGGAAGAGATCGCTAAGGCCGCTGAGTCCGGCGAGGTCGTCGAGGGCGACGTCACCGAGTTCAACAAGGGCGGCGTTGTGGTCAACGTCAAGGGCGTCAAGGTGTTCGTTCCTCGTTCTCAGGCTACTATGCGCCGTGATGAGGACTACACCGCTCTGGTTGGCCAGCACGTTCAGCTGGTTGTCACCGAGTGCTCCGGCCGCAAGATCGTCGGCAGCATCAACAAGGTGACCGCTGAGCAGAACAAGGCAAAGCGTGAAGAGTTCTGGGCAAACGTTGAGGTGGGCAAGACCTACACCGGCGTTGTCAAGAGCCTGACTTCTTACGGTGCATTCGTCGATATCGGCGGTGTGGACGGTCTGTGCCACATCAGCGAGCTGAGCTGGAACCGCATCAAGCATCCCTCCGAGGTCGTCTCCGTTGGCGACACCATCGAGGTGTATGTGAAGGACATCGACACCGAGAACCACAAGGTCTCTCTGGGCTACAAGAAGGCCGAGGACAACCCCTGGGAGCAGCTGAAGAACAACTACCCCATCGGCAGCACCTTCCATGCTCCGGTCGTCTCCCTGACCAAGTTCGGTGCATTCGTCCGCATCCTGCCGGGTGTTGATGGTCTGGTCCACATCAGCGAGATCAGCAATGACCGCGTTGAGAAGGTCTCTGACGTACTGAAGGTCGGCGATATGGTCGATGTGAAGCTGCTGGATGTCGACTTCGACAAGAAGCGCATCAGCCTGTCTATGAAGGCCCTGCTGAACGACGACGCTGAGTAATCAGCCTTTCGTTCGGAAGAAAAGCTTCTGACACAATGCGATCAACAGCCCCGTTGCCGGGAAAACGGCGGCGGGGCTGTTTTTGTTAAGGAGAGAACCCTCTCAGTCACCTGCGGTGACAGCTCCCCCGAAGGGGAGAGCTTTTGGCAAAAGAGGGCAGGCTCGCCGCGCCCGCAATAAAACCTCGCCCTTCGGGAGAGGTGGACGCGAGCAGCGCGAGCGGACGGAGAGGGTTTGACGAACTATGATAAATTTTTTCAAGAAACACTGGGAAGTGCTGAGCTATCTGGTTTTCGGCGTGCTGTGCACCCTGCTGAACATTGTGCTGTATGCGCTGTTCAACAAGCTGTTTGGTTATACAGCCGCCAACAGCTGGGGCAATGTGCTGGATAACGCCTTATGCATCCTGTTTGCCTACTGCACCAACCGCGCGTTCGTGTTCCGCAGCAAGACCACCGGCAAAGCCATGGCGAAAGAGTTCGGCACCTTTGTCACCTGCCGTCTGGGCACTATGGTGCTGGATGCCGTTATCATGATCGTGGGCGGCAACCTTTTTGCCGCACAGGGGGCGGCGCTGGTGGACACCGCCATGCAGGGTCTGCTGGGCGCCGTGGCGGGCTGGCTGGGTCCGGATACTACCCTCTACATGGCAAACAGCTTTGCCGGGAGCCATGCCGCCGTGGCAGATGGCTCCGCCGCCATTGCCGTCATCGGCGGGGCGGACGGCCCCACAGCCATCTTTGTCACCAGCGCCTACGATGCTCAGGCACTGTGGGGCCTTGCCGTGAAGGTCTTTTCCAATGTACTGGTGATCGTGCTGAACTATGTGTTCAGCAAGCTGATCATCTTTAAAAATCGCAAGTGAGATATTTTCTCCGCCGCAGGCGGAGAAAATATCCAATATAATTTAGGAGGTACGGTTTTATGAAGCGTGGTCTGAAAGGTTTTGCATTTCTGGTCTCCGGTCTGGTGCTGGGCATCATTGGTGCAACGGTCTCTGCAACTGCAATTGCCCTGAGTGCTGTCGGCATGGCAAAGGTGCGCCGTGCCAGCAAGTAAAAAGGAGAAACAAACATGACTCGTGAAGAAATTCTCTCCCATGTCGATCACACCCTGCTGAAGCCGGAGGCCACCTGGCCCCAGATCCAGACCCTGTGTGACGAAGCCATTGCAAACCACACCGCATCCATCTGCATCAACACCTGCTACGTCAAGCAGGCGGTGGAGTATATGGCGGGCCGCATCCCGGTATGCTGCGTGGTAGGCTTCCCTCTGGGTGCCATGGATACCGCCAGCAAGGCGTTTGAGGCCAAGACTGCCATTGAGAATGGTGCCGCCGAGGTGGATATGGTCATCAACATCGGCCGCCTGAAGAACAAGGAGTACGATGCCGTGCGCGAGGACATCCGCGCCGTGAAGCAGGCGGTGGGCGACAAGATCCTGAAGGTCATCATCGAGACCTGCCTGCTGACCGACGAGGAAAAGGAAAAGATGTGCGATATCGTCTGCGAGGCAGGCGCGGACTACATCAAGACCAGCACCGGCTTCTCCACCGCAGGCGCAAACTTCCACGATGTGGAGCTGATGGTCAAGGGCGTGCATGGCCGCTGCAAGGTCAAGGCTGCCGGCGGCATTTCTACCGTGGAGGACATGGAGACCTTCCTTGCGCTGGGTGCTGACCGTCTGGGCACCTCCCGCGCTGTCAAAATTCTGAACGGCGAGCAGGCAAAGGGCTACTAAGCTTTCTGCAAAAAAGTATTTCGGCGAAGCTCCGGGCTTGGCTGAACTGCAAAGGATGATTTCTCAAGGGCTGCTGCACAAATTGCCGTGCAGCGGCCTTTTTTGCGTCCAAGCCTTGCAAGCAGGGTGCAGCAGGGTGTATAATAAAATAGATACTGTATAAAACAGGGGCTGTCTGCCTTGTGGGATAAGGCGGGCAGGGGAGGAAATGCAATGAATATACCCGAGATCCTTGTGGCCAATGGCACAGGGGCGGTGCTGGTATGCTTTCTGTTTCTGCTGCGGGTGCGCGGCGAGAGTAAAAACAGTGTTGGAAGTGAGCTGTTCTGCCGGATGCTGGTGGTGACTCTGCTGGCACAGGCGACAGAGACGATCAGCTTTCTGCTGGACGGCGTGCCCGGCGCGGCAAGCCGGTTCTGGCTGTACCTCATGAACACCGTCTGCACCGGCGCTGCCGTGAGCGTGGGCTTTGCGTGGTGTTTGTATGTGGACTTCCGGGTCTACCGCAGCACCGGACGCCTGCGCAGAAGGCATCTGTTTCTGGGCGCGCCGCTGCTGGCTGTTCTGGCGCTGCTGGCGGCGAACCTTTTCGGCACAGGATGGATCTTTACCATCTCCGCGGACAACGTTTACCATCGCGGTCCGCTGAACAGTTTGCTTTACCTGCTGCTGTTCGGCTATTATGCCGAGAGCGTGTGGCAGGTGCATAAGGCCAAGCGCGATGGCGTTACGGTGGAGTTTTTCTCGGTGTACTACTTTGTGATCACCTGTGCGGTGGGCACGGTGCTGCAGGGTGCGTTCTACGGTATGGCCTTCGGCTGGCTGTCGGTGGCCATCGCCTTTGTGTTTGTGGACAGTCAGCTCCGCAGTCTGCGCAGCTATATCGACGAGCTGTCCGGCCTGTTTGGCCGCAAGTACATGAACTACTGTCTGGAGCGCATCCACGCCACGCAGGAAAAGGATATTTACGGCATCATGATGGACGTGAACTGCTTCAAGGAGATCAACGACACCTATGGTCATGGTGCGGGCGACCGCGCCATTCAGGAGATCGGTCACATCCTGTCCGGGGCGCTGGTGGCAAACTCGGTAGCCATCCGCATAAGCGGCGATGAGTTCATGGTGCTGATCCGGCACGGCTCGGAGGAGATCCTGAATAAGATCTGTGCCGCCATCGAGCAGCGGGTGCAGCGCTATAACGCCGCCGCCCCGGCGGGCAGCTTTCAGCTGTCTTTCTCCACCGGTGTGGCAAAGTATGAGGGCGGCAGCGTGGAGAAATTTCTGGCGGAACTGGACGAGCGGATGTATGCGGAAAAGCGCGCCTTCCACGCCGCCCGGAACGGCCATGCCGTACCGGAGCAGGGGAATGCTCCATCAATTTCAGAATAATGTCTAAAAAGAGTGATACTCTTCTTGACAATCTGACGAAGAGATGATAAGATATCTCTCAGAAAACAACTGAATACCGACTTATCAAGAGCGGCTGAGGGGACAGGCCCTGTGAAGCCCGACAACCTGCGCGTGAGCGCAAGGTGCCAAATCCTGCGGGAAACCGAGAGATAAGAGTGCAACGCTCAGAGCTTTCGGGCTCTGGGCGCTTTTATTTTTCGCGCAAAAAAGCTTGAACGGAATGTTGGAGCAAGAAATACACACCCTGCTGTAAAAACTTTAGGAGGCAAAACAAATGGCAAGACACCTGTTTACTTCTGAGTCCGTCACCGAAGGACATCCCGACAAGATCTGCGACCAGATTTCGGATGCCATTCTGGACGAAATTCTGACCCACGACCCCGATGCCCGTGTGGCCTGCGAGACCTGTGCATCCACCGGCCTTGTGCACATCATGGGCGAGATCACCACCAACTGCTATGTGGATTTCCAGAAGGTCGTCCGCGAGGTGGTGGCAGATATCGGCTACACCCGCGCAAAGTTCGGCTTTGATGCCGACACCTGTGCCGTCATCTCCAACATCGACGGCCAGAGCCCCGACATCGCACTGGGCACCAACGATCAGGTGGGCGGTGCAGGCGATCAGGGCATGATGTTCGGCTATGCCTGCGATGAGACCCCGGAGCTGATGCCTATGCCCATCAGTCTGGCTCACAAGCTGGCAAAGCGCCTGACCGAGGTGCGCAAGAACGGCGAGATGGACTATCTGCGTCCGGATGGCAAGAGCCAGGTCACTGTGGAATACGATGAGAACAACAAGCCCGTGCGTGTGGATGCTGTGGTCATTTCCAGCCAGCACAGCGAGAGCGTGAGCATGGAGCAGCTGCGCGCTGACGTGATGGAAAAGGTCATCAAGGCCACCATCCCCGCCGAGCTGCTGGACGAGAACACCAAGTACTACATCAACCCCACCGGCCGCTTCGTTGTGGGCGGCCCGCAGGGTGACACCGGCCTGACCGGCCGCAAGATCATCGTGGACACCTACGGCGGCTATGCCCGTCACGGCGGCGGTGCCTTCTCCGGCAAGGACCCCAGCAAGGTGGACCGCAGCGCAGCCTATGCGACCCGCTGGGTGGCAAAGAACATCGTGGCTGCAGGTCTTGCCAAGCAGTGCGAGGTGCAGGTGGCCTACGCCATCGGCGTGGCAAAGCCTGTGTCCATCATGGTGGATACCTTTGGCACCGGCACCGTGGCCGATGAGAAGATCGAGCAGGCAGTGGAGAAGGTCTTTGACCTGACCCCCGCCGCCATCATCCGCGACCTTGACCTGCGCAAGCCCATCTACCGCCAGCTGGCCGCCTACGGCCACATGGGCCGCGAGGACCTGGGCGTGAAGTGGGAGAACACCGACCGCGTCGAAGAGCTGAAGGCTGCTGTCGCTGCCCTGTAAGGGTAAAAACTTAAAAGAATGACTTTTGAGCCGGAGAATGTATGGTTTTTGTAAAAAACACATAGTCTCCGGCTCTTTTTTGAAAAAGAGATGTGCAAGGCGCAGAAAATCAACAGGTGAAACAAATTGATATGGCACAAATGTCAAATTGTGATAAAATAAAAGTAGATATGCGCATTTGTACGCAGATCGTTCGGATTGGAAAGCAGCAATAAGGAGTTGTGATTATGTCCATTGAAATTTCCCCCAAGTCGTTTTTCCAGCAGCCCAGTGTGGCAGACATGCGGCTGATCGCCTGCCCCGGTGCCGAGGAGCTTACCGGCCTGATCGACAAGCACCTTGTCCGTTGGGCAAAGGCTGCCGGAATTGAAAAAGACACCTTCATTATTTCCTGCGACTGCCCCCGCTTCCAGAGCGGTGATGCCAAGGGTCTGGTCAAGGAGTCTGTCCGCGGTGACGATATCTTTATCGTGGTAGACCCGGGCAACTACAGCGTCACCTACAAGCTGTTCAACTACGAGAACCATATGTCCCCGGACGACCACTTTGCAAACCTGAAGCGCCTGATCCAGGCTGTGGCCGGTAAGGCACACCGTGTTTCCGTTATTATGCCCAGCCTGTACGGCGGCCGTCAGCATCGCCGTGTGGTGCGCGAAAGTCTGGACTGCGCTGTGGCCCTGC
>ENA-OPCB01001982-OPCB01001982.1-human-gut-metagenome-genome-assembly--contig:-NODE-1982-length-11787-cov-2.730566_pt1 | contig 11787 bp, 9 predicted proteins | sample MGYA00241561_ERZ501473 | MGnify/ENA primary metagenome ERZ501473 (study PRJEB25962, sample SAMEA2042519) | human gut metagenome | biome: human gut; feature: human-associated habitat; material: faeces... | reverse complement strand
CCCGAAGGCTACCAGACGGTAATCGACGGTAACGGATCGAATCTGTCCCAGGGACAGAGACAGCTGATTTCGATTGCGCGTGCTGCAGTTGCAGATCCGCCGGTTATGATTATGGACGAGGCGACATCTTCGATCGATACCAGAACAGAGGCGATTGTGCAGAAAGGTATGGATGCGCTGATGCACGGACGAACCGTATTCGTTATCGCACACAGACTGTCCACAGTTCGGAATTCCGATGTGATCATGGTTCTCGAGCATGGACGGATTATCGAGCGCGGCAGCCATGATGAGCTGATCGCGCAGAAAGGAAAGTATTATCAGCTTTATACCGGCGCATTCGAGCTGGAATAAAGCGTAGTATGAGACTGCGCAGCTTCTTTTGCGCATGAAATAGCGCTCCCTTTGTAGCTGTCTGTAAACAGATTTTTATGCGAGCATAAAATCTGTTTACAGACAGCTACGAGTGAATTGGGAAAACAAAAAGGCACTGGTATTCCAGTGCCTTAAACAATAGAATGCTCGCAGAGCGTGCATTCTATTGTCATGAATTAAAATTCCTATTCCTATAAAGAAAAGCCGGAAAAGGGACTCGAACCCTCGACCTACTGATTACGAATCAGTTGCGCTACCAACTGCGCTATTCCGGCAGAACTCCAACAATAGATATTATACTGATATTTCATCGGTTTGGCAAGTCTTTTTTGAAAAAAGTTTCGTCTTGACAGCATTTCTGAATTGTGGATAATGTAAGGAAGAGTAAAAAAGAAAATAAACTCGCAAATGAAAGGCCGGTTACGCGGCAGAATGGGAGGAAGCATGACAGCTTATAAAGACAGAAGCAAAGAAGAGTTACTGCAGGAAAAGAGTCAGCTGGAGGCTCAGTATAAGGAGTTCCAGGGTAAAGGACTGAAACTGGATATGTCCCGCGGTAAACCGAGCGCAGCGCAGCTGGATCTTTCCATGGGTATGATGGATGTACTGGACAGCTTTACAGATCTGAAGTGTGAGGCAGGAATTGATTGCCGTAATTATGGTGTTATGGATGGCATCCCGGAAGCAAAGCGTCTGTTGGGAGAACTGATCGAAGTGCCTGCAGATAATATCATTATCTACGGCAACTCCAGCCTGAATGTAATGTTCGATGTAGTGAGCCATGCCTTCACCCACGGTATTATGGGGATGACTCCCTGGCATAAGTTAGACAAGGTAAAATTCCTTTGCCCGGTTCCAGGCTATGACCGTCATTTTGCGATTACAGAATATTTTGGCGTAGAGATGATCAATGTTCCGATGACTCCCCAGGGTCCGGATATGGATCTGGTGGAAAAGCTGGTCAGCGAGGATGAAGCCATTAAGGGTATCTGGTGCGTACCGAAGTATTCCAACCCGCAGGGCTACACCTACTCCGACGAAACTGTCCGCAGATTCGCTGCCTTAAAGCCTGCGGCAAAGGATTTCCGTATTTTCTGGGACAATGCTTACAACGTACATCATCTGTATGACGAGCCTCAGGATGTTATCCTGGAGCTGCTTTCCGAGTGTGAAAAGGCTGGCAACCCGGATATGGTTTATAAATTCAGCTCCACCAGTAAAATCAGCTTCCCCGGTTCCGGCGTCGCTGCAATTTCTGCTTCCAAGGCAAACCTGGATGATTTAAGAACACATCTGACGATTCAGACGATCGGTCACGATAAGTTAAATCAGCTGCGTCATGTGCGTTACTTTAAAGATATCCACGGCATCGAGACGCAGATGAAAAAGCATGCAGAGATTCTGCGTCCCAAATTTGAAGCAGTGCTGGAAATCCTCGACAGAGAGCTGGGGGATCTGGAGATCGGTACCTGGACAAAGCCTCACGGCGGCTACTTTATTTCCTTTGAATCTCTGGACGGCTGTGCAAAGGCGATCGTTGCAAAAGCAAAGGAAGCCGGAGTTGTCATGACCGGTGCCGGGGCAACCTACCCTTATAAAAAGGATCCTCATGACTCCAACATCCGTATCGCCCCTTCCTTCCCTCCGATCGACGAGCTGGTTCAGGCAACGGAGCTGTTTGTCCTGTGCGTAAAGCTGGTAAGTGTAGACAAGCTTCTGGAAAACATGTAAAATAACACAATAGAATGCACGGTGCATGAGGCTTCTATTGCCATGAATAATGATGCGCGCCTGAGATTATAGCAGCTGGGGCGCGCATTTTTATCATATAGGGAACTTTACTTCTATACGATTAAAACGCTTCGTGAGCATTCTATTGTCATGAACCAGAGAATATGCCAAGGCATATTCTTTTTGTAGGGGGATCAGGATGTCACAGGAGGAACAGACAATAAAGCTGGATCAGCGGGATGTGCTGGACGCAGCGATGACAGCAGGGCATATTTTGCTGGAAAACGGCGCAGAAATATTCCGTGTGGAAGAGACGATCGACCGGATCTGTCATCATTTCGGCGTACAGTCAGAAAACGCCTTTGTACTCAGTAACGGCATTTTTCTGACGTCCGGAGATGAGCATGAAAAACGCTTTGCCCGGGTGGAGCATATTCCAGTTCGCGGTGCACAGCTTCATCGGGTTGCGGCGGTCAATCAGCTCTCACGGGAAATAGAAGAGGGAAAATACACACTGCCGGAAATCCGGGAAAAGCTGGAACAGATCCGAAATGCGCCGGGCGCTTCCAAAAGGGCGCTGGTGCTGATGTCCGGTCTTGGCAGCGGCTGTTTTTGTCTGATGTTCGGCGGAATGTGGCAGGACTGTGTCGCAGCCTTTGTGATCGGGTGTCTGCTGTATCTGTATTTGCTTTGGTTAAACGGCAGATGCTCTAAAATTGTGGAAAATATCGGCGGCGGAATCATTATTACGGTGTGTAGTCTTTTACTTATCCATATGCCGTTTGGAATGGATATGAGCCATATGATCAGCGGTTCCATCATGCCTCTCGTGCCGGGACTCGCATTTACGAACGGAATCCGGGACATTGCGGACGGCGATTACATTTCCGGGACCGTCCGCATGATCGACGCGGTGCTTGTTTTTTTGTCTGTGGCGGCAGGCGTCGGCTGTGTGCTGAGCATTTATCATCATCTGACGGGAGGTGTCATGCTGTGACGGATTTGCTTCAGATTCTTGCGGCTGGAATCGGCACGGTTGCGTTCGGTGCGTTATTTGGCGTGCCTTCCAAATATTATCCCTACTGCGGTCTGATCGGAGCGTCCGGCTGGGCGGTCTATGTTTTTTTGTGGATGCGGACGGGCTTTTGGTCGGAAGCGGTCGTTGTCTTTTTGGCGACAGTGCTGGTTATTCTGATGTCCCGTTTTTTTGCCGTGCGGGAACGTTGCCCGGTGACGATTTTTTTAATCTGCGGCATTTTACCGCTCGTGCCGGGCGCCGGAATATACGTGCTATTACCTGGTGACGGGACAGCTGGACGAAGCTTCTACCCGCGGATTTTCTGCCCTCAAGGCGGCGGTTGCGATTGTGCTTGGAATTGTGTTCGTATTTGAAATTCCGCAGCGTTTCTTCAAGGGAAAGGCGGTCAGAAAAAATGACAAACTGTGAAGCGTGCGCTTATTACAGCTATGATGAGGATTATGAATGTTATATCTGCGAAATGGATCTGGACGAGGACGAGATGCTGAAATTTTTGAGCAGCACGTTTGATGCCTGTCCCTATTACCGTTCCGGGGATGAATACAGCGTTGTGCGGCACCAGATGTGACGGCGCATGGGAAATATCGTTTTTTAAATCTGGACGTCACTCGCTTTCATTAAATTTTTATATCCCAATTATAATCAATTTATAAAATTGGAGAATCCGCTTGACGGGTTCTCTTTTTTCGTGCTATCATCCAGACACATACAGAGCAGGAGCTCGGAAAGTTCGCCCCATGCAGAAATAGCAGGAGGCAATATCCTTTCGGAACGAAAACGTTCCATTTCTTTTGCAGATAGCCGATTGGGTCTGCAGTCTTTTTCAAACAATAGAAGATCCCCGGACGGGATGCTATTGTTTTCAGAAATTGATTTTCGTTTTTCAACGACAGTTTCCAAAGTTAAAAAATCAAACAGACAGTCAGATTTTGCTGTCAGACAGGAGGTTTATGCAAAAGCAGACACTCCTTGGACGCGCAAACCGGGTGAGGGACAAGCCTGAATTCTACCCTGTTGGTACATGTCATTTCGTCCGGCTGTTTTCGACGTATCCTTCCGATACATCCGTCGGACGTCGTCTTGTGGGAGGAGAAAAATCCCATGCAATCAAACAATTCTAAAAAGACCTTTCGCCCTGAAACAGAGGAAAAAGGCAGAAAAAGAAATTCCCAGAAAAAACAGGCAGCTGCAGCGGGCGTTGCGATGACGGCGATTGCCGTGATTTTACTCGGTGCAGGAATCGGCTATTCCGTGCAGAGGGCGGGAAAGACCGAGAGCATTTCCCTGGAGGAAATGCAGAACAGTGTGAGCAGCGCACTGAAAGGAGAGATGGAATCGGCGGCAACGAGTCTGGAACAGTTAAACCAGAATATTGCCGACAATCAGAAAAAGCTTGACGAGGTCAATGCACAGCTTGCGCAGCGCGAGGAAAGTCTGCTGCAGGTAGAAACGATTCAGCACAGGCTGGAAGAAAATGCGTCCGGGATGACCGGAAAAGTGACCGATCTGGAAAAAACGACCCATACGAAGGTAAATGAAATCCGGACGGATATGGAGAGCATCCATACAGATGTCACAAAGACGTTGGAAGAAATTTCCAGAATCATGCAGGAAATGGATGCCCAGAAAAAACAGGACAATACCGATCACAAAGAATCCATAACGGAGATCAACAGAATCAACGAGTCGGTGCAGTCTGTCAATCAGACCGTGTCTAAGCTGGAGGACCGTCTGAACACTTCTTATGAGAACCTGAAAAATCTGGTGCAGGAAGTCCGCACAACAGAGGAGAAGAACCGGGAACTCTGGACGCAGGAACAGACCCAGCTGACCGAGCAGCAAAAGCAGCTGTTAAAAGAGGTTGAGGAAAGCAGACAGGAAACAATCAGAAGTCTGGCTTTAGTTGAGAGCAATTTAAAAAATATGCTGGAATCCGATATGGTGCAGATTACAGCCGCCTTTGGTTCGCTGACAGCAGAGCTGCAGACGAGAGTGCAGGAGCTTTCCACCCTTCTGGAAAACAGAATGAACCGGGTTGACCAGAATTTAAGCGGACTGGACAAAAACGTGACCGGGCTCGGCAACAATATTTTCGGTTTAAACGAGAATGTGAACGGCCTCGGCAACAATATTTCCGGTTTAAGCGAGAATGTGAACGGCCTGAATGAGAACGTTGACGGCGTTGGCAAAAATGTGGAAAGCTTGTTTACGAGAATCGGTGAGCTGGACAACGGGATGCAGACGAACCTGACGACGCTGCAGCAGACATTTGCCAAGCAGTTCGGAGATCTGAATGTATCTGCCGGACAGAATACGGAAGAGTTGAAATCCTATCTGGAGGAGTTAAACAACGGCCTGAAACAGGATATGAATCAGGTTTTTACATCTGTGAGTAATGGTAAGAAAAAGCTGGCGTCCGCATTGCTCACAAAAGGAGTTTCCACAAACGAGGACGCAACATTTGCCCAGCTGACGGAAGCAATTTTAAACATTGATCAGAAGCTCGTCATTGGCGTGGAAGAGATTCCGGGTACGATCCGTTATCAGTATCATTATCATGTGGATGCTTCCGGCAACCAGCCGCACACGGAAAAGAGCGATACGGCAGGGGGCTGCTATACCGGGACACATGGCCATGTGCATAGCGTGGAGGATGGCTGTTACAAAGAAGAATCCTACCATGTTCACCGGGATGACTGCTCTGGCTATCCGGTCTGGGTGGACTGGGCTCCTGGCGTGGAACCTTACTGGGGGTTTATTTATACCTGCGGGGAGCCTGCAAATGCGACCAGAAGGGTGCTGATCTGCAGCAAGCAGGCGGGTTCAACCGATTACTATGTACCGTCCTGCGGTTTGGCAGATGGACAGATCATCGGAGCAGAAATTGTGTACGATCAGGCGCATGCGCAGGTAAAAGCACAGGAGGAACAGCAGTGCAGAGATGAGCTTGTGAGACTTGCGCTTTCGATGCAGCCTGCCCTTGGAAGCAATACATCTGAAACAGAACAGATCGGAACGGACGCAGACAACATCCCGCCAGCACCGGAGCAGATCGCAGCCGAGGCGGAGCGGAAACGTCAGGAGGAAGCTGCGGCAGAAGCAGAGCGGCGCCAGGAAAGCGCGGGCGAAGTAAAGACAGAAGCAGACCGGCGGCAGGAAAGCGAGGGCGAAGCTGCAGCAGATGCAGACCGGCGCCAGGAAGCTGGAGGTGCATCGAAGTCAGACAGCAGCACAGACAATGTGGGCACATCCAAAGGGGCAGACGTAGACCGGCGGGAGGAGAGTGCAGACACACCGAAGTCAGACGGCAGCACAGAAAATGTAAATACAACCGCCACGTCCGCTACAGACAGTCAGAAAATATCTGAGGCATCCGAAAATTGATAAAAGAATTGCATAATGACTCTCTTTCTGCTAAAGTAAAGTTCAAACCAAAGTAAAGTTTAAACCAAAGTAAAGGGAGATCAGAATATCATGGGAAGTAATGGAGTCATGCTGCTGATTATTATTATCTGTGTCATCCTGTCCGGATATTTTTCAGCAACAGAGACGGCTTTTTCAGCAATCAACAGAGTCAGAATCCGCAATCAGGCAGAAAAGGGAAACAAGAGGGCAGCACTGGTGCTGCAGCTCTCTGACAACTACGACAGCCTGTTGTCGACGATTCTGATCGGTAACAATATTGTCAATATCGGATGTTCTTCTCTGGCGACAATTTTATTTGTAAAGCTTCTTGGAGAAGAGATGGGCGCGGGAATTTCCACACTGGTGATCACCGTTGTGGTATTGATTTTCGGTGAAATTTCGCCAAAGAGCATCGCAAAGGAATCCCCGGAAAAATTCGCTATGTTTTCCGCACCGATGATCAATGGGCTTCGGATCGTTCTGACACCGATCAACTGGATGTTCGGGCAGTGGAAGAAGCTGTTGTCCTGTCTGTTTAAAACGTCCGGCAGTCAGGGTATTACATCGGAAGAACTGTTTACGATCGTAGAGGAAGCGCAGGAAGAGGGAAGCATTGATAAAGAAGAAGGAAGTCTTCTGCGCAGCGCATTGAGCTTTGACGATCTGGAGGCGGGAGATATTCTGACCCCACGGATCGATATGGAAGGAATCCCTGTGGAAAGTACCCAGGAGGAAGCTGCAGAAGTATTTGCAAATACCGGCTATTCCAGACTTCCGGTTTATGAAGAAACATTGGATCATATTGTCGGCATTTTGTACCATAAGGATTTTTATAATCGGGTTTACGGGACGGATACCAGCATCCGGGAAGTGATGCGTCCGGCACTGTTTACGACAGCAAACCAGAAGATCGATGAGCTGATGCAGGAGCTTCAGAAAAAGAAACTGCATATCGCGATCGTTTTGGATGAATTCGGCGGGACGGTTGGCCTGATCACGCTGGAGGATATCCTTGAAGAGCTGGTGGGCGAAATCTGGGACGAACACGACGAGGTCGTTCAGGAGATCGTGCAGATTTCTGAGCGCGAATATAAGTTCAGCGGACGGGCGAGCGTGAAGAAGCTTTTCGACCTGATGGATGAGGAGGATGAATCCGAGGCGGCGACCGTAGGCGGCTGGGTTATGGAACAGTTAAAGAAAATCCCTGCGGTTGGGGATAACTTTGACTATAAAGGTACCCATGTGGAAGTAACTGAGATGGAAGAAAAGCGAGTATTATCCGTGCACGTCATCCTGCCGGAAGAGGAGAAAACGGAGTAAACACGCGCTTCCTACAAAAAGAGACTTCCTGAAGGAGATTTTCTGACAGGGAGCGCTGTGCGCGGCAAAAAGAAGACAACAGGCATCCGGAGCGCTGTTTGAAGCAGCGAACTTCCGGATACCTGTTTTAACTTATAGAAAAACACTTTGCACAGTCCTACACTTTTTTCTTATAACAGTGCTCTGCAAACTGCAGCAGCTGATAAAGCCCCATCGCAATGATACACAAAAGCAGGATGGATGTAATGAGCATATCCAGCTGCAGTACCTGGCTTCCGTAGATGATCAGATAGCCGAGCCCGCGTCTGGCAGCGAGAAATTCGCCGATCACGACGCCGACTAACGAAAGCCCGATATTGACTTTCATATTGCTTAAAATGACCGGAATGGAAGCGGGCAGGACAACTTTGAAAAAGCAGTCCCGTCTGGTGCCGCCGAGCGTTCGGATCAGGAGAAGCTTTTCAGGATCTGCCTGCAAAAATCCGGTATAAAGGTTGATGATTGCACCGAAGATGGCGACGGAAATGCCGGCGGCGATGATCGTATCCATGCCGGTGCCGAGCCAGACGATTAAAAGAGGGGCGAGCGCGGATTTCGGGAGACTGTTTAAAACGACGAGAAACGGCTCCAAAATTTCAGACAACCGGCGGCTGTACCATAAAAGCGTGGCGGCGGAAAGGCTAACGAGGGCGACGAGAAAAAAGCTGATGACCGTTTCAGTCAACGTGATACCGATATGGGTAAACAGGGAACGCTCTAAGACCATGCGGACAAAGCAGGCGACGACACGGGAAGGACTGGAGAAAAAGAAGCTGTCGATGATATGGAAGTCTGCGAACAACTCCCAGACTGTCAGGAAAAGAAGCAGCATAAAAATCCGGGCAAAGTGGACGAAATGATGATGGCGTCTGTGGGCAAGCAGGAAAAGCTGCTGGTCGGACAGCGTTTGGTCAGTTGTTTTCATTGGACAGTTCCTCCCAGATCTGATTAAAAAGCTGTCCGTATTCCGGCGCGCGCCGTGCGGCAAGCGGCGAATGGTCTGCGGCAGTCAGGTGAATGGGAAATTCTGCTTTGACACGGGCGGGGCGGGCAGACAGGATGAGAACGCGATCGGCGAGGCTGATAGCTTCTGCAAGATCGTGGGTGATGAGGATGACGGATTTTTCTGCCTTACGGATCATGGCAGCAATATCGGCGGAAACGGTCAGCCGGGTCTGGTAATCCAGCGCTGAAAACGGCTCATCGAGCAACAGGATATCGGGCTCGAGCGCCATCGTGCGGATGAGGGCAGCCCGTTGGCGCATGCCACCGGAAAGCTGAGACGGCTTTTTATGCTGAAATTCCAGAAGCCCGTAGTCGGAGAGCATCCTGCGAACGCGTTCCAGGTTCCTGGTTGTATCCTTGTGGGCGATTTCCAGTCCGAGCGTAACATTTTGCCAGACGTTTCGCCATTCAAATAAAAGATCGTGCTGCAGCATGTAGCCGATGCCGGGCTGATGACCATTTTCCCCATAAAACGTGATGCCGCCGCTGCCCGGGGTGAGCAAGCCGGCGATCAGGGACAAAATCGTGGATTTGCCGCAGCCGCTGGGACCGACAATCGCCAGAAATTCTTTGCGGTAAAGGCAGAAGGAAACCCGATCCAGGGCGGGCGTTTCGCCGTTTAGGGTGTGGTAGGAATAGGACAGTTCCTGTGCTTTTAAAAGGACAGAGTCCATAAGCTTTTCCCTTCTTTCTGGCAGGATTGCCCTGAAACTGGGTTCTTTTGCAGGCTATCCTGACATGATCTGCTTTATCATATGCGGAAGCTGCTGCAATTGCGCATCGATGTTGCATAGCAATGACATAGCTGCCCTGTGGATTCGACAAAATATTTTTACTTTATTGCAATAAAGTAAAAAATATGATACTATCTGATATAAATCTGAAATGGAAACACAATTTCCAATCGGATGAATGGCAACAGCCATCAACCGGAGCAATCTGGATGAAAACAGGAGAGGAGAATTGAAAAAATGAGTGAGAAGCTGAAAGTTGGCATTCTGGGTGGAACTGGCATGGTAGGTCAGCGGTTTATTTCACTGCTGGAAAACCATCCCTGGTTCGAAGTGGCTGCCATTGCAGCAAGCCCCCGTTCCGCAGGCAAGACCTACGAAGAGGCAGTCGGCGGCAGATGGAAAATGGACACACCCATGCCGGAAGCGGTAAAGAACCTGATCGTATTAAACGTTAACGATGTGGAGCATGTAGCATCTCAGGTTGATTTTGTATTCAGCGCTGTCGATATGACAAAGGACGAGATCAAAAAGATCGAGGAAGATTACGCAAAGACAGAGACACCGGTTGTTTCCAACAACAGTGCTCACCGTTGGACACCGGATGTGCCGATGGTAGTTCCGGAAATCAATCCACAGCACATGGAAGTTATCAAGTATCAGAAAGAGCGTCTTGGTACAAAGCGCGGTTTCGTAGCAGTAAAGCCAAACTGCTCCATCCAGAGTTATGCACCGGTTCTGACTGCATGGAAAGAGTTTGAGCCGTATGAAGTAGTTGCCACTACCTATCAGGCTATTTCCGGAGCAGGAAAGACGTTCAAGGACTGGCCAGAGATGCTTGGAAACATTATTCCATACATCGGTGGTGAGGAAGAAAAGTCTGAGAAAGAGCCTCTGCGTATCTGGGGGCATGTAGATGATGAGAAGAAGCAGATTGTTCCTGCAACTTCACCAGTCATTACCTGCCAGTGTATCCGTGTGCCGGTCAGTGATGGTCACCTTGCCGCTGTCTTTGTTTCTTTTGAGCACAAACCCACCATCGAACAGATTAAGGCAGCATGGAACAGCTTTGCCGGTTATCCGCAGCAGCACCAGCTGCCCAGCGCACCCAAGCAGTTTTTGACCTACTTTGAGCAGGACGACCGTCCGCAGACCCGTCTGGACCGCGATTTAGAGGGCGGCATGGGTGTTTCGGTCGGCAGATTGCGCCCGGATACCCAGTACGACTACAAGTTTGTCTGCCTGTCCCACAACACCGTCCGCGGTGCAGCAGGAGGCGCCATCCTGATGGCAGAAACGCTTGCCAGCAAGGGCTATCTTGACTAATCGAAACGAGGCTGCAATATGATGAAGAAAACCATTTTTACCGGAGCAGGCGTTGCCATCGTCACTCCGATGAATCCCGATGAATCGATCAACTATGATGAGCTGGGTCGTATCATTGATTACCAGATTGAAAACGGCACCGATGCCATCGTTGTCTGCGGAACCACCGGTGAATCCGCTACCATGACCGACCAGGAGCATGTAGACTGTATTGCCTACACCGTCCAGCGTGTACAGGGCAGAGTGCCTGTCATCGCAGGCGCTGGAAGCAACCATACCTCCTACGCTGTCTGGATGTCCAAGGAGGCAAAGCGTGCCGGAGCCGATGCGCTGCTGCACGTCACCCCTTATTACAATAAAACCTCCCAGACTGGACTGATTCGCCACTTCCATACGATTGCCGATGCCACCGACCTGCCAATCATCCTGTACAATGTACCATCCCGCACCGGTGTCAATATCACCTCCGAAACCTACCGCGCCCTTTCTGCCCATCCAAACATCGTGGCAACCAAGGAAGCCAGCGGCAACATCTCCCACATCGCACAGGTCATCCAGGCCTGCGGCGACCAGCTGGATGTCTACTCGGGCAACGATGACCAGATTGTTCCCCTGCTGGCGCTGGGTGCAAAGGGTGTCATCTCGGTGCTGTCCAACGTCATGCCGCGTCAGACCCACGACATCTGCCAGCTGTTCTTTGACGGCAAGATCGAGCAAAGCCGTCAGCTGCAACTGGAGCTGCTGGAACTGATCAACGCGCTGTTCTCGGACGTCAATCCGATTCCGGTCAAACAGGCAATGAACCTGATGGGATAC
>ENA-OPCB01001960-OPCB01001960.1-human-gut-metagenome-genome-assembly--contig:-NODE-1960-length-11861-cov-2.768084_pt1 | contig 11861 bp, 8 predicted proteins | sample MGYA00241561_ERZ501473 | MGnify/ENA primary metagenome ERZ501473 (study PRJEB25962, sample SAMEA2042519) | human gut metagenome | biome: human gut; feature: human-associated habitat; material: faeces... | reverse complement strand
CCCAGCCGCTATGAACTGGATCTGACGCTCAGCGGCGGCATGACCGGCAGCATCGACGACCTGTCTGCCCCGGCGGAAGTGACGATTTCCGGCCAGCGGATGAGCGAACAGATGACGGTCAGCGGCGCGTTTGCGCTGAACGACCTGTATCCTGATACCTACCAGATTACGGCAGCCCTGCCGCGCGGCCTGTATGACACCGAGGGCTGGACGATCAGCACGACCGATACGGGCGTGACGGCGAGCATTCTGGTGGAAATCGGCGCGGGCGAAACCGTTGTGCTGCCGGCGCTGGCGAATCACGCCACCGGCGACGCTTCCGGCGTGGTGCTGGGGCTGGACGGTCAGCCGATGAGCGGCGTGCAGGTGCAGCTGGTCAATCAGGCGGGCGAAGTCGCGGCGGAAGCGGTGACGGATGAAAACGGCGCCTGGCAGGCGGAGTTCCTCGAATACGGGACGTACGTCGTCCGCTATGACGCGGGCGTGACCCTTGCCAACGGTGCGCTCGTCATTAGCGACGAACCCGCGACTGTGACCGCGAAGGCGGCGAATCCGGCGGCGCTGACCATCCACGCCTTCCGCGACAACGATAACAACGGTTCACGCGGGAAGTACGAGGAAGGCGTGTCCGGCGCGACGATGAGCCTCATCACCGAAGTCAACGGCGTGGAGGTTGTTGTGGCATCCGGCGAAACGGACAAGAACGGCGAAGTGTCGCTGGCTGTGCCGGCGGGGACGTACGTCCTGCGCAGCGAGCTGCCCGCGGGCTTCGGCCATGGCGCGCACGGCAAAAATGTCAGCGCGAACATGTCCATCATGGATGAAACGACCGAACAAGTGCAAAGCAGCGTGCCGCTGACCCTCGAAGCCGGTTCTGTGACCGACGTGGGCGTCGGCGTGATGACGATGGCGGCGCTGCAGGGGCTTGTGTGGCTGGATGAAAACGACGACGGCGTGTATCAGGACGGCGAACCCGGTCAAGCGGGCATCAAAATCCGCGCCGTCGGTGTGAAAAACGGTTTGGTGTACGAAACCGAGAGCGGCGAGGACGGCAAATTCTACATCGGTCAAATGCGCTACGGCACATACAATGTCGAATACAGCCTGCCGGACGGCTTGGTGTTTGCGCGCTACAGCCAGACGGGCGGTAATCGCCGCTCCATCATCACCAGCGAATTTAAGCGCTCCGAAACGGATCAGGTGATTCTTGAACGCGGTGACTTGGAGGAAGTCCTCCTTGGCGTGATGAAGGGCTCTGACATCAACGGCATCTGCTTCCTGGATGAAAACAACAACGGCGTGTACGACGAGGGCGAAAAGACGCTGGAAGGCGTGAAGGTCGTCCTGTACCGTCAGGCCATCGGCAAGGAGCTGCTGAACACCGTCTCCGACGAGAACGGGCGCTTCACCTTCGCCAACATCCGCGGCAGCACGTTCCGCGTCAAAGCGACGATTCCGCAGGGCTATGTGTACACCATCGCGGGCGATGGCGAGTACGGCAACCTGTTCGCCCCCGGCACTGACCGCCGCGAGCACACGATTTCTGACGTGGTGCTGGAGAACGACAGCGAGATGACGATGGCCATCGGCGCGATTACTTACGGCAGCATCTCCGGCATGGTGTATCTGGATGACGACTTCTCCGGCAGCCGGATGGACGCGGAAAAGATGGTCAACAACTTCACCGTCACCCTGACGGATGAAAACGGCAATACCCGCACGGCGAAAACGAACCGCAGCGGCGTGTATACCTTCGATGACCTTGCGCCGGGGCAGTACACCGTGAGCGCGACCGCGAACAGCGGCTTGGCGTTCACGCGCACGGGCGACGGCAATATCCTCCGCAACCTCTCCGGCGGCGCGGGCGAAAGCGAACCGGTGGCGCTCAAAATGGGCGCGGATTTGACGGGTCTTGATATCGGCATGATTACCCCCGGACATGTGTCCGGCGTGGTGTTTGCCGACAAGAACGACAATGGCCTGCGTGACGCGGATGAAGGCGGCTTGCTCGGCGCGGTGGTTCACCTGATGGACGAAACCGGTGACGTGGCGACCCGCACCATCGGCGCGGATGGCAGCTTCCTGTTTGACGCGGTGCTGCCCGGAACGTACCGCCTGCGCTACGAGCTGCCGGGCGACGGCGTGTTTGCTCCCCTGGCGGACGGCGGCAACACCATCGCGCCGGATTCCGACGGCACGACGGATTCCTTTACCATCGGTGTGGGCGAAGAGGTCGCCGCGCCCCTGTGCGGCGCACTGGCTTTGGGCGACATTGAAGGCATGGTGTTTGCCGATCACAACGGCAGCGGCGCGCAGGATGCAAACGAAGCGGCGCTTGCCGGCGTGACGCTGATTCTGACCCCCTCCCGCGAGGATTTGACGGAGCAGACCGTCGTCACCGATGCGACGGGCGCGTACAGCTTCACCGGGCTGCGGCCGGACACTTACACGCTGACCCTGCGCTTCCCGGAGGGCATGGTGCTCTCCAAGCTGGACGGCAATGTGACCCTGCCGCTGATGCACGGGCTGAACGAGCAGCAGGTGAACATCGAAATCGGGCTGGGCGAGGAATGGCTGAATCAGGCGCTTGGCGGCGTGATTCCGTCGAAGATGTCCGGTCAGGTTTGGGTGGATGAGAATGACAACGGGGACATGGACGCGGGCGAAATCACCCCGGAAAACGAGACGCTGACCCTGCTGGATGAAACCGGCGCGGTGTTTGCGCAGGTGCAGACCGATGCGGAGGGGCGGTTCGCCATCGACGGCATTGCCCCCGGCGTGTACAGCCTTGCCTACGATCTCAAGGAAGGTACGCAGGCGGCGCGTCTGGGCGACAGCACCTTCACCACCGAGGGCAGTCAGCTCGTCATGACCGAAATTGAAATTAGCGAAAACAACAACTATACTGCTCCGATGCTGGGCTTGAAGATTGACACAAGCATCGGCGGCATGGTCTGGTGCGACAACGCGGGCGAGATTGCGCCCCTGTCCGGCGCGGAGGTTATCCTGCTGGACGAAAAGGGCAGCGAACTGCAAAACGCGACGACGGGCGAGGACGGCATCTACCGCTTTGACGGCTTGATGCCGGGCAACTACCGTCTGCGTGTGACGCTCCCGAACGGCTACGTCGTCGTAGAAAAGGACGACACGCGCCTCAAGGACGGGCAGAACATCAGCGTGATGACGACCTACACCGCCCGCGAGGGAGAGAGCGACCTGATTGCCCTGCGCATGAGCCAGCATCAGCTGGAGCAGAACATCGGCGCGGTGCAGCCGGGCACGCTGGGCGACTTCTGCTGGCTTGACCTGAACGGCAACGGTCTGCAGGACGCGGGCGAACTCGGTCTGGGCGAGATGCGCATTGAGCTGTGGCGAAACGACCAGCTCGTCGCGGAAACGACAACCGACACGTACGGTTACTACACTTTCGAGAACCTGTATCCCGGCGTGTACACGCTCAAGCCCATCTACCCGGCGGAAGTTGTGCCGACGCGTATGCGCACGGATATTCCGCTGATTGCGTCGATTCTGGGCGAGAACGGTGAATCGAACCCGGTTCAGGTGACCTCCGCCAGTACGACCTACACGGCGGATTTGGGCTTCGTGCTGGTTGATGACGACGTGCTGCCGGCAAACTACGGCATCGGCGAAAAGCAGGACTGGACGAAGAAGTAAGGGACAATGCGGAATTGCGCATCCGCGGATGGCGGGGTGCTGCGGGGGCGAAAGCTCTCGCGGTGCCCCGCTTTTTGTGAAGGGGGAGGGAAGCAAAGTCCGCTTTTACGGAAAGAATCAACTGTTTGTTTTGGTGAGAATTGAAAAGTAAATAAAAGTTACTTCACTCGCATTTTCCGAATGAAAATGGAAGCTGCTTCATTCTGAAATCCCAAATCCGCGCGAATCAACCGTTTTCCTGCGCGAAAGCGTATTGCAAAAGCGGCTTGCATCTGGTACTATAAACGTTCCCAGATGTGGCTGTTTAATATGGAAAGAAATCAGCCGAATCATGCTGGAAGTGAAAGGACGGAAACAAATATGAAGAAACTCCTTGCTCTCCTGATGGCGCTCATGATGTGCTGCACTGCCTTTGCGTTCGCGGAGGAAGAAGCGGAAGTGCCGGCAGTTGAAATGAATGTCAGCTTCGAGGCGCAGACGGTTGCGCTGGGTGAAACGGGTCTGACGATGCAGATTCCGGCGGACTGGGCGGTTCAGGAAGTCCCCGCAGGCACGGAAAACGCCGAGAACATCCTGCTCTTCGCCGTCAACGCCGACCAGACGGTCAGCATTACGGCGCAGCTGTCCGCGATGAGCTTTGAAACGCTGCTGCAAGGCATTCAGGACGCGGGCGCGACGGAAGAAATGCTCGCTGAGCTGTATGTCAACGAGAACTATTGCCTGATGTACACGCCGGGCGACACCGTGCTGGCGCTGTACACCTTCCTTGATGACGAGACGGTTCTCGCTGTGACGTTCCAGGTTGCCAGCAAGGAAGTGGGCGACGCGCTGGAAAACATGCCGCTGGAGATCTTCGGCAGCTTGGCGGCAGCGGAGTAATTCACTTCGTTACCATGATGCAGGACGAATGAGCGTCCTGCATTTTTTGTGCGCAAAAATGAACAGGGACTTGCAGAAAAACTTGATAAATGCAACAACTTGGACGAAAATATTCAAAATACACGAGAAAAACATAAAAAAAACACAGTTTGTGCAACAAAACACTTGATTTTCTCCATACAGTGTTGCATAATAAAGCATCGACACGGTGAAGCCGGTTGGTTTGGCGTGTCGATGAACAAGAAACGCAGGCAGACGCGGCAGCGCCCCTGCCGGGAAGGTGGAGCGGATGAATTCCAAGATGCTGTTTTATATCCTCAAGCGCGTGCTGCTGGCGCTGCTGACCATCTGGATTGTTATCACGGTGACGTTCTTCGTGATGCACTCGATTCCGGGTGGACCGTTCGCAAGTGAAAAGGCAATTTCCGCGGAAGCGCAGGCGGCGCTGGAGGCCAAGTACGGGCTGGACAAGCCGCTGGGCGAACAGTATGTGACGTATCTGCGCGACGTGGTGACGAAGCTGGACTTCGGGCCGAGCCTGAAGCAGCGCGGCCGTCAGGTCATTGACATTATTCTGGATGGCATGAAGACCTCCGCGAAGCTTGGTCTGATTGCGGCGTTCAGCGCGGCGATTGTCGGCATCGTCCTCGGCGCACTGGCGGCGCTGCGGCGCAACACCGTGCTGGATAAGATTATCATGGTGATTACGACCGCGTTCGTGTCCATGCCGTCGTTTATTATGGGGTCGTTCCTGTTGATAGTGTTCTCAGTCAAGTTAGGCTGGGTACCCGCGAACGGCGCGACGGCCGAAGGGCTGATCCTCCCGATTATCACCCTTGCGCTCTACCCGATGAGCTACATCACGCGCCTGACGCGCTCCTCCATGCTCGACGTGCTGGGGCAGGATTATATCCGCACCGCGCGCGCCAAGGGCGTTTCGGGCAAGAAAATTATCTTCGGTCACGCGCTGAAGAACTCGCTGATTCCGGTTATCACCTATTTCGGCCCGATGCTGGCGTTCATCGTCACCGGTTCGATGGTCGTCGAGCAGATTTTCGCCGTGCCGGGCATCGGCCGCCAGTTCGTATCCAGCATCACCAACCGCGACTACACCATGATTATGGGGACGACCATTTTCCTCGCCTCTTTAATCGTGATTATGAATCTGATCAGCGACCTGCTCTACAAGGTGGTTGATCCGCGCATTGATTACGAATAAGGAGGCCTCTGCATCATGATGATGAACAAGAAAAAGCCCTTTAGCCTGCATCTGGATGTGGATTCCTTCATGCCCGCGACGGCGGAGGAAAAGGAAATCATCTCCCGGATGCGGCCGTCCTCGACCTTTTTCCGCGATGGCGTGAAGCGCCTGCTGAAGAACAAGGTCGCGACCATCAGCCTGATTCTGATTGTGCTGATTACGCTGTCCTCCATCATCATCCCGATGTTCTGGCCGTACTCGTATGACCAGATGCTGGGACAGACGAAGGGTCGCCCGATGGACAACAGCTACAACAACCTCGCGCCGTTCCAGTACGGCAAGACGGAACTGAAGAAAATCGACAAAGGGGAATCTGTTTTCCCGCACATCTTCGGCACGGACGCGCACGGACGCGACTACTTCATCCGCGTCGTCTACGGGACGCGCATTTCCCTCGCTGTCGGCTTCTTCGCCAGCATCATCGTGCTGGTGATTGGCATGATGATTGGCGCAGTCGCAGGATACTTCGGCGGCAGGGTGGACTTGTTCATCATGCGAATCGTCGATATTATCTACTCATTGCCGGACATGCTGGTTATCATTCTGCTGGCGGTCGTGCTGGGGCAGGTGCTGCATGTGGAAGGCACCATCTTAGAGAAAATCGGCTCGAACATCATCAGCATGTTCATCGTCTTTGGTCTGCTCTATTGGGTGGGCATGGCGCGCCTGATTCGCGGTCAGATTCTGTCCCTCCGTGAGCAGGAGTACGTGCTGTCGGCGCAGGCGACGGGCGCGAAGGCACGGTGGATTATCCGCAAGCACCTTCTGCCGAACTGCATCAGCGTCGTGATTATTTCGACTGCGCTGCAAATTCCGAACGCGATTTTCACCGAAAGCTTCCTGTCCTTCCTGGGTCTGGGCGTCAACGCGCCGATGCCCTCGCTGGGTTCGCTGGCTTCTGACGCGCTCAACGGCATCTATTCCTACACCTATCGCCTGATTATCCCCGCCGTGGTCATCTGCCTCATCGTGCTGAGCCTGAACCTGTTCGGCGACGGTCTGCGCGACGCATTTGACCCGAAGCTGAATGCGTGATGAAAGGAGCTGGACAAAATGGCATTGCTGGAAGTCAATGACCTGCATACATCCTTCTTCACCGACGCGGGCGAAGTCAAGGCGGTGGATGGCGTTTCGTTCCGCCTTGACCACGGCAAGGTGCTGGGCATCGTGGGCGAAAGCGGTTCGGGCAAGAGCGTCACGGCGTATTCCGTCATGCAGATTCTTGCGCCGACGGGCAAAATCGTCAGCGGCAGCGTGAAATTCGACGGGCAGGAGCTGGTCGGCGCGGACGAGAAGCTGCTGCGCTCCGTGCGCGGCAACCGCATCTCGATTATCTTCCAAGACCCGATGACGTCCCTGAACCCGACTTACACCATTGGCCGGCAGCTGATGGAAGCGATTCTGCTGCACACCGACCGCAACCGCCATCAGGCGCGCGAACGCGCGGTGGAGATGCTGAAGCTGGTCAACGTCAACGAGCCGGAAAAGCGCATGAAGCAGTACCCGTTCGAGTTGTCGGGCGGTATGCGGCAGCGCGTAATGATTGCTATGGCGCTGGCGTGCGAGCCGGACATCCTGATTGCCGACGAGCCGACGACCGCGCTGGACGTGACGATTCAGGCGCAGATTCTTGATTTGATGCGCGATTTGCAGAAGAAGATGGGCATGGCGATTATCATGATTACGCACGACTTGGGCGTTGTCGCCCAGATGTGCGACGAGGTCATCGTCATGTACGCCGGGTCTATCTGCGAACAGGGTACGGCGGATGAAATCTTCTACAACCCACGCCACGAGTACACGAAGGGCTTGATGCGCTCCATCCCGACGGCGGAGAACAACGGACAGCGCCTGGAGCCGATTACCGGTACGCCGATTGACCTGCTGAACATGCCCAAAGGCTGCCCGTTCGCGCCCCGCTGCGAGGCGGCGATGAAGATTTGCCTGAAAGAGAAGCCGGTTCGGATGCTCATCAATGACGACCATATGGCAACCTGCTGGATGAACGTTAAGAAGGGCGTTGAGGACGGCAGCATCACGGAGGAAGGAGGAGTGCCCTGTGTCTGAAGCGCAGATGCACCAGCCATTGCTGGAAGTCAAAGGACTGAAAGAATACTTTGACATCAACATGGGCTTCTTCCGCACCAAGCCGCTGAAGGCGGTCGATGATGTGTCCTTCACCATCAACAAGGGCGAAACGCTCGGTCTGGTGGGCGAATCCGGCTGCGGCAAGACGACTGTTGGGCGCACCATCCTCCAATTGTACAAGCCGACGGCGGGCGAAATCATTTACGATGGCAAGCCCGTCAAGACGAAAGCGGATTTGCAGAAGTTCCGCACGAAGGCGACGATGGTGTTCCAAGATCCGTACTCCTCGCTGAACCCGCGCATGACCGTGTCGGACATCGTGGGCGAACCGCTGGATGTGCACCACCTGTATTCCTCCAAGAAGGAGCGGGAGGAGCGCATTTTGCAGCTGCTGGGCTATGTCGGACTGAACAGCGAACATGCCTCGCGTTACGCGCACGAGTTTTCCGGCGGTCAGCGGCAGCGCATCGGCATTGCCCGCGCGCTGGCGGTGAATCCGGAATTCATCGTCTGCGACGAGCCGGTGTCGGCGCTGGATGTGTCGATTCAGTCGCAGATTATCAACCTGCTGAAGGAGTTGCAGCGCAAGCGCGGGCTGACGTACCTGTTTGTGGCGCACGACATGAGCGTCATTCGGTACATTTCCGACCGCGTGGGCGTGATGTATCTGGGTCACTTGGTGGAAGAGGGCGACACGGACGAGGTGTTCGACCATCCGCAGCACCCGTATACGCGGACGCTGATGTCTGCTGTGCCGTCGATTGACCCGCGTGACAATCGCCAGCGCATTCTGCTGGAAGGCGATTTGCCCTCGCCGATTGACCCGCCGAGCGGGTGCGTATTCCACACGCGTTGTCCGTGGGCGACGGAGGCGTGCAAAACGGCGAGCTGCGAATTGCGCGAGGTGCGCAAAGGGCACTATGCGGCGTGCTCGCGGGGGGAGCAGGAATAAGCGGATCCCTGCTGACTTCTGTTGCTTGTTTGCATTGCGGCTTCGGGGGATTCTCTGCTGCTTGATTTTTCTTGTTGCGGAGGCGATACCCACTGCAACAAAACAGCCCATTTCCGTTAGAAAAATCAAAAAATCGCATAAAAAAAATCACCGACCAGTACACGCGGTTCTGGTCGGTGATTTTGCTTTTTAGGCGCGATGATGTTTGCACTTGGGGGCTTTTTCCGCCAGCAGGGCCAGCAGATGCTCCTTTTCGCTTTCGGTCAGCTGACTCGTGAACACCGGAATCAGGGCGTTCGCGCGGGTCAGCAGCGCCATTGAGTCCTCGCCCTCAATCACGTCGGTCAGGTTGTCGTAGGGGAGAACGGTCAGGTCACCCGTGGTCTGGTTCAGCTGATGAAGACCGTCGCTGCCAAAGGCGATGGACATTTCCGCCATGCCTTCGGGGTACTGCTCTTCCAGCGCGCGGCTGAGGGCGTTCAGCATCCGCGTACGGTTGCGCATCATCATCATGTATAGCACGGCGATGAACACAACGCCCGCGGGGATGACGTACCAGCTGCGGGAGAAGATGGAAATCAGCGCGACGGCGATTGCCATGACGAGCATCGCGACGTAGAGGTTGAGGTCTTGGGTGCGATAGAGCAGCCATTTCTTGTAGGTGGCATAAAACGTGGTATCCAGCACACCGCTGGTCATGAATTGTAAAGAAGGGTCTGTGGCCTGCAAATCAGTATCCATGATGAATTACCTGTCTTCGTTTCCTTTCCCATTGTCGGTCTGCGAGTCGTTATCGTCGCGGCTGCGCAGGCGGTCAAGCAGCGTTTCCGGGTGGTCGTCGGCGTGGTCGTCCTCGGTCGCCAGCTTCGTGACGAGCGCGGTCTCCACGCGGTGATCCTCCAGCTTCTCCACATGAATGTGCAGACCGAAGCAGTCCAAATCGGGGGTGCTGCCGTCCTGCGGGATGGTGGTGAACTGGCTGAAAATCAAGCCGCCCAGCGTATCGTAATCCTCGTCCTCAGGGAGCGAGAGGTCGAGCGCGTCGTTGACATCTTTGAGCGGCGTGCTGCCGCTGATGCGCCAAGTGTTGTCGCCCGCACGGACGATTTCCGCTTCGGTCTGCTTGTCAAACTCGTCGTAGATATTGCCGACGATTTCTTCCAGCAAGTCCTCCATCGTGACGATGCCGCTCATGCCGCCGTACTCATCCACGACAATTGCCATGTGGATTTTTTTCACCTGCATGTTGCGGAAGAGCTGATCAGCCTGCACTGTTTCCGGCACGAAGTATGCCTCGCGCAGCAGCGCGCGCAGGGATTTCGGGTTGTCGGACTGGGCGTTGAGCAGGAAGTCGCGCGTGTTGAGGATACCGATGATGTCGTCCATGTTTTCGTTGTAGACGGGGAAGCGGCTCAGACCGGAATCGCAGATGGTGCGGAGGATTTCGTCCTCCGTATCATCCACCCAGATGCTGGTAACGTCGGTGCGGTGGGTCATGACCTCTTCGGCAGTGGAATTGTTGAACTCGAAGATGTTTTCGATCATTTCCTTTTCCGCTTCCTCAATCGCGCCGTTTTCGCCGCCGATGTCCACCATCATGCGGATGTCGTCCTCGGTCACTTCGTCCTCGGCGGCGTTGGGGTCAATGCCGCAAAGGCGGAGGATGCCGTGCGTGGCGGCGTTCAGCAGCATCACGAACGGGCGGAAAATCACCGCGCTGACCTCCAGCAGGAGCAGCGAACGGCGCGCAATCGCTTCGGGATTCTTCATCGCGAGGCGCTTGGGTACGAGTGTTCCCAGACAGAGCGTCAGGTAGGAAAGAAGGAACGTAATCAGGATGACGCAGAGGACGTTCAGCACGTCTGCGTCGATGCCAGCCCCGGCAGAAAGAATCGCTCCAGCCAGTCGCGGTGCAAACTGCGTCGCCGCCAGCGCTGATCCCAGAAAACCAAACAGCGTTATGCAGACCTGAATGGTGGAGAGCGTGCGCGCAGGGGCATCCGTCATGCGGAGCAGCTTGGCGGCTGTGGGGTCGCCTTCCTCCGCGTCGTGGTGCAGTTTTGTCGCGTTGAGCGAGAGCAGCGCCACCTCAGCGGCGGCATAGCAGGCGCTCAGAAAAATCAGGACCAGCTGAAGCAGCAAAGGGCCAGCCCATGGGTCACCGGACACAAAAAAACCTCCTCATTTTCGGAACAAGTTCCGTCCGCATGTCGGGCAGTCGCCGCGTATTCTGCCGGACGGCACAGGATACGCATCATGCAACATACCATCATACAGTATACCATACATTCCCTGAAAATGCAAGGAACATGCGATTCTGCACGCAAAAAATCGGCTGCCAGCCCCGGAAAAGTCGGGGGACAGCCGGTCTTGTCAGCCTTTCAGCTTTTTCTGCAATTCCGCCACAACATCCCGCAGGCGCAGTCCGTCGCAGTCCTGCACAATGTCGGCGTACTGCTCATACAGCGGGCAGCGCTCGTTGTACAAATCCCGGAGCGTCCAGCCGGGCTTAATCGTCACGCCGCGGGCATGAAGGTCGCCCAGCCGCTCGGTGATGTTCTCGCACGTTAGGCGGAGGTAGACGACGGTACCGATGGCTTTCAGGTGCGCCATGGCTTCCGCGCCGTAGACGACGCTGCCGCCCGTGGCGATGATGCTGTTCTGCACGTCGATGCTGGCGTTGACGCGGTTCTCAATGTCGCGGAAGCCATCGTCGCCGTGCTGCTCAATGAGCTGGGCGAGGGTTGCGCCCATGGTGGACTGGATGACGAGGTCGGAATCGACAAAATCCATGCCGAGGGCCTTGGCGAGGACGACCCCGACGGTGGATTTGCCGCAGCCGGGCATCCCGATGAGAACGATGTTGCGCATGGGGGAACACTCCTTTCTGGAAAGGGAGAAGAAAGCAACATGCGGAAGAATTATGGAAGAGAAGTCAACTCAATCGCGCGAAAGGGGTCAAGGGGGGGACTTCGTCCCTTTTCGTCTGCCCCTTGCAGGGTCAAG
>ENA-OPCB01001959-OPCB01001959.1-human-gut-metagenome-genome-assembly--contig:-NODE-1959-length-11862-cov-2.552469_pt1 | contig 11862 bp, 8 predicted proteins | sample MGYA00241561_ERZ501473 | MGnify/ENA primary metagenome ERZ501473 (study PRJEB25962, sample SAMEA2042519) | human gut metagenome | biome: human gut; feature: human-associated habitat; material: faeces... | reverse complement strand
CGGCCGGAAAAGAAAAAATGGAAGAGGCAATTTCATATATTCGGGAAAATTATGCAAAAGATCTGAATATGGCGATGGTATCTAACCATATTTGCATGAATTATTCGCTGTTTTCAGCAGCGTTTAAAGAACATACCGGTGTGAATTTTGTGAACTATCTGAAGGAGATCCGCATTGCGGAGGCAAAGCGTCTGTTGATTCAAACAGAAGATAAAATTACGGAAATTGCCAAACAGGTTGGATTTGAAAATGATAAGCATTTCATGAAATCATTTAAAACGGCATGCGGCGTATCACCGTCTGAGTTCCGAAAAGATTACAAAATGGTTTCCAACGGAAAGGGAGGACAGGATGAGTAAAGAAAAAGAAATCGGAAAAGAGAAGGGAAGAATCCGCCAGCTGGCGCGGTATTACATTCCATATAAGGGATTGTTTTTTACCGACATGTTTTTTGCAATGCTTGGAGCAGCCATTACACTGGTGATTCCACTGATTGTACGGTATATTACGAGTACGGTTGTGGAAAAGCCGCTGGAGCAGGCAACGGGTGAGATTATCCGCCTCGGTATTCTGATGATTGCTATGGTTCTGGTTGAAATGTACTGTAACTTTTATATTGCCTATTACGGCCATGTGATGGGGGCGCGGATTGAGCATGATATGCGGAACGAGATCTTCGGCCATTATCAGAAGCTTTCGTTTGCTTTTTTCGATAACCAGAAGGTCGGCCATCTGTTGTCGCGCATCACAAGCGATCTGTTCGATATCAGCGAGCTTTTACATCATGGGCCGGAGGATATTGTCATTTCGTTTATCAAACTGATCGGCGCGATGATTATTCTGTTTGTGGTAAATCCGATGCTGGCATGTGTGCCGCTTGTGGTTATTGTGGTGATGCTGCTGTTTGCGTTAGTGATGAACAGCCGCATGAAGAGTGCATTCAAGGAAAACCGCCGTAGAATTGCGGATATCAACAGCCAGATTGAGGACAGCCTTTCGGGGATCCGTGTTGTCAAATCGTTTGGAAATGAAACAGAAGAGATGCGTAAGTTCAATGCGGGAAATGACCGTTTTGTCGATTCGAAGAAGGTCAGCTACCGCTATATGGGAATTTACAATTCGGGAATGGGAGCCTTTTCGACGCTGATTACCGTTATTTCGCTGATTGTCGGCGCATTGCTGATGACAGGTGGTAAGCTTGGGGCGGCGGATCTGGTTACATTTCTTCTGTATATTAACAACTGTACAGATCCGGTGAAAAAGCTGGTGAACTTTACGGAACAGTTCCAGAATGGTTATTCCGGTTATGAACGTTTCCTGGAAATTATGAGCATCGCACCGGACATCCAGGACAAGCAGGATGCGTTGCCACTGAAGAATGTGCAGGGTGAAGTAACCTTTGAAAACGTTTCGTTTCATTATGAGGAGTCGAAGGAAAATGTGTTAAGCAATGTGAATCTGCATGTCCCGGCAGGAGACTATGTAGCGCTGGTGGGAAGCTCCGGCGCCGGAAAGACGACGCTCTGTTCTCTGATTCCGCGTTTTTACGATGTGACAGAAGGAAGGATTCTACTGGATGGAAAGGATATCCGCGATGTGAAATTGAAGGATCTGCGCGATGAAATCGGTATTGTGCAGCAGGATGTGTACCTGTTTGCGGGAACGATCATCGACAACATCCGCTATGGCAGACCGGATGCGACCGACGAGGAGGTCATCCGCGCAGCGAAAGCGGCCAATGCACATGAATTTATCATGGAGCTGGCAGACGGCTACGACACCGATATCGGCCAGCGCGGCGTAAAACTTTCCGGTGGCCAGAAACAACGGCTTTCCATCGCCCGCGTATTCCTCAAAAACCCGCCGATCCTGATTTTCGACGAGGCAACCTCAGCGCTCGACAACGAAAGCGAAAAAGTCGTCCAGAAATCTTTGGAACTTCTGGCGAAAGACAGGACAACCTTCGTGATTGCGCACCGGCTGTCCACAATCCGGAATGCAAAGCGGATTCTGGTGCTGACGGAGAATGGAATTGCGGAGGAAGGCACACATAAGGAACTGCTCGCGAAAGGCGGGATTTATGCGCATTTGTATGAGATGCAGTTTTGATGAAAATTTCATTAGTATGACAGAAAGGCAGCGGAAGAGAAACCGCTGCCTTTTTTGACACTTTCTTATTTTCTTCATACTCTATAAAGAACAGAAAATGAAAGAGGAACATGGTATGGATTCATCCCGTATGAATCGCGGCTGCTGCGGTGCGAACAATATGCAGAACCGCCGCGCCGCTTCAAACAATATGGAACTGAAGATGGAACCAAGGAATTTCCCGCGGAAAATGCAGCATGTAGATCATATGATACCTGCAATGGCGTACGTTCCGATGCAGCGGTTTGAACAGATCTATGATCTTTCCGCTGCATTAAAAAATGGAACCTTATTCCCGGAACTCTGTAAACCATTCTGTGGAAAGGGAGGAGGACAGTGCCTATGATGCCGCAGATGCCATCCCGCGAAAAGCTGCTCGCCTGGATTGATCAGGTCAGCTTTGCTGTTGTTGAAATGAACCTTTACCTCGACACCCACCCGGAGGATGAAGATGCACTTGCCTTTTTCCGGGAAAAAGTGGAGCTTCGAAAAGAAGCACTGAAACAGTACGCCGAACAGTACGACCCGCTCACGATCGATACCGCCAACGACCGCATGAGCCGTTCTTTCGAATGGGTTATGCAGCCATGGCCGTGGGAAGTCAACCGGAAAGGAGGGTGCTGACGGATGTGGAATTATGAAAAACGCCTCGAGTATCCTGTAAACATCACGACACCAAACCCTAAAATCGCCCAAATTATCATGAGTCAGTACGGTGGACCGGATGGAGAGATGGGCGCATCCATGCGGTATCTCTCTCAGCGTTTCACAGCACCGAACCGAATTGTAGCGGGGGTGTTGAATGATGTTGGGACAGAAGAACTCGCACACCTTGAGATGGTTTCAACGATCGTTCATCAGCTCACCTGCAATCTTTCTCTGGAAGAAATTCAGAACTCTGGTTTTGCCAATTACTATGTAGACCACACAACTGGCATCTGGCCGCAGGCGGCTGGCGGAGTTCCGTTTAATTCTTGTGAGTTCCAGTCGAAAGGTGATCCTTTGACAGATTTGTTCGAAGACCTCGCTGCGGAGCAGAAAGCCCGGTCAACGTATGATAACATCCTTCGTTTGGTAAAAGATCCTGAAGTTGCAGATCCGATTCGTTTCCTGCGGGCGCGTGAAGTTGTGCATTTCCAGCGTTTTGGTGAAGCACTGCGTTCTGTACAGGATGAATTGAATTCGAAGAACTTTTATGCGTTTAATCCGTCGTTTGATGCAAAGACTTTCTGTGCGGCACCGCAGCCAGGGGCAGGTCAGGGGAATTGCTGCACAAGATAGTAAATTAAAAATCAAAGAACAGCACACCACTGGAAAATCCCATCTGAAAAACAGGTGGGATTTTTTGGGTTTACAGTAAGAAAATCTTATCCAGTCGTAAATCATTATCCCATCATAATATAGAAAAAAGACTTTCAAAAACAGAACAGTCAGAAAGGATGTTCCATGGAAGCAATGAATTATGTAAAGCCCGAACTCATCGTCGTTGCGTTCGTGCTGTATTTTTTCGGTGTTGCTTTGCGGCAGTCGCAGGCGGTGAAGAATAAGTACATTCCGCTGATCTTAGGCGGCATCAGCATGGTGCTGTGTGCGGTTTGGGTGATGGCGACGAGTGAGATTGAGACGGCGAAGGAGGGGGCGATGGCGGTTTTTACGGCGGTCACGCAGGGGATTCTGGTGGCGGGGCTGAGCAATTATGTGAATCAGATTATCAAGCAGATCCATAAGCCGGAGTGAACGGCGCTTCAAAAAATCTGTGTTATGCCGGAGCAGTCTGAACCGTCAGAAAGGGGAGAATATGAGAATTGATCGGTCGTATCTTGGCAATCAGAATACGTATGCGGAAAACAATCCCAAATGTATCGTAGTCCACAACACCGACAACTTCGCAGCAGGTGCCGATGCGCGGGCACATGCGAGAGCACAGCATGACGGGAATTTCCAGAACATTTCCGCACACTATTACGTCGATGACGGTGACACAGCCTACCAGGCGGCACCGCACAGCCGGGGGTGCTGGCATGTCGGCATTAATTACGGAGGAAAAAATCTGTTTCAGCAGTACGGCAACAAGAACAGCATCGGTGTGGAGATGTGTGTGCAGGCCGGGTATAATTATGAAAAAGCATTTGAGAATACTGCGGCACTGGTGCGGGAGATCATGCGGGAGACGGGGATTCCGCTGGAAAGAGTCTATCGTCATTATGACATCTGCAGCAAATACTGTCCGAGCCAGATCATGAACCGCGGTGACTGGGACCGCATGAAGCGGATGATCGGAAGCGGTGCAGGGAGCACAGGAACGGGAACAGCAGGCAGCGGAACAGGAAAAACGTATGCGCCCGGGATCTATCAGGTGCAGACAGCGGCCCTCAACATCCGTCAGGCACCGGATGCGGACAGCAGGATTGCCGGAACGATCCGGGATCAGGGAAGCTACACGGTGACGGAAATCCAGAACACAAGCTGGGGACGGCTTCTCTCAGGGGCAGGCTGGGTCAACTGCCATACAGCGTATTGCCGTTATGCCGGTCCCGCAAAAGAAAAATCGGCAGAGACAGCAAAGCCATCCGGAAAGACAGTCGCAGAGGACGGAATCTGGGGCGAAAATCTGACGCGCCGTCTGCAGGAACTTTTCGGCACACCGCAGGATGGAAAAATCAGCAATCAGCTGGCCGTCAACCGGAAATTCTGTGATGGCATCACAGCCGCCGAGTGGGACAGTACGCCAAAAGGCGGATCGGCCCTTGTAAAAGAAATGCAGAAATGGGCATCGGCCGGCATGGACGGCTATATCGGTCCGCAGACAATCCTCGCCTGGCAGAAAAAACTCGGCACGCCAATCGACGGCACAGTAAGCAGCCCATCCGCCATGGTAAAAAAACTGCAGAAGTGGTGCAACCAGAAATAGAAAAAAGAATACTCAAAGACCCGGTTTTGTGTTATACTGGAAGATAGTTTAAAATGAACAGAAAGAAAAAGAGCTTCAAAAAAGACTCGAAGTGTCAAATGTAAAATACAAAAGAGAAAAAATAAAGGTAATTTTTGCATACAGATTCATCGGGGGGAATTGCGGCTGACAGGAGAGAACAACAGCAGATGAGAAAAAAGGCAGTAAAAAATGCAGGAATGATACGAATTTATCTGAATATGGCATGGAAACTTTTGCAGAAAGACCTGCTTAGCATCGTGATATTTGAGACGGTCTACCGCCTGTTTTCCAGCCAGCTGGTTTCAAGACTCGCCAATGCGGCGATCAACTTTTCCTTAAAACAGCTGGGAACGAGTTATATGACATCGGAAAACTTCAACAAGATCATGCTGCATCCGCTGACCCTTCTGCTGATTTTTGGAATTCTGCTTGTTTTCTTTTTCTGTATGTTGTTTGAAATCTATGCTGTCATGGCGGCTCTGGAGGCCTCCTGGAAACGAAAACGGATTTCCGTTCCTGCCATGATGCTTGCCGGCGGAAGAGGAGCCGCACAGTTTGTGCGCGCCCGCCCGTGGACCTGGTTTTTCTACATGGCGGCGAGCTTCCCGTACCTTTGGCTGCACAGCAGCTACAGCGCCATCCGCAGTATGAAACTGCTTCAGGTTTCCCTGACGAAGATTTTCAATGCCTTCCCGGCATACTGGATCCCGGTGGTGCTGACGATTCTGCTTGTCGCGTTCTCGTTTGTGTTTTCCTACACCATCCCGTTCCGGTGCATGATGACGGAAAAAGAGAAAAATACCCATCTGCGGGTGCGCCAGACACTGGAAAAACGCGTGCTGCGTGAGCTTGGCATCAACGTCTCTTTCCAGGTGATGATTTTTCTGATTACGTGGGTTCTGTATCTGATTTTCGGAACGGCTGTCGTTGCCTATGCAAAGCTGGTGAAAACGCCGTCTACCGTTGTCAGTACCGTCATCGTCTACGGTGACTGGGTCAAATCGACGATGAGCCTGATCGGCGGAGCGTTCGGCCTTGTCGGAAGCATTACGTATCTGTATCTGATTTTTATCCGTTCCTCCCGAAAGGGCTACCAGAAGAGCCGGACAACGAAAAAGCCGAGCTCGAAGCTGGTACGCACCTTCTGCGGTCCGGTAACGGCGGTGGTTCTCACGATCGCCATGCTGGCGGGAGAAACGGTTTATCTTGTATATGCCATGCGCGCAACACGTGCAGAGGCAACGGCTTCCTCCCAGTATATTTCGGTGTCAGCGCACCGGGGCGGAGCCAGAAAAGCACCGGAAAATACGATGAGCGCGATCAAATATGCAGTGGACAGCATGTCGGATTACGCGGAGATCGATGTACAGGAGACGAGTGATGGTGAGATTGTCCTTATGCACGACACAAATCTGAAGCGGACAACCGGTCTGAATGCCAGCATCTGGACCCTGACCTACGATGAAATCAGCCAGCTCGATGCCGGTGTACGATTCAACAAAAAATTCCGCGGCGAGCAGATTCCGAAGCTGGAAGAAGTCATCGCGTACGCGAAAGGAAAAATCAACCTGAATATCGAAGTAAAATACAACGGCCACAACCAGAATATTGTCAAAAAAGTGGTGAAAATCATCGAGGACAATGACTTTGTGGATCAGTGTGTGCTGACCTCCATGAACTACAATTTCCTCAGGCAGGCAAAGAAAATCAATCCGGATATCAAGACCGGGTATACGATGAAAATGTCGTACGGAGGCCTGGAGGATATGGACGCGGCGGACTTCTTTTCTGTAAAATATACGTACATCACAGAAAGCTTTGTAGAGCATGCGCACAGTCTTGGTAAAGAAGTCTGTGCCTGGACGCTGAATTATCAGGGAGATATGCAGCGGATGGTCAACTGCGGCGTGGACAACATTATCACGGACGATCCGGAGCTGGTGCGTAAGGTTATCCTCGGAACGACCGACCGAAATCCGGGCTTTGTCAGCCTGCTTGGCTATGCACTGAAATAAATGGAGTAAAACAATGGAGGTGGAAACTTCATGGCAGAGAAAGTAAACATGCCATCCCAGAAGAAAGAAAAGAAGAAAAAGAGGAAGAAAAAACTTCCTTCGGATTTTTATGATTATAACCTGCTGGCCTGCACCATTCTGCTGGTCAGCTTCGGACTGATTATGCTGTACAGCGCGAGCGCCTACGAGGCGGCCAGTACATTCAAAGGAAATGATATGTATTATTTCACGCATCAGGCGGGGCTTTCTGCTATTGTTCTGGTGGGGATTGTGATATTGTCGAAGTTTGTAGATTATCATAGTGTATGGTTCCAGCGGATTGCAGCACTGGTATACTGGGGAAGTCTCCTTCTGATGGCGGCGGTAAGGTTTACGCCGCTTGGTTATGAAGCCTATGGGGCGAGAAGATGGCTCCGGATCGACGGTGTCAGTCTTCAGCCTGCGGAGATTGGAAAGCTGGGGCTGATTCTGTATTTGCCATACATTATCCTGAAGATGGGAAAAAATATGCGTACCATCCGCGCAAAAGCGATTGTCCTCGGACTTGGCGTGCTGCAGGCGCTGGCTGCGTGGATTCTGACGGACAACCTGAGTACCGCCATTATTCTGGGACTCATCGCCTGCGTCATTTTGTTTCTGGCGGACCCGGAGGTAAAATTTTATGCGCGTGTGATTCCGGGCGCGGCGGTAATTGGCGTTTTTGCGATTATCATTTTAAAAAATAATCTGCAGATCTTTGAAAGAATAGGCGGTGACTTCCGGTCGAACCGTATCTATGAATGGCTTTCCGGAGGCAGCTATCAGATTCTGCAGGGACTTTATGCGATTGGCTCCGGTGGATTTCTCGGAAAAGGACTTGGCAACAGTACGCAGAAGATTACAACAATTCCGGAAGCACAGAACGATATGATCTTCTCGATCATCTGCGAGGAGCTTGGAATATTTGGCGCGCTTCTTGTATTGTTGCTGTTTGGCTACTTGCTGTACCGTCTGTTTGTGGTTGCACAGAATGCGCCGGACGCGTATGGAATGCTGATGGTGAGCGGCGTTTTTGCACATATTTCCATTCAGGTTATTCTGAACCTGTGTGTCGTTCTGAAACTGATGCCGGCAACGGGAATTACCCTTCCATTTATCAGTTACGGAGGAACATCGGTGCTCTTTATCCTGACGGAAATCGGCATTGCCCTGTGCGTCTCCCGCTTTATTGTGTTCCAGGATGGAAAGAGCGGAGAAGGAGAGGCACAGGCGGAAGAACAGTAAAAGTAGAAAAATCTATTGACAAATGCCGGAATAACAGATACACTTTTTTCGAAAGAAATACTGGCTGCCGGGTAGAGGCAGAAAGGAGCAGAACAATGTTAGAAAAGATAAAAGAAATTTTAGTAGAACAGCTCAACTGTGATGCAGACAGCATCAACGAAGATACCTCTTTTAAAGATGACCTGGGTGCAGATTCCCTGGATCTCTACGAGATGGTTATGGCATTGGAAGACGAGTACGGAATTGAAATCGACACCGACGAACTGACAGACCTTTCTACCGTCGGCGACTTTATGGAATATTTGAAACAGCACGGCGTAGAGGTCTGAAAAAGAGCATTGCCGCTGGCAAAAGTGGAAGGATGGTGCAGCTCGGAAGAAACGCCGGGCTGTTTTCCATTCTAAATAAATGGTGGAAGGGAACAGACAAAAGGATTGTTCCAGAAAAACCAGAAATCAGGAGAAAAGAAAAATGAGCAATGTAAAAACAAGATTTGCACCGAGCCCGACAGGCCGGATGCATGTAGGAAATCTGCGTACTGCCCTGTATGCGTATCTGATCGCAAAACACGATGACGGAACCTTTATGCTCCGTATCGAGGATACCGACCAGGAGCGTTTCCAGGAAGGCGCACTTGATATCATCTACCGTACCTTAAAAGAGACCGGCCTGGTACACGACGAGGGACCGGACAAAGACGGCGGCTGCGGCCCGTACGTACAGAGCGAGCGTAATGCAGCAGGTCTGTACCTGAAATACGCAAAACAGCTGGTAGAGCAGGGTGACGCTTATTACTGCTTCTGTGACGCAGAGCGCCTGAGCCAGTGCAAGCGTAACGTAGGCGGAAAAGAAATCTCGATCTACGACAAACACTGCCTTGGTCTTTCCAAAGAGGAAGTAGAGGCCAATCTGGCAGCCGGCAAACCGTACGTCATCCGTTTCAATATGCCGACCGAAGGAACCACAACCTTCCACGATGAGATCTACGGAGACATCACCGTAAACAACGAGGAGCTGGAAGACCTGATCCTGATCAAATCCGACGGATATCCGACTTATAACTTTGCAAATGTAGTAGACGATCATTTGATGCACATTACGCATGTTGTCCGTGGTAATGAGTATTTATCGTCTGCACCGAAATATACCAGATTGTATCATGCATTCGGATGGGAAGAACCGAAATATATACACTGTCCGCTGATCACAAACGAGGAACATCAGAAACTGAGCAAACGAAGCGGACATTCTTCTTACGAGGATCTGATCGAGCAGGGATTTTTGTCTGAGGCAGTGGTAAACTTTGTCGCTTTACTTGGTTGGAGTCCGGTAGATAACCGTGAGATTTTCTCTCTGGAAGAACTAGTAGAGAATTTTGATTACCATCACATCAGCAAATCTCCGGCTGTTTTCGATATGGTAAAACTGAAATGGATGAACGGCGAGTATATCAAAGCGATGGATTTTGATGCTTTTTATGAGTTGGCAGAGCCATACATCAAAGAAGTGATACACCGCGACTGCGATTACAAGAAGATTGCGCAGATGGTGAAGACACGTATCGAGATTTTCCCGGATATCAAAGAGCATATTGATTTCTTTGAAGCAGTCCCGGAATATGATATCGCCATGTATACACATAAAAAGATGAAAACAACTGCCGAGACATCTCTGGCAGTTTTGAAAGATGTCCTTCCATTGATGGAGGCTCAGGAAGATTACAGCAATGACGCACTGTATGCAATGCTCAGCAGTTATGTAAAAGAAAATGGATATAAGAATGGTTATGTTATGTGGCCGATCCGTACCGCACTTTCCGGAAAACAGATGACACCGGGTGGCGCAACGGAGTTGATGGAAGTTCTTGGAAAAGAAGAATCCATTGCGCGTATCAAAGCAGCTATTGAAAAACTGGCAGCGGAAGCATAATAACGAGTCAGACAGAACGTACATCAGGGGAGGGAAGAGTACCTGATCGGACAGCACTCTTGCCCTCTCTTTTTGTGCGTAAAATATGAGGATGAAGAGCACAATTTGTAGTTATAATCATGCAGTTGCAAGATATAACTGATGCAGGCAGAAGGCCCCCCGGTAATTGTGCAAAGTGCTATTTTTATATTTTTATATTTTGAAAATTAAGCGGAAAAAGTGTTGGATTCAGGCTATGTTCCTGCTAATCTGAAAAAGTCAAGACATAGATTGAAAATTGTGGATATTGTAGGAAAATAACTATATATAGGATTTGCAATTGAAAAACCATACTAGATATTGTACAATATCTAGTATGGTTCTCGAAACCAATTGTAAAAAGTGGAACTGTCTGACAGCATTTGACATGGCTGCTGCAGGGAAAAGCAGACGTGTTCCGGGCAGTGATTGATTTGAGATAGAGAAGAAAGGGCGAGTGGAATGAAGATTATTAAGCGAAGCGGGTCAGAATCGCAGTTTGATATGGAGAAGATTATTTCTGCAGTTATCAGAGCAAATGACAGTGTGGCAGAAACAGAGCGTATGAGTAAAGAGCAGATTGCGGTTATCGCAGCCAACATGCGTACCATCTGCGAAGGCATGAACCGAGCACTGAGTGTGGAAGAAATTCAGGATCTGGTAGAAAATCAGATCATGAATCAGAGAGCTTTTTCTGTGGCGCGTAATTATATCACTTATCGGTATAAAAGAGCACTGGTGCGTAAGTCCAATTCAACAGATGAACAGATTTTAAGTCTGCTTGAATTTGACAATGAGGAAGTAAAACAGGAAAATTCCAATAAAAATCCGGCAGTTAACAGTGTGCAGCGTGACTATATGGCAGGCGAGGTCAGCAAAGATTTGACGAAGCGTATGCTGCTTCCGAAAGAAATTGTGGAAGCACATGAGCAGGGAATTATCCATTTCCATGATACCGATTATTTTGCACAGAGAGAACATAACTGTGATCTGATCAACTTGGAAGATATGCTTCAGAATGGAACGGTGATCAGTGAGACATTGATCGAGAAACCACATTCATTTTTCACAGCATGTAATGTGACAACACAGATCGTTGCTCAGGTTGCAAGCAACCAGTATGGAGGACAGTCTTTTACACTGGCACATCTTGCACCATTTGTGGATATCAGCCGTAAGAAAATCCGTAATATTGTTATCTCTGAACGTAAAGCATGTGGGGAGAGTCTGGATGAGGCAATCATTGACAAACTGACAGACTGCCGTCTGAGAGAAGAGGTAAAAAGCGGAATTCAGACAATCCAGTACCAGCTTATCACACTCATGACATGTAACGGACAGGCACCGTTTGTTACCGTATTCATGTATCTGGATGAGGTGGAAGACGGTCAGACAAGACAGGATCTTGCACTCATCATTGAAGAAGTATTAAAACAGAGAATGCAAGGCGTTAAGAATGAGAAGGGTGTTTGGATCACACCGGCATTCCCGAAACTGATTTATGTCCTGGATGAAGATAATATTACAGAAGATTCTAAGTACTGGTATCTGACAGAG
>ENA-OPCB01001958-OPCB01001958.1-human-gut-metagenome-genome-assembly--contig:-NODE-1958-length-11864-cov-3.330172_pt1 | contig 11864 bp, 10 predicted proteins | sample MGYA00241561_ERZ501473 | MGnify/ENA primary metagenome ERZ501473 (study PRJEB25962, sample SAMEA2042519) | human gut metagenome | biome: human gut; feature: human-associated habitat; material: faeces... | reverse complement strand
TTATAAATAGTCTTATCATTCTTTTCAATGGCATCCCATTTATTTACTGCAATGATAACACCCTTTCCTCTTTCGTGGGCAATCCCTGCGATCTTGGCATCCTGTTCTGTAACACCCTCTGACGCATCGATCATTACAATGACAATATCTGCACGTTCTACTGCAGTCACTGTACGGATCACACTGTATCTCTCAATCTCCTCTTTAACTTTTCCCTTACGGCGAAGTCCGGCAGTATCAATAAAGATATAATCCTTTCCCTGCCATTTTACTCTGGTATCTACCGCATCTCTTGTAGTTCCGGCAATATCAGAAACAATCACACGGTCTTCTCCCAGAAGTTTGTTTACCAGTGACGATTTTCCTACGTTTGGTTTTCCCACAATGGCAATTCTCGGGATTTCATCATTTTCTTCTGTATCTGCATCCTCAGGGAAATGTTTTGCCACTTCATCCAGCATATCACCCAGCCCCATACGGTTTGCCGCAGAAATCGGAATCGGTTCACCGATACCAAGGTTATAGAACTCATAAACATCCATCATAAATTTCTGGATACTGTCTACCTTATTCACAACAAGGACAACCGGTTTGCCACTGCGTCGGAGCATATCTGCCACCTTCGCATCGGAATCCACCAGTCCCTGATGAACGTCTGTGATAAAGATGATAACATCTGCCGTATCAATGGCAATCTGTGCCTGCTCTCTCATCTGAGAAAGGATGATGTCACTGCTGTCCGGCTCAATACCGCCTGTATCGATCATGGTAAATGTCTTGTCCAGCCATGTCACATCTGCATAAATTCTGTCTCTTGTAACGCCGGGTGTATCTTTTACAATAGAAATCTTCTCACCTGCCAGCGCATTAAACAATGTGGATTTACCTACATTAGGCCTGCCCACTATCGCTACTACCGGTTTGCTCATATATCTGTCTCCTTCTTATCTTTTTATGGTCTGGTGCTTCGATCAGACAGTTTACCAGGTCAGCACCCGGTTCATCTACCACTACAACTTCCGTCTTAAGAGCCTGTCTGCCATCTTCCACCGTCAGGTCATCCAGAAAAACATCCTCGCCGCTTCTGAGCATATTGCATGGGATCAGTACTTTTTCTCCCAGATTTCTCTGCGCAAGCTGATCCATAAGATCAGTAGCTGTGATCAGACCGGAAACTGTGATCTTCTCTCCAAAGAAATTATTCTTTACTGCATATACTTCAGCCTGGACATTCGGAAATTTCTTCTGTACCAGTTTTATCATTTTACCTATATAAGGCGCTGCCAGCCGTCCTGTTGCAACAGTGGCATTTACCTCTCTGTCATCGCCTTCAAGCTGCTCAAGTCTCTCTTTTACCTCTGTTTCAAGCAGACGCATCATACCAACACCATTCTCCAGCTGAAGGTATCCGTCATATCTGCCCTCCTCAGGAAGTTCATATCCTGCAAGAATATACCATTCATCCGAAGCATGTACAAAATGAATACCATGCTTCTTCACCATGATCTTCTGCCACCGCTCTACCTGACTGATCAGATACCTTGCATCCTCTTTATCAAAAGATTCCAGTGGATACAGACCTTTTCGATACCTGGAAAGGCCTACAGGTACGATTGAAACACTCTGCAGTACAGGCGCATATTCCGACAGTTTTTCCAGACTGTATTCCAGTTCATCCCTGTCATTAATCCCCTTGCAGAGCACAATCTGCCCGTTCATGGTCACATCACCTTTATAAAGCCTGTCAACTTTTGCAAGGGCATCTCCGGCAAATCGATTATGGAGCATTTTACAGCGAAGTTTGGGATTCATAGTCTGAAACGATACATTGATCGGGGAAAGATGAAACTTGATAATACGATCCAGATCATAGTCACTCATATTGGTAAGGGTAACATAGTTTCCCTGCAGGAATGACAGTCTGGAATCGTCATCTTTAAAATATAAAGTTTCTCTCATACCGGGCGGCATCTGGTCTATAAAGCAGAAAATACAGTGATTGGAACAGGAGCGGTACTCATCCATAAGACTGTTCTCAAACTCCACGCCAAGATCATCTTCATATTCCTTTTCTACTTCCAGTTCCCATTCCTCGCCATTCTTCTTTCGGATAAGGAGCGTAACAAATTCGTCATTCATCAGATAACGATAATCAAACACATCCTCTACCGGCTGGCCGTTAATGGAAAGCAGCGCATCTCCCGGTTCCAGTTCCAGTTCTTCTCCGATACTGTCCGGAAGAACTCTGGATATTATGTGTAAATTTTTTTTCATGAATTTTACTCCATTAGAATGTAACCGGAAATTGTGTGTGGGATAAACTTTTCCGGCACATTTTGTTTCTCGATCATTCAGGAGCCGCTGATTTATTTACTGTACAGGCACAGTAACTTTCTGACATTTACTCCTGATATCATATGACAGTAATTCCGGACAAAATATACCTGCGCCCAGAATCCACTATCTTTTATATCATAACAATTGTAAAAGAAAAAATCAATAAATTCCTTGACGTATTTTAGGGCAAATGTTATATATTATATTGAAATCTATTTTTTGAGTATAAAATCACTACTTAGGAGGAGTATTATGCCAAACATAGAATTGTTGGAAAAATCCATGCCGGTTGCACCTATCCGTATTGCAGCTCTTGGATGCAGAGAACTTGCAGAAGAAGTTGACAGAAAACTTGTTAAATTCCGTAAAGAGCTGGTTGAACGCAAACAGCTCAGTGTTATTCCCCAGGGATACAGCGAAGAATCATTTATTGTAGAATGTGAATGCCCCCGTTTCGGAACCGGTGAAGGTAAAGGTTATATTAAAGAATCCGTTCGTGGCACTGACCTTTATATTATGGTTGATGTGACCAATTACAGTGAATCTTATACTGTATGCGGACACGAGAACCATATGTCTCCTGACAACCATTTCCAGGATCTTAAACGAATTATTTCCGCTGCAACAGGCAAGGCACACCGTATCAATGTAATTATGCCGTTCCTTTATGAAGGCCGCCAGCACAGACGTACTAAAAGAGAATCTCTGGACTGTGCACTGGCACTGAAGGAATTAAGCGATATGGGAGTTTCCAATATCATTACCTTTGATGCCCATGATCCACGTGTCCAGAACTCTATTCCGCTGAATGGTTTTGATAACTTTTTCCCTACTTATCAGTTTTTAAAAGCTCTGATCAAGAGTGTGCCGGATCTTCGTGTTGACAATGACCATCTGATGATCATCAGCCCTGATGAAGGTGCCATGTCAAGAGCTGTATATTTCTCCAACATCCTTGGAGTAGATATGGGTATGTTCTACAAACGTCGTGATTACTCTACAATCGTCAATGGAAAGAATCCTATTGTTGCACATGAATTCCTCGGAGATTCCGTAGAAGGCAAAGATGTTGTAGTTATCGATGACATGATTTCCTCCGGCGGAAGTATGCTGGATGTTGCCAAACAGTTAAAGGAACGCAACGCAAAGAGAGTATTTGTATGCACTACCTACGGTCTGTTCACAGACGGTCTGGATAAATTTGATGAATATTACGAGAAAGGCTGGCTTGACAGAGTGATCACAACCAACCTGAATTACCGCATTCCGGAACTTCTCGAAAGACCATATTATGTAGAAGCAAATATGAGCAAATATCTTGCGAGCATCATTGATATCATCAATCATGATGTTTCCGTTGAGAAGGTTCGTTCCAGCAACGAAAAGATCATGTCTCTTATGGAAAAAGTAAATTCCAGATAGTTTTTCCGGCAGATGAGTACGAAAAGGGGGAGCTGTTAACCAGCTCCCCCCTTTTTCGTATTGTACAGTTAATCTGCCAATTCAGGATTACTCACTTCGCACTGTTGTGCTTATAACAATTTCAGGTTTTATGAACGTATGCCAAGAAAAGCCCCAAGATTTCCCCTTTTTCCATGGGAAGCCCTGTGAGAAAAGAGAAACTCAGGATTACAGCAGGTACAGAGATTTGGCATGGAAATGTTTTCTTCCGGGATTCCCGTTTCCAGAAAAATAATCTTGTTTGCCATCCACAGATTTAACTGATATTTTCCGTTTTCTTTTCTGTAAAACAGCCTGTTCCGGTATTTCTTATCAAAAACCTTTTCAAATTCTTCAATCACATCTTCGCTGACTTCATAACACTCCTGACAGATAGACGGTCCGATGGCCACTTTCAGATCTTTCGGATTACTTCCATACTCTTCAGACATCTTTTCTATGGTAACTGCACCGATTTTCTGAACCGTACCTCTCCATCCCGAATGAGACAGTCCGATCGCGCGATTCGCCGGATCAGCAAAATACAGTGGAACGCAATCCGCATAAAAGGTTGCGAGAACCAGCCCCGGAACATTTGTGATCATTCCATCTGTATCTGTATAATCACGCGGGATCACAATTCCCTTTCCGCGGTCTTTCTCTGTTACTTTCCGCACATTGTTGGTATGAGTCTGATCAGATGTAACGATGCTGTTCATATCAAATCCCATAGCATCAGAAATCCTTCTGTAATTTTCTTTCACGCAGGACTCCTCATCACCTCTTGTAAAACTCAGGTTCATAGAACTGTAGATTCCTCTGCTCACTCCGCCAAAGCGGGTGCTGAATCCATGAACAAGCCAGTTCATTTCTTCATATGCGGGATATGTAAGAAATGTAACATCTTTATTGTTTTTTACATTCATCTTTGGAATCTGTTCACTGTTCCATTTTATCTTCATATTTCATTATTCCCTTCCTGCTGTATGGCAGATTATTCATCAAAGCAGTTTCTATAATTATTAGAGGATTGCAATATATTCAAACGCATTCTTAACCCAGTGTATTTCATCCCCGTCAATTCCTGCCACATCGAAACGGCATGGGATATCCACATTGTGATATTCCACTGTAAGAAAATACCTTGCCACCTTACATATGGTTTTCTGTTTAGCAGGATTTACTGCAGCCAGCGAATAACCGGAACTATTGTCTTTCCTGTATTTTACCTCAACAAAAACAAGATATTCTCCATCTCTGGCAATCAGATCGATTTCTCCAAATCTGCATCTGTAATTATATCTCAGAATAAATAATCCCTGCTGTTTCAGATAATCAGCAGCTTTTCGTTCGTAACAGCTTCCGGTAGACCGGGTATTTTTATGCAAATTCTTCCATCCATTTCTTTTTATATTATATGTAGGCATCTTTTGTTGTTACTGTGCATCACTCAGTGTATTGCTGTGTACTGAAGGATAGTAACCCTTTTGCGACTGTTTATATGAAATGTGTAATAAAGGTCTTTCTGTGGATCGGGGTTTCTCCGTATTTTTTCAGTGCCGCAATATGATCGGCAGAACCATATCCCTTATTTGATGCAAAGCCATATTCCGGGAACACTTTATCATATTCTTCCATCATTCTGTCCCTTGTCACTTTTGCAACAATACTTGCTGCTGCAATGGAAACACTCTTTGCATCTCCCTTAATAATGGGAACCTGCGGAATGGTGATCTGAGGAATCGTGACTGCATCATTGAGAAGAAGCTGAGGAACCACTTCCAGTTTACTTACCGCCTCCCGCATTGCCTCATAAGTAGCCTGAAGGATATTGATCTCATCAATACGCTCCGGGCTGCGCATACCGATTCCTACTGAAACCGCTTCCCTCATAATCACATCATACAGTTCTTCTCTTTTGGAAGCACTGAGTTTCTTGGAATCGTTCAGATAAAGGATCCGGCTGTCCTGTGGCAGAATTACTGCACATGCCACAACCGGGCCTGCAAGGGGGCCTCTTCCCACTTCATCAATTCCGCATAAATAACCAAGATGTTCATATTTATGCTCATATACCTTCATATTTTCAATACGCTGCTTCTCCGCTTCCAGAGCTGCTTCCTTTTTGCGGCACTGTGCGATCAGCTTTTGCACACCACTTCTTGTATCTTCTTTATAAATTTCATATAAAGCCGGGTAGCTGCTCATATCTGCTGCAGCAAACTCGGCTTTAATCTCAGCTATTGTTTTCATAATGGCGCCCACTCCAATGTGATCCGCCCCATTTTTCCGGAACGGAAATCATCAAACAGTATCAGCGAAGCTTTGGCATAATCCAGCTCTTCCTGCTTTTTCAGACACCCTCTGGCTCTGGCAATCGCCTCCAGAACTTCCACAGAAGTTCCCTCCTCTGTGATCTGATATCTCTCTGCCAGAATCCCTTTATAATTTTCGCGCAGATAATCGATCAGCCAGAGTGCCAGTTCCTCCATATTCAGAATGTCATCTTTGATAGAACCTACACATGCCAGACGGATTCCCACCTGCTGGTCTTCAAATTTCGGCCACAAAATACCAGGAGTGTCCAAAAGTTCTACTCCCTTATTCAGACGGATCCACTGTTTTCCTTTCGTAACTCCCGGCTTGTTTCCGGTCTTTGCACAGGCCCGTCCTGCAAAGGTATTGATAAATGTAGATTTTCCTACATTCGGGATTCCCACTACCATAGCGCGGATCGGACGGTTTTTAATCCCGCGGCGTCTGTCTCTTTCTATCTTTTCCTTACATGCTTCCTGGATCACATTATTGATTGCCTTCATTCCAGAACCATTTCTGGAATCTACTTTTACAACATAAAATCCCTTTGCCTGAAAATAAGTTTTCCAGGCTTCATTCTGGCGCTCGTCAGCCAGATCTGATTTATTAAGAAGAATCAGTCTGGATTTATTTTTTCCCAGTTCATCGATATCCGGGTTTCTGCTCGAAAGAGGTACGCGGGCATCCACAAGTTCAATGATCAGATCGATCAGCTTAATGTCCTCCTGCATCTGTCTCTTTGCCTTGGTCATATGACCAGGGTACCACTGTACGTTCATATACACCTAACCTTTCAAAAATCCAAATTTATCTTTCGGGGAAATGACAAACCATACCTTTCCCACAATATATTTCTTATTGATATTTCCGATATCACCATACCGGCTGTCCTCACTGTTATTTCTGTTATCGCCAAGTACAAAATACTCACCGCTTTCCAGAGACACTCCGTCGGATGCCAATCCCGCATTACTGATTTCAGGAAAATTCTTATTTTCATTATATACTTCTCCGTTGATCAATACTGCTCCGTTGGATATCTGTACAGTCTCACCAGGCAGACCGATCACGCGGCCGATATGCAGAGCCGCATCATCACTTCCACTGGTTTTATATACAATGATGTCTCCCCGTTCAGGTGAGGATACTTTATAAACAGCCCTGTTTACAAAAAAGCGTTCTCCAACCTGCAGTGTGGGCTCCATGGCACTCTCCTGTACAGTCACTGATTGAAACAGCGCAATTCCCGCCAGAATGCCAAAAATGAGCACTACCGCTATCTGAAATATCCAGTTAAGGATTCCCCGGACTTTTTTATCTTCAAGTTTTGTTTCCAGCATATCTCTGGTCTCTTTCAGTGCCGGACTATCTTTCCATTTTCTGATATTCATCCAAATCTCCTGACAGATGGAAAAAGAGGGACAATACACAAGTTATTGTCCCTTCTTCTGCTAATTCATGAAATTATTTAACAAGCTCTTTAACCTTAGCTGCTTTACCTACACGATCTCTTAAGTAGTTCAGTTTCGCACGACGTACTTTACCACGACGGATAACTTCTACTTTTACTACATGTGGGGAATGAAGCGGCCATGTTTTCTCAACGCCTACTCCGTTAGAGCTCTTTCTTACAGTAAATGTAGCTCTGTTGCTTCCGCCCTGTTTCTTGAGAACTGTTCCTTCAAAAACCTGAACACGTTCACGGTTTCCTTCTTTGATCAGTGCGTGTACTCTTACAGTATCACCTGTGTTGAATGCCGGTACTTCAGCTTTTAACTGAGCTGCTTCGATGTTTTTGATAATTTCGTTCATTGTATTTTTCTCCTATTCTTATATGGATGTTCTTAATACATATCCTGTAACAGAGGACCATCTTTTTTCACAACAGTTGTGATTATACTATATAGCCTGATGTATTGCAATACTTTTTGCAAATTTTTTACCAGCAGATTACTTCACATCCTGTTTCCGTAACCAGAACAGTTACTTCCCACTGGGCTGAAGGAAGTCCGTCCTCTGTACGAACTGTCCACTCGTCAATCTCATCCGTATAAATTTCATCGCTTCCCATATTTACCATCGGCTCTATGGTAAACATCATACCCGGAACCATCAGGACACCTGTATTCTCTTCAGAAACAAAGCTTACCCATGGATCTTCATGGAACTCAACTCCCACACCATGTCCACCGATTTCTCTGACTACAGAATATCCGTTTTCTACTGCATGTTTATGAACTGCACTTCCCATATTTCCAATCGGAGTCCATGGTTTCACCTGAGAAATACCAATCTCAACACATTCTTTTGTGACCTTGACAAGTTTTTCTTTCTCCGGACTCACTTTACCGATGCAGAACATTCTGGACGAGTCAGAATAATAACCATTATATATTGTAGATACATCAACATTGATAATATCTCCCTCTTTCAGAATCTGCTCTTCATCCGGGATTCCATGGCATACCACTTCATTTACAGAAGTACACACGCTCTTTGGAAATCCTTCGTAATTTAACGGTGCTGGGATTCCCCCATGCCGTACAGTCTCTTCATGTACCCATCTGTCAATCTCTTCAGTGGATACACCTGGTTTAATATGCTCTTCCACATAATCAAGAACTGCGATATTGATTTTGCAGCTTTCTTTTATTTTCGCGATCTGTTCGGGTGTTTTGATCAGATCATGATCGATCACTGCATATCCTTTCTGCTTCATTATTTCCATTTTTTCATCAAATGCCTCATGGCATTTTTTATATTTTTTTCCGCTTCCACACCAGCATGGATCGTTTCTTCCAATTTTCAAAGACATGATAATTCCTCTTTCTTTTTTCTTATGTAGGGTACAGCGCATCATCACCATTACAGGAAACTGTGTACTGTTTTATCATACCACATTTTCTCTCGGAAATGTGAACTGTTATTGGTAAAATTACTCGTTATCTTTCGTGAATTGTAAGAAAAAGCATCTGCATCAAAGCATTTTTCAAACACACTCTGGGATTGAAAAATCCGGCAGTTTAATTGCTGCCGGATTTTTCAGAATCAGAAGTCTTATCTGTATTCATAATCTGATTAAGCTCATTTATCATCTCATCATCTTTCAGACGAAACTTTACTTCCACTCGTCTGGATGCATCCTTATCTACATTCCCATCGGAATCCAGAACCGGATTGGCTGAACCATGACCATTTACGGTCAGATAATTCTGAAGTTCTGAAATCTCATCAGAACTCAGGAAGTTCTCCCTGATTTCCGTCAGATACTGTGCAACTGCGAGAGAACGTTTCTGAGAAAGCTCCAGATTGTAATCATAGTCTCCGTCTGTGTCTGTATAACCGTCAATGATGATCTCAGCCAGATACTTCTTATAATCTTTCTGAAGAAGCACCTTACAGTAAATCGGAAGGATATCTGCAAGTTCCTGTTTGCCCTCATCTGTCAGTTCTGACTTATCATAGTCAAATAATACATTTGCATTGAGGGTAAGAGCACCTGTCTGAGCATCAATATCAACACTTACATTGTTTTTGGAAAACTCCTTCTGCAATGCTTCAATAACATCTGCCTTGACACCGATGATATTATCAATTTTCTTTTGCTGTGTTGCAAGAAGAGATGTTTTTTCATCGAGGCTGGCCTGCTGTTCCTTTAACTGTGCTGCCAGTTCTGCAAGAAGCTTTTTCTGCTTGTCAAGCTGTTCATCCTGGGAACTCAGCTTGCTGTTTTTCTCGTCCAGCTCACTCTGCTGTGCCAGAATTTCCGCTGTATACTGCTCCTGAAGAGCTATCTTGTCATCTCTCTCCTTAATACTCTCATTATAACTTTTCTGAGCCTGAAAAAGAGTCACACACATAATCAGTATAAAAAGGAGCAGCACACCGGCCATCATATCAGAATAAGACCGCCAGACATTAAATCCGCCCTCTTCTGATTTCTTTCTTTTGCGCATATTTCTCTCCTTTTCTTATTTGAATAAGCTGAATTTACCTTTCTGGTTTTTGGAAATATTCTTCATATTTTTGTTCATCTCCTCCAGAAGTGCTTCCTGACGCTCGCTCTGTTCCTCCAGAAGTTTGCGTACTTCCTCCACAGATTCTTTCTGTGCCGCACTCTGAGCTGATTTTCCGCCTGAGAGATAAATATTGTTGTCTTCTTTCTGAACAGAAATATCTGCAAAGAGTCTGCGTACCTCTTCCATTGTCTCGTAAGTCATCTTCTGATAAGATACAAAGTCTTTCATCTTTACATCCAACTGTTCTACCAGTTTACGGTTAGCCTCAAGCACATCTTTTCCTGCCTGATTTGCAGCCGAAACCTTTTCCATTCCCTGCGCGGCAGCTTCCACATATTTCTGCATTGTCTGATTGCAGGCAACCCAGAATTTGGCAGAAGATTTCTCGGATTCATGCAGATAATCCGCAATGCGCTGATAATCCTGCTGCTGAAGCTTCTGGATTTCCTGATTATCCTGTGTGATTCTTGTTGCCGTAGACATATAACGGCCCTGAACCTGTCCCAGTTCATTTACAAGGTCTTTCATAGCTTCACTCTGTTTTGCATATGAGGTATTCAGCTGATTACTCATCGTCTGATAGAGCCTTGTAGTATAATCAATATTTTCTTTCTGCGCTTCCTTCAGCTGTACAAGAGCTTCATTGAAATCTGTGAACTGCATTTTAAATGAACCGTTCATCTCCCGCAAAAAAGTACGCAGGATATCCTGAACCACATCCTCCTGACATTTTGTTACAGATTCTGTCAGAATCTCCAGAGATTCTGTCATCTTCTGGAAAGTAGGATTGATTGCTTTCTCAAAACTCTCTGCCATCTGTGAGGTAAGCTGCTCTGCCATCTGTTTCATGGCTTTTGTCTGAACCTTCTGACTTGCAAGCATCAGGTTTCTTGACTCGCTCTCAGCCGCCGGAAGTACATAAAGATGAAATCTCTCCAGAAATCCCTGAAGCTTCGCATCCATTCCGGAATAAACGCTTTTCATTCCGGAACTGTAGATCAGTGCAAATGCAATTCCATAGATAGAAGTAAGGAATGCTACTTTGATACCATCTACCAGGGCAGATACAGAGGTAGTCATTGTCTCATAGCTGGATGGCTCAAAACTCTTAAGCCCCCATACCAGACCAATAAAAGTACCAAGAATACCAAGGCTGGTAAAAATATCCGGTGCCATTTCCAGAATCTTCTTATGTACATGAAGATCAATCTCGTCCTCATTTATGTAATCTTCAACATCTCCGATTCCTTCCTGGTTTTTCTCCATGGCATCTACAAAGCTGTCCATTCTGTCATCCAGATATTTATGTTCAAACATCCCCTTCAGGCAGGAAAGATCTTCGCTTTTGGCTTTTCCGGGTATTTTGAATATACTGGAAAGCTCCTGCGTTCCTCTTGCAAGAGTCTCTCCAATGCTGTCTACCCGAAACATACCGCCAAACAGTCCGGCCAGATAGATCACAGCCATAACAGCGAGGAATGCAAAGTTATAAATCATCGTGCCTGATGAACCATTCCCGGTCAGCAGCGTCATGGCAACACATCCGCCAAGCACCACCAGAAAAAGAACCGTATTCATAATTTTTTTGCCCATAATACACCTCCTGTGATTATTTGCAGATTCTGCACAAAATTACAGACAATTTCCTTTTTCGTATATCATATCACAACGTCATATCTGTCACAAGTAAAAATATAGTTACTGTTCACAGTAACGTAGCCAAAATTCATTCCAGATTGCCTGCGGCAATGG
>ENA-OPCB01001955-OPCB01001955.1-human-gut-metagenome-genome-assembly--contig:-NODE-1955-length-11867-cov-2.720792_pt1 | contig 11867 bp, 10 predicted proteins | sample MGYA00241561_ERZ501473 | MGnify/ENA primary metagenome ERZ501473 (study PRJEB25962, sample SAMEA2042519) | human gut metagenome | biome: human gut; feature: human-associated habitat; material: faeces... | reverse complement strand
AAAGAAGCTATGGCAGGGGAAAACGGTGCGAAACGTGTCGCTGAATATTCTGCACCTATGGCTTCTGGTTTAAGCTTTAACTACGCTGCAAAACAGGTAGATGATGAAGTTCTTGATGTATTAGCTGAATTAGCTGATGAACATCAGTTAGTTGACAAATTCGAAGAATTATACAACGGAGCGATCATCAACACAGGAGAACAGAGACTTGTTCTTCATCATTTAGCCCGCAGACAGCTTGGAAAAGACGTTATCGTTGATGGTGTCAACAAACGTGATTTCTACGTTGAACAGCAGAAAAAAGCAGCTGACTTTGCAAACAAAGTACATGCTGGTGAGATCACAAATGAAGCTGGTGAAACATTCACTACAGTTGTTCAGATCGGTATCGGTGGTAGTGATCTAGGACCTCGTGCTTTATATATCGCTCTTGAAAACTGGGCTAAGACAAACGGATGCGCTAAAATGGAAGCAAAATTCATCAGTAACGTAGACCCTGATGATGCAGCTGCTGTTTTAAATTCTATCGATGTTTCCCGTTCTTTATTTATCGTTGTATCTAAATCTGGAACAACATTAGAGACATTAACAAATGAAGCTTTCGTTAAAGATGCTTTAGTAAAAGCTGGATTAAATCCTTCTAAACATATGTTAACTGCAACAAGTGAGACTTCTCCTTTAGCTAAGAGTGATGATTATCTTGCTGCATTCTTCATGGATGACTTTATCGGTGGACGTTATTCTTCTGTATCTTCTGTAGGTGGAGTGATCCTTTCACTTGCATTTGGACCAGACGTCTTTGCAAGAATCCTTGATGGTATGGCTGAAGAAGACAAGCTTGCTACTAACAAAGACATCAAAGCAAACCCTGACTTATTAGATGCCCTGATCGGTGTTTATGAAAGAAATGTACAGGGATATCCTGAAACAGCTGTTTTACCATATTCTCAGGCATTAAGCCGTTTCCCAGCACATTTACAGCAGTGTGACATGGAATCTAATGGTAAATCTGTAAACCGTTTTGGTGAACCTGTAGATTATGTAACAGGACCTATCATCTTTGGAGAACCTGGTACAAATGGACAGCATTCTTTCTATCAGTTATTACATCAGGGAACTGACATCGTTCCTTTACAGTTCGTTGGATTCAAAGACAGCCAGCTTGCTACAGATGTTGTGATCGAAGGAAGCACAAGCCAGAAGAAGTTATGTGCTAACGTTGCAGCTCAGATCGTTGCTTTCGCATGTGGTAAAGATGATGAAAACAACAACAAGAAATTCGAAGGTGGACGTCCATCAAGTATCATCATCGGAGATCAGTTAACACCTGAATCACTTGGATCCCTGTTAGCTCATTTCGAGAACAAGATCATGTTCCAGGGATTCATCTGGAATGTAAACAGCTTTGACCAGGAAGGTGTTCAGCTTGGTAAAGTACTTGCAAAACGTGTACTTGCACATGAGACTGACGGAGCACTGAAAGTGTACAGTGATCTGTTGAATATTTAAAAAAATTCATTTTTGTAAAAGATGAGAAGAATGCTATCGCATGAAATTTATGCGGTAGCATTCTATTTGTAAAGCCGAAGGATATCGAAATCGCATCTGAGATTCCGTTCCCGGCACGTATTGCGTTCTGTCGTGGACCGGTTGGCGAAGAAATTGAGCTTTTCCATGAAAAATAAAGAGAGGAAGGGAATATATAAGTGAAAAAAGGGAGAGCAATTGCGTTATTGCCAATTGCAGTGTTTTTAGTTCTGTATTTGGGACTGGGTATTTTATTTGAATATATTATGAAGATTCCAATGGGATTTTATAATGTACCGATTGTGTTTGCTTTTTTGGTGGCAATTCTGGTGGCATGTCTGCAAAATCAAAAGGTCAGTTTTGAGGAAAAGCTTGGCATTATGGCGCAGGGACTGGCAGATAAAAATATTATTACAATGCTGCTGATCTTTCTGACTGCAGGCGTGTTTGTCGGTGTGGTTGGTCGCAGTAGTGCGGAAAGTGTCGCATATTTTATGTTGTCGATCATTCCGACGAGGTTTTCTGTGGCCGTTTTATTTGGTGTGGCATGTTTTGTTTCACTTGCCATGGGAACATCCGTAGGAACGATCACCTTGCTGACACCAATTGCGGTAGCGGTATCAGCTGCTTCCGGCTTTGGTCTTCCGCTTTGTGTGGCGTCGGTCATTGGCGGATCCATGTTTGGTGATAATCTGTCTTTTATTTCGGATACGACGATTGCAGCCTGTAACGGGCAGGGATGTGCGATGAAGGACAAGTTCCGGGAAAATTTCTGGATCGCACTTCCGGCAGCGGTTGCGACATTACTTCTGATTTTACTTCTGTCTTTCCGGACGGATATTTCCGGAGCCGTGACAGAGAGTTATCATCTGCTTCAGATCGTGCCGTATATTCTGGTACTGGTGGGTGGCATCATCGGTGTCAATGTGTTTGTCGTGTTACTGATCGGAATTGTGTCCGGTGCGATCATTATGCTGGCGGCGGGCCATATCAGTCCGGCAGATCTGTTGGCAAATGTCGGAAACGGTGCTTCCGGGATGTTCGAGACCAGTATGGTGGCGATCCTTGTGGCAGCACTTTGTGCATTGATCCGGGAATATGGCGGATTTGATGCATTACTGGCGGGCATCCATAAAGTGTTTAAGGGAAAAAAAGGCGGTCAGCTTGGAATGGGACTGCTGGTTGGAGCCATGGATGTGGCGACCGCAAATAATACCGTGGCCATCGTTATGGCAAATCCGATTGCAAAAGAGATGGCGGAAGAGTATGGGATTACACCGCGAAAGACAGCGTCGATCCTGGATACATTTTCTGCTGTTTCCCAGGGGATTATTCCATATGGTGCACAGATGTTGGTGGCGATTTCAGCGGCGCATGAACTGGGATACGATCTGTCGGCATTTCAGATCATGCCGAAGTTATTTTACCCGATTCTGCTGCTGTTTAGTTCACTGATATTTATATTCCTGGTGCCGCAGAAGGAAAGAAGAGACATATGAATTACGATGGAATGATTTACCGTCCACCAAGCGAGGCATACAGCCTGATCTTGCAGGTGACGGTGGGATGTGCACATAATCACTGCACATTTTGTACAATGTACAAAGAAAAAAGCTTTCATGTAAAGCCTTTGCGTGAAGTGGAAGAGGATTTAAAAGAAGCACGAAGCTATTACGGAAACCGCAGTCTGCGGATCTTTTTGGCAGACGGTGATGCACTTGTGCTGTCACAGGAAAAACTGTGTACGATCTTACGTCTGTGCAGACAGTATTTTCCGAAGACAGAGCGCATTACTTCTTATGGAACCGCACAGGATATTTTGCAAAAATCAAAAGAGGAACTTCAGGAGTTACATGAACTTGGTCTGGATATGATCTATCTGGGGGCAGAATCCGGAAGCCCGGAGATTCTGGAACATATCCACAAAGGTGTGACGGTGGAGGAATATGTGCGGGCAGCGGAGCGTCTGCGCGGAACCGGGATCCGCCTCAGTGTGACACTGATCTCCGGTCTTGGCGGGCAGAAAATGTTGGAAGAACATGCGGTTGCCTCGGCAAAATTAATTACAGCCATGAAACCGGACTATCTGGGATTTCTGACCTTGCTTCTGGAGCCGGGAGCACCGATGCTGCAGGAAGTAAAAGCAGGAATGATGCAGCTTCTGACACCGGCACAGGTGCTGGAAGAGATGGAGCTGTTTTTAACACATGTGGATTCGGAAGGAACCGTATTTCGTTCCAATCACGCTTCCAACTACATTTCCCTGGCAGGCAATCTGAACAGGGACATTCCGGCGATGCTGGAAAAAATTCAGAAAAGCAGGGAGCGGGATGCATTTAAAAACGAGTCTATGCGTAGATTATAAATGAATAAAATATTGTATGGCAGGAAAATTTTTCAAATTTCCTGTCATATTTTTTTGCCTTTCTGCATATAAATTACCTAGAAATAAAAGTGGAACTTTGGGTTACAGGGGATCCGGCTTTATTTCAGGAATGGAGATGGTGAAATGCGAAAAAAATGCATAAGACCTCTCACATTTTTACTGGCGTTGCTGCTTTTTTTTTCACTGACCGGGGCATCTGTGCAGGCAGAAGAATCTACGAAAGCAGGTAGTTCTGATAAGGCACAGACGGTTGTGATACAGGAGGACAGTACGCAGAAAGAAGATGATGTGGGAGCGGCTGCATCCACGGAAGAAAATGTGCAACAGGAGATACCAGAGATAAGTTCGAACGAACTGCAACAGGAGATATCAGAGATAAGTTCGAATGAGCTGCAACAGGAAGAATCCCGGAAAGGAGAGAGTGATAAGACAGAGGGAAACGATGCTTTGCAGGAAAAAATATCTTCCGAGAATCAAACAGGTGAAACTGTGAATGATTCAGATGAAGAAAAAGATGCACAGAATGCAGCAGGTACTGTTTCGGTCACAATTACGGATGACATCGAGAATACTGGCACATTGACAGCACAGCTGTCCGGTAATGTATCGAATGGTATCACACTGGAATGGTACAAACATGCGGAAGGGAGCAATACCTGGACAAGGGTGGAGCGCCATAAAGTAACCGGAAATTCCTATAATATATCGGAAGATGGAACCGCACTGAATGTGGCGTTGGATAAAGGTGCCCGCTGTTACTATAAGGTTCAGGGAAAGGATGCTTCCGGTCAGCTTCTGACGGAATCTGCGGCACTTCAGGTCAGCTACTACAACCAATTGGAAAACGGAGATTTTGAGACACCGGCTGCGACACGAAACACCGGTTATCAGCCGTATTATTTCAATGGAACCCCGGGGCTGATATGGAAAACTACTGCCTCGGATGCGCAGATTGAATATGTCAGTGCTGCCACAGATAAGTATGACAAAAATACAGGAAAGACACATGCACGGCAGTCCCTGGATTGGCATAACGTAGAGGCAGCAGCCAGTGAAACACAGTTTGCAGAATTGAATGCAAACGAACCAGGTGCGCTGTATCAGGATGTATTGACCACACCGGGGGCGAAGCTGTACTGGCAGCTGTATCATCGGGGGCGTGGAACAACAGCCTATGACAGTAGTCAGACAGATACGATGTATGTGTTGATCATGTCTACAAAACTGGCAAAACAGTACCATGTGGATACTCAAAGTGCCGTACAGGATGTCATAGCAAATGTACGGAGCAACACCGGGAAATATCCGGGAGCATCCGTAGCAACAATTACGGATGATAATGTAAAGTGGTATCGTCACACCGGGGACTATGATGTCAGCGAAAATCAGTATCTGACCCGGTTTTTCTTTGTGGCAGGCGAAACAGCCTATGACAAAAGTGGACGCAGTGATGCAAAAGCAGGAACGGTTGGTAATCATCTGGATGATGTATCGTTCAGTGAGACGCTGCCGGATCCGAATCCGGATACCGGTCATCTGCAGATCACAAAAACAATACGTGGTCTGCCGGAGGACAATGCAGCGGATTACAGTCTGCAGTTAAAAATCACTGCACCGGATCAGAAGGAGAAGCTGATAGCATTAAATCAGTTCAGCCGTAATGAGGATGGTTCCTATTCCTGCACATATACAGAGACAAATGTGGCAGCAGGAACGTATCGTATTGAAGAAATCCTGCCTTCCGGTTTGCCGGATTATCGGGTAGATTCCACGTTTAACGGCGAAGAGGCAACGAAAGGAACTGTCACGGTGCAGGATCAGAAAACAGCCACGGCTGAGATCGTAAACACATACACCTACGATATTGTGCTGCCGCCAACCGGAATTCAGGGGACAGCAGTTCCGCTGGCTGCTGTGTTTATGATACTGTGTGGAGCAGGTACGGGATATCTGATTTTTTTCAGGCAGAGAAAATCGTTGCACTGAAAAGAATGCGGATCAAGGATAGAGATAGCATTTTGTAGGGATAATGACAGAAAAGTTGAAAAATGGAAGAAGTATCATGATGTGGAAGAGATTTTGAAAATTAGAGGAAATGAAAGGAAAGGAAACAGAATGGGCAGGCGATCCATGCGCCCGGATTCAGAAAGCCTGTGTGCGCAGTGGCGGTGGTTTCTGATCCGTTTGTTGATCCTCATCGGTATTTTATATCTGTTGTTTGGCTGTATATTTGGAATTACCACAGTCAAAAACGAGGATATGGCGCCGCGGATCAGCGCCGGAGATCTGGTATTGTATTATCGTCTGGATAAACAACCGTTGGCGGGGGATATCATAATCTGCAACAAGAATGGGAAGCAGTATGTAGATCGCGTCATTGCGAAAGGAGGCGATTTGGTAGAAATTACAGAGGAAGGAACGGTAAAAGTGAATGGAAGTATTGTGTTGGAGCAAAATATTTTTTATGAAACACCGCAGTATGAGAGTGAGGTGAAATACCCGCTGCAACTGCAGGAAGGGGAATGTTTTGTTCTGGGAGATCACCGGGAAGGAGCAACGGACAGCCGCTATTTTGGAGCGGTGGATACACAGGAGATAAGAGGAAAAATCATTACCGTGATACGACGGAATCAGTTATAAAGGAAGGTAAGAGAATATGAATAATAAAATGATTGGATGTGTATCTGCAATGACAATGGCAGGAGTAATGGCGTTTGGCGGATTTCAGGTTCCGGCAATGGCAGCCACCGGAGGCAATGATGGTGTTGTCCGCTTCCAGAAGGTGCTGGAGATGCAAAAGGCAGCAGGCGCCAGTGTACCGGATGTGACCTATACTTATACGATTGTTCCCGGGAGCGGGATTGGAGCGACAGCCACATCGCCGGAGGTCAAGCCGGGTGTCGGTACACCGGTTGTTTCGGATGTATCTTACACAAATACAGATACGATCACACAGCAGGAAGTAGTAAAAACAGCAGCTATTACATTTCCGGAGGGAACTTTCCGCGCACCTGGTATTTATCGTTATGTACTGACCGAAAGTGCAAATTCAAATACCGATATCACGGATGTAGACGGCAATGTACGTTATCTGGATGTTTATGTAGTAAATGATAATGTGAATGGCGGCTGCAAAATCGATGCTTCTGTATTTACCAAGGCGGCCGTGTCTCCGACTTTTTCCGAGGATAAGCAGGCACAGTACGGAGAGAAAAATAGTGAGATCACAGATGCGTATCAGACCTATAAGTTGAGCCTGGATAAGGTTGTGGAAGGAAATATGGGTGACAAGAACCGTAAATTTAATTTTACGATCAATTTTAGTGGTCCGGCAAATACATCCTTCACCTTTGGTAATGAACTTATTACGTTGGATAGTAATGGATCTGGTTCTGTGAACCTTCAGTTGTCACATGAAGATGCAGCAGCAGAGATTACAGGTATTCCGTCCACAGTTACTTATACGGTAACAGAGAATCTGAACAGTTCTGAAGGTTATGATACCGATTTTGCCGTATCGAAAGGAACCGGTACTTCCCAGGCAGTGGCAAAAGATGAGGCAGCAAGTGATGCCGCAAAAGTAACGGCGCAGCAGCAGACTGTGACAAAAGCCGATAATGCGGTAACGGTAACCAATCGCCGTGTGGCTGCCTCTCCGACCGGTGTAATGCTGAGTATAACACCATATGCATTATCGGCAGGTCTGGCTTCTCTCCTAGGAGCACTGTTTTTCCGCAGAAAAAAATTATCTTGAAAAAAGAAACAATATCATGCAGCCGGTGGGCGAAAATGTCAGAAAAAACGGTAAGGGCAGCGAATAGTGTAGTAAGCGTTTTTACAGGCTGTCTTATGGCGGTATTATTTCTATATGGTGGCTATTCGCTATGGGATACCTGGCGCATTTACCACGGCGCTTTCGTGGATGATGAACTGATGGAACTGAAGCCGGTAAAGGGGGAGGATGCGAATCCGTCCTTACAGGATCTGCAGAACATCAATGCAGATGTCTGTGCCTGGCTGACGATTGACGATACTGGCATTGATTATCCGGTAGTCCGGGGAAAAGATGATATGGAATATATCAACAAAGATGTTTATGGAAACTTTGCCCTGTCAGGATCTATTTTCCTGAGCAGTGCCAATCAACCGGATTTTTCAGATCCTTATAACCTGATTTACGGACATCATATGAGCAATGGTGCCATGTTTGGCGATGTGGTGGAATTTACGGACGAGGCGTATTTTACGGCACATGAGACCGGCACATTGTATCTGCCGGAGGAAACCAGGTCGATTACAATCTTTGCCTGCGTGGAGGCGGAAGCCACAGACAGACGAATCTATGGCTATATCGCAGAACCGGACACAACCGGGCAGATGCAGGAACTTTTGTCCTATGTGAAGGAACATGCTGTGCAGTATCGGGATATCCGGGTGACAGGGGAAGATTCCGTTGTTGCCCTGTCCACTTGTGCGGAGTCTGCCACAAACGGAAGGGTGGTGTTATTCGGAAAATTGGAGAAGGTTTCTGAATAGACAAAAAGACGAATGACCGGAAAGGAGGTGTGTGAAAAACACATGAAACAGAAGACGATGAGCCGGTCTAAGATTGTGCAGTGTGATTTTGGGAAAAAAGATGCCAGGATGAATGAAAAAATCAGTGAAAATAGAAAACGAGGTGTCCTGTTGCTGTTGCTGGTTGTGCTATTCTGGTTTGTTCTGCTGGCAGTAGTGCCAGCCATGGCAGCGGAGAAAACCTGTCTGGTATCCGTTCCGGTGTCGGTGCAGCTGACAGGAACTGCAGTCGGTGGACAGACAGAGAATACACCGGTTTTTACCGTGGTAATGGAAGCTCAAAACGAGCGGAACGAGCTTCCGTTGCCAGAGCAGAACCAGATACAGATGGGAGCGGATGGGAGCGGAACATTCGATGCCATTCTGTATACAACACCGGGAGATTATCAGTATCATATCCGCCAGCTTGCCGGTACGGATCAGAATATTGAGTATGATGTCACGGAGTATGATGTGACAGTACGTGTCCTGAATGTGGAAGGCGGTGGGCTGGAAGCTGAAGTGTGGGCATTAAAATCCGGTCAGCCCGACAAACAGAGCCGGATTGTTTTCCATAATAAATGGAAAACAGAGACAACTCTGGGAACTGTGACGGAGCCGGCACAGACTGGTGTTAAAACGACGACAATGATGCGGACACCCAAAACAGATGACATTCAGCGGCCGGCAGTATATGTTGTGATGATCATTGCCGCAGCCGGGATTGCGATTGGTGTCAGTTTATACCGTAAGTACAGAAAAAAAGAAGAACTGTAAATGCAAAGAAAAGGAAGCACTTTCCCTGACAGGCGATTACTGGCTGACAGGGCAGGTGCTTCCTTTTTCAATTTACAAAACTTTCCGGGATACGGAGAGAGCACATGCTCAATCATTTGGTTTATAGTAAAAATGTCCAAACAGACGCTCTGTTTTCACTACATTGATAAAGGCATTCGGATCAGCTTCTTTCACTACTTTCCGGACTTTTTTACTCTCTGCACTGGAGACGACAGAGTATACTACCTGTCGTTCTGTATGCTCATAAGGTCCTTCGCCATCCAGAATGGTGGCACCGTGATTGGTAGCTTTTGAGATAGCCTGATATACCTGTTCTCCATGATTGGTGACAATGAAAAATGTCTCCTGCTGGTATTTTTTGTACAGAGTGTGCAGCACCTGTGTAGATGCAAACTGGAAAAGGATGGAGTAGAGTGCCTTGTCCCATCCAAACATAAATCCTGCGGCAACCAGAATGACTGCATTCAATCCGAGAATGATATTAAAGGCATCCATTCCTTTTTTCTCAGACAGATAGATGGAGATAAAATCCGTTCCTCCGGTGGTAGAACCCGTCAGCAGACAGAGACTGATAGCAAAACCATTGATAATGCCTCCGAAAATACTGATCAGCAGGACATCAGAAGTAATAGCAATGCCTGGAATAAGGTCCGTAAGTACACTGGTCAGTACAATACAGAGACAGGAGTACAGGGTAAATTTTTTTCCGATAAAGCGAAAACCGATGTAGATAGGAATGGCATTCAAGATCACATTGATCACCGTGTAGGGCAGAGCAAGTCCCAGATACATCTGTGCCCCGCGCTGGATCAACAGGGAAAGTCCTGTGGCACCGCCCGGATACAGACCTCCGGTGCGTACAAAGGATTTGATATTTAACGCCATCAGTACAGAGGCAAGGCATACGACCAGCAGTCGCTTCAAATCTTTTTTTAAATCAAATTTCAAAATAAATTCCTCCTTACTAGTGGTTCCGGCCGCCTGCATGTAGTTGGAATCTGCACAAAAGCACCCTTTTCGCTACTTTCCACCATATGGTCGATGACATCCAGCACATGTATAGCCAGGGAAGCGTTTGTGCGGCTTTCACGTTTGGTGAAAATTGCGTCTGCCATTTCGGAAGGTCCGAGTCCACGGCTGTTTTCTTCGTAAGAAAAACCATAATTCAGTATCTCAGGTGCGGGATGATCTTCAAAATTTTTCTGTGCAGGAAGAAAGATCACATTGCCTCCGAAGGTATTCGGATCGGTCAGCTTCAGGATCCCCTTTTTTCCGTAGATCATAAAATGTGCCAGATCATGAATCACACTGTCACCGTTAATGGACAGGGTTCCGGTGATTTCATGTTCCATTTTTAATATCGAAAATACCTGGCTTTCATTTGGATAGGAAATCTTCTGACCGAAGGTCGGACTGTCCGGAAAGGTATTTGTGCGCTGTGGGGCAAGATTTCGGACCAGAGCGGATACTGATTCCACCGGTCCCAGCAGACTGACCAGGGCCGTCAGATGATACACGCTGTAATCATAGCAGATACCGCCGCCGGGCATACATAGAAACGGTGATACGCCGGAGAGATAATCAAGATCCCGGTTGGCACAGATGTCAAAGGATGTGACTTCACCGATCAGACCGTCATCAATGGCTTTCCGTGCAGTCTGTAAGGCAGCTCCCAGAAAGGTATCTGGTGCAGAACCAAGGTACAGCCCTTTGCTTTTTGCAAGGCACTGCAGATTCATGGCACTCTGTGCGGATAAGGTCATAGTTTTTTCTGTATACACATGCTTCCCGGCTTCCAGTGCCTGACGGATCAATATTTCGTGTGTCGGTGCCGGAGTCAGGATGACGACCATATCAATAGAAGGATCTTTTAAAATCTCTTCGTAGGTGCAGCCTTTGATCCCATACGCATCTGCCTTTGTTTTCGCGTGTTCTAAGTGGTTTGCACAGCAGGCAGTTACATTTAAATTATCAAAATGATGGATCATATTTTCCAGATAAATATCGCTGATGGCTCCACAGCCGACAACAGCTGTATTCAAGATTCGAACAATAAGATAGTACAAAATCATAAAAAAGATAAGGAAAAACAGCCCTAACAGTAGCAGCTGCATACGACGCTTATTACTTAGATCCCATGTAAAACCAAATCCCATCAAAAAAGGACCAAAACTATAGCTAAGCATAAACCATAGGTCTGCACGCTCTATATGCCAAAAAGAAGAAATAAAAGCCACAAGACCTATTAAGGATAGAATCCAAGAAAAAGTCCAACGATCTGATTTAGCCAATACTAAACCGATTAAGAAGCATCCCAAAGCAGGCATGATAATAAATGATAGGGTCATAAAATAAAACATGCCATTATTATAGCATGTTTTATAGATTCATGTTAGTGGCGGTTAATAACACCATAAGCAAAAATGAAGGCAATAGCAGCAATACCAGCAACAATGGCCATGATGCTCCAAAAAATGGTCATAGCACGGTGTCCCTTGCGATTGTTGAAAGGAAAGCCCCAACCAATCATGATAATCCCAAGCAAGCCAATCCATATTTTATAAGTGATAACAATCGTCCCATCAAAATAAGCAAAAGCAAC
>ENA-OPCB01001946-OPCB01001946.1-human-gut-metagenome-genome-assembly--contig:-NODE-1946-length-11923-cov-2.489215_pt1 | contig 11923 bp, 12 predicted proteins | sample MGYA00241561_ERZ501473 | MGnify/ENA primary metagenome ERZ501473 (study PRJEB25962, sample SAMEA2042519) | human gut metagenome | biome: human gut; feature: human-associated habitat; material: faeces... | reverse complement strand
TAGACCTGAAGAAGAAAATAAATGCCGTGTGGACAAACTGAACTCCAGGAGTTCACACGGTATTTTTTGAAAGTTAATGTATAGTTTATAACGGAAATAAAGATATGAAGAAAACAAGACAACCCGGCGGTGGGCGGAAGCCATCAAAGCCAGAGTACAGTGCAGCCAAGAACTTAACACAGCAGATGGAAGCAGCTGTTGACCTTTATACGGACAAAACGAGTCTGCAAGCCATCGCAGACGCATTGTCTCTCAACCTAATTAAAGTTCGCAAGTTGCTCATCACAGCAGGAGTCTATGAATCGGACACGGCAAAGCTCGTCCCCGAAATCCGCGCGCGCGGGCGCGTACCCCTCATCGTAGGGGGCACGATGCTCTACGCGAAGGCCCTGCGGGAAGGACTGAACGACCTCCCCACGACGCCGCCGGAAGTGCGAAGCGAAGTGCTCGAAGAAGGAGAGCGCCTCGGCTGGCCCGCCATGTGGGAAAAGCTCCGGGAGATCGATCCCGAAACGGCGGCGCGGCTTCAGCCCGCCGACCGTCAGCGCATCGGACGCGCGATCGAAGTCTGGCGCATGACGGGTAAGACCCTTTCGAGCTTTCACGCCAAAGAAGCGGAGCCGCTTTTCCCGATGCTCTCGGTGGGGCTTTTGCCGCCCGACCGCAAGCTTCTCCACCGCCGCATCGAGGAGCGCTTCGACGCGATGTTGGACGCCGGGTTCCTCGCCGAAGTGCGCGACCTCATGAAGAGTCCGCGCTTTGATCGGGAGAGTCCCGCCATGCGGGCCGTGGGGTATCGCCAGGCCATCGACTGTTTGTCGGGCGAGTGCGGTTTCGAGGAATTTCGCCTTGCGGGCATTGCCGCGACGAGGCAGCTCGCCAAGCGCCAGATGACCTGGATGCGCTCGATGCCGGACCTCACGCTGCTCGATCCCGACGATCCGGCGACGCTTCCGACGCTCGACGGCATGGTCGAAACGCTGGAGATGGGACTCGGGAAATGATTGTCCAAGAGCTTGACCTCCCGGGCGTTCTTCTTCTGACGCCCGCCGTGCACGAAGACGCGCGGGGGTATTTTCTCGAAAGCTTTCGTGCGGAGGAATTCGCCAGGTTCGGCATTCGCCGTCCCTTCGTACAGGAAAACGAAGCCTTCACCGTCAAGGCCGGGACGATTCGGGGGCTTCACTGGCAGGCCCCGCCCCACGCGCAGGCAAAGCTCGTACGGGTGCTCTCTGGCGTGATTTGGGACGTGGTGGCGGACGTGTGCCCGACAAGTCCCAACTATGGAAAATGGATGGGCGTGACGCTTGACGCGCGCGAGCGCGCGTCGCTCTACATCCCGGCGGGTTATGCCCACGGCTACGTCACGAGAACGCCCGACACGCTCGTCGCCTACAAGGTCGACCGCTACTACGCCCCGGAGAGCGAACGCTCGGTGCGCTGGGACGATCCCTCGCTTTCCGTCCGTTGGGACGTGGTGAATCCGATTCTCTCCGCAAAGGATGCGGCCGCACCATTGCTCTCATCCGTCCGGGCGGAAGACTTCCCCGAGGACTTTTGGCTCGAAACCCAGGAAAAGTAAAAGGGACCGCCGCCCGGCGGGCGGCAGTCCCTTCAGAATCAAAAGAGCGGTCGGCGCGGATCAGCGGACGACGCAGGGGGCTTCCCCTTCGGGGAGCTTTTCGATGCGGCCGATCGTGAAGACCTTTTCGCCTTGTTCTTCAAAGAGGGCCTTGGCGCGTTCGGCGTCCTGGGCCGAGACGATCACGACGAGGCCGATGCCGTTGTTGAAGACGCGGTGCATTTCGTGGCGGTCGATGTTGCCCTTTTCTTCGAGCCAGTCGAAGATCGCCGGACGCGTCCAGGAAGAGCCGTCGATCACGGCCTGCACGCCTTCGGGGAGGACGCGGGGCACGTTTTCGACGAGGCCGCCGCCGGTGATGTGGGCCATGCCCTTGATGCGCACCGACTTGAGGACTTCCAGGACGGGCTTCACGTAGATGCGGGTCGGTTCCATGACGCGGTCGGCCAGGGTCGCGCCGTCAAAGGGCATGTTCCAGTCGGCGCCGGCGACTTCCACCACCTTGCGGATGAGCGAGAAGCCGTTCGAGTGCGGACCGCTCGAGGCGAGCCCCAGAATCACGTCGCCTTCGTCGATCGTCGAGCCGTCGATGATCTGATCCTTTTCAACGACACCCACCGCGAAGCCCGCGAGGTCGTATTCCCCTTCGGGGTACATGCCCGGCATTTCGGCGGTTTCACCGCCGATGAGGGCGCAGCCCGCGAGTTCGCAGCCCTTGGCGACGCCCGAGACGACGCGGGCGGCGACGTCCACGTCGAGCTTGCCGCAGGCGTAGTAGTCGAGGAAGAAGAGGCTCTTGGCGCCCTGCACGAGAATGTCGTTCACGCTCATGGCGACGAGGTCCTGGCCCACGGTGTCGTGGCGGCCGAGGCGGAAGGCGAGCATGAGCTTCGTTCCCACGCCGTCGGTGCCCGTGACGAGAACGGGGTTCTTGTATTCCTTGCTCACTTCGAAGAGAGCGCCGAAGCCGCCGATGGAGCCGAGAACGCCCGGAACGAGGGTGCGCTTGGCGGCGGGTTTGATGCGTTCGACGAGTTCGTCTCCGGCGTCGATCGACACGCCGGCAGCTGCGTAGGAGAGTTGGGTCATTGCCTTACCAATCAGGAAAAGAGGGGCGGTGCAGGATTTGTCTTTTCGTGAAGAAAACCCTTGCCGCTCAGAGGATGGAGCCCGTCGGAGGGCTCAATGAAGAATTGGCAGAGAGTATACGCGAAGACGGGGGAAGCGTCTTCTCCCGCCTTTTCTTTTCTTCGGTCGGGTCCCTCTCGGCGCCGCATGATTTTCGCATTCGCGGTAAACTCTCCCTTTCTAGATGTTGCCGCCGGGCTCCCGGGCCCGATCAAGCGGAATTCCCTCAGAATTTCTTCCACGCCTCATGCACGACTCGGAACAATACTTGCTGGCTATGCCCGCGGAAGACACGCCCACGCTCGACAACTTCGTGGTCGGGGCCAACGGACAGGCCGTCATGGTATTGCGGGAAGTGGCCCGCGGAGCGGGCCCGAAATTCGTGTATCTCTACGGCCCCAAAGGAGCGGGCCTCACGCACCTTCTCACGGCCCTGCGCCCTGCGAGCCGCTTTCGCGTCGAACCCTTTGATCCCGCCGTCAAGCTCTACACGGTGGACGACATCGACGAGCTCGATCTGGGCTTTTCCCGTCAATTGAGAAATCTGCAGAACGAAGTGATGCGGGTGCCCGACGCCCGACTCGTCTGCGCGGGGCGCTGTCCCATCGACGCGCTCCCCCTGGGGGACGACATCAAGAGCCGCCTGCACGCGGGCGTGTCGTTCGGCATTGCGCCGCTCAACGAAGCGGACCGCACGGCCGAACTCATGCGGCAGGCCCATCAGAGGGGTTTCGCCCTCACCTATGAAATGACGAACTGGATCGAACGCACCCTGCCTCGGGATATGAGAACGCTTTCCCGCGTGTTGGCGGCGGTGGACCGGCTGAGCCTCATGACGCAGCGGCCGGTGACCTTCCCGCTTCTGCGCGAGGCCGTGCAGGTGCTGCAGCGAGATCCGCACTTCTCAAACCCGGCGCAGTCCTCGTCGCAACCCTAAGCGGTGCCGAAGCCCTGCGCAACCGAGACAGCACAACATGAAACTGGCCGTATTTGACCTCGACCATACGCTTCTGCCGATCGACACGGGAGACGGCTGGACCGTCTTTCTGATCGAAAAGGCGGGCCTCGGCGAGGAATTTCTCGAGACGAGCCGACGTCTCAACCGCGAATATCACGCGGGCACCTTCTCGCTCGACGAAATGATGAGCTTCGCCATGGGGCTTCTCGCGCGCTACCCGCGAAAGACGCTTGAAGCCTGGCGAGACGAATTCGTGCGCGAAAAGGTGGCGCCCCACGTCGATCCCGTGGTGCTTCACTACCTCGAGCAGTGGCGCGAGTGCGGTTGCACGCTCGTCCTTGCGACGGGGACGCACCGCTTCGTCACCGAACCCGTCGCGAAGCTCTTCGGCATCAAGCACCTCGTGGCGGCGACGCCCGAAACCGACGCGGCGGGCGAATTCACCGGACGCGTCGCGGGCTCGCACAGTTATCAAGAGGGGAAGGTGATTCTCCTCAAAGAAAAGATGAAGGAGCTCGCCGATCAGAGCGGAGAAGACGTGACGATCGAAGCCGCCTTCTCGGACTCGATCAACGATCTGCCGCTTCTTGAATTTGCCGAAAAGGCGGGAGGCGAAGCCTACGCCGTGCACCCCGACGAAGCCTTGCGCGCGGTCGCGCTTGAGCGCGGCTGGCACGTTCTTCGGCTCTTTCCGGAAAGGAGTTCCCAGTGATCGAAACCTTCATTGACCGGGTCCGCTCCTTTTTCCAGCCCAACGAAGGCATCGTCAAGGAGCCCCGCGTAATCGGACCCGACGAACACGGGATCGATCCCGAGCTCGTCGCCTGGCAGGCGAGAAAGACCTGCGAACAGCTTCAGGCCCGCGGCTACCGCGCCTACATCGTGGGCGGGGCCGTGCGCGATCTGCTTTTGGGCGTCACGCCCAAGGACTTCGACGTCGTCACCGACGCGCGTCCCGAAGAAGTGAAGCGCTCGGTGCGCCGCGGCGTCATCATCGGGCGGCGCTTCCGGCTCGTCCACGTGATGTTCGGCAACGAAGTGATCGAATGCTCGACCTTCCGCGCGCTCGCGGGCGCGGGCGTCGCGAAGGACGCGACGGGCCGCGTCGTCTCCGACAACGAATTCGGCGAAATGTGGGAGGATGCGGCGCGCCGCGACTTCACCTGCAATTCACTCTACTACGACCCGAAGACGGAAGAGCTCTTCGACTACCACCGCGGGTACGACGACATCAAGGCGAAGCGCCTCCGCATGATCGGCGCTCCGGAAGAGCGCTACCGCGAAGACCCCGTGCGCATGATCCGCGCGGTGCGCATCGCGGCGAAATTGGGCTTCAAGATCGATCCCGCCACCGAGCGGCCGATCGGCAAGATGGGCGTGCTGCTTCGCAACGTTCCGAAGCCCCGCCTCATGGACGAACTCCTCAAGATCCTCACCTGCGGGCACGCGCTCGACTGCGTGCAAAAACTCCGGGACGAAAAGCTCGATCAGGAACTTCTTCCCATGCTCGAGCGCATCGTGACGGATCCCGAATGGGAGCGCTTCCTCATGGTGGCGCTGAAGCGCTCGGACGAGCGCATCGCGATCGGCAAAAAGCTTTCTCCCTTCTTCCTTCTCGGCACGCTCCTCTGGCCGCAGGCCGCGAAGCGCTGGGAATACAACGAAACGAAGCTCGGCATGAAGCGCCTGCCGGCTCTTCATTCGGCCGCCGTCGAAGTGCTCGAGGGCCAGTCGGGACAGTTCGCCGTGCAGCGCCGCATCCAAAACGACATCTACGACCTCTGGATGCTGCAGGGGCGCCTTGAGCGCCGCACGGGGAAGGCCGCCTATGCGGTGCTGCGGCACCCGCGCTACCGTGCGGGCTGGGACTTCCTGCTTCTTCGCTCGCTCGTCGACATGGCCGACAAGAATCTCGTCGACTGGTGGGAGCGCTTTGCCGCGGCCGACGAAGAGGCACAAAGGGAAATGCTCGCCGTGACGCAGCAGGAGGCGAGAAATCAGCCGCCGCGCTCGAGCGCGAAGGACGGGGCTGTTCCCGCCGCAGAACCCCGGAAACGCCAGCGTCGCCGCCGTCCGCATCGCCGCCGCAGCGCAAAGAAGGAAGAAGCCTGATGGCGCTCGTCACCGTCGCCCTCGGGGCCAATCTGGGCGAGCCTCTCGCGACGCTCCGCAAGGTCGTCTCGGAGATCGAAGCCTCGCCCGACTTTTCGGAGGTGAAGGTCAGTCCTTTCTACGACACGTCTCCCGTCGAATCTTCGGGGCCCGACTACGTGAACGCCGTGCTGACGGCGAAGACCGATCTCGCCCCGAAGGAGGTGTTTCACCGTCTGCAGAAGCTCGAGATCCGCTACGGGCGCGTGCGGCCCGCGGGCGTCGTGAACGCTCCGCGAACGCTCGACCTCGACGTTTTGCTCTACGACGATCTGCAAAGCGACGACCCCGAGCTCATTCTTCCGCACCCGAGGATGACGGGACGTCTGTTCGTCCTCGTTCCGCTTGCGGACCTCGCGGGCGAAGACTTTCTCCTTGAAGGTCGAACACTTGCCGAATGGATTGCGTCGGTTCGCCGAAAAGATCCTTCGCAGTCCATTGCTTTTTTGGCAAGGAGCTGATAAACTTCGACTTCTTCTTTACAAGAAGTCTCCCCGGGTGGCGGAATGGTAGACGCAGCGGATTCAAAATCCGCCGGGTAAAACCGTGTGAGTTCGAGTCTCACCCCGGGGACCAAACAAGTGTCCCGTACCGTTTAACGCGGTGCGGGATTTTCTTTTGTCTGTAAGGTTTTGGGGTAAACGGGTGTCTGACGCTATCTAATGCTGTTTGACTGAAGCTCCTCATTTATATAGGATTTTTTATAGGGTGCCGATGGTCCTTTTGTTACTCGGCCTCCTTCTGACGGAAAAACCGAATTTCGAACACCTATATAACCATGAGAACGGGCTCAAACCTCCTTACGGACATAGCAATTAAGCGGAAAATCTCTGCCTTCAAAAAGGAACATCTTAAATGGAAGATCCTTATTCGGCATGATCAGTTCATGTTGAATCTCTGTCATCGCTTTATCCTTTTCTTATCCTCGTGGATATCCTTTTATTTTGTCACAACCATCGATAATAAAACTGATAATATTCGTTTTTTCATACTCTTCCTCCTCGAATATTTGTAAATCTTTCTCTTTTTTTGCAACGATTCAATACTCAAATTATACAATAAATTCTGGCTGACCGAAATAGATCTTTATCAATTCCAATTCTTTATTTTTTCTTTCTCTTTCCATCTGTTCCATCTTGCGTTATACTTATTTTAGTTTAAAAATCAGAAGGGAGTTTTTTCATGAAAAAACCAGCATTAGTAATTCTGGCTGCCGGAATGGGAAGCCGTTATGGAGGATTAAAACAGATGGACCCTATGGATCCGATGGGACATGCGATCATTGATTATTCCATCTATGATGCAAAACGTGCCGGATTCGGTAAGGTAGTCTTTGTGATAAAGAAAGCAATTGAGAAAGATTTTAAAGAAACTGTTGGAGCAAGGGTTCCTGAAGGAATGGAAGTATGTTATGCATATCAGGAAGTAGATGCATTACCAGAAGGTTATAATGTCCCAGAAGGACGTGTGAAACCTTGGGGAACTGCACATGCTGTTTTATGTGCGAAACCATTTATCAATGAACCATTTGCCGTGATCAACGCAGATGACTATTATGGTGTTGATGGATATAAAGTCATGGCTGATTTCCTTACAAGCCATGAAGAGAAAGATGGAAAGGCACCATTTGCAATGGTGGGATATCATCTTGGAAATACAGTTACAGAGAATGGATACGTATCCAGAGGTGTCTGTGAAGTTGATGACAACCACCAGTTACTTTCTATCACAGAAAGAACTCATATCGAAAAACGTGAAGATCATGCAGAATTCACAGAAGATGACGGTGCAACTTGGGCATCGCTTCCATTTGATACTTTAGTGTCCATGAACTTCTTTGGATTCCAGCCTATGATCATGGACGAGTTAGAAAAAGGATTCCCTGCTTTCCTTGATCAAGCGATCAAAGAGAATCCATTAAAAGGTGAATACTTTATTCCTAGTGTCGCAAGTGACCTGTTACATGATGGAAAAGCCTCTCTTGAAGTGCTTGTATCTAAAGATCAGTGGTATGGTGTTACATATCCAGAAGATAAACAGAGCGTTATTGATGCTTTAGCTGCTTTAAGAGAAAATGGTACTTATAAATTTTAATACCTTAGGTATTCATTTGTAAAAGCAAAAAAATATCAGCCAGTTTGAATTCATCTTTTCTTCCAAACTGGCTGATATTTTTACGCTATATTTTATAATCATCATTCGTATCTTAATTTACCTTATAAACTTTAACACCTGTTTTCTTACCAAATCTCTTTGTCTGTTTATGAGATTTAAAGAATACATCGATATGTTTTCCTTTGACACCGCCTCCGACATCTTCGGCTACGTATGTTTTTCCATTGATCTGTACTTTTGATCCTAATTTGATCTTTCTTTTATCTACAGCAATAGTTCTTCCCTGTTTTGCTTTCTTTCCAGAAGCTGTTCTTGTTCCCCATTTTCCACTGCATTTTTTACATCCGCAGTATGCTGTTAATTTGTATTTTCCTAAGTATTGTACTTCGTTATCTTCTGCTTTGGTTGAAGTTGATCCTGTAAAGATGATTCCTGATGCTACAACTAACATCGCAATCACTACTAACAATTTCTTCTTCATAACTTTCAGCATATAAACCTCTTTCTGTGCTCAATAGTTTCTTAAATTTCGAAACAATTTTGTAACAATTTCGAAATCTATGTTTCATACTTTACCCGATATCCCTCGATATGTCAACCTTTGTACTCGATAAAATACAATTCATTTCCAATATATGTAAGTTTGTTGTTACAAATTTATTAACTTATACGATTTGTTTTTTATATATTTGTATAAAATATTTCTATTTTTCATTGCATTTTTTCCATCAAAAAAAGAAGCGGAAAACCGCTTCTTTACGTTGTTTCTTCTTATAAAATGATATCCATGACACCATCTAAGTAAATATTTTCCACATCCTCGATCAGCCCTGCGTCACATGCCTGTGTTAATTTTGGATCAATTGGAAGTTTTCCGAGTACTGGAATGTTAAACTTCTCAGAAATTTCTTCAATATGACTGTCTCCAAATACCTTAATCTCTTTGCCGCAATCTGGACATTTGATGTAGCTCATGTTCTCGATCAGACCCAGAACTGGTACATTCATCATGTTCGCCATATTCACAGCTTTCTCCACGATCATTCCTACTAATTCCTGTGGAGTTGCAACGACAACGATTCCATCTAATGGAATAGACTGGAAAACTGTTAATGGAACTTCTCCGGTTCCTGGTGGCATGTCCACAAACATCACATCAATGTCTTTCCATAATGTCTTACCCCAGAACTGTTTTACAACGTCTGCTACAACTGGACCTCTCCAGATTACTGGCTGTGTTTCTTCTTCTAACATTAAGTTTAAGGATACAACTTCGATTCCGAAATTTGTCATTGCTGGAAGAATGATTCCTTCTGCATTTCCTAATAATCTCTCATGAAGTCCAAATGCCTGCGGGATGGATGGTCCTGTGACATCCGCATCAAGAATTGCTGTATGCAACCCTTTTCTCATTGCTGCGACTCCTAATAAAGAAGTTGTCATGGATTTACCTACGCCACCTTTTCCACTGACGATACCGATAACCTTCTTTACTTTACTTTCTCTATATAATGGTTCAAGAAAATCTGTTTTCTCCTGTGTTCTGCTTCCGCAGTTTGCACTACAACTGCTGCAGTCATGACTACATTCACTCATTTTTACGCCTCCATAGCTTCTAAAATATCTTTTGCACTAGATGCAATATCACCGTTAAATACAGCGGATCCTGCTACAAATACGTTTGCTCCACATTCTTTGACATGTGCTACGTTCTTTGCTGAGATTCCTCCATCTACTTCAATATCGATATCCAGTCCTTTTTCATTGATGATCGCTCGTAATTCTTTGATCTTGTCATCCATCTTCGCAATATAAGACTGTCCGCCATAACCTGGGTTTACAGTCATGATCAGTACCATATCTAATTCTTCCAATACATAATCTAATGCAGATAATGGCGTTGCTGGATTCAAGGCTACTCCAACTTTTAATCCTTTCGCTTTTACCTGCTGGATCGCTCTATGAAGATGTTTTGTTGCTTCTGCGTGAAGAGTGATCAGATCAGCTCCTGCTTCTGCAAAATCATCAATATATCTTCCTGGTTCTTCAATCATTAAATGTACATCAAATAAAGCTTCTGTCTCTTTACGAAGTGATTTAATCACTGGAAGTCCCAAGGAAATATTCGGTACGAACATTCCATCCATAACATCAATATGCACCCATTTTGCACCTGCTTTTACTGCTTCTTTTACATCTGCTCCAAGATTCGCAAAATCTGCTGACAAAATTGATGGGGATAAAATATAATCCATAACTCATTTCTCCTTTACACACCTGTTTTTAGCACTCTTTTTAGTATAACGTATTGTTTATAACAAGTCTAGTTACTATCAAAAAAAGAACCTTCTTATTTTAGTTCTTTCAGAAGGTTCTTTTTGAATTTTATGTAATTGTTTTACCCACGTTCAATGATCTTTGCCATCTGTTTCGCAACATTCCATGTATGATCACCGATACGCTCAAAGTCTGTTAACATTTCAGAGAAAATGATGCATGCTTCATCATTACATTCTCCTCTGTTGATACGTTCCAAGTGACTTTCGTAGAATTCTTCTGTCTTCTGATCGATAAAGTTCTCAGAATCATGAACTTTCTGAAGCCATTCCTGCGTATCCTCTGGTACCTTAGAAATGTTATGGAACATTTTTTCACAGATCATTTTCATTTCTTCCATCTGCTGTTTTGCGTCATCTGAAAATACAATATGTTTTTCTTCGATCAACTTTGTATAATCACAAATATTAACTGCATGATCTCCAATTCGTTCGATATTACTTGTCATATCAAGATATGAACCGATATTTTTTGAAGCTTTAACATTCGTTTCATGCGCCATCATCTTTGCTGCGGCTCTTGAAATTTCTTTGTTCAGATAATCAATATAATCTTCTCTTTTATCAACATCACCTAAGAATCTGCTGCTTCCTGCCAAAAATGCATCAAAACTTTCTTCTACATTGACTCTTGCCATCTCAAGCATTCTCTGAATTTCATTTCTTAAGTTCTGTAAGTTGATCGCTGATGTACCAAATGTTGCATCCACTCTTGTATCAACTGATTTGATGTATTTTAAATGTTTGTGATGTTCTTTCTCTTCTGCTTTCTCTGGAAGGATCTTGGTTGCAAGTTTTGCCAGATAATTTCCAAATGGGATCAGCAGGATGGTTGTACTGATATTAAATAATGTATGCATATTGGCAATCTGTTTTGTAATACTGCTTCCACTGAATCCTGCCACATAATTTGTCAAAGGTGTCACTAAACATAAAATTGTAAAAATGGCTGTTCCGATAATATTGAAGCTTAGATGAATGATCGTTGCTCTCTTCGCACTTCTCTCTGTTCCGATCGATGCTAAGATCGCTGTAATACATGTACCGATATTCTGTCCAAATAATACAAAGGCTGCATCATGGAAACTGATCACTCCGCTTAATGCTAATGCCTGCAGGATACCTACAGAAGCTGAAGATGACTGGATGACCGCTGTAAAGATCATACCTGCGATGATTCCGATCAATGGATTTGAGAATCTTGTCATCAGGTTGATAAATGGTGGATACTCACGAAGTGGTATCATGGAATCTCCCATCATGTTCATTCCAACAAATAAAATACCAAGTCCTGCAATGATTTCTCCGACAAACTGTACTTTTTCATTCTTTGAAAATACAACGATTGCTACACCGATAAACGCAATTAATGGTGCTAATGCCCCAACATCTAAGGCAATTAACTGTCCTGTAATTGTTGTACCAATATTAGCTCCCATGATGATCCATACGGCCTGATTTAATGTCATCATTCCAGAGTTTACAAATCCTACGACCATTACCGTTGTAGCTGAGGATGACTGGATCACGGCTGTGATCAAAGCTCCTACGATAATACCTAAGAATCTATTGGATGTCAATTTTTCCAAAATGTCTTTCATTTTATTTCCGGCAACGGATTCTAATCCGTTACTCATCATCTGCATACCATAT
>ENA-OPCB01001943-OPCB01001943.1-human-gut-metagenome-genome-assembly--contig:-NODE-1943-length-11944-cov-3.510977_pt1 | contig 11944 bp, 8 predicted proteins | sample MGYA00241561_ERZ501473 | MGnify/ENA primary metagenome ERZ501473 (study PRJEB25962, sample SAMEA2042519) | human gut metagenome | biome: human gut; feature: human-associated habitat; material: faeces... | reverse complement strand
TTGCCCGAATTCCATCCAGTCTCGGCATCATCACATCAATTACAAGTAAGTCTACTTTTTCTTTCTTTAATACCTTTAACGCTTCTTCGCCATCATAGGCTTTCAATACGTTATACCCCTCTTGTGTCAAATATATTTCGATCGCTTCTACAATCTCTTTGTCATCATCACATACTAAAATATTTATCATAATTTTTCACCTCCCCGCCATTATACTCGATTTGCATGCATTCGAAAAGGAATGTTTCCCGCAATTCCTTTATGCTGACACTTTAACAGACAATTCTTTCCGGAAACCACGCCAAATTCTTAACGATTTATGAAGATAACCAAAAGGATAAAGTCTTTATATTTTCAACAGGGTTTCTTAATGATTTGTTAATGATTGCAATTATAAATCCTAACATTTGCCTGCTATATTAGGTACAACGAAAAAACGTACAGGGAGGAAACAATTATGCTGGTTACTATCACCCGTGTGATCAACTGGTCAATCTTATTTGCATTTATCGCATGTTTTTCTTATCAGATTGTCTACCTGATCGCACCTTATATTAAAAAAGAAAAAACACACAAGCCTTTGCAGATGCACCGTTACGCCGTACTGATTGCAGCAAGAAATGAAGAAAATGTCCTGGGTGGACTGCTTGACAGCATTCGCGCACAGAATTACCCGTCCGAACTGGTGGATATTTACGTCGTTGCGGACAACTGCACCGATACCACTGCTGAAATTGCTTATGCACACGGTGCCTATGTATATGAACGTTTTAACCGGGTCCAGATCGGAAAAGGATATGCCTTAAAGTACCTGCTGGACCAGATTTCCCTCAGTGATAATCTGGAAGATTACGACGGATTTTTTATCTTTGATGCAGATAATCTGCTGGATGAAAATTACATAAAAGAAATGAATATGACCTTCAATGACGGATATGATGCCGTCACCAGCTACCGTAATTCCAAAAACTTTGGTGATAACTGGATTTCCCATGGTTACGGTCTCTGGTTTTTACATGAAGCACAGTTTTTAAACCGCGGCAGAATGCGTATCGGCAACAGCTGTATGGTATCCGGCACCGGCTATATGATTTCCCGTGAACTCATTGAGAAAAATGATGGATGGAACTTCTTCCTGTTAACGGAAGATATTGAATTTACCGCTGACTGCATCGCAAACGGTGTAACGATTGGTTACTGTGAGCGCGCAGAATTCTATGATGAGCAGCCGACCAGACTTTCCGTATCCTGGCATCAGCGTATGCGCTGGGTAAAAGGTTATTTTCAGGTATATAAAAAGTATGGCCGACAGTTATTATCAAAGGTCGGCAAAAAAGGAGGCTTCTCCTGTTTTGACATGCTGATGTCCAATTTACCGGCCTTTATTCTGACTATGATAGCTACTTTTGCAGGACTTACCCTGACCATTCTGGCACTTTTAACCGCTCAGGATTTCACATCTGCCCTGCTCTGTGTCGGAAAATTCACGGTCAATACCTCTGCTGCAATGCTGGTACTTGGAATCTATACCACATTAACTGAGTGGAAACATATCCATATGGCATGGTACAGAAAAATCGGCTATATGTTCACATTTCCGATCTATATGCTGACTTATATTCCCATCGCTTTCATGGCAATGTTCAAGAAAGTAGAGTGGAAACCGATTGCGCACGGTTCCAGAGTGACAAAAACTCCGGTTCGCACAATTGCATCCTGATTGGTCACAATTCCCGGCAAGAAAGCGTGCCGCAATAAAAGAAGCCGCCGTGGCAACGGTATTATCTGTACTAATCAGATAACTACCATGCCACTGCGGCTCTATATACTTCAAGTCGAACACACGTGAGACTTGGTGCGTGATTCTGGTCAGCGAAAGCTGACATATTCTTCTCAGAATCACTGCACATCCTCGCGGAGCGTTTATCTCAGTCGGAGATTGAACTCCCACTGAGAAAGATTTGTTATTACTCACCACTTGCAGAAGTGGGAGTCTCAACTCAGACTGAGATAATACTCCCTTTTATTTACCTGAAAATGCAATCCATTTCCCGGTAAATAAAGCGGACATTCGCAATCCGCTTTCGCTACTTGCTCATGAACGTAGTCGCTTTGCGACCTGCGTTCAAATATGATATATGCAGACTATGATTACTCCGTTTTTACAAACTCATGTGCTTCTTCCTGTCCACGCAGCACACGAAGTCCGCCAAGTGCCAGAGATTCCATCTCGTTCTCGCCCGGATATACGATCACCGGTGCAATCCACTCTGCATTTTTCTTTACTTCACTTGTGAAATACTCAGAATAAGCAATTCCGCCTGTCAGGATGATTGCTTCCACATCACCTGCGACAGTGGCAGCTTCCTCACCGATCTTGCGGGCTACGTTTAATGCCATCGCATCATAGATCAGTTTTGCATGCTCATCACCATTCTCGATCATTTTCTCTACTTCACGACTGTCGTTAACACCAAGATGTGCTACAAGACCGCCACGGCTCTTCATTTTCTTGAGCATCTCTTTTGCAGTCATGCCACTCTGGCCGAAATATTTGATCAGATCCTGAGATGGAAGACCCCCTGCACGCTCCGGAGCAAATGGACCATCCTCATCATTGATAATATCGGCCACTTTTCCACCATACTGCAATGTTATAGAAATGCCACCACCGAGATGTACCACGATCAGCTTGCAGTCTTTATACTCTTTTCCATGCTCGCGGGCATATTTCATAGCTGCCGCTCTTGTATTCAGGTTGTGTCCGATTCCCTTTCTGCTGAGTTCTTTCAAACCTGTGATCTTCAAAATCGGCATCATCTCATCAACGGTTACCCCATCATAAATGAAAGCCGGAATTCCCAGTGGTTTTGCGATTGCATCTGCAATAATAGCACCAAGGTTAGAAGCATGCTCCATCGCCGGTTTATTTTTCAGCTGCCATACCATATCGTCGTTTACACGGTAAGCACCTGCCTGAAGAGGCGGAAGTAAACCACCACGGGCAACGATTCCGGTCAGTTCCTCCAGTTTTACATTTTTCTCTTTCAGAACTTCCATGATCATATCTTTACGGAACTCATACTGATCAACGATCAGGTCATATTTTGCGATCTCATCTGCGGAATGGGAAATGCTCTCCACAAAAATCTGCTTCTCATCCTCATAATAAGCAATTTTGGTAGAAGTAGAACCCGGATTTAAAATTAATAATTTCTCCATTATCGTAATCCTCCTGCTTTTTTATTTTGTACTCTTATATGTCTTATATTACCATGCATCATATATCTTGCACAATATTTTTTTGAAGATTTTAAATTTCTTTTTTATGTACACGATAAGAAAAACTTATCAAAACAAAAAATCTTATCGAATACCTATTTTTCCTTCATGAAATGCTTTCCGTATATCCGATACAGGTAAATTGCAATGAAAATTGTCACAGCTTCCGACATCGGCATTGTCAGCCAGACACCGGACACACCGATCAGTTTTGGAAGAACCAGTATAAATATAACGACAAGGAACAACGAACGCAGCAATGAGATCACTGCCGAAATAAATCCATTTCCCAATGCAGTAAAATATCCGGAAAGAAATACATTCAGACCGATAAACACAAAAACCGTACTGAACAGCTTCAACCCATCCCAGGTCAGTGAGAACACATTTCCATCCCCGACAAATAAGTGAATGATATCTTTTCCATAAATGTAAGATACTGCCAGGATCAACACGGAGCTGATGGCAATCGTAATAAAACTGTAGCGCGTTGTTTCTTTAATTTTCCCGTAATTTTGAGCTCCATAATTGTAGCTGACGACCGGAGCTGTTGCAACGGCAATTCCCATATAAAAGGAAATAAAGAAATAATAAATGTACATGATGATCGTCACAGCCGCAACTCCGTCTTCCCCAAAGTATTTCATAATAATAATGTTAAATAAAAATGTAGTGATACCGGTAGACAATTCCGTCAGCATTTCACTGCTTCCGTTCGTGCAAGATTTCAAAAGAACTTTCCAATTTACGTTCGGCTTACAGAACCTGATCTGACTGTACTTCAGAAAATAAAGCAAACCAATTATCATGCTGACTGTAATGGAAAGAAATGTTCCCCACGCAGCTCCAAACGTCCCCATACGAAATACAACTACGAAAATATAGTCGAAAACAACATTCAGAGTAAGACCTGCCAAGGACATTACCATTCCAATCTGTGATCTCCCGTCTGTCCTCACAAGATATTCGAAAAACAGCTTAAATGACATCGGAACGGCTCCTAAAAATATCACAAATGCGTACGGAATTACATGTTCCATCAAACGTTCACTGCTTCCTAAGAAGATACAGATCGGTTTCAAAAACAGGATACCGCCGATTGTAAATACAAGGGAAAGTATGAGCAGTACAATCGCGATAAAAGTGAAAATCTCATTTGCCTCCTGCTCCCGTTTTTGCCCCATCTTCTCACCTATGATGGCGGCGGATCCCGTTGCAAACATGACTGCCGTTCCAAAAATAATACAGGTGATCGGAATCACAATATTAATCCCTGCGAGTGCATCCGAGCCGGCATAACGGGATACAAAAAATCCATCTATTGTTGTGTAAAAAGACAAAAAGATCATGGTCAGCACTGACGGGACAAGATATTTTAAAAATTGTGGATAAGACATTTTTTCTTCAAAACATTTCATTTCTATACGCCTCCTACTTGCTAATTTCTTTCTATGAATATACAATAAAGGATATAGTAACTATAGTGTCAAGACGAGGTTTATATGAAAGATATGTTTTCCATCGGTGAGCTTGCAAGATATCAGAATATCTCAAAGCAGACACTGATTTTCTATGATAAGATCGGACTGTTTCGTCCGGCATATGTGGATCCGGATAATAAATATCGCTATTATAAAGCGAGTCAGATCGACTATCTGGATACAATTTTAATTATGAAGGAAATGGGATTTTCACTTGGAGAGATCCAGGAACATATGAAAACGTATACGATCAATACGTCATTGATCGCATTGAGAAAACAATTGACCGTACTCGATCAGCAAATCAAACATTTACAATTGGTTCGAAATCGTCTTGCTCACAGATGCGAGCAAATGGAAACTGTAAAAGAAGTGCGCGACCGAAACCAGGAGGTTACGATCAAAGAGATAAATCGCAACTACCTTCTCTATGCGGAAGTAGATGCGCCACACTCTTTCAGCGAAATAAGCATCGCTACAAAGAAGTGCTTTTCTCAGGCGCTCAAAGATGCCCTTCCGATATTTTTTCAGACGGGCGTAATTGTTCCATATAAGCACATTTTAGAAGGCCGATATACCGAAGCAAACATTGCTTTTCTGCCAATTGAAAAGACAAAAAATGTGAAAAATATTATGATACTCCCAAAAGGACGTGCCGTAAGTATCTATCATTACGGCACGTATCAGTCTGTGGACTATTCTTATAAAAAACTGTTGGACTATTGCAAAGAACAGAATCTTAACATTATTTCCGACTCCTATGAATTTTGCATCAATGATTACATCTCCTCCGGAGATGAACGTGAGTATATTACAGAAATCTTTTTTTACGTGCGATAAGGAATTTCTACATGTTCACCCGATGCAGACAACACACCGCTTCTGTATGCACGGTATGGCAAAACTGATCCACCGCTCGTACACGTTTCAGTTCATACCCTTGCTCACACAGTATCTTCAGATCCCGGGCCAGCGTCGCGGAATCACAACTGACATAGACCCCCCGGTCCGGTGCCATCTTCACAATAGTATCCAGTAATTTTTCATCGCATCCTTTTCTCGGCGGATCCACCACAATAACATCCGCATACGCCTTCCGTCCTGCTGCCGCTTCTTTTTCATAAAACTCCGGCAGCACTTCCTCTGATTTTCCGACGAAAAATTCTGCATTTTCGATGCCATTCTTTACAGCATTGCGCTTCGCATTTTCAATGGCCTGTGGAATAATCTCCACGCCATACACCTGTTTCGCTTTCTGAGCCAGGAACAGGGAGATTGTTCCGATACCGCAATACAGATCCCACACAGTCTCTTCCCCGTGCAGATCTGCATATTCCAGTGCCAGTCCGTACAACTTCTCCGTCTGCACCGGATTGACCTGATAAAAGGATACTGGTGAAATTTCATAAGAAATATCTCCAATCTGATCTGTGATATATTCCTGCCCCCAGAGCACGATGGTCCTGTGACCCAGAATCACATTGGTGCGCCCGGTATTGCAATTAAGGGAAATACTTGTCATACCATCAATTTTTCGCAATGCTTCCACCAGTTTTTCCCCGTGTGGCAGACTTTTTCCATTAATGATCAGGCAAACCATCTTTTCCTGACTGGAAAATCCACATCGGATCAGTACATGGCGCACCAGTCCTTTTCCGGTTTTCTCATCGTATGCGGAAATATGATATTTTTCCATAAAATCAATGACAATATCCAGAATTTCCCTGTTTACCGGAAGCCCGAGCGCACAGTCGCGATTTGGAATAATCGTATGCGTTCTTCCTGCATAAAAGCCGGTAACAATATGACCTTCTTTATCCGTTCCCACCGGAAATTGTGCTTTGTTTCGATAATGATACGGCTCATCCATACCAACGATCGGTTCCATCGGAATTTTCGTAAATCCACCGATGCGTTCCAGATTATTACGCACCTTATTTTCTTTGAATTCTAACTGTTTTTCGTAAGACAATGCTTGAATCTGACACCCGCCACACTGTCTGTAATACGGACAATTCGGTTCCACACGATCCGCCGATGCCTCCAACAGTTCCATCAGCCTGGCATAGCCATACGTCTTTTTTAACTTGATAATCTTCGCCCGCACCACATCACCGATAACAGCATCTTTGACAAAAAAAGTCATGCCGTCCGATTTTCCGATACCGGCACCGTCCACACCCATATCTTCTATTTTCAAAATCAATTCATCATTCTTCTGCATAATTACTTACCTGTTCTTCTGATGTTGGAATCCAGGAAGCGGTTGAAGCCCTGCCACTCCAGGCTGTTCTCCGGAATGTTGGAAAGTGCTTCCCGCATAGTTTCCAGTTTTGCATCGGAATTATCCGCAAAACTCAGTGCGATAGCCTCTGCCAAAGCCGGTTTTTTCGGTGAACCATATTCCAGTTCCCCATGATGCGCCAGGATACAATGTATCAGCTCAGATGCTGTCCGCTTGGGGAAACCTGCAATCTGATCGATATGTTTCTGAACTTCCATTGCTCCGATCATAATATGACCAAGTAACTGTCCGTCATCCGTGTAATCATTTGCTGGGAAAGTGGACAGTTCGGATAATTTTCCAACGTCATGGAACATGGCTGCGGTCAGCAGCAGATCACGGTTCAGCATAGGATACAGATTGCAGAAAAAATCACAGATCTGTGTCACATGCAATGTATGCTCCAACAGTCCGCCTACGAATCCATGGTGCACACTTTTTGCCGCGGAATGGAACTGAAAACGTTTTGCAAAGTCCGCATCCTTGAAAAATGATTCTGCCAGCTGCTTGAGATATGGATGTTTCATCTGATCGATATATGCCAAAAGTTTCTGATACATCTCCTCAATGTTGTACTCGCTGACCGGCAGATAATCTGCCGGATTCACATCACTTTCTGCCATTTTTTTTACTCGTTTCACATTCAGCTGCAGAGAACCCTGAAAACTGGTCACGTCGCCCATGACATAAATATAATCCAAAGAATCAAACTCCTCGATACCATTAGAAGATACATCCCAGATTTTTGCGTCCAGTGTACCTGTTTTATCCTGAAGTGTCAGCGAATCATACGGCTTTCCTGCTTTTGTCATAGCAGTCTGTTTGTGTCTGCACAAATATACCTCACTGATTCTCTCGCCTTCACGTAATGTTTCAATAAATCTCATTTTCCTCACAATCCCCACTATGGGTATCCTTTCTAACTAAAATCTATACGATTGCTATTTACTATTCCGTCTGCTAATTTTCCTGCAGCGTACCAAATACAACTTTGAAACGCAGATCCTGATATTTCCCATCTGCACCCATCCGTTTGACGGTGACGGTACTCTGCTGTCCGTCCTTTGCATTCATAATACAGTCCTCATACTGTTCTGCAGTCAGAATCTCCTTACTGTCAATCTTGGTCAGCACGTCTCCCACCTGAATGCCGGCCTGCATTGCCGGTGAATCAGGAGACACCTGTTTGATATATATGCCCTTCGGAAGTTCATTCGATTTTGCGATCTCCGCTGTCACCGTACAGATTTCCAACCCAAGATAAGCCGGTGATTCTCCGTTTGACATTTTTTCCAAAAGTTTGCTGATCTGAGAAATGCTGATAGCAGTCATCGTACTCTGTGCCTCCCGCGTGCTGAAACTTTGCAGCATCAGTCCAACCACTTCACCCTTCAGATTGATCAGCGCACCGCTTCCTGCATCGCTGGCATTGATATCAGTGGAAATCACCTTATAGTTCGCGTCCACGGTGGACACCTCATAACTGCTGGATGTGACATTTCCGGTCAGAATGGAAAATGGTTCCCCCAGCGGACTGCCGATAGCGATCACAATGGTTCCCTGAGACAATGCAGAAAAACTGCTGAGTGTCGCAGCTGCCACCTGATCAGTGGTATCTGCTGACAGCTGCCGTTTTTCCACACACAACATGGCAATCCCTGTATTTTCGTCATAAGCCTGCAGTACCGCGGAAGCGGTATCGTTATTGTAAAAGGTCACCTCTACCTGACTGGCATCTGAGATCACTTTCTTCTCCGTCACCACCAGATACTCATCACCGGTGTCCGCTACAATAATGCCGGTTCCCTGACTCTCTGTTTCATAGGCATTATCAAACCAGTCTGTAGCCTCTCCGATTCCCCGGACTGCTACTACGGATTTATTCGCTTCCCGGCCAATGGCATATAATTTATTCTGCAACACCTGGTAATCCTCCGGTTCCATGAGCTGCGTTTCCGTAATATAGACCGGTGCGTTTTCTTCCGGTGTTTCTTCCGAAATTTCATCCTCTCCGGAAATCACCACAGTATTGTCCTTCCGGTAAAGCAGATTGTCAAATACTGGTCTGAGTGCTGCAAATACCGCTGCTGCCACCACGCCAAACAGAACGGCCAGTAAAATCGTTCCAAACAGCCGTGTACGCAGTTTTTTCCGGTCAATAGGTATTTTCTTAATATGCTCTTTTACAAAATGATATTCTTCCTGTTTCTTTTTATCCACTGCAAAGCACCTCTCCGCACCTGTTTCTTTTGGTAACTTCAAGTCAGATATTTCAAACTCGCCTGCACTTATTATACGTTTTCTGTAATTCTTATGCAACTGAAAAGTTTTAATAGAACTTTCACTTTTCACTTCTTTCATTATGCGTTAAAATGGAACTGTTCCGATACAGGAATATACCGTTATAACATGGAGGAGTTTATGAATCAAAAAGCTTTAAAAGTTTTAGAATATGACAAAATCATTCAGCTGCTTGCAGAGCAGGCGACTTCAGATGCCGGAAAAAAACGATGTCTGGAACTGGTTCCGATGACAGATAAGCAACTGATCACGGATGCGCAGGCTCAGACAGCAGATGCTCTGTCCCGCATTTACCGCAAAGGAAGTATTTCCTTCGGTGGATTAAAAGATCCGGGCTTTCAGATGAAACGACTGGAGATTGGCGGCTGTTTAAATGCAGCAGAACTACTCTCTATCTGTACCTTATTGGAGATCACCAGGCGTGCAAAAGCCTATTCCAGAGAAAACCGCGACGATCTGCCGGCTGACTCCCTGGATGTACTTTTTGCGGGACTGGAACCGCTGACACCGTTGCTTGAGGAAATCCGCCGCTGCATTCTGGCAGAGGATGAGATCAGTGACGATGCCAGCCCGGCACTTCACAGTGTCCGCCGCACCATCCGTAATATTAATGATAAAATCCATGGTGCCATGAATAACCTGTTAAACAGTTCCACCACACGGTCTTATTTGCAGGATGCAGTCATCACCATGCGAAACGGACGTTACTGTCTGCCGGTCAAGGCGGAATACAAAGGACAGGTTCCGGGTATGATCCACGATCAGTCCTCCACCGGTTCCACACTGTTTATCGAACCGATGTCTGTCGTAAAATTAAACAATGACCTGAAAGAGGCATTTTTAAAAGAACAGGAAGCCATTGAAGCAGTTCTGGCAGAACTCAGTAATCTGACTGCACAGTATGCCGCATACCTGTTGGATAATTACCGGATCCTCGCTGACCTTGATTTTATTTTTGCAAAAGCAAACCTGGCAAAAATCCAGAACGGTATGGCACCGATTTTTAATACAGAAGGACGCATCCGCATCCGGCAGGGACGTCACCCACTTCTGGATCCCAAAAAAGTCGTTCCCATTGATGTGCATCTGGGAGATACCTTCCACCTGCTGATCATCACCGGACCGAACACAGGTGGTAAGACGGTCTCCCTGAAAACGGTTGGCCTGTTCACCCTGATGGGACAGGCTGGTCTGCATATTCCGGCAAAAGATCGATCCGAACTGGCTATTTTTGATGATGTCTATGCGGACATCGGTGACGAGCAGAGTATCGAGCAGAGTCTCAGTACCTTCTCCTCCCATATGACCAACATCGTTTCCATTTTGAAACATGCGACGCCTCAGTCCCTGGTGCTCTTCGACGAGCTCTGTGCCGGAACGGATCCGGATGAAGGTGCTGCGCTGGCGATCTCGATCCTGGACCGGCTGCGTCAGGATGGTATCCGTACTATGGCTACTACCCATTACAGTGAAATTAAGCTATATGCCCTTTCCACAACCGGCGTAGAAAATGCCTGCTGCGAATTCAGCGTTCAGACTCTGAGCCCGACTTACCGGCTGCTCATTGGTATTCCCGGAAAAAGTAATGCCTTTGCAATTTCCAGCAAGATCGGTCTTCCGACAGATCTCATTGAAGATGCTAAGACCCGGATCACAAAAGAAAATGAAAACTTTGAGGATGTTATTGCTGATCTGGAACAGAGCCGTCTGACCATAGAGAAAGAGCAGGCAGAAATCAACCGTTATAAAGAAGAAGCTGCTTCCCTAAAGAAACAGTTAGAGGAAAAACAGGAGCGCTTAAACCGCAGCCGCGACCGTGTATTGCAGGAAGCCAACCAACAGGCCGCCGCTATTTTAAAAGAAGCCAAGGATCTGGCTGATGAAACCATCCGCAACTTCCACAAATACGGCAAAACCCATATGGATGCCTCCGCCATGGAAAAGGACCGCGAGAAAATCCGGAAAAAAATGGCAAAAGCCCAATCCAAGTCCTCTATCCAGAAGAAAGAACAGATCAACCATAATGTACCGAAAAAACTGCGTCTCGGAGATTCCGTCAAAATTCTCAGTATGAATCTGAAGGGTACCGTACACACACTTCCGGATGCAAAAGGAAACCTCTTTGTACAGGCCGGCATCCTGCGATACCAGACTAACATCCGTGACCTGATATTGGTAAATGATGATGCTACCCCGGCAGTGCACAACACCAAAACCGGTGCCGGCAAATTAAAGATGTCCAAATCTCTATCTGTCTCACCGGAAATCAATCTGATTGGCAAGACCGTGGACGAAGCACTGATGGAATTGGATAAATATCTGGATGATGCGTATCTCGCTCATCTGAAATCCGTGCGTATCGTACACGGAAAAGGAACCGGTGCTCTGCGCAAAGCTGTGCAGGGACACTTAAAACGCCAAAAATACGTCAAAGCATTCCACCTTGGAGAATTTGGTGAGGGGGATGCCGGTGTAACTATTGCAGAGTTTGAATAATTTCAGAGCCATGAAGATTGCAAGTATAAATACGAATCATGCCCGCATGATTCAAGTCGAACGCACGTGAGACTTGGTGCGTGATTCTGGTCAGCGAAAG
>ENA-OPCB01001942-OPCB01001942.1-human-gut-metagenome-genome-assembly--contig:-NODE-1942-length-11949-cov-2.430385_pt1 | contig 11949 bp, 17 predicted proteins | sample MGYA00241561_ERZ501473 | MGnify/ENA primary metagenome ERZ501473 (study PRJEB25962, sample SAMEA2042519) | human gut metagenome | biome: human gut; feature: human-associated habitat; material: faeces... | reverse complement strand
CGTCCGCATCGCCTTTCCCCGTGTTTTTGAACCCGACGACGCCCCCGGCGGCAAGAAGGCTTACAGCGTGCAGATCCGTCTTTTCACGGACAACCCCGAACACATGAAGATCGTCGAAAACCTCAAGGCCAAGATGGCAAAAGCCGCCGAGTATTACTGGGGCCAAGACGCCAAGCGCAATCTTTCCCGCGCTCTTGAAAACGTCACGACGAAGTTCCTTCGTAAGTCGGACGAAGGCGACTACTACTTCTTCTCGCTCAAGCGTCGTGAGAGCGACGGCGCCCCGCGCGTCGTCGGGCGCAACCGAGAAGCGCTTACGCAGGCTGACGGAAAGATCTATTCGGGCTGCTTCGCGAATGTGGTCTTCGATCTCTGGTGCTACGGCGGCATGAAGACGGCCGACGGAACCCGTGTCCCCTATGGGATTTCCGCCACCCTTCTCGGCATTCAGTTCGTGAAGGACGGCGATCCGTTCGGCGGCGCGTCGCAGGCCAAGGACGAGGACTTTGAAGACCTCTCCGGTGATGAGAAGGAAGACGACTTCGACATCATCTAAGCGACCCTGACCAGGAGCTCCTTTCGTGAGAGGGGCTCCGAGCCAGGGCCGCGGGGGTAAACCGCCGCACGCAGATAAAGGCGGGTTCCGAGTTTCGCGTACGTCATGCGCCAACCTTTCTCGGAATCCCAAAGGCGGGGAATCTGCCTTGCAAACCGAACCCCACCTCCCCTATGGGCCCACCGATTTTTCTTTCTGATGAAGAGTTGACCATGAACTGGAAGCTCAAGTTTTACAAACGCTTGATCCGTCGAAAGATGCGGCAGAACCGCTTTGGAATCGTCCGGCTCTACGACAGGCTCCGTGGCGAGCAGGGCCGCCGCTGGTATTCGTACCTTCGGCAGACGCTTTCCTATGAAACGATCGCCACGCCACACTACTTCGATTGCCCCGCCGCCTACGGAGAGGCACCTTGCACGTGCGGCATGGCCGGGTTCATGCCAGGGCGTTCAATCGCAGTTTTTTGGCTGGGTCGGTTTCGGGCATGGGGCCGGGTATCACGGGAAACTCTTCGGCTCGTCGGATCTTGGTTATGGAAGCGGACGAGACGAGAACCTGCACCTCCTCTCGCTTTTCTGCTTGAGGAAATTGAACGAAATAGGCGGCAAAGCCTAACGGTCGTCCGTCGACGATACGCACCCCTGGCATTCGCAAAAACCATTTCACCCCTGACCTGGTCTCAATTTCGTAGAGAGCGTGGTCATCAGACGGGACAGAAAAACTGAGCATGTTTTCTCCTTGGATGATTGGACAAAGCAGGTTTGACGCCCCTGCCGTTCAATCATCCTCGGAGATTCGAGGAGTAGTCAATGAAAAAACAGCCGTTGAGCCGCGAGGAGATGGAGGCCCGCTACGCCGGGACCACCATCAATGACATCCAAATTGTCACGTTCCTGCGGAACGAACCGTACGAGTCCGCGAGCGGCCGAACCCAGTCGCGGTGGATCTGCCTTGCCAAATGCGTGTGCGGCCGTGAGTACGAATCGCTCTTTAACACGATCCGGCGCAACCCGCACCCGTCGTGCGGATGCCGCAGACAGGCGCCCGGAGCGAAGTGGCGCATGGAATTTTCTTCGAAGAAGGACAAGGAAACGCCCAAGAAAGCGAAACCTAAAAAGCGCTCGTCTCTTTTCGATGTTTCGCACAAGGCCATTCACAACGGCAGCGTTCGGCTGTCGATCAAGCGCCTTCAAAAGCTGTGGAGCGAATTGAATCCGGAGGAGTGCTGCCCCGCCTGGCGCGGCGAGCCCGAAGCATTTTGCGCCTGGGGACTCTTTCACGGTTTTGCCCGGGACAAGCGCCTTGTACGCATTGACGAGCAACTCCCCTATCACCCCCTCAACTGCAGGTGGTCAGAATGAAATACCTGTTTGCCGACCTGGAAACGTACAGCGCCACGCCGATACGATTCGGCCAGCACCGCTACGCCGAGGACTGCGAGATCCTGCTTTTCGGCTACGCCATCGACGACGCCCCCGCCAAGGTCTGGGACTGCACGCGGAATCCGACGATGCCGGCCGAACTCCGAGAGGCGCTCGACGAGGTGGTGAACGGAGACGCCAAGTCCGTTTGGCATAACGGAATGAACTTCGACACGATCGTGATCGACCACGTTCTGGGCATTCGCATTCCGCCCGCCAAGATCGTCGACACCATGGTCATGGCGTATCAGCACGGTCTCCCCGGCGCGCTCGGGGACCTGTGCGACATTATGCGTCTCTCGAAAGACAAGGCCAAGGACAAGGACGGCGCGCGACTCGTGCAGGAATTCTGCAAGCCGCAGCCGGTCGGCCGCAAGCTCTCCCGCAGAACGCGCGAGACGCATCCCGACGATTGGGCGCGGTTCGTCAACTACTGCCGTCTTGACGTCGAGGCGGAGCGGGAGCTCTTTCGCAGAATGCCGAAGTTCAATCTCTCCCGCAACGAGAAGGCGCTGCAAGTATTGGACGCCGAGATCAACCGCCACGGCATGCTCATGGACGTGGATCTGGCGCGAGGCGCGATTGAGCTCTATGACCGGCAAAAGCGTCAGCTCGCCAAGGCGCCCGCCGGCGCCGTGCAATCGGCCACGCAGCGCGACGCGCTGATCGCCTATCTGCGGGATAGCTACGGATGGGAAATCACGTCCATGACGAAGAGCGAGCTCGAGCAGCGGGTGCGGGACGAGTCCGTCCCTGAACCGGTTCGAGAACTCCTCAAGATTCGTCTGATGTCGACGAAGACTTCCATCCAGAAGTTCCGGGCGGTGCTTGACGCCGTTTCGTCCGACAACCGATTGCGCGGATGTCTCCAATTCCGCGGTGCGGCGCGCACGGGACGCTTCTCGGGGCGGCGCTTTCAGCCGCAGAACCTTGCTCGTCCGACCATGCCCGAGGAGGAGATCAATTGGGCCATTGAAACGGTCAAGGACGGAACGTTCGGCCTGTGGTTCGAAGACCCGAGCGCTGTTCTGCCGAATCTTCTTCGAGGTCTCATCGTGGCGACTCCGGGGCAGAAGCTTGTCGTGGCGGACTTCTCCAACATCGAAGGCCGCGTGCTTGCGTGGCTCGCGGGCGAGGAATGGAAGCTCGGAGCTTTCCGCGCCTATGACGAAGGGCACGGGCACGACCTCTACAAGCTCGCCTACAGCCGCGGTTTCGGAGTGAAGCCGGAAGACGTCACCAAGCAGCAGCGTCAGATCGGAAAGGTGATGGAGCTCGCTCTTGGGTACGGCGGCGGAGCCTCGGCCTTTCTCACCTTTGCCAAAGGGTACGGCATCAATCTGGAAGACATGGCGAACGCGGTTCGACACGCCGTTGACCCGACTTTGTGGTCGTACGCGGAGACGTTCTACGCGAAGGGCTCGACCGCACAGCAACGGCAAAAGATGTCTCGCGACGTGTTCTGCGCCTGCGACTCGGTCAAGCGCGCCTGGCGAAAAGCCAACAACGACATCGTCTCGCTCTGGGACGACGTGGCCCGCGGCGTGAAGCGGGCCGTCCGGCACGGAGAAACCTACCGCATCCACGGCCTGACGTTTTCGATGATGAAGAACTTTCTCACCATCCGTCTGCCGAGCGGGCGCCACCTCGCCTACCCGTCACCCCGCATGGAGGAGAACAACGGGCCGTCAGGCGAAGGCTTCAGTTACATGGGCGTGGAGCAGTTCTCTCGAAAGTGGACGCGCATCCGCTCGTACGGCCCGAAGTGCGTGGAAAACATCGTGCAGGCGATCTCGTGCGACCTGCTTTGCGAAGCCATGTTGCGGCTCGATGCCGCGGGATACAAGACGATCCTGACCGTGCACGACGAAATCATCGCCGAAGCCCCCGACACCTCCGAGTTCTCTTACGACCGGATGGCGGCGCTCATGACCGAAGTCCCGGCATGGGCCCGAGGACTCCCGCTCGCGGCGGCCGGCTACGAAGACTACCGATACAAAAAGGACTGACATGTCAATTCTTTACGCCCTCTTCTCCCTTGTGTATCTCGGATGGATCCTGATTGGTCTTCCCGAGTTTTTATCCAGCGGCAACGCCGCGCTCATCGTGCTTGCCCTGGCCTTTACCTCTATCCCGATCGCCATTTTTATTTTTGAGGAGCTCTCAAATGAATAAAGTTCGCAAAACCATCATCGGCGGCGCCGTTGTCACGCTGTCCGTCCTGGCGCTCAGCTATGCCGTCGCCAACATGCGTACCGTCCCCGCCGGCTACGTCGGCGTGCGCGTAAATCTCTACGCCGACAAGGGCGTTGAGAACGACGTGGTCGGTGTTGGCCGCTATTTCCTCAGCATCAACGAACAGTTGTACAAATTCCCCACCTTCAATCAGCTCTGCAACTACGACATTCCGTTCACGTTCCAGACGTCCGACGCCATGGATGTCCGCGCCTCGGTCGGGGTCGAATACAACATTGACCCGGCGAAGGCGTCCAAGATCTTTCAGACCTACCGCAAAGGCCTGGAAGAGATCACCGAGATCAATCTGAGGCAATACATCTCCGATGCGCTCATCAAACACGCTTCGCAGATGGACATCAACGAGCTCACTCAGGGAGGGAAAACCGCTTTGCTCGGCGCCGTGCTGAAGGACCTCCGGGCGCAGCTCGACCCCATCGGCATCCGCGTGGTGAAGCTCTCTTGGACGGACGATCTTCGCTATCCGGAGCAGGTTCGGGCATCGATCACCGCGAAGATCGAAGCCACGCAGCGTGCGCTTCTGCGCGAAAACGAGGTGGCGCAGAGCAAAGCCGAAGCGGAGAAACTTCGAGTGGCCGCTCAAGGGGAAGCCGACGCCCAGCTGATGCGCGCACGCGCCGAGGCCGAAGCGATTGCGATCAAGGCTCGTGCCCTGCGAGACAACCCCGACATCATCCAACTCAACGCCATTGAAAAGTGGGACGGCAGACTGCCTTCGTACCTGACGGCCGGGTCTGCCATGCCCTTTGTTCCCGTGAAGTGAGGCCATCGTGGCAAAACGGAAAGCTTATCGGAGAAAACCGGTTCGAACCCCTCCCCTCCTGCTCGACGTGACGACGCCGCCGGTAACGGATCAAGAGCTCGAGATGCTTCGAACCGTGGCGGAGGATTCGCTCTCCCGAATTCAGCTCGGCTCCAAAAACACGGACGATTTTCTGAACGTGTTCTCGTTGCTCGACAACGCCTACGTTCTGGCGGTGGCGTTTACACAGCGGTACGAGCTTCAGCTCCTGGCGCTTCTAGCAAAAGGCGCGCTCCTGGCGATCGCCACGAAAACGGACGAGGCGCAAAAGCATTTGACGCTGCTGACGGCGCCGGCGCAGACGTGCATCGACACGTTTTTCGACGCGCAATCCGCGTGCGAACGCTCTCTCCTGGTGAAAGCCCACCGCTACGCGATGGACAACAAGGGGATTTGCCGCGTCAATCCCAAGGCGCTGTGGTACGTCGACCCTTCCGACGGAGACATTGACTCGATTCGGAGTTTGTTCGGCGTGCGGGGTGCCGTCTTCCAGGACGGCTACGTACGGACCGGATATCTCGAGGAAGAAGATGGCCGCATTTACTGGGTGTCGCCGTTGGAAGATTTCAAAAAATACCCTGTCACAGAGCCAATTGTGGTTCTTATTGCTGATTCCGTGAGGAAAAATCATGACGCCCAAGAAGCACTTCGTCATTCACGGTGACCGTAAAAGCTACGTGCTCGGCGTGGTCGAGTCCGACCGCCCGGTCATTCGCGTCCGCGACGACATGGGCCGCGTCGTCGAACAGTTCGACGTCACGACCGACTTTCTGCGGACACTGGACAAACTTGTCAAAACCTTTTCCACCAAGGAGGAAACCCATGGCCGACCTGATTAACCACCCCGAACACTACGAAAGGAACCGCTTCACCTGCGAACCCAAGGATCTCACGAAGTACCTGCCGCATCCTCTCGCTTCGGCCGTCGAGTACATCCTCCGCGCGCCCTACAAGGGGACGGAGGAGACGGACCTGAAGAAGGCCGTGTGGTGGCTCAAGGAGCTCCTCAATACGCCGGCACTGTGGTTGGGTGACCGCGTCATCTGTCTACTCGACGTGATGGATTCACAGTCGCTGGCGTGGCTTGACGTTCGCGTCGCCATGGGCGCCATGTGCATGAAGAATCGGTACGTTCAAAACCTCTTTTTCGTGAGAGGACAAGGAGTTTGCCTGCCCAATCGCGAAACCGTCATCAACACGATCGCCATGATCGAGATGGAAGGCGCCGAACAGGACGAGGAGGAAAAGTGAGTGACACCCGAAGGAAAAATCGTCGCGTATCTCGTAAATCGTTGCGTCCTCCTAGGGCTCGAGCAACGAAAGCTGTCGTACGAGGGGCGCAACAACGCACCCGATCGAATGGTCTGGGGGGACGGCGCCATGGCCTTCATCGAGGTGAAGGCGCCCGGGAAGAAAGCTCGACCTCTGCAAGAACGGGAACTCTCGCGTCTCGCAAGGTCCGGCTGTCTGACCGCCGTGGTCTCGACGGAAGCCGAGGTCGATCAGGTCTTGGACGAATTGTTATGGCAAGCATCGGGCTTTGCCTCGTTGCCCTCGGATTGATGATGCTCTTATCCGAACTCGTGAGGTTCTGATGAAATTCTCCCCTCGTCCCTATCAAAAGCTCATCGTCGACCACATCCAGCTGCACGACCGTGCGGCGGTGTGGGCCGGCATGGGTCTCGGGAAGACCGTTGCCACGCTCACGGCCATCGAGCAACTGCAGCGGGCGGGCATGGGCCCTGCCCTCATCCTTGCACCGCTGCGCGTGGCGCAGTCGACGTGGCCTGACGAAATCGCCAAATGGGATCACCTCCGCCACCTACGGGTGGCCGTCGTGACCGGAACGCCGGCCCGCAGACGCGCCGCGCTTGCAGCCGATGCCGACGTGTATTGCACGAACTACGAGTCCCTTCCCTGGTTGGTCGAGGCATTGGACGGCGCCTGGCCTTTCGGCATGGTCGTAGCCGACGAGTCGACGCGGCTCAAGAGTTTCCGTACCCGACAGGGTGGCACGCGGGCGCAAGCACTGGCATCGGTAGCCTTCCGCTCCGAGCGGTTCGTGGAGCTCACGGGAACGCCCGCGTCGAACGGACTCCTGGATCTTTGGGGGCAGTTCTGGTTTCTCGACAAGGGTGAGCGCCTCGGCAAATCCATGTCGCAGTACCAGGAGAAGTTCTTCCGTCCTGTCCGCGTCGGCAACAACGCCTTCGCGATCCGATGGGAGCCCATGCCCTTCACCGAGGAGGCGGTGCTGTCGCGAACCAAGTCTCTCGCGCTCAAGCTCAACGCGGAGGACTGGTTCCCGTTGGAGAAGCCCGTCGTGACGAACGTCTTCGTGGATCTCCCGAAGAAAGCGCGGACGGCTTACGACTCCATGGAAGATGACTTTTTCGTCGCGGTGGACGAGGGTGTCATCGAAGCCGCGAACGCCGCGGTCAAGACGGGCAAGCTTCTGCAGCTCGCGGGCGGCGCGCTCTACGGGGACGAGTTGTCTTCGGAGAAGCCGTATGAGGTGTTCCACGACGCAAAGCTCTCGGCATTGGGCGAGATCGTGGCGGAAGCCTGCGGCATGCCGGTGCTTGTGACCTATCAGTTCAAGCACGAAGCCGCCCGCATTTTGGAAGCCTTTGCGCAGGCGCGTCTATTGGACAAGGACCCGAAGACGATCCGCGACTGGAACGCCGGAAAGATCCCGATCCTCCTGGCGCACCCCGCCTCATGCGGCCACGGCCTGAGCCTGCAGGACGGGGGAAACATCCTCGTCTTCTTCTCCACGGGGTGGAATCTCGAAGAACACGAGCAGATCATCGAACGTATCGGCCCGACTCGCCAACGGCAAGCCGGCCATGCCCGCCCTGTCTTTATCTACAACATCATCGCTCGGGATACCGTTGACGAGGTCGTCCAGGAGCGTATTCAAACCAAGCGGGAGGTTCTCGACCTCCTCATGGAAAGGAGAAATCATGAGCAAACCCGTTGAACTCGTCTGCCGAAAGCAGGTTCTCGCCGCGCTGGGCGTTACGCAAAACACCCTGCGCCGTTGGATACGCATCGGGAAGTTCCCCGCCCCGGCGCTGATCCTCGGGCGGCAGCGCTGGTACAAAGCGGACGTCGAGCACTACATCGAAGAGCAGTTCCGTAAGGCGCGCCAAAGTCTTGTCCGCGCGACGGACGATTGCGGGGCATGAGCGCGGATTTCCTGTGGATACTAGAGGCATCTTTTAACAGGAGGATTGCCATGACACAGGAAGAGAGGTGGGACAAGCAAATTGCGGAATTCAAACGCGAAGTCGAAGAGTGGAAGGCCGGCATGGATACGGACACCCGCCGCGAGGTACGCAACGTGTGGATCGTCGTCGCCGCGCTCACCGGCGTGATCGGTTTTCTGATCGGCTACTGGTTCTTTTGATGCGCCATGATGAACACGATTGGCAGTCTCCTACCACAGGGGGCGGAGAGAGTGATGGCGGTATCCGGTGGTGTGGTGGGTGGCGCACTGAGCTTCGCCTTCGGCGATATCGGGCCGCTGTTGATCTGGCTGACCGTATTCGTCGCAGTCGACTTCGCAACGGGTACGTGGGCGGCTGTGCACACACGTACTTGGAGCTCGCACAAGAACTTCATCGGGATCTTGAAGAAAGCCTTGATGTTCCTTGTGGTGGCTCTGGCCCACGGGCTCGATGAGGTCTTTCAGCCGCTCATCGGTATTTGCATTTTTCAGTCGATCACCATCTGCGCCTACTGCGCGGGCGAGTTCGGCTCCATCATTGAAAACCTCGAGCGCGGCGGCCTCGGAACCGTGGTGCAGCCCGTCCTACGCCGCATCGTGGCGACGCTCGAGCAACGAATTGAAGCGCAGGCGGATGCCAAGTTGCCGCCCGCGAAAGGAGAGAAGAAGTGACTGCACGCGGAATCAGGACTCGGAATCCGGGAAACATTGAAAAGGCCAAGAATGGCCCGACGTGGGCGGGCGAAGTCTGGCCGAGCGAAGACAAGCGCTTCTGCACCTTCCAGTCGATGGCCTGGGGGTGCCGCGCCATCCTGCGCACGCTCCGCACGTACCACAAGCTACACGGCCTCGAGACGGTCGAGCAGATCATCGGCCGTTGGGCGCCGTCGAATGAGAACGACACGAGGAGCTACGCGCTTCACGTCGCCTCATCGATTGGTCGCGCGATCGACGAGCGCATTCCCTTCGATGACGATCCGACGTACTACCTTGCCATTGCCCGGGCCATTGCCCGGCATGAGTGCGGGCCCGACGCGGAGACGATCTCCTCGGACGTCTGGGAGGAGGCGTACAAGTTGGCACAGCCGCTGTGACGGATCTTTCTCCTAAAATTTAAGCCGCTCGGTATTGCGGACCGGGCGGCTTGAAACGATCGTGTCGGATCGTAGGAGAACAAATCTCGTGTCTGATTTTATTCGACTGTTGGAAAAATTGTTGGACTGTGCATTGACCAATTCCGGCGTCCGTGGCGCCGTCGCCTGGTTTACCGTCTTCCTTTTGGGATTACTGGTGGTTGAGGCTACTCTTTATATCGTCGGGCTTACTCAATTTAGACGCGATGCCGGGGTGTTTTTCATCGTATGTCTGGTCATAGACAACGCCATTATGTGCCACCTGGGTCTTCAAAATCCGTGGAAGTGGTTTAAGGTTTTCAACGGAATCGCCTTCATTATCAGCGTCATTTTCTTGTGCTACAGGATTTGTAGTGGTAACTGGGAACCGATAATCCCTGAATACGTACCCGCATCATGAACATCAATCGTATTCTTTCAGGAGCTGTCATCCTGATTTCAGGAATCGTTGGGTATTTGATTGGGGATTATCAAGGGAAAATCAAACTGCAGGACGCGCAGCTTGACGCGGCGGTGGTGCGCGCCCAAGACGGGAGGAAAGCTTATGAGAGACTTGTGGAGGCGCAGAACGCGCTCGATGCTTTGCGTGCTGAGCGTGTCGATGTGGATGCTGAGCTTGAGCGGCTGCGCCGTGCCGTCGCTTCACGAGCCAAGCGTCCCTCAGCCTCTGCCTGCGCAGTGGAGAGAGCCTCAGTCTCCCGGTGCGAGAGCCTTCTCAGAGAAAGCGCGGAACTTCTTGCAGAAGGCGGAGCGCTACTTCAGCGAAACGCCGGAGCTCATGACGCCGTTGTCCGAGCCATAGAGCAATGAAAGTATGGTACGTTGATGGCTGGTGTTAGAGGAACTTGTTGGTCTTGGACAGTCGCAGCCGCGACCTTGTGTGCCTCGGGGAGTTGTTCCCCGAGGCTTTTTGTTATTACAAGTCCGGCAACAGGAAGTCCGCCCACTCCTGCAGAAGGACGCGCCGCTGATCAAGCAGGTCGTCCCGTTGGTACGCCTGGAACACGGCGTTCCCCACCGCGTGCATCAAGCACTTTTCCGAGACAAGAAAGTTCTTGTCGTTGCGCGCGCACCAGTCGCTGAACGTGCTGCGGATCCCATGGATCGTGGAAGGCGAATCCGTCAGACTAGCCAATGCGTTTCTAACCGCATCCCTTCCGACGGGGACGGTCCCTCTGCCTTGAAACAGGTATTTGCCGGAGGTATCAAGTCGGTTCAAAACAGAGACCGCCTGGCGGGAAAGAGGGACCACGTGAGGTGTTGGCTTTTTGTCTTTTCTTCTTGCCGGCGGAACCGAGAAGGTTTTTTCGGCAAGATCAATCTCGTCCCAAGTACCACGCAGCCATTCACTTTTACGCCCAACTGTGAGGATTCCGAAGAGCAAGGCCATGGCCGCTGTGGTTTCTTGATTCCACAGCTTTTGGGCGATGGCTTTCAGTTCGTCGGCTGAAAGAGCTGCATAGTGCTTCACCGGAACAGTACGACGAACCAACGACGGGGACGGCAGGACCGCATCCAGATTCCCTTTCCACTCGGCCGGATTGCGATTGATCCATCCGTCGCCCTTGGCAAGATTAAAAATGCCATATGCTCGACTTTGAAAATCCCTGGCACGACGAGGGTGGGTAGTCCACAACGGCTCAAGAATTTTGACAATGTCAGAACGTGTGATGGCGTTCAACGGTAAGTCCCCGAGATGGCGGCACAGAATATCAACATCTCTTCGCCAGGCGTATTCTGTGTTTTCTCCCACGAACTGTCGTAGATATACGATCCGATCTACGGCGCCTGGGGCGTATTCTTCAAAAGTCGGCATGTCCGCCCGCTTCTGCGATTCCTTTTTTGATTTGCGCAAGACCTGCTTTGTTTCGACAACTTTCTCTTTCGGATCGGTGCCGTCGCGAATGGCGGAGCGAAGCTCTTCAGCTTTGGCAAGGATGGCGGCGATGGGCTGGTCGATGCCACCGAGACCGATTTCTCGGCGCTTCCCCTCGATTTGGTATTTGAAGATCCAGAAGCGGCCCTTGTCCGTGACGCGCAGGTATACGCCCCGCTCATAACGATGGATGCCGGCCGGAAGTTTGGTGATCTGCTTCAGAGTGAACATTTTCTCATACACTGAGCCTGACACAAGATGACTCAATTTAACTCACGCATTAAAGGAAGAAACCCCGTAATCGCATGAGAGAGAAGCAGTTTTAACTCTATCTCACTCTATCTGACACAAACGATTTTACGCTGCACGTGCACGTCGGGCCCGAGGAGCGGATCGTCCGCCTGCGCGGCAAGCCGAATCATGCCGCCGAAGGCTTCGGTGTGAATCCGCACGTGCTGACGGCGGGCCACGTCGCGGATCGCCTTCATCATGTGTCGGTCCTGATCCGTAAGACGGCAGGCGAGGTCCGCGGGCGTCGCCTTGGATCCTTCAATCGAACTCACCATTACGAAGGGCGCGGCAAAGGCGCCGATGAGACCGTCGTGACTGCCGTTTACGCCGTAACGCTTGGAGTTAGGTACTTCCTTTGCAAGCGACAGCTTTGGGTAAAAGG
>ENA-OPCB01001936-OPCB01001936.1-human-gut-metagenome-genome-assembly--contig:-NODE-1936-length-11997-cov-4.080054_pt1 | contig 11997 bp, 9 predicted proteins | sample MGYA00241561_ERZ501473 | MGnify/ENA primary metagenome ERZ501473 (study PRJEB25962, sample SAMEA2042519) | human gut metagenome | biome: human gut; feature: human-associated habitat; material: faeces... | reverse complement strand
AGAGCATCTGCCTTACAAGCAGAGGGTCGGCGGTTCGAATCCGTCAACGCCCACTTTTTTTTAAGAGCAATCATGATTACATGATTGCTTTTTTTATTTCCCAACCAACACAAAGAAACACCTTATTCTCCCACTATTCTTTAAAAGAAGGCTAACACAACAAAAAAGGCAGGAATAATAATTCCCGCCTTTTTGTTTCCTTTCGTATACACCTAACAGCTTCCCCTATAGAACCTCACCGTTTCTTTTTATATAATGCAGAAGATATGACATGATCGATAGAAAATTTACCCGGTCCCGTTATGTACATCAGCACAAATACCACCAGATAAATAAAGGCCAGTTCCTTCACGGCAAACGGATCATTCCCGTGTATCACAAAAAAAGCCATTCCCATTGTAAAGACCATCGGGATCATAGCCAGACGATAAAACGCACCGAATATAAAGCCTACGGAACAAAATACCTCACCGAAAACAGCCAGCCCCAACGACAACGTACTTCCTACACCCAATGGATCCGGGAAAGATTCCGACATGACACTAAAATTCGTCCATTTCTGGATACCATGCGAAAGCAGCAATACTCCGAAAAGGATACGCAACGCCAACAAAAAAAGAGAAAAAGCATTTCCTACCGGCTTGGCAGGAAAAAGAAATTTATAAACCACTGACATAATCTTTGTTCTTTCTTAAATTAGTTATTCATTTATAAAACATAAATAAAAAAGAAAAGTTTACGCGTAACCCCATAAAAAAAGGACTTCCAACACTTGGAAATCCTTTTGTGACCAGGGTGGGATTCAAACCCACGACCTTCAGAACCGGAATCTGACGCTCTATTCAGCTAAGCTACCCAGCCAAAGACAGCGCAAAAGTATATATAATCTTGCAGGAAAACAAATGAACGGGCAAAAAAAGATTACTTTTGATATTTTGCAAGCATCCTAACGACAATCACTTCCATTTTGCAAATAAAAAAAGGCACATAATTGCTATTTTGCCATTAATTAGTATCTTTGCCACGCATTATTCACAAACATAAAGCACAACAAGTATATGAGTTACTTAATTAAACCAGCAGGATATAAGGCTTTATTGAACTTATCGCAGACCGAGATGGGTATCAAAAAGATCAAAGACTTTTTCCAGCAAAACCTGTCTTCCGAATTACGGTTGCGGCGCGTCACTGCTCCGTTGTTCGTTTTAAAAGGGATGGGTATCAATGACGACCTGAACGGAACGGAACGTGCGGTCACGTTTCCGATCAAGGATTTGGACGATGCCAAAGCTGAAATCGTCCATTCGCTTGCCAAATGGAAACGCCTTACTCTTGCTGATTATCAAATCGAAAAAGGCTACGGTATCTATACCGACATGAACGCTATCCGCTCTGACGAAGAGTTGGGAAACCTACATTCTTTATATGTCGACCAATGGGACTGGGAACGCGTCATGGGAGCCGAAGAACGGAATGTAGATTTTCTGAAAGAAATCGTACGTCGCATCTACGCAGCCATGGTACGTACCGAATATCTGGTCTATGAGATGTTCCCTGAAATCCGTCCTACATTGCCCCAGCAAATCCATTTCATACACTCCGAAGATTTATTGCAAAAATATCCGACCTTCACGCCGAAAGAACGGGAAGATGCGATTACGAAAGAATACGGAGCCGTTTTCATTATCGGTATCGGTTGTAAGTTAAGCAACGGAGAGAAACATGACGGACGCGCTCCGGACTATGACGACTGGTCGACAATTGCAGAAAACGGACAAGTCGGATTAAACGGCGACCTGCTCGTCTGGGACGAAGTACTGAACCGTTCGCTCGAACTGTCCTCCATGGGTATTCGTGTGGATAAGGAAGCCTTGCTCCGCCAGTTGGAGATTTGCAACGCGGAAGAAAAAAAAGAACTATATTTCCACAAACGCTTGCTAAACAACGAACTGCCTCTAAGTATCGGGGGAGGTATCGGACAAAGTCGCTTGTGTATGTTTTACCTCCGCAAAGCCCATATCGGTGAAATTCAAGCAAGTATATGGCCGGAAGAAATGCGTCGTGAAGCCCGTGCTGCCGGTATGTACTTGATCTAATTGATAATTAAAAATTGAAAATTGAAAATTAAGGATGGATTATTGATAATTATTTCTGATATTCGCGTAATAAAGAGAATTTCCAATTTCTAATTTTCAATTTTCAATTACCATTATGGACGTCAAGATAGAACAGAGCTGGAAAGAACGATTAAGTTCTGAGTTTGAAAAGGATTATTTCAGCCAGTTGATCACCTTTGTTAAAGAAGAATACCGCCAAAGAACCGTCTATCCTCCTGGTCCCTGTATCTTCAGTGCGTTCGAACACTGTCCGTTCGACAAAGTCAAAGTAGTCATTCTCGGACAAGACCCCTATCATGAACCCGGACAGGCACACGGACTTTGTTTCTCCGTCCAAGACGGGACACCCTTTCCCCCGTCGCTCGTCAACATCTTCAAAGAAATCGAAAGCGATTTAGGCAAACCCATGCCGCAAACCGGCAATCTGCTCCGTTGGGCGGACCAGGGCGTCCTGCTTCTCAATGCAACCCTGACGGTTCGTGCACACCAAGCCGGCTCACACCAGAATAAAGGTTGGGAAGAATTCACGGATGCCGTAATCCACCGCCTGACAGAAGAGCGAAGCCATATCGTTTACATCCTGTGGGGGTCGTATGCACAACGGAAAGGCGCTTTCATCGACGCCTCCCGCAACCTGATATTGAAATCGGCTCATCCGTCTCCCCTCTCCGCTTACCGCGGATTCTTCGGGAACAAGCATTTCAGCAAAGCAAATGATTATCTGATCGCAACCGGACAGACACCAATAGATTGGTAATTATCAATTGACAATTGGAATTACTCCCATTTCTGCCCGTCACGATAGTTGCTGCTCTGGCGCCATTTCAGGTCTTTCAGCAAAGACGAACTTACTGCAATATTGAAGGTATAGGACTTATAAGGTCCCACCGGCACAAAACTGGCAGTCATCTGCCAGCAATGCAGGTCGCGAGTGATATTGCAAGTCATATAGGATATCTTATGCGTATCGAAGTCATAGGTGGCATTAAAGTTAAAACGCCAGTTCTTCGTCGGCTGGATATTACCGTTAAAGCTCAATGCATGTGTAAGCTTGTACTTATATTCGAGCTTGCTCGGGTCAAAGTCTCCATAACGCAATTGCATGCTATAGCTGAACGAAAGGCTCCAGGGCACTTTATTGACCATATAGCCATACGAATCGAACTCACCCGTATCTTTCTTGGCACCACGCAATCGGCCTCCTTCCATTTTACCCTGCTGGTCCCCTTCCTCTCCCGAAGAGATTTGTTCGAATTCCGGATCGTTCGATGCATTGGGGTCTGTCGGAGGGTTGTTGGAATCGTCGTTATTATCTTTCTTGCCGAACAATTTGCCGAACGTATCATTATTAAAGGTATAAGAGAAACTCGTACCGGTCTGGCGCAAACGGCCTAATCCTTTACCGGCCTGCCAACGCGGAATATCCAACCGGCGAACGGTCTTCGTCGCTTCATCGTAGCCATAGGTATAGGTATCGAACGTACCGTTCAGGTTCAATGTATAGCTCTTCGAAAACTTGAGACGCAAGCCTACACTCAAGTCACTCCACTTGAACGAATCGGCCGCCATATTATAACTCATCCCCAACGACAACTTATCGATCAGACTGATCTTACGCTCACCTGTCGAATCGCGATCCGACTTGATCTTCATTTCGAGATTGTTATCTAACTGAAAACTCACGCTCCCCGACTTCCCGTTAGGGGCCGTCCCAAACATACCGCCTTCAAACGGCGAATAAGAGATCTGCTGCGTCTGTCCATATTGATCTTCATACATAAGATCTTTCCAGAAACCATATTTGGAAGCTCCAAAATCAGGCGTATAACTCAACGTTACCGAAGGTTCGAAACGATGACGAATCATCTTGATCTTGTCACCCAAAAACGGCAACGGTTTATAGAAACCATATAGCGTGGTGGAAGCTGAAACGGATGTGCTGTAATCGAATACGCGGTAGAAACCATAAGTCGTATCACGCGCAACCACCTGCTTCTTCTGCATGTCGTATGCTTTTTCCACCTTATTGGTGTACCAACGTTCGGTATAATTGAACGACGGCGAGATATTCAAATACTTGAACAAAGAGAAAGTAGCACTCACCGGAATCTGGTGCTGCATGGCATTCCGCCAATCCTTCACCAAGCTCGACTTGAACAATTTGTCTTCTTTCGTATCGATACTATTACGCAGGTAACCGTTGTAACTCATGGAAATCTTCTCATACCAACGTTCTTTTCCGACCGCATTCTTCCGCTTGAACGGGAAGATACGACTCATCGTAATTGTAATATCAGGCAATGTCAGCGAGATCGTCGAGTCTTTCGAACGCTGGTTCACATTCATGGTAGCCGAAATACTGAACGGATTATTCGGGAAACGCTGTGTTATACTGATACTGGACCCTTTGGTATTCTGGTTCGCATCTGCAAAACCTTGCGAGCCAGGATAGAAGCTGTTCAGGTTATTACGGTCATAACTGCTGGTCGCAAAGTTCACACTCGCCGAGAAAGTCCGGTACGGATTTGCCTTCGGGTCCTGCGAGTGTGTCCAGTTCAGCTTGAAGTCCTTAGACAAGCTATAATCGGGAAGTCCCTTGTCGCCCAAACGGGTAACCAGATAGGAGGCATTGAAACTGCCCGAAAACTTATACCGTTTCCGATAAGAAGAACGAGCCGACAGTCCCCAAGAACCTTTCGTATAGATTTCACCGGTCAAGGCCAGGTCCATATAATCGCTCAACGCAAAATAATACCCGCCGTCGCGCAGATAGAAACCACGCGAACTTTCATCCCCGAAAGTGGGCATGATAATGCCCGAAGAATAAGAGCTCGAAAACGGGAAGAAACAGAAAGGCAGACCGATCGGATAAAGCGGGACGTCCTCAAACACCATATAGACGGGACCCGTCACGATATTTTTCTTCGGGCGGACTTTCGCCTTCGTCATCTGGATATAGAAATGGGGGTGATCATGCTCGTCGCAAGTCGTATACCGTCCCCCCTTCATATTCAGGACATCGTTGTCCATCTTTTTGGTACGTCCGGCCGTCACATAACCTTCGCCTTGTTGCGTGATCACATCTGTGATATATCCTTTTTTCGTACCGAAATTATAGCGCATCGTCTTGGATTCATACTGTTGGTCGCCATCTTTGAAAAGAGGATAGCCGAATTCCTCCCCGATCGAGTCGAGGCCGAAAGTGGCATACACCAGGCTACTGTCCATATTCATCTCGATTTTCTCGGACTGAAGTTCGATTTGTTGATATTTCACATCGCTTTCCCCAAATAGATAAGCCCAGTTCGCTCCCGTCATGATGATGGAGTCTTTCGCCTGGTAAGAAACCGGAGCGTCCAGCCCTGTCTGCTTCTTCGGTACACTGTCTAACGCAAGCACACTATCTTGTCCGGCAGATACGACCGTATCGCCCACAACGGCCATCACGGTATCGGTCGGGGCTATAAGTTCCTGCGCCTCAGTCATCATGTTTCCAGTAAGGAAAAGCAACAAAATAATCAGGCATTTGTATTTCAAAAACATTCCGTCGTTATTTGCAGTGTGTTACAGCGGGCAAATGTATAACAATTTAGCGAGCCAATCCCTTTTTATTCCCCTAAAAAGAGTTTACACCAGTTATCAAACCGTTCGACAGTTTCGTTTCCATACTTCGAAAGGCCCTGTTTTACCTTTTCGACAGATTTTTCTTTGTCCAGTTTCGTTTTGCTGTAAAACTTGTCGGCGTAGCAAATCAGTTGTTCTTCCAAGGTTTCCGGCATAAAGTCCCGGTGCGGAAGAGGCAAACCTCGTTCTTCAATCATTGCCAGCGTAATACCTGTTCCCGTATGCCGTTCGCACACGCGGGCATGGCGGGGATAACCTTCCGCCCGCATCAATTCGGCCCCCAGATAACCGTGGCAAATATATTCCGCATCTCCATGACAATCGATATCGGGAGCATTACAACGGAAAATACCGATATCGTGCAGCATAGCTGCCTCTTCTACAAAGGTAAGGTCAAGATTCATCTCCGGATGCATCCGGGCTATAGCCAAAGCTTTATCTGCCACACTTCTACTATGAATAACCAAAATCCGGTACGCCTCCGAACCTACCGGATAATATTTGGCAATAATATCTAAAGGGTTCATAACAATCAATCGCTTTATTGAGAGACAAAGATACGCAATAAACAAAAAGAATCGTTACTTTTGCAGAAACAAATAGTAAGGAATGAGTCTATGAGAACAGTTATCAGGTATGCCTTCTGGCTGTTAAGCCTGTTCTTAATGTCTGAAATCCAGGCCGTCACTCCACAGAAAGCCCCTCTAAAATTGGGAGCCGAACGTATGGACGTCGTTACCCGTCTGTTGAAAGACAAACAGGTCGGATTAGTAGTGAACCAAACCTCCATCCTCGAAAAGCAGCAGAAGCATTTGCTGGACGCCTTGTTGGAAGAGGGTATCAACATAAAGAAAGTGTTCGCCCCTGAACATGGTTTCCGCGGGACGGCCGATGCGGGAGCCGAGATCAAAGACAGCCGTGACGTAAAAACAGGAGTCCCCATCATATCCCTATACGGAAAGAACAAGAAGCCGACAGCCGAGCAGTTGGCCGGCTTGGACGTGGTCGTGTTCGACATTCAGGATGTCGGAGTCCGCTTTTATACTTACATCAGCACCATGCATTATGTGATGGAAGCCTGTGCCGAAAACGATGTCGAATTTATCGTCCTGGATCGCCCTAACCCGAACGACTTCGTTGACGGTCCTGTCCGCCAGAAAGGATTCGAATCCTTTGTCGGCGTTGACCCATTACCCATACTGCACGGTCTGACGGTTGGCGAACTGGCTTGGATGATCAACAAGGAAGGTTGGCTGAAAAGTACTCCCGACACCTGTAAACTGCATATCGTCAAGATGGAAAACTGGCGTCACGGAGATCCGTACTGGTTACCGGTAAAGCCCTCTCCCAACCTGCCGAACGACCAGTCGATCCGTCTCTACCCTTCACTCTGTTTCTTCGAAGGGACCAATATCAGTGTCGGTCGCGGGACCTATTATCCATTCCAGATATTGGGAGCACCCGATGCCAGATACGGAGATTTCACCTTTACGCCCACCTCCTTGCCAGGTTTCGACACGAAACCGTTGCATAAGGACAAGGAATGCTACGGCACGGACTTGAGAGAATATCCCTTTACCGGGGGATTGACGCTGAAATTCCTCCTTGATTTCTATAATAAAGCAGGCAACGACCAAGCTTTTTTCTTCACCCGCCCACAATGGTTCGACCTGCTTGCCGGGACAAAAGAATTACGTTTCCAGATTGTCCGCGGCTTAAAGGAGAACGAAATACGCGCAAGTTGGCAACCGGCATTAAATAAATATAAGAAAATCAGAAAGAAGTACTTGTTATATCCCGATTATCGTTAACTTTGAACGGTTTTTTAAAACATACGGGTACAATTGATAAGTGCTTCTTCCTTGAAAATACATATATACATAGCGATATTGATATTGGCCCTTTGTTTTCCGCGTGAAGCAAAGGGTTCCTCCGATAAAAAAGGGAAGGAACTGTTTAATGTCCTTGTCATACAGTCATACAATCAAAGCCTGAGTGCCTACTCCAAGTTCGACAAGCTGCTGCACGAGGAACTGGAGGAAAAGCAGATATACTCTTCCATCCACACATTCTACCTGGACTGCGAACGCTATAATGCCACAGACGAAGAAGCCCGGATGTACTCCTTTCTCGACACTTTAAGTTTCAAACCGGACATCATCATTTCCAATGACGATCAGGCTACCTATACTTTAATGGCCTGCAACCATCCGCTCGGCAAGACGATTCCGGTTGTCTTTTCAGGTGTCAACTTTCCCAACTGGGAACTATTGGAACAGCATCCCAACTTCACGGGTTATTGGGACAAGCCTGAATATCTGAAAAACATACAACTGATCGAAAAACTATACGGAAGATCAAAAATACTGATCTTCAAAACGAAAGAATTCATCGGCAGAAAAGCGTTCGAAACGTTGATGGACAATATCCAGGGACATGGAATAGCTGTTTACGAAGGATTGTATCAAACAAGGCCCCAAACTACTTCCACGGAAATCCAGCCCGGCAAAGAAGGCGCTTCTGCCTTATATACGACCTCAACAGCCAACCTGACCGCCCGCCAGCTTCTTTGGGTATTTGAAGACAAGCCTTACACCGCCTGCATACAAATCATTCTCGACTTCAATGTCCTGACCGTCGGACGCCTGGCCAATGTGCCGAACTTCACAGTCATTAACAACGGGTTCAACGACAACAGAGGGATCACCGGTGGCTATTTCACTACCTTGCAAATCCAGGCTGATTGTGTTGCCCAAACAGCTGCCCGCATCCTGAAAGGCACTTCTCCAAATGACATTCCTATCGTAGAAAGCCCCAAAACATTTGCTTTCGACTGGAAAGAGATGCAACGTTTCAACATACGGTTGAGCGATCTGCCACAGGGAAGCATCATCTATAACATGCCACTGGAAGTCCGTTACCTAAACTATATTATTGCAGGCGGAATCCTGCTCGTCATAGCAATCGTCTATATCATCCTTCACCTCATTTACATGTACTACCGCGAAAGCGAACGGAAAAGGCAGGTGCAACTCCGGTTGATCGAAGAGAAAGAGCGAGCCGAAGAAGCCAATAAGATGAAATCGGCATTCCTCGCCAACATGAGCCATGAGATACGCACACCGTTAAATGCGATAGTCGGTTTCACCAACCTATTACAAGACGAAAAGGAATTGACCGATGAAGAAAAAGACCTTTTCCGCAATACGATCAACAAAAACAGTAATCTGCTGCTGAAACTGATTAATGATATCCTGGAACTCTCGCGCATTGAGTCGGGACGGATGTCTTTCGCTTTCGACGATTGCTCTCTAAACGAACTGTTAGAAGAGATCTACCAGACACATCACCTGCTTATGCCGTCGAATATCCGTTTCCTGAAAGAATTCCAAGAAACGGAACTTATCATTCATGTAGACCGTTTCCGGTTCACGCAAGTGATTACGAATTTCATCAACAATGCCGTCAAGTTCACCACTAAAGGGCACATCCTGTTAGGAGCTGTCTATAAGAAGGAGGAGAAAGAAGTTCATGTCTTTGTCGAAGATACAGGAAAAGGCATGTCGGAAGAGGCCCAGAAGAAAGTGTTCGAACGTTTCTTCAAGGTGGACGAATTTGCACAAGGTACCGGACTGGGCCTATCGATCTGTCAAACCATCGCCGAGCGCCTGGAGGGGCGAATCACCCTTTCTTCCCAGGAAGGAAAAGGCAGCCGCTTCACCCTGATCATCCCTTGCAGGCCGAAATAAAAAAGGCGGCCCGTCACAACCGGAACCGCCTTCCAAACATTTCACAATGAAAGTCACTTCTTTTCAATTACCATCAATTTGGTATTGTCCGTGCCATATAAAGCGATTTTATTGACCGGTTTCACCTCACCTACTGCATCAAAGCGAACGACTTTATCCAAAGCCTGCAACAATTCACGCTCACCACTCATATCCGGACAAGCCATACGCGTTGTCGCAACCTGCGGGAATTTAATGATATTCTTGCGGGAATCGCTGTATTCGATCTGCCCCATCATCCGATTGCATCCAGCTCTTCCGGAAAGGGAATGGCGAGCCACGTCGAACTCGATGACTTGATTCGTCTCGGCAGGATTCAACACCTTGCCGTTCAATTCGACAATATTCCAACTACCATCCAGGTCGGAGAAAGTCGCTTCCACACCTTTTTTCGCCTTACAAGAAGCAAAGATACCGATACTCAACGCCGCAAGACAAAGATACATGTACTTCTTCATTTCTATCCAATTAGTTTTTTGACAAAACCATCAACACGTTACCGTCAGCATCGACCAGCAACATTTCATTTTCGGACTGGCCGGCCTTCACACCTTTCACGTTTCCCATAGCTTTCAAGATCGCATCTTCGATCTCCATATCCGGACAAGCCATCATAGTGCTGATAAGTTGCGGGAAAGAAATTGCAGAACTGTTCTCGTTGTCTGCAACAAATCCGCCATTAATAAGATTACAACCGGCATTGCCGTGTATTCTCTTTTCAGAAAGATTGAACTCAATAAACGGCTGTTTCTCCATACCTTCGGGAATGGACTGACCACCGGCTTCGGAAATAATCCACTTACCACTCAAATCTGATAGTTTCACTGTAGGAGCTTTCTTTTGTAATACAATAATAGGACGATTGGATGAACCGCACAAAGCGATGTTCTCCTTACCTAACTTTTTATACTTCTTCACTTGTCCCAAAGCAGACAACACGTTTTGTTCCAGCGTCATATCCGGACAAGCCATACGCGTACTTGCCATAGCTCCGAGATCAATTGTACCGGGTTTAGCGTTCACATCGAACGAACCCATCATACGATTACAACCGCTGTTACCGAATACTTTTCCGGTATTCGTATCAAAACCGATAAAAGGGAATTCCTGATTGGGAGCAGGCACTACGGCAGCGCCGTTTATTTCAATAATATTCCATTCACCATTGATGGAAGATAATGTCGCAGCATCTTTGGAAGAGCGACAAGATGACAGAGCTATCAAAGCTCCTGCCATACAAAGAGAAACTATTACTTTCTTCATTGTTATTCGTTGTTTAAGTTAATTTTCGCGGGGCAAATATATACAAAATAACCCAAATACAAGCAGTTTGTTTAGAAATAGAAGCTTTTTATAAAAAGTATTTAGTAGGATTTTAATGTTTATCTGCGAATTAAATCCTATATTTGCTCACCAATAAAAAAGAAGGATAATTTATAATTTGTAACTCGTAATTTGTTATTAAAAGAAATGGGTAAAGTTCTTATTATCGGTGCAGGCGGTGTAGGTACCGTCGTTGCGCACAAGGTGGCTCAAAATCCGGATGTATTCACTGAGATCATGATTGCCAGCCGCACAAAGTCCAAATGCGACGCTATCGTAAAAGCAATCGGTAACCCTAACATCCAGACCGCACAGGTAGATGCCGACAATGTGGATGAACTGGTTGCTCTCTTTAATAGCTTCAAACCCGAAATCGTCATAAACGTAGCACTTCCCTATCAGGATCTTACCATTATGGAAGCTTGTCTTAAAAGCGGAGTCAACTATCTGGACACTGCCAACTATGAGCCGAAAGATGTGGCTCACTTTGAATACAGCTGGCAATGGGCATATAAGAAACGTTTTGAGGATGCCGGACTGACCGCCATCCTTGGTTGCGGCTTCGATCCGGGGGTAAGTGGTATTTATACTGCATATGCTGCCAAACATTATTTCGATGAAATGCAATATCTGGATATCGTAGATTGCAACGCAGGTAATCATCATAAGGCATTTGCAACGAACTTCAATCCGGAAATCAATATTCGTGAAATCACGCAGAACGGACGTTACTATGAGAATGGCCAATGGGTAACTACCCAACCGTTGGAAATCCATAAGGACCTGACTTATCCGAATATCGGACCACGTGATTCCTATCTGTTATATCACGAAGAATTGGAATCTTTGGTGAAAAACTTCCCTACCATCAAGCGTGCACGTTTCTGGATGACTTTCGGTCAGGAATACCTGACTCACCTGCGAGTAATCCAGAACATCGGTATGGCTCGTATCGATGAAGTGGATTACAACGGGGTGAAAATCGTTCCGCTACAATTCCTGAAAGCCGTATTGCCTAACCCGCAGGATCTGGGCGAAAATTATGAAGGAGAAACTTCCATTGGCTGCCGCATCCGGGGATTGAAAGACGGTAAAGAACGCACCTACTACGTTTACAATAATTGTAGCCACCAGGAAGGCTACAA
>ENA-OPCB01001917-OPCB01001917.1-human-gut-metagenome-genome-assembly--contig:-NODE-1917-length-12055-cov-3.712500_pt1 | contig 12055 bp, 7 predicted proteins | sample MGYA00241561_ERZ501473 | MGnify/ENA primary metagenome ERZ501473 (study PRJEB25962, sample SAMEA2042519) | human gut metagenome | biome: human gut; feature: human-associated habitat; material: faeces... | reverse complement strand
CCTTGTCCAGACCGTAAGCCAGCGCGGCGGCCGTAGGCTCGTTGATGATACGGCGTACCTTCAGACCGGCGATTTCGCCCGCCTCCTTGGTGGCCTGACGCTGCGAGTCGGAGAAGTAGGCCGGTACGGTGATGACCGCCTCGTCCACCGTGGTACCGAGGTAATCTTCCGCTGTCTTCTTCATCTTCTGGAGAATGATGGCCGAAATCTCCTGCGGAGTATATTTACGCCCGTTCACCTCCACGCGCGGCATGTTGTTCTCGCATACCACCGTGTAGGGGACGCGCTCGATGTCGCCTTTCACCTGCCCGCAGTTCTCACCCATGAATCTCTTGATGGAGAAGATGGTGTTCTTCGGGTTGGTGATGGCCTGCCTTTTGGCCGGGTCGCCCACTTTGCGCTCGCCGCTGTCGGTGAACGCCACGATGGACGGGGTGGTGCGGTGCCCCTCGCTGTTGGGTATCACAACGGGTTCGTTGCCTTCCATTACTGCTACGCAGGAGTTGGTTGTTCCTAAGTCGATTCCGATAATCTTTGCCATAATTGATATATTGTTTTAGTTATTTCTTTAATTTCCGTTCGTCTTACCGTTTCGGTTTGTCCTGAGAACTTCAATCTTTATGCCAACCGCGCAAAGTCCCGTGAAACTGACAAAAAGGAGGTGGCATGTCAGTCCCGCTGCCAGAAAAGGTGACATGCGGACTGTCACCGGCAGACTAAACCGTCCGCTCCGGCGTTCTTATGGATGAAGACCCGGAATACTCCTCGGAAGGGCGTGTTGCACGGCTGTTAATTATGAATGACAAAAAAGATACGTTTCATTTTTTTAGTCCGGAATTTTTTGTTATCTTTAAATCGTTGGATGTATATTTCACATAAAACCATATAGCTATGACAATAACCTTTAATGAGTTGCGCCGTATCAAGGACCAGCTTCCGAGCGGCAGCACCCAGCGTATTGCGGATGAACTGGGAGTGGATGTAGAGATAGTGAGGAATTACTTCGGCGGACGCCATTTCGAGAGCGGCAATACCGTGGGTGTACACTTTGAACCGGGGCCCGACGGCGGCGTCGTCACATTGGACGATACGGCCATACTCGACTGCGCAAAGCGCATCCTCGACGAGCGGCAGGCGAACTGACGCGGCCGGGTTTTGAAGAAAATACTGTCCGTTCCAGACGGACATCGGTTGGCGGGGCTGTCCGGAAGGGCGGCCCCGTTCCGTTTTTCTCTCCCGCCGGGCTCCCTTTTTCCCCTTCCGGATGCGAATAGTGGCTGATACCCTGTTGTATTTTACGAAAAAATATCTATTTTTGCGCACTATTGGGAAGAGTGTCTGCAGCCTCCTCGTGCGGCTGCGGCTTATGCGACGCAATTAACTGAAAAAATAATAACTCTTACTTACAATGCAAAACAGAGGCGCTATCAAAGCAATTGCGATTATTTTGGCTATCGCTTGTGCTTACCAGCTTTCGTTCACATTCGTGGCACGGAACATCGAGAAGAAGGCCGCCCGCTATGCCGAAGGGTTCCCCGTCGAACTCCAGCAGGAGAGGCAGCAGTCTTACCTCGACTCTATCAAATCCCAGAAAGTATTCCTGGGCTTCACCTACAAACAGGTCAAAGAGAGGGAAATAAACCTCGGCCTCGACCTGAAGGGCGGTATGAACGTCATGCTCGAAATCTCCGTCGAAGATGTGGTGAGGGCCCTGTCCAACGACAGTCAGGACCCCATCTTCAATGCGGCGCTTTCGCAGGCACGGAGCGAGCAGAAGAACAGTGCGGAAGATTTTATTACACTCTTCTCGCGTGCATACGCCGACCTTTCGGGCAATGCTCCGTTGGCGCTCATCTTCAATACCCAGGAGCTGCGCGAAAAGATTACTCCCACCAGCACGAACGAACAGGTCATCCGTGTATTGAGGGAAGAGGCCGAAAGTGCGATAGACAACTCGTTCAACGTGCTGCGCAGCCGTATCGACCGCTTTGGCGTCACGCAGCCCAATATCCAGAAGATAGGGGCCTCGGGCCGTATCCTCGTGGAACTTCCCGGTGTCAAGGAGCCCGAACGCGTACGCAAGCTTCTTCAGGGAACGGCGTCACTCGAATTCTGGCTTACCTATAATAATACGGAGATATTCCCGATGCTTGAACAGGCCAATGCGGTGGTGAAAGAGCTGCAGAAGGCTTCCGATGCCGCAGCGGCCGGAGAGGAACAGCAGGCGCTGCAGGATACCGAGGTGGTGGATGTGACCGAGATAACCGACGGACAGGTTACCGAAGTGGCAGTCAGTGAGGAGAGTGCCGAGCAGGACCTGCTGGCCGAGTTGGAGAACCGGCCCGATGCCGCTGCCATGACGGGGGCCGATGAGGCGGTTATGGATGAATTCCCGCTCTTCGCGAAACTCTCCCCTGCATTGAGCGAAACGGGCCAGATAATGAACGGCCCGGTGATAGGGTATGCGAAATCGTATGATACCGCCGCCGTCAATTCGATGCTCAACACCCCGCAGGTACGTATGCTGCTGCCGCGCGACGTGAAACTCATGTGGGGCGTGAAACCGATAGACCCGGCCGAAACCACCTATGAACTTTATGCCATCAAAGCCAATACGCGCGACGGCAAGGCTCCGCTGGACGGTTCCGCAGTAGCCGATGCGAAGGGCGATTTCGCCGAGCAAGGCTCTGCTGCCGAGGTTTCCATGACCATGACGCCTACCGGTGCCAAAACCTGGGCCCGTATGACGGCCGATAACATCGGCGAATTCATTGCCATCGTGCTCGACGGCTATGTCTATTCCGCACCGAGGGTGAACAGCGAGATACCCAACGGACGTTCCTCCATTTCGGGACAGTTCACCATTCAGGAGGCCAAGGACCTTGCCAACGTGCTGAAGTCCGGTAAGCTGCCGGCGCCGGCCCGCATCACCCAGGAGGCGGTGGTCGGTCCGTCGCTCGGACAGGAGTCCATCAATTCGAGCATGATTTCGTTCGTGATAGCTTTCTGCTGCGTCCTCATTTACATGATGTTGTTCTACAACAAAGCGGGTATGGTGGCGAGCATCGCACTGGTTGCGAACCTCTTCTTCCTGTTCGGAGTGCTCGCTTCGTTCGGAGCCGTGCTGACACTGCCCGGTATCGCGGGTATCGTGCTGACGATGGGTATGGCGGTGGATGCCAACGTCCTCATCTACGAACGTGTCAAAGAGGAGCTGCGGGGCGGCAAGGGATTGAGTCTCGCCGTGAACGAAGGATACAAGAACGCCATGTCGGCCATCATCGACTCCAACGTGACGACTATCATCACGGGTATCGTCCTCTTCGTATTCGGTAACGGCCCCGTACAGGGATTCGCTACCACGCTTATCATCGGTATCCTGACCTCTCTCTTTACTTCGCTCTTTATCACCAGGTTGATATTTACGGGCATGCTCAGCCGCGGGAAGAACATCCGCTTCTCGAACAAGTGGTCGGAGAATTTCCTCCAGAACGTGCATGTCAATTTCCTCGGTATCCGCAAGTGGGCATACGGCGTATCGCTGCTGCTCATCGTGATAGCCGCCGTGTCGCTAATGACCCGCGGCCTCAACTACGGCGTGGAGTTCTCCGGAGGCCGTACCTTCGTGATACGGTTCGACCAGGTCATCTCCGACAACGACGTCCGCTATGCGCTCGACCAGACTTTCATGTCGGACGACGTGGAGGGCGATGCTGCCTACAAGAGCTTTGAGGTGAAACAGTTCGGCTCGGAAGCGCAGATGCAGAAGCGCATTACTACGCAGTACAAATACGATGATGACAGTCAGGATGCGAATACCACGGTAGAGCGGCTGATGTACGAGGCGCTTGCACCGCTTTTTGCTACGCCGCTGACGTTCGAAGAGTTCCATTCGACGGCGACCAATCCCTACGGTATCATCTCCGCCGACATGGTGGGCCCGAGCGTGGCGAGCGACATTACCCGTAACTCGTTCATCGCGGTATTCATCGGCCTTTTCGCCATCGGTATCTATATCATCATCCGCTTCCGCAGATGGCAGTGGGGTGCCGGCAGCGTCATCGCCCTCGCCCACGATGCATTCCTGACCATCGGTGTCTTTTCCCTGTTCTACGGCATCCTGCCCTTCAGCATGGAGGTGAACCAGTCGTTCATTGCGGCTATCCTGACCATCATCGGTTACTCCATCAACGACAAGGTGGTGGTGTTCGACCGTATCAGGGAGTATATGGGACTGTATCCCAAACGTTCGATGTTCGACAATATCAACAATGCGATAAACCATACGCTGTCCCGTACGATAAACACTTCGGCTACGACGTTCGTGGTGCTGCTCGCCATCTTCCTTTTCGGCGGTGAGGTTATCCGCGGGTTCGTATTCGCCCTCATGTTCGGTGTCGTTATCGGTACGCTCTCTTCCATCTTCCTTGCGACGCCGGTCTCCTATGACCTGATGTCGCGCAAGGCCAAGGCGCCGGCAGCCCCCGTAAAGACGGCGAAGTAATATCATCCGGATATTCCGGACCTGTTGCAGCCGGAGCCGCCCCGAAAGGGCAGCTCCGGCTTTCTGTTCCGGTTCATTCGGCAGGCGTTTTTTTGAAAGCGGCCGGACTGCCGGCCGGCTCTTTTTCCCGCTGCGGTTATTGACATGTCCCGTTTTTTTATTTAGTTTTGTGTTTTAAATAGAGGCTGGTATGGATTTCATCCGGATAACATTCGTCGATATCCTTGACATCGTGTTGGTGGCGATGCTGATGTATTACCTGTACAAGGTGTTGCGCGGTACGCATGCGATGAGCATCCTTTCCGGTATCCTGTTGCTCTTCGTCGTCTATATCGTCGTCCGTGCCCTCAACATGGAGCTGCTGACGTCGCTTATCGGCAGTCTGACCAGTGTCGGTCTTATCGCTTTGGTCATCATTTTCCAGCCGGAGATAAGGCGTTTCCTGCAGGTGTGGGGCAATCAGTTCCGTGACCGGCAGCGCTCTTTTCTCGGACGCATATTCGATTTTAAGGGGAGCGGCAAAGTGGCGGACCTCGAATACATCAACCCGATAGTCAGTGCATGCGGCGATATGTCTGCGACGAAAACGGGAGCTCTGATAGTGATAAAGACGGAGGGTAACTTGCAGGAGATAATCGATTCGGGGGTCCGTGTGGATGCCATCATCTCCACGCCGCTGGTCAAGAACCTTTTTTTCAAGAACTCTCCGTTGCATGACGGGGCGGTAGTCATAGCCGATAACCGGATAGTGGCGGCCAAGTGCGTGCTGCCTTCCACCCGTTCGGAGGTACCTATTTCGTTCGGCATGAGACACCGGGCTGCTCTCGGCGCCAGCGAAACGACGGATGCCATCATCGTGGTGGTGTCGGAGGAGACGGGCAATATCTCCGTGGCCCATAACGGCAAGATAAACGTGGGCCTCTCTTCCACCGAACTCAAGGCCGAACTGATGCGGCTCTCCGCTCCCGAAGAACCGCACGCCAAGACTGCAAAAGCCTCCTGAGAGGCGTAACGGCAGGTGGACGGCGGTGCCGTTGGCCGGTAGAGACAGGGTGTCGGGGGTGTTTTTTTCGGGGAACGGGGAGAGCGGAATCTTTTTCCCGAATGTCGGTCGGGATTTACGGAAACATGGAAAGGATAAACGGGACGGTTCTTTCGTCCCGCTGTTTTTTGGTATTTCTCGTCTCTGTGTGCGGGTAGGGGGGACGGGGGATATGCCTATGCCGGGAATGATAGAAGACAGGCGGCGTTCGTGGGAAGGTTTTCTTCTCCGGTGCGGTGGAGTGATTCGGCCCTGTCTGTCGGGATGTCGTTTTTAAGTCGGGAGCGATGGAATACAGGAGGGGCCGTAAGGAGGTTTTCGTGATGTATGGAGCGGTTCGGTGCGGGGACGGCTTTTCTTTATTCCGGGATGGAGGGGCACTGCGGCGGAAGACCGGGCCGTACGGAGGCTGCGCATGGCGGGTTTCCGTTCGGTCACTCCTCGACGGGCAGGTCGTCGGACTCTTCCAACATGGACTGGGGCAGGGATTTGGAAACTTTGATGTTCAGGGCGCTGAGCCGCTGGGCTCGGCTGACGAGGTTGCCGGTGCCGGTGCGGAGCTGTTTCATCGCCTTGTCGTAATTGCCCTGCATGGTGTCGATATTCTTGCCGATTGTTTCGAGCGTAGTGACGAATCCGACGAATTTGTCGTACATCATGGCCCCCTCGCGGGCGATGCGGTTGGCGTTGCGTCCGAGGTCGTCGCGTTTCCAGAGGTCGTCCACAATCTTGAGCATGCCGAAGAGGTTCGTGGGTGAACTGATGATGACCTTTTTGCGGTAGGCCTCGTCCCACAGGCCGTTGTCGTACTGTACGGCAGCCAGGAAGGCCGGTTCCGTCGGAATGAACATGATGACGAAATCGGGCGAACCGAGCACGCTCTCCTGGTAGCTTTTGCGGCCCAACTCGTTGACGTGGTTGCGGACGGAGCGCAGGTGTTCGGCCATGGTCCGGCGGCGCGACTCTTCCTCCTCGCATGCACAATAGTTCACGTAGGCCGTGAGCGATACCTTGGAGTCGATGACCACCCGTTTGCCGTCCGGCAGGTTCAGGATGACGTCCGGCCGGAGGTTGTTCCCTTCGGCGTCCTTCACGTTGGTCTGTGTCGTATAGTGGATGCCTTTCTGCAGATTGGAACTTTCGAGAATGGTGTCGAGTATCATTTCGCCCCAGTCGCCCTGTACCTTGCTGTTGCCCCGCAGGGCGGAGGTAAGGTTGTTGGTCTCCTCGGTGATGCGGCGGTTGAGCTCCATCAGACTGTTGAGTTCCGCCTTGAGGGCGCCGCGGTTCTCGTTCTCTTTGGAGTAGATTTCCTCCACCCGCTGCTTGAAGTCGGAGATGTTGTCCTTCAGCGGCTTCAGAATGATGTCGAGCGACTCTTTGTTGACATCCTTGAACTGGCGCGTCTTGCGTTCGAAGATGTCGTTGGCGGTCTTCTCGAACTGGAGCATCAGCATCTCGTTCTTCTCCTTCAGCTTCTCTCCCTCTTCGTCGAGCCGGGCCGTGAGCGCTTCGATGTCCTTGCGGGCTGCCACGAGGTCGAGCTCCCGTGCGCGCAGCTCGCCGGCCAGCTCCGTACTCCGTGCCGTTTCTGCAGCCGTGCGGGCCTCCTCCTCCCCGATGCGCAGGGACTGCGCGTGCAGCCGGCGGCGCTGGGACAGGCAGAGAACGGAGAGGATGCCGCATGCGGCGGCGAAAATGACAGCGGTGATTATCAGAAAGATTTGCATATCGTCTTATTTCGTCGGAGAGCTCTCCAAAGTTACCCGTTTTTTTCGGAAATTGCCTTACCTTTGTGCAAATGTTTTAAAACGCCATGGAACGCATTATCTCCCCTTCTATGCTTTCGGCCGACTTCGGCCACCTCGACCGCGACACGAGGATGATTGACGAAAGTGCCGCGCAGTGGATACACATCGACGTCATGGACGGCGTCTTCGTGCCCAACATATCGTTCGGCTTTCCGGTGATGAAACCCATCCGTCGGGCGAGCGCGAAGTTTCTCGATGTACATCTGATGATAGTGGAGCCGGAGAAGTACCTCAGGCGTTTTGCCGAGGCGGGAGCCGACCTCGTGACTTTCCATTACGAGGCGACGCAGGACCCGCTGGGCGCCATCCGGATGATTAAGGAGTGCGGCGTGAAGGCGGGAATTTCCGTCAAGCCGGCTACTCCGGTGGAGGTGCTCGGAGAGTTGCTGCCCGAGCTCGACCTCGTACTCATCATGAGCGTGGAACCCGGTTTCGGCGGCCAGAGTTTCATGGAGGGCAGTTGGGAAAAGGTGCGTCGGCTGCGCCGCATGATAGACGACCGCGGTCTGCCGGTGCTGATAGAGATAGACGGCGGCGTATCCGCGTCCAATGCAGGCGACCTCTTTGCAGCGGGTTGCGATGCGCTCGTGGCCGGAAGCGCGGTGTTCGGTGCCGCCGACCCGAAGGCGGAAATCGTGAAGATGCTGGAGGCACAGTCCTCCCGGTAACGGCAGCCGGTGCCGGGAGTTGCAGGATGTGCGGGAGAGAACCGTGGCGGATGCGGTATCCGAAGGGTGCGCCGTTGCGTTGTGCTTTCGGCCATGGGATGGCGCATACCGTTTTTGCCGCTGGAGAGGCGTGTTTGAAAAGGATTAGGTTGACAGATGATTTCAGTAGATAACCTGACCGTCAGTTTCGGCGGCTGGGATTTGTTTAAGGACATATCGTTGCTCGTGAATCCCAAAGACCGCATCGGTCTGGTGGGTAAGAACGGTGCGGGCAAGAGTACTCTGCTCAAGGTGATTGCCGGCGAGCAGCCCGCCACGAGCGGTACGGTGACCCGCAGCGGCGACGTGACGGTGGGGTACCTGCCGCAGCAGATGAAGGTGGCCGATACCACGAGTCTCGTGGAGGAGACGGCGGGAGCCTTTACCGAGGTCATCGCGTTGGAACGGGAGATAGCCGAACTCACCGATGAGATTGCCGTGCGCACCGATTATGAAAGTGCCGATTACGAGAAACTGCTCCACCGGCTGAACGATGCCACGGACCGTTACCATATTCTCGGCGGAGACAACCGCGAGGCGGAGATAGAGAAGACGCTGCTCGGACTGGGCTTCCGTCGCAGCGATTTCGATCGTCCCACGAGCGAGTTCAGCGGCGGGTGGCGCATGCGCATCGAGTTGGCCAAACTGTTGCTTCGCCGTCCTTCGGTCTTTCTGCTCGACGAGCCTACCAACCACCTCGACATCGAGAGTATCCAGTGGCTGGAGGGGTATCTGAAGGAGTACAACGGGGCCGTCGTACTCATTTCGCACGACCGGGCATTTCTCGACAACGTGACCAACCGTACGGTGGAAATCATGCTCGGCAAACTGTATGACTACAAAGTTCCGTACAGCAGGTATGTGGAGCTGCGGCGCGAACGGCGCCAGCAGCAGATGGCCGCCTACGAGAACCAGCAGCGCATGATAGAGAAGACGGAGGAGTTCATCGAAAAGTTCCGTTACAAACCCACCAAGAGCAATCAGGTGCAGTCGCGCATCAAGCAGCTGGAGAAGCTCGACCGTATCGAAGTGGACGAAGAGGACCTGAGCGCCCTGAGCATCAAGTTTCCTCCGGCGCCCCGTTCGGGACAAATCGTGGCCGAGGTCAAGGGGGCGGGCATGAGTTTCGGGGAGAAACATGTCTTCAGCGGTGCCGAATTCACCATCGAGAAGGGCGACCGCATTGCGCTCGTGGGGCGCAACGGCGAGGGCAAGACTACGTTCGCGCGGATGCTCGTCGGCGAGCTCCGGCCTACGGAGGGGAGTATCCGGGTCGGCGTGAATGTCAATACGGGTTACTACGCCCAGAACCAGGACGACCTGATGAACGGCGATTTCACCGTGTACGATACCCTCGACCGGGTGGCGGTGGGCGACATACGCACGCGGCTGAGGGATATTCTCGGCGCGTTCCTCTTCCGGGGCGAGGATATCGACAAGAAGGTGAAGGTGCTTTCGGGCGGCGAACGCAGCCGTCTGGCCATGGCCCGTATGATGCTCGAACCCCACAACCTGCTCGTGCTCGACGAGCCGACGAACCACATGGACATGCGTTCGAAGGACATCCTGAAGAACGCCATCATGAAGTACGACGGCACGGTCGTGGTCGTTTCGCACGACCGTGAATTTCTGGACGGCATGGTGCAGAAGGTTTACGAGTTCCGCGACGGTGGGGTGAAGGAGTATCTCGGCGGCATCTATTACTTCCTTGAAAAGCGCAAGCTGGAATCCCTGCAGGAGATCGAACGCCGCGACGCTCCGGCAAAACCGATGGCGAATCCCGCGGCGAAATCCGCCGCGCAGCCCGCTGCGAACAGGGACGCCGCGGCGTCGGGGAAACTGACCTACGAGCAGCGCAAGGAGCAGGAGAAGCAGCTCCGCAAACTGCGCCGGGCGGTCGAGACGGTCGAAGCGGAACTGGCCGAAATCGAGAAGCAGATCGCGGCGTACGATGCGAAATTCGCCGCCGCGACCGAATACAACGAAGCCGATTACAAGGCTTACAACGACCTGAAAGCCCGCTACGACCACCAGATGCACGAGTGGGAGAAGGCGTCGTACGAACTTGAAATAGTCGAAGAGCAGGGATAGCCTGCTCGGCCGCGTTTCCGGTATTCGGGATAAGCGATTGAAAAACAGTAAATCATACGGATATGGACAATATCATTTTCGGGATACGTCCCGTGGCCGAAGCGATCGAGGCCGGAAAACAGATCGAAAAGCTCTACATCCGCAAGGGCGCCGAGGGGCAGTTGATGTCGGAGCTGAGAGACCTCTGCTTCCGGCATAAGGTGCGTGTGCAGGAGGTGCCGGTCGAGAAACTCAACCGCCTGACGCGCGGCAACCATCAGGGTGTCGTTGCGCAGACGGCGGCCATCGCCTATGTGGAGCTGGCCGACATCCTCGAACGGGTTCCGGAGGACGAGACGCCGCTGGTGGTGGTCTTCGACGGCGTGACCGACGTGCGCAACTTCGGAGCCATCGCCCGCTCGGCCGAGTGCGCCGGGGCGCACGGGCTGATTACGCCGCTGAAGAATTCGGCGCCGGTGAACGCCGAGGCGATCCGCTCGTCGGCGGGGGCGCTGACGGCGATTCCGGTTTGCCGCGTGGGTTCGATCCGCAATACGGTCAAACTGCTGCAAACCGAGGGATTCCAGATCGTCGCTGCGACCGAGAAGAGCCGCAAACTGCTTTACGACGCCGATTTCCGCAAGCCGACGGCTTTGGTGATGGGCGCCGAGGATACGGGCATCTCGAAAGAGGTGCTCAAACTCTGCGACGAGCAGCTGGCCATCCCGCTGATCGGCCACATCGAGTCGCTCAACGTCTCGGCCGCGGCGGCCGTGATGCTGTTCGAGGTCGTACGCCAACGCATCAGCGAATCTCCGAATAATTCATCGAACCGTATAATTGACCGAAGACCATGAAAGCGAAACTGGAACGTTACCTGCGCTGGCTCCGCGAGGGGTTTCTGCAGATGCTGCGCCTGCATCCCGTCGAGAGTGCGCTTACTGTATACGCCTGCGCCGGATGCCTGCTCACCTATGAGTTGGATTGGGACCACTCCCTTCCGAAACTGGCCCTCGCGGCGTTGTTTTTCGCCGTCGCGCTGGTCGTCAATAACCTTGCGGGCCGCGGCCCGTGGCGGCGCGTCTACTGGGTAAGCTGGACGCCGATCGTCCCGCTGTCGCTCTGGGGAGGACTCGAAGCGTGGATAGTCTCGGAGCCGGCTTTCCTGACCTTCGGCATACTGGTCCCGCTGGCGCTGCTGATGTGCCGCCGCGCCGTGCACAACGAACGTTTCGGCTGCGACGCGCTTTTGTGGCTGCGGTCGGGCGTGCTGGCGGTGTTCTTCGCCAATGTCGCCCTCGGACTGTTCGGGGCGATTCTCTTCTCCATGACCTATATCTTCGGGTTGGAGGGGGCGTGGATCGACCATGTGTGGACCTATGCGCTGATCGTTTTCGAGACCTTCGCCGTGCCGGTACTCTTCCTGATGATGGCGGACCGCTGGCGGGAAGCCGGGTACGAGAGCAACCGCATTCTCGAAATCCTGCTCAACTACATCGTCGCTCCGGCGCTGCTGATCTATACGGCCATTCTCTACCTCTACATGGCCAAAATCCTCGTTACGTGGTCGTTGCCCGAAGGGGGCGTCGCCTATCTCGTGTTCGGATTCACGCTTTTCGCGCTGGCCGTGAAGGCGCTGCAGTTCCTGATGCGGAAGCGGCTTTACGACTGGTTTTTCGACCGGTTCAGCCTGATCTCGCTGCCGACGCAGCTTCTGTTCTGGGTCGGTGCGATTCGCCGTACGAGCGAATACGGGCTTACCTCGCCGCGTATCTACCTGCTTGTCTGCGGCGGTCTGATGACTCTTTGCGTGGTGCTGTTCCTCTTCCGGCGCGCGGGACGCTATATGTATGTCTGCCTGACGGCTTTCGCGGTCTTCGCGGCGTTCGCTTACGTGCCGTCGCTCGAACCCGAACGGCTG
>ENA-OPCB01001911-OPCB01001911.1-human-gut-metagenome-genome-assembly--contig:-NODE-1911-length-12078-cov-2.283873_pt1 | contig 12078 bp, 8 predicted proteins | sample MGYA00241561_ERZ501473 | MGnify/ENA primary metagenome ERZ501473 (study PRJEB25962, sample SAMEA2042519) | human gut metagenome | biome: human gut; feature: human-associated habitat; material: faeces... | reverse complement strand
GCCAGCCGATTTCGTTGCAGCAGCTGCTGGACGCAAAGGAAGCGCGGGTGCTTCGCCAGCAGCGGATGATGCAACAACAGGGGGGTACCCTCATCAGCTTTACCTTAAATATTGCAGGCGGTGTCAAAAGCTTTCCGCTGTTTTCCTACGCCTTTGCGCTGGGAAAGGAGAGCATCCTGCTTCAGCTGCAATTTGCAGGCGCAGAAGTTTTGCAGCAGGAGGAGGTCCATCAGCCGACAGGGGACGAGCTTTGCCTGCTGACCGATTTGGAGCCGCTGGAGGGAAAACGCCTGATGACGCAAATCGAGGAGGATGGCGCGCTGGGCAGGCTGTTTGACATCGACGTGATGACCGCCGAATCCCCCAAAATTTCGCGGCAGCAGCTGAGTCTGCCGCCCAGACGCTGTCTGCTGTGTGAGCAGCAGGCGGCAGTTTGTGCAAGAAGCCAGGCGCATGACATCCGGCAGCTGCAAAGCCGCACCGTGCAGATTATCTGCGAGCAGCTGATGGGTCGCTATGCGGACGACATCGCCTCCACCGCCTGCCGTGCGCTGCTGTATGAGGTCCACACCGCACCCAAGCCGGGACTGGTCGACAGGGAGAACAGCGGCGCACACAGCGATATGCAGGAAACGACCTTCTTTGACAGCAGCTGCGCCCTCTATCCATATTTTCGTCAGGCGGCGTTGTTGGGTGCGCAGTACGGCAGCAACAGCGACACCTTCCAAAAACTGCGCTGGAAGGGCAAGCAAGCCGAACAGCGGATGCGTCGGGCGACCGGCGGAGTCAACACACACAAGGGAGCCATCTTCTCAATGGGGATTTTCTGTGCAGCGACGGCGGCAGCTTCTTTAAGAGAGGGAGGATACTCCCGCACAAGGCTGGCGGAGGGCTGTGCGGCTTTGTGCAAGGGTTTGTGCGACGATTTTGTACAGCTTGACCGGGGACTCCGCCCGCCTTGTTCCTACGGGGAGCACTTGTACTGTCAGCACGGCATCGTCGGGATTCGGGGAGAAGCCGAGCGTGGCTTCCCTTCGGTGATGCAGCTGGGATTGCCCGCCCTGCAAGCTGCACTCAAACAAGGAGAGAGCTGCAACGATGCGGCGCTGTATGCGCTGTTGCAGTTGATGACCTCCGTCGAGGACACCAACGTGTTGACCCGCTCGGATTTACAGACATTAAAATGGATGCAGCAGCAGGCAGACAGTATGCTGCAAAAAGGGCGTCTGGAGCATCATCTGTTGCAGGAGCTGGATGCTCGGATGATTGAGCGGAACATCAGTCCGGGAGGCTGTGCAGACCTATTGGCACTGTGTCTGTTTGTTCACTTTTGGGAAGAGAATCTTTCCAAAGGGATATTGCCTTATCCACAGGAAAGTGGAGATTTGTTTGGGGAAAATGCAGAAAATAAAGCATTTACTATAAAATAGCTTGACAAAACGGGTGAGGTGGATTAGTATAGGGGTATGAAAGGCAGCTACTGTTTGATTTAATAAAGCAAATGCCTGCAATCAATTCGTATTCTCCTTTTTGAGGGGGGCGAAGCGTCCCTTGCGGCTTTTGGGGACACCGCCCTTTCCCCCTTATATGATCCCAAAAAAGACAGTCCTTGCGGTCGAAAGACCCGCAGGGACTGTCTTTTTCTGCTGCTTTTATTGTTCTTCTAAAAGAGGTGTGCGGAACACCACATAGCGGTCGTGCGGCATATCCACTCCGCGGTAGTGCTTGACCATCCGATCTGCCTTATGCATCCCGTTTCGCAGGGCAACCTGCTGAGAGGCGGTGTTGGTGTCCCGAATGATGGAGCAAACCTCATCTGCCCCAAGGGTTTCAAAGGCATACTGCCTGCACGCCTGCGCCGCTTCGGTGGCATAGCCGCAGTGCCAGTAGGAGCGGTTGAAGAGGTACCCGATTTCCAGAAGCTCCTGACCTTTCCACGGCTGCATGGTCAAGCCGCATTGACCAATCATTTCGCCGGTTTGTTTGAGGATGACCGCCCAAAGACCAAAGCCGAGCTGACGGTATCGCTCCAGCTGGCGGTCCAGCCATACCTGCGCTTCGCTGTCACTGAAGGCACCTTCGTAGGCGTACATCGTCTGTTCGTCTTGAAGGATGCGGCACAGGGCAGGAAAATCCTCCTGAGTCATCTCCCGCAGGAGCAGGCGTTCGGTTTGCAAAATCATGGAAAAACCTCCGTTTCATCAAAAAGTTCGGGATAGCTATTTTAGCAGAGGAAAAAGAGCGCACACTCATTATAGGGGGGGAAGCCCTCTGTGAAAAAATCGCGGCACACGAACTGCTGCAAAGCAAAACTTATCTGCTGAGATTTGGGGAAGGTTGGTCAGTTTGGATCGGCTGAAACACGAGTCGCTCATTTGGATAAAAGAAAAGAGTCCGAACGCGAACTGCGTCCAGACTCAGTCTGGTGCGGATAACAGGACTTGAACCTGCACGGGGGTACCACTAGAGCCTAAATCTAGCGCGTCTGCCAATTCCGCCATATCCGCAAATGACCTCTGATTTTTACACGGCGAGGTGACCGAGGTGGAGCGAACTGCTTTATCCACAAAGGTTGCGGCAAGGTGCGAAAGCAACTGCTTTCCTTAAAAAGGAAGGATGCCGCATACCGTTATTTATTATAGCAGTTTAAGAAGGGAAAGGTCAAGCGTTTTATAAAAAGAAAGAGAATTTTGAGAAGAAAGAGAAGGAATGAATTGACTTTATTTTAACAATAGAGTATAATATAGTCAATGTCAATAAAATATTTATATATAGAGAAGAAAAACAAGATAATTTATTTGGAAAACGGGAGGAAAATCAAATGATGTTGTTAAAAGATCGTGTAGCAGTCGTAACCGGAGGAACCAGAGGAATCGGATACGCCATCGTTAAAAAATATCTGGAAAATGGAGCAAAGGTCGTTCTGTTTGGCTCGAAAGAGGAATCGGTCAATAAAGCTGTCCAGTCGCTCAAAGCAGAGAACCCGGATTGGGTCGTAGAAGGAATGTGGCCAAACCTGACCGATTCCGAAGAGATGGAGCAAGCCATCGCCAAGGTCGGCGAAAAGTACGGCAGACTGGATATTCTGGTCAACAATGCCGGCGTTTCCCAGAGCACCAAGCTGGAGGACTACCAGCCGGAGGACTTTGCAGGCATTATGAACCTCAACGTAAACGCACTGTTTAACGCCATCCAGCCGGCAGTTAAGATCATGCGCGCACAGGGCGGCGGCGTCATCCTCAACACCAGCTCGATGGTCAGCATCTCCGGTCAGCCATCCGGCGTCGGTTATCCAACCAGCAAATTTGCAGTCAACGGCATGACCCTGTCGCTGGCAAGAGAGCTGGGTCCAAGCAACATCCGTGTCAACGGCGTTGCACCGGGTGTTACCCGCACCGACATGGTAGCGGCTCTGCCGGAGAATATGATTAAGCCTCTGATTGCAACCATCCCGCTGCGCCGCGTCGGTGAGCCGGAGGATATTGCAAACGCATTCCTCTTCCTGGCAAGCGATATGGCAAGCTATATCACCGGGGAAATCCTCTCGGTAGACGGCGCTGCCAGAAGCTAATTGCAAAATTGAAATCCATTAAAAAAAGGCGATGAATTTTCATCGCCTTTTTTTATGTGTGTTTAGCGGGTCAGCGCTTCTTCCAGCAGCTTTACATCAAAGTGGAAATCCTTGTAGCCCTGCACGACGGCGTCCCAGTATCTCTGGGTCGGCGGCAGCTTGTCCCCGCCATTCATCACATACCAGAAGCCTTCAACCTCTCCGTGTCCTTCGATGGAGAAGGTCATCGTTTCGGTGCGGTAGATGTTGTCCTCTACATCTTCATAGTCGTCCAGTGCGCGGATGTCCTCCTCGTACACCTCAAAGGCAGCGATGGGGACAAAGTGGTCAGGATTGGGCACAACGGTGAGGAAGGAGGTGTCCGGTGTGTGTCCGCGGAACATCAGCTCATGTCCTTCGGCGCGTCCAGCACCCAGCAGGCGGGCAGTGGGACACCGCACCTTCATGTCCTCCAGGTTCAGATTGCTTCCATAGGCAAAATAAATTTTGGGTTGCTTATTCATTCAACCATCCTCCTTTTTTATCAGTCTTAATATTTCTGCTTATTAAGTTTATCATAGCAAGTTGTGTGCTTTTTTTCAAGAATTTATTCTGAAAAATGCAGCTGCCATTTTGTGACACAGGAAAAACGGCTTTCCCCAAAAACAAATTGGGGAAAGCCGTTTTTTATGGATGAATCGTGGATGTCAAAAATTAGTAACCAATCAGCGTGTTATAAAAGACGAGGGTGTTGTCCGGGGAACACAGAGCGGTGCGCTCCATCGCATCCAGCTGTTCCGGTGTTTTTCCGGTAAACCAGTCCAGATGATTGTTGCGGGCAAACTCTGCAACGCTGATATTTTCAGAAACGTCAAAGAGCATCTGCATCGACTGCTCGGCGCCTTTTTCATAGAGAGCATCTTTATAGACGTTTGGATTTAAAAGTGGATACAGGTCGTCGCTGTATTCGGAAGGGGAAAGCAGATAAGGCAGCTGGAATTCGCTGTCCTTTAAGATGGAAAGCAGAAGGCGGTTTTCGATGAACAGTGCGCCGCGTACCGGAACTTCTGTGGAATCCGTTTGCAGATAGAGTCGATTGCAGCTCATCGAGGTGCGGTTCGGGCTGGAAGCTGCCAGAATCTGCTCAATCAACTCTGGGTCGGTGATGCTCCATTTGAGATTGGAGCGCTCGATGGATTCGGCATAATCCTCCAGGTCGCTGGTGATGGAGAGTGTAGGGTCCAAATCAATGTCCTCCATGGTTGGCATTGTCACAACCAGAGATTGAACCTTGGTGGAGGGCTGCTCAAGATTCAGACCGAACGATTCCAGAAGTTTCAGCGTTTTTTGATAAGAGGAGCGCAGAATCAGCTTGGAGCTTCCATAGGGCAGCTTTTGCAGCTGTTCGCGCAGCTCAAGATTTTGCCGAAGACTTTCATCGTATTCCTTGACACCAAATTCCAGGTAACCGCAGAAGGAGTCGGCAGAATAGTCGAAGAGGCGGTCGGCGGTCATGGTCATCAGGTCTTCGCGAATTGCCTGAAGCAGGGCTTCATATTGGTCGGTGTCGACCGTTCCGATACGGCTGCCGATGGCGTTGTAAAGGGTCACCTGCTCGAGCAGCTCGGGCTGATAGAAAAAGACCGGTTCGCTGCTTTGAATCACTTCCGGTTCGCAATAGATTTGCTCGAGCAGCGGAAGGTCGTGGGCGCTGATTGGATACCTGCGGCTCAGTTTATGACCGTTTGGCTCCAGAGAATAGGTGATTTCATAGAACGATGAGGTCTGACCGGCGTAGTCTTTTAGGTCCAGTCCATTCCGGTGGAGCTGAAGAACCAGTTTCTTTGCAGATTCCGAGGTCAAGGTGCTTTTGGGAGTGGCGAAATTGCCGTGCCAGATTCCTTTATCATCCACCCAGGTGTAGGAGGAATAGCGGCTGGGTCCGGTTGCCATTCGGAAGGAGAGGTGTTGAATCTTTTCCTCTGTCGGAATTCGGTAGACCTGACCAAAGCCGTCGGTGACAAAAAAGATGGGAACGATTAGACACAGCGCCATCAAAAGGGCAATGCTGCGTCCATTGTTGCGCAGCTTGGAAAAGCCTTTTCCGGTGACGCCCTCTACCAGCAGGAAGCCGAGTGGTGCGCCCACCAGACAGCCCAGCAGGGCGTTGGTGACCGGATCGTCAAAAAACTGGATGCCGAAGACCAGGAACATCATCAACATTCCTGCCAGAATTTTCATGATTTGGGTGAAGATGGTTTGTCTACCCCACTGCTGCGCCCACTCGCTGTGGAAGCGGCGGTAGAGATGCAGCGCAAGCATCAGAGCAGCAAAGCCCAAAACCAGCCAGATCAACATTCCAATCAACCAATGGTTGTCGTCTGGAAGCGGGGTGTAGGAATAATGATTCATATAATATGCCATCATAGCATAGGGGGAGAGCAAGCTGGCAGGCGCGGCGACACTGTAATGGGCGGAGCCATAAAGAGAGCCGGAAAAGATGATGAACATAGACAGAATCACCGAACCGGCGCCATTGAGGGCAGCGGAATAGAGGATGCTCTCGATGGTATTCGAGGAGGTGACTGCCACCATGCAGGAGATGGTGAAAATGGAGCTGTACAGGACAGCCCAAAACAGAAAATCCTGGAGATGGATGGACAACAGGGTGATTGGAGAAAGGACAGAATGATAGAAAGCCAACTGAATGGACAGGGACAGCACCTTGCAAATCAGCAGAGGAGGCAGCAGGAAGGTAAGCCCTGCAAAGTAGCGGGTGAAAAACAGGCGGTCACGAGATATCGGCATCCCGTGGTAGAAATCCACCGAAAGACGGGTGTGCAGATAGTGGAACAGCATGGCTGCCAGCAGGACCGGCACGACAAAGCCCAGCGTACAGAAGGCAAAGGAGGAAACGCGAGGGTGCAGGCTGTTCGGGGTGACGATGCTCATATCGACCTGCGAGGCAGAGGAGTAATCGGGCAGCACGGCAGTCAGCAGCAGGGCAACCAGATACATTCCCATGGGGATGAGGTTCTGTTTGACTACGATGCGATACAGCTCAAAAAACTGGTGGTCGAACAATCTGCCGGATGGACGGGAACGAGAATTAGAAGATGACGTTGTTGTAGTCATAGCCGACAACCTCCATTTCTGTGATAAATATTTCTTCCAGCGTCAGCGGCACCGTTTCACACAGCAGCGGGTGAAAGACCGACAGCTTCTGCTGAATCTGTATCGGATTGCCGCGGACCACCATCTCTGCAATGCTGCCGCTGCTGTGCATGGAGATGATGGGGAACAGTTGAGCAAGCTGTTCGCGGGAGGGCAGCGGACGGGCGGCAAACTGGATTTTGGCAAAGTCGCAGCGCAGCTGGTCCAACTCCCGCTGGAACAGGATGTGTCCGCCGTGCAGCAGACCGACCTGGTCGCACAAATCCTCCAGCTCCCGCAGGTTGTGGGAGGCAATCAAGACGGTGGTGCCTCGTTCGATGACATCGTCCGAAATCAGCTTGCGTACAGCGACGCGGATGACCGGGTCAAGCCCGTCGAATGCTTCATCCAGCAGCAGGTATTTGGGCATACAGCTCATGCCGAGGATGATGGCGATTTGGCGGCGCATCCCCTTCGAGCAGGTGGACAGCTTGCGCTTGGGGTCGATAGGAAAGCGCTGCACCAGCTGCTCGTACCGCTGCTGTGACCACTGGGTATACAGACAGGCGTACAGCTTTGCCATGCTTTCCATCGAAGCGCCCGGCTGCTGATAAATTTCATCGGGGATGAAGAAAATCTGCTGTTTGCACGCCGGGTTTTCATAGACCGGCTGACCGTCGATTTCAATGCTGCCGCTGGTGGGACGGTAGATGCCTGCCAGCAGGTGCAGCAGGGTGGATTTGCCGGCGCCGTTGGAGCCGACCAGACCGTAGATGCTGCCTGACTCGATGGTGGTGGACAGATTTTCCAAAGCGGTGATTGAACCGAAGGTTTTGGTAAGAGAAACCGTTTTAATCATCTTGGGTACCTCCTTGGTTGCAGGGTGAAAGGGAGTCCAGCTGTTGGCAGATGGCGTCGAGCAGCTGCTGCGGGGATACGCCGCGGCTCAACGCCTTGTCCACAGCGTCCAAAACCTCCTGCAAGGCTGCCTGCCGCAGCGATTGCAGGGAAAGGACATCCGGTGAAACAAAGCTGCCCCTTCCCGATACGGTGTAGATGATGCCCTGTTGCTCCAGCTGCTGATAAGCTTTTGCAACGGTGTTGGGGTTGACACCCACCTCGCGCGCCAGCGCGCGCACCGATGGCAGCTGCTGATTTTCGTCCAGAATCCCCAGCATCGACAGACGGATGATCTGTTCCTGAAGCTGCTCATAGAGGGGGACCCGACTTTGCAAATCAATCTGGATCATTTCTTCACCTCCCAAATCTATCTGTATGAAGTGTATTAGTTTAAGTAGTACACTTAGAGTATAACAGATTTTTCTGGCTTGTCAAGTATGAAAAAGACAGAGGCATAAAGTTTTCAAAATGCACCGAATCAGTCGATGCAGCAGGTGATTGAATCCAAATTTTTTTGTTGGATACAGGGGAAAAAGACTTGCTTTTTTGACTGTGATGTGGTAGTATGTATTTTGTTATCTTATGATTTTCAGAAAGAGGTGACTAGCTAAGATGAAACAGGGAATCCATCCAAAGTATGAGCCAACCGTTATCAGATGTGCATGTGGTGCAGAATTTGAAACCCGTTCTACAAAAAAGGATCTGCGCGTTGAAATTTGTTCAAAGTGTCATCCTTTCTTCACAGGCAGACAGAAACTGGTTGATACCGGCGGTCGTGTAGATCGTTTCAACAAACGTTTCGGTCTCAATAACAAATAGGTTCAGAACTTTACGCTCACAAGGCAATGCATCAGAAAAACAGACTGCTGCATTGCCTTTTTGCTATCCCTTGTTGCAAAAACACGGGGATAAAATCAAAGTCAGGCGGAGGGAAGGCTTATGCAGGAATATGTAACCATCTATGCTCCGGCAGAGGATGAATTTGTCGAGCGCAAATCCAGGTTTATCGGAGCAATCGCGCCGGTGCAGACCGAGGAGGAGGCACAGGCGTGGATTGCGCAGGTGCGTCAGCAGCACCGGGATGCCACCCACAACACCTATGCCTACATCCTGCGCAACGGGATTAAACGTTACTCGGACGACGGAGAGCCGCAGGGGACTGCCGGTGTGCCGATGCTCGACTGCATTGAAAAAGAGGGTCTGGTCGATGTGGCGGTGGTAGTGACCCGCTATTTCGGCGGCATCCTGCTGGGAGCTGGCGGCTTGGTGCGCGCTTATTCCCACGGAGCCAAGATTGCTGTTGATGCTGCCTCCCGCAAACTGATGACCACCTGCGTGTTACTGGAGATGCAGATGGACTACTCCTTTTACGGAAAGGTCAACTATCTGCTGCCAAACTATGTTTGCCGGGTGGAGTACACCGATTTTGGAGCGGTGGTCAGCATGAAAGTGCTGTTTAAAAAGGATGAGAGCGAGCGCTTTATCAAAGAAGTCACCGAACTGAGCGCGGCTTTGATTGTTCCGCAGGTGGTGGAGGAACGTTTCGACCATTTTGCGGGATAAGTTCGCATAAAAAATTAAAATTACAGAAGGAATTTCGTCTTTTTTTCAGTATATAGTATATAGAAGGGGAAAAAGGGAATTTCCTTTCAAAAGGTAAGGGAGATCATCTGGAAAGGAGGGCGGCAGGATGTTGCCAGAACTGTTTATCCAGCAGCTCAAACAGAGCTGTGATATGGAGCGGATCGTTTCCGGCTATCTGCCCTTAAAGAAAAAAGGGCGCTACCTGGTGGGACTGTGTCCCTTCCACTCGGAAAAGAGCCCTTCTTTTTATGTCTATCCGCAGAATCAGTCTTTCTACTGCTTCGGATGCGGAGCGGGAGGCGATGTGATTACCTTCATCCGCCGCATCGAAAATCTGGAGTATATGGAGGCGGTCAAGCTGCTGGCGGACCGCTGCGGGCTGGAGCTGCCGATGGACAGCGACCAGTCGGACGAACGTTCGATGCTGAAAAAGCGGGTGCTGGAAATCAACCGCGAGTCTGCACGGTTTTTCCATTCCTGCCTGATGTCCGAACAGGGCAGACAGGCGTATGAGTACCTCATCAGCCGCGGCAGGGACCGCAAGACCATCCGTCATTTTGGATTGGGCTATGCACCGGCAGGCTGGGACGGACTGCTCAACCACCTGCGCACCAAGGGTTTTTCGGACAACGATATGCTGGAAGCCAATGTGGTGACCAAAGGAAAATACGGACCGCACGACCGCTTTTCCAACCGCGTCATCTTTCCGATCATCGACCTGCGGGGCAATGTGGTCGCCTTTGGCGGTAGGGCGCTGGACGACAAGGGAGCCAAGTATCTAAACTCCAGCGATACGCCGGTCTTTAAAAAGAGCAAGACCCTGTTTGCCCTCAACTTTGCCAAAACCTCCAAGCGCCCGGGTCTGATTTTGGCAGAGGGGTATATGGACGTCATCGCCATCCATCAGGCGGGCTTTGACAACGCGGTGGCAACTTTGGGCACTGCGCTGACCGAGGAGCAGGCAAGGCTGATTTCCCAGTATGCCGAGCGGGTGGTGCTGGCGTACGATTCGGACGGACCGGGACAGGCAGCCACCAAGAGGGCGATGAATATTTTTGATGAGGTCGGCGTCAAGGTCAGTGTGCTGTCGATGACCGGTGTAAAGGACCCGGACGAGTTCATCAAAAAATATGGAACCGAGCGCTTTGCCATGCTGCTGGACAACAGCCGCAACCCGGTGGAGTTTGAGCTGAGCAAGCTGCGCACCACCCATGACACCGCACAGGCGGACGGCAAGGTGGGATACCTCAAGGAGGCGTGCAAGCTGTTTGCCGGCATCCGCAACCCGGTAGAGCGGGAGGTCTATATCACCCAGACGGCAAACGAGCTGGCAATCTCGCCGCAAGCTATCAAGGCACAGATTGAAAATCTGGACAAGCGAGAGTCCTATCGCCAGCGCAAGCAGCAGCGGGCGGACACCAACATCTATATCGGCAGGATGGCAGCAGCAAAGGATGACCTGCAGCGCCGCACCAACCTTCGCTACGCAATGGCGGAGGAAGGGGTGCTGTTCTGCCTGATGAAAAACCCGGACTCCTACCCGCAAGTCAGCAACCGGGTGAGCGAGCAGGATTTTGTTACCGACATCAACCGCCAGCTCTATCTGGCACTGAGCCAGCGCTTGGAGCAGGGACAGACGGTGGAGATGATCGACCTGTCGTCGCAGCTGTCCCCGGAGCTGATGGGAAGGATTTCGGCAATCATGGCGACGGCACCATCGCAGCGGTGCGACGAGCAGACGCTGGGGGATTATATCGCTCGGTTGATCGAGCATAGAAGTGTAAAAACGGAAAGGGAAGTTGCCCAGATGGATGACAACGACTTGGGAGAGTATGTCAAACAGCTGGCGGCAAAGAAAAACAGGAGGAGTTAGTTTGGCAGTGAAGGACAAAAAGGCAGTGATCCGCAGCCTGATCGAAAGCGGAAAAGCCAATGGCAAGCTGACAACAAGAGAGATCAACGATGCGCTGGAGCAGTTGGATTTCGATGTGGAAAAGGTGGACAAGCTGTATGACACACTGGAATCGCTGAACATCGACATCGTGGACGACATCGACCTGTCCGATTTGGACGGCAAGGATTTTGATGGCGAACACGACGAGGATGACGATGCACTGCTGTCGGTTGAGGGTATCAGTATCGACGACCCGGTCAAGGTGTATTTGAAGGAAATCGGTCGCGTACCGCTACTGACTCCCGAAGAGGAGATCGAGCTGGCAGAGCGGATGGCAAAGGGGGACCCTTATGCCAGAAAGCGTCTTTCGGAAGCGAACCTTCGACTGGTTGTCAGCATTGCAAAACGATATGTTGGACGCGGGATGCAGTTTTTGGATTTGATTCAGGAGGGCAACCTGGGTCTGATCAAAGCGGTGGAGAAATTTGACCACACCAAGGGATTTAAATTCTCCACCTATGCGACCTGGTGGATTCGTCAGGCCATCACCCGTGCGATTGCCGATCAGGCAAGGACCATCCGCATCCCGGTACACATGGTGGAAACCATCAACAAGGTCAAAAAGGTTTCCAGCCAGCTGCTGCATAAAAACGGACACGATCCGACAGCAGAGGAAATCGCAGAAGAACTGGATATGCCAATCGACAAGGTCAGAGAGATCATGCGCGTTGCACAGGAACCAGTTTCGCTGGAAACACCAATCGGCGAAGAGGAGGACAGCCATCTGGGCGACTTCATCGAGGACTCGGATGCACCGGCTCCGGCAGATGCTGCTTCCCACACCCTGCTCAAGGAGCAGCTGGAGGATGTCCTGTCCACCTTGACTCCAAGGGAGAAGAAGGTGCTGGAACTGCGCTTTGGTTTGGAGGACGGCAGAAACCGCACCCTCGAAGAGGTCGGCAAGGAGTTCAACGTCACCCGTGAGCGTATCCGCCAG
>ENA-OPCB01001910-OPCB01001910.1-human-gut-metagenome-genome-assembly--contig:-NODE-1910-length-12094-cov-3.472132_pt1 | contig 12094 bp, 10 predicted proteins | sample MGYA00241561_ERZ501473 | MGnify/ENA primary metagenome ERZ501473 (study PRJEB25962, sample SAMEA2042519) | human gut metagenome | biome: human gut; feature: human-associated habitat; material: faeces... | reverse complement strand
ACCCCAAAATCAAAAACAGTCCGACACTTTTTGCCAGACTGTTCTTGATTTATTACTATTTTAACCTAATTCCTTCTCACACATCTTCAATACAGAATCAATCACCGCATCCATATCATAATATTTGTATTCCCCTAAGCGGCCTCCAAAAATGATATTCTCCTCTTTCTCTGCCAGCGCTTTATACTTTTGGTAAAGTTCCCCGTTCTTCTTATCATTAACCGGGTAATATGGCTCATCCCCCGGCTTCCACTCCGAAGAATATTCCTTACTGATAATGGTCTTCGGCAAGTCATTTCCATTTTCATCTTTTCCGAACTCAAACCATTTGTGTTCAATGATCCTTGTCCACGGAGTCTCACGATCTGTATAATTTACCGCCGCATTCCCTTGAAAGTTCGGCATATCAAGAATCTCATTTTCAAAACGTACCGAACGGTATTCCAGATTTCCCAACGTATAGTCAAAATAAGCATCGATGGCTCCGGTATAAACAACTTTTTCCGCCATCGCATTCCATTTTTCCTTATCTTCCAGATAGTCCTCGTTTAACCGGACTTCAATACCTTCCAGCAAATTCTCTACCAGTTTTGTGTAACCACCGATCGGAATTCCCTGATACAATGCATTGAAATAATTATTATCAAACGTAAGCCTGACAGGAAGACGCTTGATAATGAATGCCGGAAGCTTTTTGCAGTCACGCCCCCACTGTTTTTCGGTATAGCCTTTCACCAGTTTTTCGTAGATATCACGCCCCACAAGGGAAATTGCCTGTTCTTCCAGATTTTGCGGTTCTCCGGTGATTTCCTTCTTCTGCTCCTCAATTTTGGCAGCCGCCTCCTCCGGTGTGACTACACCCCACATCTTGTTGAATGTATACATATTAAAAGGCATGGAATACAATTCCCCTTTGTAGTTTGCAACCGGTGAATTCGTAAAACGGTTGAACGTTGCAAAACGGTTTACATAATTCCATACCTCTGTGTTGTTTGTATGAAAAATATGGGCACCGTATTTGTGGAAATTGATGCCCTCTACTTTTTCTGTGTAAACATTTCCGGCAATGTTTGGGCGCTTATCTATTACAAGCACTTTCTTTCCGGCATCGGCTGCCTGTCTGGCAAATACAGAGCCGAATAATCCGGAACCTATAATTAAATAGTCATACATTTTAATTCTCCTTTTTGAGATTTCAATAAAATGTCAATTATGTAACTGCTATCAAACATATTATCTTCTCCCTCTTATGCGCTACACTAAGTCAAACCCAATATCTATATCCTGTCTTTCTTATCAATAAGATTGCGTAATAAACTGTCCTTCCGAATATACCTGATAAAAACTCTGAAAACACCTTTTTAATCTTAAATCCTCCTTTAAATCACTCTTCATGAACTCCCCATATGTGCCATCATGTGTCAAAATAACAGTAATAATATAGTAATCTCCAAAATAAAGACATTTTTGTAAAACAAACCATGGTTGTCCATTATTTTTTTCACGGTCACTCACAATTGAATTTATAAACTCTTTTTTTCCTGCGAAAAAAGAAGCAGAAAAATATACTCCTTTTTCACTCTCAATATACCGCCATTGATCCTGTGTCTTCTTCTCTAATTTGCAATCATATTCCGTACATAAAGAAATGCACACCGCATTGTATATATCTTCTATGTAATTCCATTTTTCATCTTCAGATTGATAATTATTCATATCCCCAAAATACGATTCAATAGAAAACACTAATACACGAACATAATTTCCTTTATTCCGCTCAGCCAGACTGATATAAAACTCACTATCACACTTCTGAAAAGCTGTAGTACTATTATCATGCCTTATCAGTCCATCATAATTTCCATATACATATCGATTGTTGAACACTTGTTCCTTATTTGCATTTGTAATATTACTATTTTTTTCGGTGTCACTCTTCTTACCATAAATCGGTGCCAAAATACTAGCCACTATAACTATCACTATCAGTATCAAAAGAACTATCATTATCACAAGTATTCCCTTTAGATTACTTAGGTGATAATTCTCAATTTTTACGTCACCGTTTTCTGCCTCAATGTTCATTACATCTTTTTCTTTATGTATACTATTTCCAGTTACCGATACTGTAGTTTTTTTCTGATCCGAAAAAAGATCTTTTACCCATTTTAAAACCTTCATAGACCTCCTTTCTTACATGAGTTATTTTTTGAAATTATTTCTAATAAAAAATTAACCTTGTAATTTTCTAACCTGTTCTTCAAGTTTCTCAATTCTTCTTAGTAAACTATAAACCGTTTCTTCACCTGGAATAGTTTCTTTTTCAAACGCTTTTTTTAACCATTCTTTTGCTCTGAGAATCTCCTGTTCTAACTTAAACCTAACTTGTTTATAATCAATTTTTGAAACTGTATTTACCCTATCATAATCAAACGGTTGCGTAACAACCCTGTTTTGTGTCCCCAATTTTTCAGCCACTGTCAGAAACCGATCTATTCCCCTTTTTTTATTTCCCAGTGCAAAATAATTTTTTTCATAAATAATTCCCATGCAAGTCCCATGATGAGAATCGGTAATCAAAAAGTCACACTTTTTCACCAGCAAAACAAACTCTTCAATAGCAGGCTTTTCAACAAGTTGTCCTATATGCCAACAATCTTTATTTATGTTATATTCCTTCATTCCCAAAACAGATAATATTGTAAGCTTATTTTTTTCAGCAATATATTTAACAAATTTCTTTTTTTCTTCATCGGGATCTAAGATGTAACATAATAAATAATGTTCCGGTAATTCGTTTTCCGTTTCGGAATCAACTAATTGATCAAAAATCGTTTTTCCTTCCCAAAATATAGGATCAATAATCTGTTCTGCATTAATTCCAAAAGCTTTATGACATATCTCTACACCACTTTCTTCACGCACACTGATTGCGTCGAATTGTTTAAGATAATCCCGTGCCGTATATCTCATTTTTAAATCAGTATTAAAATGACTCGCACCAAACGATGTTGCACAGGCAACCTTCTTTTTTTCTTTGTCTACAAAATCCAAGAAAAAAGAATATCCGACTAACTTAGTTGTAGACTCTGTCCACATTTGATCTGATCCCAACAAAAATGAATCACAAAACCGATTCATTTCATTTAAATGTTTATAGTCTCTTTTATTAGCAATCTTAAAATGCTTGGACATAAATTCCTCAACAATTTGTGTATCGGAATCCCAGTCTTTCCCATTTAGCTGTGGAACTGGTATAAAAATAATACTTTTTCCAGTTTTTTCTATACTTTTTGCCAAAACATAATATGTTAATGCACTTCCATAATTAGAAGCAAACCACCACCCAACAATACCAACATCCCATCGCAATCCGCGTCCATACCATAATGCTTTATGATACCCATCTTTATCTAAATGTGAGAAAAAAAATCTTCTTGATAAATGTTGTTTTTGTGGATAATTTAAATTTCCATTATATTTTCTAATTTCTTCTAAATCAATTTTCTCACATAATTCCATTTCAGATTTAAGCACTTCATAAATCCTTTTTCCCTTATCTGAATTTACCAGTATCAGTGATGTTCCCAACTGATCATTGTAAGCTTTATTAATTCTTCCAACTTGCCAAGCATCACCCATGGTAAAATCAGCACATCTTTCTCCTTTTGCGTATGGACATGTGCTACAATTTTTTCTTATAATAACCCCCTCTAAGAAACCTTTATACCAATAACAATTCTCATGATTTTCCCGAATAATATTTCCATTTTCTAAATATGCAGTAGCCGTTGTTGACCATTTAAAAACAGATTTATCTCTAAAGTCCAGCTTTTTTACCGTCTGCCCTTTTGTAAATTCCAAAAGCCATGATTGATATGCCGCAACAGAATTTGCTCCATGACAGACAAAATCACATGTGATCAACTTTTCATAGTTTTTTCCAAGATAACTTATCAGACCAGCGATTTCACATGGTGTTCCTGTATATAAAACATAATTTCCATTTTCCAAATAATTTCTGGCAGATTGAAAAGCCTCTCTTGTTTCACAAAAAACATACTTTGATCCCCGCATAAAAGCAACTTCTGTCATTGTCTTTGCACATGCCGTATAAACTCCATCAAAATTATCAGTATAAACAGCACCAAATACCACACCTGAACGGTCTATAACATATTGAGCAATAATCGAAAAAAAACCGCCAGAAGAACTTGCCATTCTTACTTCCTTATTTTTGTTCCACACCGCATATGTATCAGGTGAATCATATAAATTTACAGGATTTATAACCTGGCAAACCGACTTACACTTACCACAATTAATACAATTTTCATTTATAATTGGGTACATAAACCCGTTTTGATCATACTGCATAACGACAGCATGTGCAGGACATATATTTTCACATGCCCCACATGCAGTACATAAATTCATATTTATACATTTTATGCTGTTTTCTTCCATAATCTTTTACAAACACTCTCTCAAATCCAGAATATCTTCTGCATTTATTATTAAGTTGTTTGTCCTTTCTTCTAGCTTTCTTTTTGATAATTTAGGATAACGGATATTACAATTAATTATTGCATCACAATTCGGATAATTCACTGTATTATATGGAAGTCTCGGAATTCTTCTCGGTTCCTTAACATCCTCTACAATATAATCAATTACAATTCCCAACTGATCAGCATAGTTAATTAACAGATCTGTTGCATAAGAATAATAGTACAATATAACGTGCTTAATATTTCTTTCTCTTAGCCTCTGCGCCAATTCTTCTACTTTTTTATTATTACTTAAAGTTTTATATGCCCTTATAACCCTTTTTCTTTCTCTTGCTTGTTTTTCTAATTCATTGTTTATTTGAACCATTTTATTTACAGATAAATTTTTTTCTATTTTTTCAATTATCTCAGGTTCTTTTTGCTTAATAATACGATATATATCTTCTAAATACGAGTAGCTATATCCATGAAATTTTATCTCATGAACCAAATACTGAAGTGCATCGTTTCTTCTTGCCTTATAATCATCAATATCATATACGTTCTTATATTCATCCAACAGATCCAAGGCATCAATCGTCAATAAATTTCTCATACATTTTACACATACACCGCAATTAAAATCTTGATTTAAACAAGAAAACAAATGTTTTTTTGTAAGAGGATGTTTTGAAATATACTTGAATTTTTCAAACCGGGTTTTTGCACCTCCCGCAGAATAAAAAAATGTCGGGCCATGGCTTATGCAATGTAAGCTAAGCAAATCTGCATACGAAACATCTCTTCCACTGATTGATTTTACAGAAAAATCTCCATAATCCCCCCCGACGAGCTATATAAATATGTACCAATCAATTTCGATATCGTCATTACCATTATTCCCATTGCATATACAATAAACTGGTCTACCGGAATTTTTAAAAGACTTTCCAAATTTGTCGAAAGATTGATTACCGGGAGTTCAAGTTCATCTGCCAACGCTTGCTCTTTTGCATGAAGATTTTTTACAACGAATGCTCTATTTGAACTGTAATAACTTCCACCAAATGCACCCTCGTTAAAATTAAGCAAATGTGTCAAAGATAATTCTTTCGAATATTTCGATTTATAATTTTCAATAATTGTATATAAACAATCAACTCCACATGATACCCCTGTAGCAACCGCTCCTTCATTTGGAATTTCATCATCCGTTATCTCTGCCTGTATATTCGTATTATAAAGTTTCGGATCATATTTTGAGAGTGTTTGAATATATTGTGTATTTAAATTATATAAGAATTTTCCCGAAACTTTATCTTTGCATTTAATATCATGTCCATGACGCATTGCATATGGTAACACTCCCCACAAAAAAGCATCTAACCGATCCGTAACCGCATATTTGAGCCATTCCAACCCTTTAATGCGAACTGCTAATTCAAAATTATTTTCGTCAATCTCAAGCAGACTTGATAAAATTAAATCATCTCCCTCATTTTTGCTTTTTATTTTATTTAAAACAATCATTCAATTTTCTCCTTTTAAATACCTTCCAGTAACATGATTTTCAATTCACCTGAAATATCACCTTTACACTTCTATAATTTTATCAATATCAAGTCGCTTTTTTTTCCCTGTAAAAAATTTTCCCAACTTAAATGCCTTAGATTTTAAAGTTTCCTCTATTTCAAAATTTTCTTGTTCAATTTTTTTCTTTATTAGATTTAAATTACTCTCTGAAGATGTATTGCTTTCTGCCCATTTTTTAAACTCTTTATAATGTGATACTTCCGATCCTGAAACCAGATACTCCTCAACATCATATGTTTTCATTAAATCAAGCATTTGTATGGAGTATTCTTTTCTGAATTCAGATGGCAGATCATTAATCGTCCAATACATTAACTGGACTGCCCATGTCCAAATATCATCTTGATATAAACTGTAATACCCATCTTTCTTCCAGTTTTCTATAACAGTTTTAATAATTGTAAAATGGCATTCTGTTTTCTTGATTCTGCGGTTATTATACAACTGCATTAAGGATGCATTATTTTCAATTCTGTAGTTGTAAAACTTCTTATCAAGAACCAATACATTTTTTGCTCTTGGAATATATTCAAATTCAAAAATCTGGTCTTCCCCCAAATTAATATCTTCCATAAATCTAATTTTTTCCGGCTTTTCAAGCAGTTCTCTCTTAAAAAAATGTAACCATAAAAAAGGTCTGGCTGCCTTCTCGCCAAATACAACTGTGCCTGGTTTACAATCTAAATATTCCCTATACTCCGTGGACAATTTTTCTTCAAAATAGGTATTTCTTTCTCCTACAATATTTCCGCCAAATATAATTAAATCCCATGATCGTTCCTGTGTCGCATATTCAATCAGCGTGCTATATGTATCTGGCTTTAAAAAATCGTCTGAATCTACAAAACTTATATAATCACCTTTTGCCATATCCAGTGCCTTGTTTCTTGCTGCCGATGGTCCGCTGTTTTCCTGTGTAAAAACTTTTATCCTGGAATCCTTTTTTTGATAAAAATTCAAAATATCCAAAGAATGATCTGTAGAACCATCATCCACGCATATTATCTCTATCTTTTTATAGGTCTGATTAATAACAGAATCCAAACATTCCTTTAAATAAAGTTCACTATTATAAACCGGAATTATAACAGAAATCAGTGGCTTTATCTGTTGATTATATGTAACCTGAACATTCCCATCATTTGAATAATCAATGAATTTCACTTTATTCCTTCCTCCTACATTTTCATACCTAATATTTTCTTTATTCGAATACCCTTTTTAAATTCTTCCGAGTTTCTTATTTTCATTAACTTTTCATGTACCCTGTCATATTCTTCTCGATACTCCCACAATTCATTTTCTATATAAAACAGTTTCGGGGAATCAATAATTCGATTAACCTGTTTATAAACCCATGGATCAATTGCACCTGTTTTTAATAGCGGATCTTTTAGATCTGTTTGAAACTCATCCCGTATAGTTTCTAAAAACTCCAATTTATATTCATCTGCTATTCTTTTGTAAGAATTCATATAATTGAAAAATTTCTTTTCAAAAAAACGTTTGTGATATTCTTCTCCTAATTCTGTATGACTATTTAAAAAATCAGTCATAAATTTATACTCATCGCAAATACAATATACTTTCTTTTTATTATTGATCGAAGAATTCGGATTATCCTGTCTGTAATAATAAAATGCTTCATTTATAAATACAATTTTCTTTGCAAGAGATATTACCTGATACCAAAATCCATTATCCTGAAAACTTGCTCCCGGTGTTTCATTATGTTTAATTTGATTACTCTTCACAAAATCAGTACGATATATTCCTGTCCAGTTCATCATAGTAAATGTATATATTTCCGGACAAATTTCTGCGTTTAACACCCTGTTGTAATATTCTATAGGACAAACCCACTGATACTGACTTTTATTCTTACCATTTTTTGTAGAAAAAATATAATGGTCAGATTTTACAATATCTGCCTCATAGGTTTCAGCCGTATCATATAAACGTTCAAACATTTTAGAATCGATATAATCATCTGATTCAACAATTCCGATATATTTTCCTTTTGCCTGTTCCATTCCGACATTCATAGTATTTCCATATCCGGAATTTGCTTTTGTGATAACTTTTACTCTTTTATCTTTTTTCTCATAAGATCGTAAAATCGACAATGAATGATCTGTTGATCCATCATCTACACATATTATTTCAATATTTTGTAACGATTGATTTAAAATACTATCCATGCATTCCTTCAGATAATTTTCTACATTACATACAGGCACTACAATCGACACACTTATGTTTTCCATTTTTACCATTCCTCTCTTAAAATAGCATCTCACATCTTTGCGACTATATCTTCTATTTTTCTGTTAAAATAAACGCTCCCTACCAGATAACATCCACCTGCATACACACTTACAATTACCCACAACTTCCAATCTGGAAATATCCGCTCCATAATACATTCTCTTGCAATCGCAATAACTGTATAGAGTGGATTTACAATAGTCATTATCTTCTGCATCGCTGGTGATAATCGATCCAGCCGATAAAAAATTGCTGATCCGTACATGAGAAAAAGCGTAAATATCTTGTAAAAATATGTAATATCCGCAAATGTCACATTGATCACCGCTAGTATTTTTCCAATCCCCAGCATCATAATCAGCATCAGAAAAACATCTGGGATGAATAAAAGCCATGTCACGCTCGGTGAAATCCGGTACAAAGCGATTACAAATGCATAAATCATCAGGGAAAATAAAAAATTTCGAAAAGCCAGCAGAATTTTTTGAATTACATATACATTCCTGTTAAGCTGTGTTTTAATCAGGAAATTTTTATTTCCCATTAATGCCTGCAGACACATAGTAGTTCCAGAAGTAAACAATCCATAAAGTGTCGTTCCCGTAAGTACATAAAGCGGAAACCCTCCAGCCATACCATAACCAAACATCTTGCCAAAAACTAATACCATGACAATCATATTGATCAGAGGATTAATGATCTCCCACAATTCTCCCATGAAAGTAGATGACAGACTTCTTTGTTTATCTCTTTTTATCAGCTGCTGAATGACAAACCAGTTTTGCCTTAATGACTCCATTCTATTTTCCACTACAATCTCTCCACCACATCATTCTCATACCTTTTAAATATCAGAATCCCAACTACAAGCATCCCTGCTGCCCAGATAATGCCGTTTCTCACATACATCCATTCCGGTCTCTGCCCATACACAACACACTGACGTAAAATATAAATATACAAATACACCGGATTATGTTCAATCACCCAGCGGACTCCCGCGGCAACCCAGTCAATTGAATAAAACATTGCAACAAAAAACCGCAGAATAAAAATAAAATTAGAATAAATGTTTCCTGCATCCCGCTGAAACACAAACCAGATCGATACCGCATAGGAAACTCCGGTTGTAAAAATCAGTAATAACAGCAACACTACCGGAATCATGTAATAATTAATGGTAATCGGTGTGCGATAACATGCCAGCACCAGTGCAAACGGTATACACCCCAGCAGGAAATTCACAAATGCCGTAAGCACACGGGACAACACAAACAATTCCCGCGGCAGCTTCGACTTTATCAGCAGATTCCTGTTATCTTTCAACGTAGTAAGCGACGTCTGTGTCGCTGTCGCAAAAAACTCAAACATCAAAAATCCCACGAAATAATACGCCGGATACTTATCAATCCCTTTATTGAAAATGGTCGAGAACAATACCACAACCAATGCCATACGCATCAACGGATACACACAGCTCCACAGAATTCCCAGAAAACTTCTGGCATATTTTCGTTTCAATTCTCTTTTGGTCAGTTCCCAGAGCACAAACCAATATTGCCGAATACTCATGCTTCTGCTCCTTTTTCTTTTCCCATGCGACAATATGCGCCCAGCACACCCAGGAAAATGGTGTAAAGTACATAGGTCAGAATATAAGGTCCGGTAAACAAGCCCTGCCCCAGATATCCAACCAGTGCTGCAAGAACTGCTGCCTTTTCCGGTTTTCGTTCTTTGCCTTTCGTGTACATCACAAATGGGAGAACATACATCAGGAGCCTGCATGCTGCGCCAAATACCCCCATGGTAACCAGATATTCCAACAGATCGTTGTGAGCAGTACAATACAGCCAGTTCCACTCTACATAAAAGTCGGCTTTCGCAATCTGTGCCTGTGTAACTGTATCCAAAAGTGCCGGTCCGACACCCATAAGTTTCTGCCAGAGCGTGCCATCTAAAAATCCCATAAAGGAGAAATACCAGATGGAACCACGGAAATTAAATAATTTCAGATTGTAATTGTAGATCATATAGAATACCACACCGATAACTCCGACTATGATCAGCCAGATCCATACTTTACTCAACACACGCTCCACACATGTATCAATCTTTGTCTGTATTTTTTCTGGAAAAACCGTCCCCAGCAGGAACAGCAAAATGATTACCATTCCAAGAATACCCGGAACCAGATACAGACGGTGTGCCAAAAGCAGCTTAGACACACTGTCGGTATCAATTGCACGCGGAGTGCACGGATGTTTCCACAAAACTTCTGCAATTCCACCGGCTATCGCAAACAAAATTCCATTGATCGCAAGATTTTTCAGACGATTGGCTTTGCAGAGTGAATACCATACAACAAATAATGCTGCAATGCCAATTCCTATGTAAGTCGTATTTGTCAGCGTGATAAACAGACTGAAATATGCTGCAAGCAAAAGCAGATAGATAAAAAACCGTGCAAACCGGTTTTTCGTAAACAGCACTGCCAGCATGAAAAACGGAATAATGATCGACAAATATCCCGCCCAGAAGTTTACATTTCCAATGGTTGAAATAAAGATGTTGTACTGCAACGGAATCTCATCATGCATGATGAGGAAATCATACCCCAGCCGGTCTATGATACCGATTGCAAGCACTGCGGCGGTCCCGAAATACAGATATACCCAGAGATCTCCCTTTCCGCTGTAGCATCTGGAAATGATAAAATAAACAATGACACTGCAGACAATCATCTGTGTTCCCACATCCCACGCATTTTCTCCGGAGATGGAATTTTCGATGTCGGCACTATATACCGTTGACACAATTGCAAGTATGCCAAATAGCAGCATCACAACATCCAGTATGCTGATTTTTCTAAGCTGTGTCCTCATATTTTTTGAGAATTGATGGTTTTTTATCACAAGCATCAGACTGATGCACAAACTGACTGCGATAACTACAAATAAAATTCGCGAAAACAGCCAGTAAATATCCCTTTTATCGTTTAAAATATTATAGTAATTATCCGAATAGTACAGTGGCAATAATGTAAACATCAATACCATGAACATTTTCACGGCTTCTTCTCTTACTTTTTTCAAAATATATCCCCTATTGTCAAGATATAGGAGTCAGTATTCCCTGACTCCTATGGTAAACTCACATTTCATAAAAACTATTTTGTTTTAACTTTTGTTGTAGATGTCCACTTGGAATATACTTTCTTACCATTCTTGTCCAGCTTGTAAGCACGAACACGAACATAGTAAGTAGTCTTATCCTTCAGGCTCTTTACAGTGTAGCTTGTCTTCTTTGTTGTCTTAGACTTTGTAGTCTTCTTTGTAAATTTCTTGGATGTAGAATACTGTACTTCGTATCCTGCTGCTCCGGCAACTTTCTTGATGGTTACCTTTACAGAATCATTTTTTGCTGCAACAGTAGCTTTGGCAGGTTTCTTTACAGTAACCTCCTGCTCCGGTGTTGCGTCTGTAGCTGTAGTCTCTGCAGTTGTTGCTGCAAATACTGGTGTTGCAGCAGGTGCTACAGTTGTTGCAAGTACAGCTGCGGCCAGTAATGCAGCTGCTAATTTCTTCATTTTCATGACAATAAGTCTCCTTTCCTCTGAAAAATGTGAGTTATATATAAAAAATCTGTATACAGATTTTTTACCAGATTAATATACTTACTCGCTGTATTGGCTGCGATAGGCTTTACACACGGTTTTCGGTTCCCCAATCATGCGCATGTTTCCC
>ENA-OPCB01001905-OPCB01001905.1-human-gut-metagenome-genome-assembly--contig:-NODE-1905-length-12117-cov-3.912950_pt1 | contig 12117 bp, 8 predicted proteins | sample MGYA00241561_ERZ501473 | MGnify/ENA primary metagenome ERZ501473 (study PRJEB25962, sample SAMEA2042519) | human gut metagenome | biome: human gut; feature: human-associated habitat; material: faeces... | reverse complement strand
GGCAGCGAAGCGTCCCTGCCAGTAACTTTGCGCATCCGCAGATGCGCCCCCCAAGCTGCTCTACCCACCACTTGCGCATTGTCGCGCCAAATGGGCGCGACCGAATTGCTTGACTTCCGTTTCTGTCTGTTTTCCCTGAACATCCTCTTCAATCCATCACCAAAAACAGACCAGCACGGCATCACACCATGCTGGTCTGTTCTTTATTCTGCTTACTTTTCCGGCGCATCCGGGGTGGTCGGCGTGGGCGGCACCGGGGCTTTGCCCTGAATGTACACCGGGTATGCCGCGCTCACCCGCTGACCGTCATTCACCGTCGCGGTGACGAGGACAATTTGTGTTTCCGCGTTTGCGGACACGCGCAGCTTCCCGTCGCCAGAAATCGTCGCAACGCTCGCGGGGCAGTTGACCGCCCACGTCACACGCTTCACCGTGGCGTTCGCGGGCTGCACCGTCGCCATCAGCCGGAGCGTCGCACCCGCGCGGACGATGCGGTTGCCTGTAATCACCACGCCCGTCGCCGGAATGCCGACCGTCACGCGCACGGACGCGCGCTTGTTCGAGCCGTCGGTCGTGCGGGCGGTAATCGTCGCTGTACCCGCCTTCAAGCCGCGCACAACGCCGTTTGCATCCACCGTCGCAACGCGGGTGTTGCTGCTGCGCCAGCGGATGGGCATCTGCGCCGTTTCGGGTGCTGCCGACACATGCAGCTGCACCGACGCGCCAACGTTAATCCAGCTGCTGGCTGCCGTCAAGGTGAGTTTCGTCGTCTTGGGGTAAATGACAAGCGTCCACGTTGCGGAAATTGTGCTGTTTTCCGCGCTGACGGCGTTCACCGTTACCGTCGTGATTTCTGTCACGTTCTTCGTGGTCAGCACGCCGCTGGTCGAAATCGTCGCGACGCTCGCGGGGCAGTTGAGCGAGTAGATAACCTTCTGATTCGCGGCATCCTTGGGCAGAATCGTCGCCTTGATGGTCGTGGACTGCCCGCCGCCGAGTTTTTCCGCGCCGCTGATGGTCAGCGACTTGACCGTTTTCTGTACCTTGACGGTGAACTTCGCGCGGACACCCGTGCCGTCCGTCGCCGTCGCGGTAATCGTCACTGTGCCCGCCTTGAGCGCGGTCACAACGCCATTTGCATCCACCGTCGCAATGCGCTTGTTGCTGGTCGACCAAGTGACGCTCTGCGCGGCATCTTCCGGCAAAACACGCGCCGTCAGCTGAAGCGTCTTGTCCTCGCCGTCCACATCAATGTAGTTTCTCGGCGCGGAAATGGCAACCGTCGTTACCGGGGGCAGAATCTGCACGGTGTGCGTCGCCGTAATCGCGCTGTTCTCCGCGCTGACCGCCGTTACCGTGATGGTCACGGGCGCGGTGAGCCCCTTGCCAGCCTTCAAGCGCCCATGCCGGTCAATGGTCGCAATGTCCTTGCCGCAATCCACCGACCAGATAACCTTCTGGTTCGTCGCCGTAGCGGGGGTGATGACGGCGTTCAGCGTGATGGTTTTTCCCTGCGCAACGGCACTTGCGCCGCGGATTTCCAGCGTACCGACCGCGCTGCCGACCGTCAGGGTGATTTTCGCCGAACGGCCTGAACCGTCCGTCGCCTTGGCGGTAATCGTCACCTTGCCGACCTTCTTCGCCGTCACCAGACCGTTTGCATCCACCGTCGCAATGCGCTTGTTGCTGGTCGACCAAGCCACCTGCTGGGAGGCATCCTCCGGGATGCATTTTGCCGTCAGCTGAAGCGTCGGGGATGCGAGGTCAATCGTCAGGCGCGGCGCGGAAATCGCAAGTCCCGTCGTCACCGGGCGAATCGTGACCGTGTGGGTGGCGCGAATCGCGCTGTTCTGCTTGGACACCGCCGTCACGGTAATGGTCGTAATCGCGCTGATTTTCTTGGTCGTCAGCTTGCCGCTCTGGCTGATGCTGGCGATGCTCTTGTCGCAGTCCACCGACCAGACGACGCCTTTTTCCGTCGCATCCGCCGGCGTCATCACCGCCTTGAGCGTGATGGACTTGCCCGCCGCGACGCTGCCTGCGCCCTCGATGGTCAGCCCCGTCACGCCGCTGACGACACGCAGGGTGATGCTGTCCTTGACCTTGCTGCCGTCCTTTGCCGTGGCAGTGATGGTCACTTTGCCGGTTTTGCGCGCCGTCACCAGACCGCTTGCATCCACCGTCGCGATTTTGCTGCTGCTGCTCGACCATGTGACATCGGCAATCGCGTCCTCCGGGTCGCACGTCGCTTTCAGCTGCAAAGTTTTGCTGCCGCTCAAATCAACATACGTCGTGGGCGCGCTGACGGTAATTTTTTTCACGCCCGGCGCAATGCACAGGCGGAAGTTCGCATAGCGCGACGTGTCGCTTTTCAGCGCCGCCGACACCTGCACATAGTGCGTGTATGTCACACGTTTGGTGGTAATAACGCCGCTTTTGATGGTCGCCAGCGAAGCATCCGCCGGGTACAGCGTCCATTCCAAATCGCTGTTCGGGACGGTTTTTCCGTCGATGGTGACGGAGAACGTCAGCTTCTCGCCGCCGCGAACCGTCTTTGCGCCGGAAATAACGACTTCGCCTTCCGCGGGCGGCGTCGGCAGCGGCGGCGCAGGCGGCAGATCACTGCCCGTGGTGATGTCCGACGGCGTTGTGACTGCCAGCGCTGTATTGCTCCATTGCGGCACAAGCAGCACCGCCAGCGCCAGCATCAGCACCAGCGCCGCCTTTTTCATGCTTTGCTTCATGGCTCTTTCCTCCTACCATTTTCCGAAAAAGGGATTCCGCATTCTTCATTGTAGCGCAGAGCGCAGCCCTGCGTCAAGCAAATTTCGCCTTCAGGGGAAGAATTTACAAGTCACCGCCTTGCAAAGGCGTAAATCCCAATCGCCGCGGCAATGGACAGATTCAGCGAATCCACCTTATTGCTGCTTGGAATGCGCACAGGCTGCCCCAGACGGCTGAACTCCGGCGGCAGACCGCTGCCCTCGTTGCCGAAAATCAGCGTCCAGCGGTCAGGAATGTCGCCTAACACATCCGGCAGGGACTTCGACCCGTCGAGCATGAACGGATAGAGCGCGTGTTCCGGGAACTGCGCCTGATACTGCGAAAAATCATCATAGACATGCAGCCGCAGCTGGAAGATGCTGCCCATGCTGGCGCGGACAGTCTTGGGATCAAACACATCCACGCACGGGCGGATGACGGCGATATCCTGCACATCAAAGCCAAGCGCCGTGCGGAAAATCGTGCCGACATTGCCGCTGTCCGACGGGTGATGCAGGACAATATGCGGCTTATTCGGATTCAGGTCATCCTCGAACTTGCTGAACACCGCCGCCGCGAAGCAGTTTTCCTTCCCCGAAATGCGGGAAAGCGCCTTGTCCGCCTCTTCCACGCGGATATGGTGCTTTTCCGCTTCCTCGCGAAGCCGCTGTGCGCCCTCGGTTCCGGCGCTTCGGCTATGCAGCAGCACACGGCGGCAACTTTCCGGGCGGTGCAGCAGGCATTCCATCGCCGGGAACATCCCCGGTGCGTAGGCATAATCCAGCTCCGCCGAATAGGTTGATAAAGACGGCATAATTGCCCTCCTAATTAGAATAGCGCTTCCACAAAGTCCTTAGCATTGAAGGGCTGCAAGTCGTCGATGCCCTCGCCTACGCCGATGTACCACACTGGCACTTCCAGTTCCTGCCGGATGGCAAGCGCAATGCCGCCCTTCGCCGTGCCGTCGAGTTTGGTCAGGATGATGCCGCCGATTTCGCAGACTTCCTTGAACGCGCGCGCCTGCGCCAGACCGTTCTGCCCCGTCGTTGCATCCAGCACGAGCATACAGCGCACATCCGCTTCCGGGAACTCGCGGTCAATCACGCGGCGCATCTTGTTCAGCTCATCCATCAGGTTCTTCTTGTTGTGCAGGCGGCCGGCGGTATCAACAATCAGCAGATCTGCGCCCTGTGCCTTGGCGGACTGGATGCCGTCATAGACGACCGCCGCGGGGTCAGCGCCCTCGGCGTGCTTGACAATCGGCACACGCGCGCGTTCCGCCCAGACGGTCAGCTGGTCAGCCGCCGCCGCACGGAAAGTATCCGCCGCGCAGAGGATAATCCGGCGGCCAATGTTCTGGAAGCGCAGGGCAAGCTTGCCGATGGTGGTCGTTTTGCCCGCGCCGTTCACGCCGACAACGAGCATGACCATCGGCCAGCGCAGCGGCGGACGCGGAATGTCCATCTGCTCAATCATGATATCTTTGAGCATCTGCTTGGCGGTATCGGCATCCTTGACCTTGTTTTCGCTCACGCGGCGGCGCAGTTCATCCATAATGGCGGTTGTCGCCTTCATGCCGCAGTCGGACATGAGCAGGATATCTTCGAGTTCCTCATAGAAGTCCTCGTCAATCTTCCTCGTTTCCTTCACCAGCGTATCGACGCGCCCCATCAGCGAATCACGCGTCTTGGTTAATCCTTCACGCAGTTTTGCGAACAGTCCCATCGTCATTCCTTCTTTCTAAGGGGCACTGGCCCTTGACCCTTTCGCGCGATTGAGTTGTGCGCGATTGCATACAGTTCTCGCGTGTTTATGCAGGGGGCACCGCAGCGGCGAAATCTAAAAGAGGCGTGGAAACATCACTGCTCCCACGCCTACGTTCAGTTCTGAGCTTCGTCGTCTTCCGGCTTGTGAATTTCGACAAAAACAGGCTTGCTGTTCTTGGCAGTCGCAGCGGAGACCACCGTGCGGATGGCCTTCGCGATGCGTCCCTGCTTGCCGATGACCTTGCCCATGTCCTCTTCAGCCACGCTCAGCTCAAGAATGACGGCTTCCGGGCCTTCCGTTTCGCGGACGACGACCTGATCGGGATGATCGACCAGAGACTGCGCCACAAAGGTGAGCAATTCGCGCATAGGGCGTCCTTTCTGCCTGTCGGCTGTCAGATGCGGCAAAACCGCACCGATCCATCTTGCAGAGGGAGTCCCTTACTTCTCGATGACGCCGGTCTTCTTCAGCAGCACGCGCACGGTATCCGTGGGCTGAGCGCCGCAGGTAAGCCAGTACTTCGCGCGCTCGCCGTCCACCTTCACCTCAGCGGGGTGCACCATGGGATTGTAGTAGCCGATTTCTTCGATGAAACGGCCATCACGGGGAGAGTGGATGTCGGCAACGACGACACGGTAGAAGGGCTTCTTCTTCATACCCATTCTCTTCAGACGAATCTTCACGGACATTGGTTTGTTCCTCCTCAATATGTTCAGGAAAGTTATTTATATGGAAATCATATAAGCAATTTATATGATACCACGCAGTAGGGGGTGCGCAGGCTTTACCGCATTCCGGGGAAGCGCATTCTCATGCGGCCTTTGCCCTTCATTTGCGTTACCTGCTTCATCATCTGCTTCGCCTGATCAAACTGGCGGATCAGCTGATTGACGTCCTGCACGGTCGTGCCGGAGCCGGCGGCAATGCGCTTGCGGCGGCTGGCGTTCAGGACACCGGGATTGCGGCGCTCTTTCGGCGTCATGGAGCGGATGATGGCTTCGGGCTTCTTCATGGCGTTTTCGTCCACGTCGATGTCCTTGCCGGACATGCCCGGCAGCATTTCCAGCATCGACTTGATGCCGCCCATCTTCTTCATGGACTGCATCTGGTCGAGGAAGTCATCCAGCGTCAAATCAGCGGTGCGGGCTTTCTTGGCGAGCTTCTCCGCGTCCTCCTGATCGAAGGCTTCAGAGGCTTTGTCAATCAGCGTCAGCACGTCGCCCATGCCCAGGATTCGGCTTGCCATGCGGTCGGGGTGGAAAGGCTCGATTTCCGAGAGCTTCTCGCCCGTGCCGCTGAACTTGATGGGCTTGCCCGTCACCGCGCGGACAGAGAGCGCCGCGCCGCCGCGGGTGTCGCCGTCCAGCTTGGTCAGAATTACGCCGTCGATGTCCAGCTTCTCGTTAAAGGTCTGGGCGACGTTGACCGCGTCCTGACCCGTCATGGCGTCAACCACCAGCAGGATTTCCTGCGGATGCACATTTTCCTTGATGCGGACGAGCTCGTCCATCAGCTCCTGGTCGATGTGCAGGCGGCCGGCAGTGTCGATAATCAGCACGTCGCGGCCCAGATACCGGGCGCGTTCGACGGCTTCCAGCGCAGTCTTGACCGGGTCTTGCGTGCCGTGTTCATACACCGGCACATTGACCTGCTTGCCGACGACCTGCAGCTGGTTGATGGCGGCGGGGCGGTAGATGTCGCACGCGGCGAGCATCGGCTTCTTGCCCTGCTTTGCCAGATCGGCAATGATGCAGTAGATCTCGTACTTTGCACCAACGTCGATGCCGCGGGTAGGCTCGTCCAGAATGAGCACATCGGGGTTGTTGGCAAGCCAGCGGGCGATCAGCACCTTCTGCTGGTTGCCGCCGGAAAGGCTCTTGATCTGGGTCTTGGGGCTGGGCACCTTGATGGCCATCTTTTCCTTGTTGGTAGCCACCAGATCCAGGATCTTCTTGTTGTCCAGCATGATGGGGCCCTTGCGCAGGGCATCCAGCGATGCAATGGAGATGTTATCCGCAACACTCAGCACACCCATGATGCCGGTGGCACGGCGGTCCTCGGTCAGCAGAGCCACGCTCTTCTGGATGGCATCGCGGGGCTGCTTGATGTTCACCTCTTCGCCCTTGATCCACACCTTACCGGAGGTATGGGCACGCAGGCCGAAGATGCCTTCCATCAGCTCGGTGCGCTGTGCGCCCACCAGACCGGCCACGCCCAGGATCTCGCCTTTTTTGACCTCGAAGCTGCAGTGGCGGAAGGAGCGCGGATGGATGGAGGTGAAGTCCTCCACCTTCATCATCACCTCGTCCGAGGGATGGTTCTCCAGCGGGGGATACAGGTTCGACAGCTCACGGCCGACCATCTTTGCAATGATCTCTTCCTTGGTCATGTTGGCAACGTCCCACTTACCGATGTACTGGCCATCGCGCATGATGGTGACTTCGTCCGCGATCACCTTGATCTCGTCCATCTTGTGGCTGATATAGACCAGTGCCACGCCCAAAGCCTTCAGCTCGCGCATGATGCGGAACAGCGACTCAACTTCGTTTGCGGTCAGTGAGGAAGTGGGTTCGTCCAGGATCAGCACCTTGCAGTTTGCGGAAACAGCCTTTGCAATTTCCACCATCTGCATCTGTGCGATGCTCAGAGAGCCAAGCTTTGCACGGGGATTGATCTCCAGCTTCAGCTTTTTCAGCAGCTCCTCCGTATCCTTGTACATTTTGGCGTGATCCACCACCGTAACAGGGCCGTACTTTTTGGTGGGGTAGCGGCCCAGCCAGATGTTCTCGGCCACAGTACGTGCCGGAATCGGCTGCAGTTCCTGATGCACCATGGCAATGCCGCGGTTCAGTGCATCCAGAGGGGTGGTGATGGTAACTTTTTCGCCCTCGTATTCAATTTCGCCCTCGTCCATCTTGTAAATGCCGAACATGCATTTCATCAGTGTGGACTTACCGGCGCCGTTTTCACCCATCAGCGCCATGACCTTACCGGGGCGAAGCTCCAACTGGGCGTGATCCAGCGCTTTGACGCCGGGGAAGGTCTTGACCACGCCTTTCATTACCAGACGGTATTCTGACATTCCGCAGAGCCTCCTTGTCGTTTATCATCGGGCCGCAGAAAAACCTTTTTTCAAAACAAGGCGCGTGCGCGGAGAATATTTCTCGCACGCACGCGCTTTATAGCTTTGCTCAAGCCGTCAAGGTCCACTGCGCACCTTGCATTGTTTCAGGAAAACTTTGGTCTTACTTCGCGTACTCGGAAGCGTTGTCCTTGGTCACCTTCACATAGTCGACCCAGTAGTACTGCTCGACCTTGGAGCCTTCGACGTACAGCTTGGTAGCCTCAGCAGCTGCAGTAGCCTGACCCACGTCATCGTTCAGAACGGTACCGGTCATGTTGCCATCCAGAACGTCCTGAACAGCCTCAGCCAGTGCATCGACACCAACCAGATAGATGTCCTTGCCGACGGTGCGGTTAGCCTGCTGGATGGACTGCAGAGCGCCCAGTGCCATTGCGTCGTTGTTGCAGAAGACAACTTCGATCTTGTCGCCGTACTGAGACAGAGCGTTTGCAACGTCCTGCTGAGCGGTGGTCTGATCCCAGTTGTCCAGGTACTCGTACAGGCACTCAACTTCCTTGCCTGCATCGGTCAGAGCCTTGATGGAGTACTCGGTGCGGTACTGAGCATCGATGTTCTCGGGGTCGCCCTTGCACATAATGTAGGTGATCTTGCCGTCGCCGTTGATATCGCCCTGAGTCTCGGTCTCCAGGATCAGCTCGCCCTGATAAGTACCGGACTGACGTGCGTCAGCACCAACGTAGCAGCACTTGTCTGCGTAGGAGTCCAGAACGCTCTTGTCGGGCTCACGGTTGATGAAGACGATAGGAGTCTCAGAGGGCTTGACGGTATCAACGATGGTCTGTGCGGAAGTGGTCTGGACAGGGTTGATGACCAGCACGTCCACGCCCTGCTGCAGGAAGGTGTTGATCTGCTCGGTCTGGGTGTTCTGGTCGTTCTTGCCGTCCATGATGGTGACGGAGTAGCCCATGTCCTTCAGGTACTCTTCCAGATCGGAGCGGTACAGGGTCATGAAGTTATCAGCAAACTGATAGATGCACACGCCGATGTTTGCGGAACCGTTGGTTGCAGCAGCGCTGGAAGCAGCAGAAGATGCAGCAACAGAAGAAGCAGCAGTAGAGGTGCTGGAAGAGCCGCCGCAGGCGGTCATAGCAGCAGTTGCACCAACAACAGCAGATGCCTTCAGGAAGTCACGACGCGAAATCATTTTCATAATAATGTTCTCCTTCAATTCGTATCTCAGCATTTTCACAGGAGCAATCTTGCATGCACCTGTAATTCCTGTTCGTATTATACCCTTGCAGCACCCCACTGTTCAAGAGAACAAGTTCACAAGATTGAAGGAGTTCTTTTGTGCTATTTCAACAAATGCTTTTTGAGCTCGCCAATTTCTTTTCTCGAAACATCACAATTTTTCATACATTTGCAACCTCCCTACAAAAGCAAAAAAATATGTCATTTTTCTCTCAAAAAGATTACAAAATGTTGCATCGTCCGGTTTTTGCAGCTTTTTCATTTCTTGTATATCTTGAAAAATATTTTCAGGAATAGTTCATTCCTGTTCTTCCGCATTTTTTCGTCTCATTTCTGCAATTTTCTGAAAATCGCCTGTCATTCCCGGTTCCTGCCGCCCGCCTTTTGCAAAGAAAATGCCCGGAAGCTTTCCTGAGCCTCCGGGCATCCCGATCCGAGTATCTTTTACAGATGCAGCAGCATCTTTGCAATGTTGAAGTAGATCAGCAGCGTGGTGGTATCCACAATGGTGGTGATCAGGGGTGAAGCCATCACGGCCGGATCCACATGCAGCTTTTCTGCCGCCACCGGCAGAATGCCGCCGATGATCTGCGAGAGCAGGATGGTGCAGATCAAAGTCAGACACACCACCAGTGCCACCGGAGCCGCAATGCGGTCAAACACCAGCAGCTTTACAAAGTTGCACACGGCCAGCGTGCCGCCGCACAGCAGGGCTACGCGGCTCTCGCGCCAGAGGATGCGTGGCAGGTCGTGGGGCTGGATGTCGCCCACCGCCATGCCGCGGATGATGGTGGAGGTGCTCTGGCTGCCCGCGTTGCCGCCTGCGTCGGTCAGCATGGGGATGTATGCAGTCAGCACGGTCACAGCGGCCAGTGCGTCCTCGTATCCGCGGATGACCATGCTGGAGAAGGTGGCGCTGATCATTAAAAACAGCAGCCACGGTGCGCGGCTCTTGTACAGGTCCCACATACTCTGCTTGAAGTAGGGCTTGTCGGAGGGGCCGATTGCGTTCATCTTTGCAATATCTTCGCTGGCCTCGTCCTGCAGGATGCTGATAGCATCGTCAATGGTCACGATGCCCACCAGCCGGTTTTCCGCGTCCACCACCGGAATAGCCAGAAAGCCGTATTTCTCGAACAGGTTGGAAACATCCTCCTGATCGGTGGTGGTGCTCACGCTGACCACATTGGAATCCATCAGGTCCTTGATAGGCTCTTCTGTGTTCTTTGCCAGCACCAGCGCCCGCAGGGACACCACGCCGATCAGCCTGCGGCTGTCATCGGTCACATAGCAGTTGTTGATGGTCTCCTTGTCAAAGCCATTCCTGCGGATGGCCTCCATAGCCTGTGCCACGGTCATGTCCGGCCGCAGCTCCATCAGCTCGGTGGTCATCACGCCGCCGGCCGAGTCCTCCGGGTACTTGAGCAGCTCGTTGATCATGCGGCGGGTGGTGGGGTCGGCCTGACCCAGAATGCGCTTGACCACGTTGGCAGGCATTTCCTCCACAAGGTCGGTGGCATCGTCCACGAACAGTTCGTCCACAACAGCCTTCAGCTCGGTATCGGTCAGGCCGTCGATCAGCTTCTGCTGGGTCTCAGGGGCCAGTTCGGTGAACACATCTGCGGCCAGATCCTTCGGGCACAGACGGAACAGCACCGGGAGCTTTTCTGCAGGCAGATCCTCAAATACCGCCGCAAGGTCGGGCGCGGGCAGAGTTTCCATCACATCCCGCAGGCTCTGGTATTTCTTGGCATCGTCCAGATTTGCCAGCATGGTCTTGAGGGTATCGATCGAGATTTCAGACATAAAAAAGCTGCCTCCTTTTCAGTGGCAGCTCTCGTTTCTTCTTTTCAGGGAACGCAAACACGCACCGTGTGCATTCACACACAGCAGGGTCTGCGCAAAGCAGAAACGGCGGCTGCCATCATATAAAGTAATCGGGGAGAAAGACTGCTGCTACTGCCAGCAGGTTCCATGACAACCACCTCGTTTTCCTGTTGTAAAAAGACACTTTTTGCCTTTTCCGCCCATTACTTTACCACTGCTTTTTTGCCGCGTCAACCCTGCTTTTTAAATTTTTCCGTTTCTTTACAAAAAGTAAAAGTGCCCGATGACATTTTTCGTATCATCAGGCACTTTTATCCTGTCAGAGCATGTCCCGGGCGGGATGGAAGGCTCTTTGCTTACAGGGTCTCTACCGTATCAAACAGGTCTTTTGCGGCTTCCACAGCATCCTTGCTGCCAAACACCACCCGCACGCCGTTTGCCATGGCGGCACCCAGCTCTGCGGCCTGCTCCTTCAGCAGTGCGGCATCCACCGCACACAGGGCCTTGCGGTCTGCCGCCATCATTTCATCAGTGATGCCGCAGAAATACCGGCGGTCCGTCTCGCGGGCCTCAGCACGCGGCTTGCGGGGGGTGTCCAGCTTGGCCACAGTACCCACAATAAAATCGTTCAGGTCTTTTTCGGTGTACTCCCGTGCTGCCAGTTCTGCCGGACCTTTTGCAAAGGTGTCGTAGCTTTCCTTTACATGGGGGTCGCGGTAGGTGTACAGGTATTCCACGCCGTCCGAGGAGAGCATTCCGGTGCCGTAAGCGCCGCCCACCTCACGGATGTTGTGCCACAGGTATTCGTAGCTCATAATGCGGGCCAGCACCCGGCGGTCGGCCTGCCGCTCCATGGGCCAGGTCAGGATATCATAGTTCACGCCGCCGTCAATGATAAAGGCCTCGTTCACGGGGGCAGTCAGCACCTCCGTGTAGGGCTTGGCAGCGGTGCGGCCCTGGGCAGCAAAGGCACTGCCGGGCAGCAGGGCACGCAGCTTTGCCAGCGCTTCCTCGCTGCCATGCAGGCTGACGGTCAGGGCTGCATGGTTCAGCACCTTTTCCCGCACCGCTTCCAGCTTTTTGCCCATGGTGGCCCAGTCGGCCTGTTCCAGCAGGCCGCACAGGAAGTGGTACCCGGTCACGCCGCTGCACCGCTCACTCAGGGCATACTCCACTGAGTAGTGGGCGGCGGCACGCACGGCAGCGTACTGGTTGCCCTGCCGGATGAACTGCTGCTCCATATTCAGCTTCTGCTGGCTCAGCACCCGGGCAAAGGCTTCCTCGGCCTTGGGGCCGGTCAGGCAGGTCTTATAGAGGTACTCACTGCCCAGCGCAATGGCCTTGTCCAGATTCCGCTCCAACAGGCTCATGTTCCAGGTGAGCTTTGCGTGGCAGGGGCTGCCCTCCTGCCGCCCGGTCCAGAA
>ENA-OPCB01001898-OPCB01001898.1-human-gut-metagenome-genome-assembly--contig:-NODE-1898-length-12143-cov-2.888402_pt1 | contig 12143 bp, 10 predicted proteins | sample MGYA00241561_ERZ501473 | MGnify/ENA primary metagenome ERZ501473 (study PRJEB25962, sample SAMEA2042519) | human gut metagenome | biome: human gut; feature: human-associated habitat; material: faeces... | reverse complement strand
CTACGTCGTGGGCGAAGAAGCCGACCTGCCGCTCGTACTCGTTCTCACGCCCACGCGCGAACTCTGTCTGCAGGTGAGCGAATCCTTCCACAGCTTCGGCAAGGCTTCGGGCGCGCACATCACGCCGATCTACGGCGGTCAGGAATACGGCCGCCAGATCCGAGCCCTTCGCCGCGGGACGCACGTCGTCGTGGCGACGCCCGGCCGCGCGCTCGACCACATCAAGAAGGGCACGCTCGACCTCTCGCAGGTCCGCGCGCTCGTGCTCGACGAAGCCGACGAAATGCTCGACCTCGGCTTCGCGGACGAACTCGAGGCGATTTTCGAATCCCTCCCCGACCACGTGCAGACGGCGCTCTTTTCGGCCACGCTTCCGCCCAAGATCGCGCACATCGCCGAGCGTCACCTCAACGACCCCGTGCGCATCCGCATCGCCCGCGAAAAGACGGCCGAAGGCGAAGCGCCCCGCGTTCCGCAGATCGCCTACGTGGTGGGCCGCAACTACCGTCTCGCCGCACTCGGACGCATCCTCGACATCGAAAGTCCGGAACTCGCCATCATCTTCACGCGCACACGCATGGAGGTGGACGACCTCACCGAGGCGCTGCGTGCCCGCGGCTACGGCATCGAAGCGCTCCACGGGGGCCTTGATCAATCTACGCGCGACCGCGTCATGAAGCGCGCCCGTTCGGGTCAGATCGACGCCATCGTCGCCACCGACGTGGCCGCCCGCGGGATCGACCTCGAAAACCTCACGCACGTCATCAATTACGGCATTCCCGCCTCGGTGGAAACCTACGTGCACCGCATCGGCCGTACGGGCCGCGCCGGCCGCACGGGCACCGCGATCACGATTCTCGAGCCGCGCGAACACCGTCATCTGCGCGCGATCGAACAGATCACCAAGACGCGCATCGAAATCCGCAGCGTCCCCTCGGCCACCGACGTGCGCGCCAAGCGTCTCGAAACGATGCGCAGGCGCCTTGAGGACGTGCTCGAAGGGGGCGATCTCGACCGCTTCCACGTCATCGTCGAGGCGCTCGGCGACTCCTACGACGTCTTCGACATCGCCGCCGCGGCCATCAAGCTTGCCGACGCCGTCGAAAGCGGCGAAGAGGACACCGCCGACATTCCGACCTTCGCGCCCTTCGAGCGTCCCCGTCGCGAGCGCTCCGCGAAGGACCGTCCGCACCGCGAACGCTCCCGCACGGTTGAACCCGGCATGACGAGGCTCTTCCTTAACGTGGGCCGTCTCTCGAACGTGCGTCCGGCCGACCTCGTCGGCGCCATCGCCAATGAAGCGGACATTCCCGCCCGCGCGATCGGAAACATCGAGATCACCGAACGCTTCAGTCTCGTCGACGTGGCCGACGAACAGGCCGAAAAGGTCCTCGCCGCCATGACGGGCGTGCGCATCAAGGGTCGCGAAGTACAATGCCGTCGTGACAACGGCCCCGTCCGTTCGGGCGACGACCGCTTCGCGCAGCGCAGCCGTTCGGACCGCCGCGGTCCCCGCCGTTGATACAGTCATTCATTACGCATTCGTCATGCCTCAAGACACGTCATCCATCCGCCTGATCGTCGGGCTCGGCAATCCCGGCTCGGAGTACGAAGCCACGCGGCACAACTGCGGCTTTCAAATGCTCGATCTTCTCGCCGACAAGTACGGCGGACGCTTTTCCGAAGACCGGAAGTTTTCGGGAGAAACCGCCCGCGTGCGCATCGAGGGCGAGGAAATCTGGCTTCTGAAGCCCACCACGTTCATGAACCGCTCGGGCATCGCCGTGCAGGCCATGGCCGCCTATTACAAGATCGCCCCCGAAGAGATCCTCATCGTTCACGATGAGCTCGATCTCCTCCCGGGCACGATGAAACTCAAAAAGGGCGGCGGCAACGCTGGCCACAACGGCCTCAAGAGCATCACCGCCCAGCTCGGGACGCCCGACTTCTGGCGCCTTCGCATCGGCATCGGGCACCCCCGCACCTTCGGGTGGGCGCAACAGGTGTTCGACTTCGTTCTCGCCGCTCCGTCGAGCGAACACCGCGAAGCCATCCGCAAGATGATGCAGGAGGCGCTCGTCGGCATTCCCCTTCTTGTGGCGGGCGAGTGGCAGAAGGCCAACCGGCACTTCGCCAAATTCGGCTCCCTCCCGAAACCCAAGGCCGAACCCGAAAAGACGGCCGAAGGAAAGGCGCAGACGAAGTCCGACGGAGAAGCCCGGTGAAGACCTGGCTCGTCAGCCGCTGCCTTCTCGGAGAGCCCTGCCGCTACGACGGCAAGGCGAAGGGAAACGACCGTGTCCGCGATCTTCTCAAGGGAAAGGTGCGCGTCGTCGGAATCTGTCCCGAATGCGACGGCGGCCTTCCGACGCCCCGCACGCCCTCGGAAATCCAAGGGGGCGACGGGGCCGACGTCCTGCGGGGCGCGGCGCGGGTCGTCTCCGTCGACGGAGAGGACCGTACCGAAGCCTTCGTGCGGGGCGCCCGCATGGCGGTGGAGACCGCCCGGCGCGAGGGCGCCGAAGCGGCTCTTCTCAAGGCGAAGAGCCCCTCCTGCGGGATCGGCCGCATCTACGACGGCGGTTTCTCGGGCACGCTTCGCGAGGGCGACGGCGTCGCCGCGGCGGCGCTCCGTGCCGCGGGTCTTACGATTCACTCGGAAACGGATTGCCCCGGGGAAATTTGATCCCCGTGCCGGACAACGCCTTTACAATATGGGGAAAACGTGACGCAACCTGCGGCACCTATTCAACATTGACATCCATTCAAAAGAGAACAAGATTATGGGTTTGAAGTGTGGCATCGTCGGCCTGCCCAACGTCGGCAAGTCGACCATTTTCAATGCACTCACGAAGGCGGGCATCGCCGCGGAAAACTATCCCTTCTGCACGATCGAACCGAACACGGGCGTCGTCGAAGTGCCTGATCCGCGCCTTGCGGCCCTAGCGGAAATCGTCAAGCCCGAGCGCATCGTGCCCGCGGTCGTGGAATTCGTCGACATCGCCGGTCTCGTCGCCGGCGCGAGCAAGGGCGAAGGCCTCGGCAACCAGTTCCTCGCCAACATCCGCGAGTGCGACGCCATCGCGCACATCGTGCGCTGCTTCCAGGACGACAACATCGTTCACGTGGCCGGTCACATCAATCCGCTCGAAGACATCGCGGTGATCAACACCGAGCTTGCGCTCGCCGACCTCGCCACCGTGGAAAAGGCCCTCAACCGCTATTCCAAGCAGGCGCGTCAGGGCGGCGACAAAGAAGCCCTCAAGCTCGTTCTCGCCTGCGAGAAGCTCCTTCCCGCCCTGAACGAAGCGAAGGCCGCGCGTTCCGTGCCGCTTACCGAGGAAGAACTCGCCGTTTTGCGCCCGCTCTTCCTTCTCACGATCAAGCCCACCATGTACGTCGCCAACGTCGACGAACACGGCTTTGAAAACAATCCCCTCCTTGACGCCGTCAAGGAGCACGCCGCCGCCGAAAACGCGCCGGTCGTCGCCGTCTGCGCCAAGACCGAAGCCGAAATCGCCGACCTCGACGACGAAGACAAGCAGATGTTCCTCGAGGACATGGGCATGCACGAACCGGGGCTCGACCGCGTGATCCGCGCGGGCTACGAACTTCTCGGCCTGCAGACCTACTTCACGGCGGGCGTCAAGGAAGTCCGCGCCTGGACGATCCACAAGGGCGACACCGCCCCGCAGGCGGCCGGCGTGATTCACACCGACTTCGAGCGCGGCTTCATCCGCGCTCAGACCATTTCGTACGAGGACTACATCCACTACCGCGGCGAAAAGGGTGCGCAGGAAGCCGGCAAGATGCGCGCCGAAGGGAAGGACTACGTCGTCCGCGACGGCGACGTCATGAACTTCCTCTTCAACGTCTGATCGGCGTCGTCCGAGGCTCTGCACCATGGCTACTGCGGCCCCCTCCAAGAAACGCGCGGAAATCGGCGCCCGCCTCAAGAGCGAACGCGAACGGCTCGGCTACACCGCCAAGCAGATCGCCCAGCTCATGGGCGTCACGCTCGACGTGTACGCGACGTACGAAACCGGACAGGGCGACCCGGGCGTCTATCGTCTGCCCCGGCTCTCGCCCTGCGGCTTCGACGTCCTCTACATCCTGACGGCGGAAAGACACCGCCCGATGGAGGAGGAAAACGAGTTGCTCTCGCGCTTTCGGGAGCTCTCACAGAGGGGACGCGCCTCGGTCTTCACCACCATCGACGCGCTCGAACGGCTCGCGCCGAACCTGCGCAAGGAATTCAACAAGCGCTTCCGCAGTTGATTTTTCCCACGAAACGGCCCGCAAGGGCCGTTTTGCTTTTCCCCGTCCGTACCGAACGAAAGCGCCCGGCGTGTTACAAACAGCAATAGATTATTCTTCATGGCGACTACACAGTGATAAAAATGTGCTAATATTCCTTCAACCGCAATAAAACACATTCTCATTTGGAGGAATGTCCCATGTCTCTCTTGAACACACAGGTTCTCCCGTTTGAAGCCCAGGCCTTCCATCAGGGCCAGTTCGTGAAGGTCACCGACGCGGATCTGAAGGGCCGCTGGTCGATTTTCTTCTTCTATCCCGCCGACTTCACCTTCGTCTGCCCGACCGAACTCGAAGACCTCGCCGAGCACTACGAAGAATTCCGCAAGCTCGGCGTCGAAATCTACGCCGTTTCGACCGACTCGCACTTCACCCACAAGGCCTGGCATGAAAGCTCCGCCGCCGTGGGCAAGGTCGCCTTCCCGATGCTCGGCGACCCGACGCAGAAGCTCTCGAAGAACTTCGAAGTGCTCATCGAAGCCGACGGCATGGCCGAACGCGGCACCTTCGTCGTAAACCCCGAAGGCAAGATCGTCGTGATGGAAATCCACGACGGCGGCATCGGCCGCAACGCCGCCGAACTCCTGCGCAAGGTTGAAGCCGCGCAGTACGTCGCCGCCAACCCCGGCGAAGTCTGCCCCGCCAAGTGGCGCCCGGGCGACGCGACGCTCACGCCCTCGCTCGACCTCGTCGGCAAGATCTGATCGTCCGCTTCTGAGGCAAGGCCGCTCCTTCGGGCGGCCTTTTTCTTCATCATTCCCCTCATTGCTCAAGGATTCCGCCATGCTTGACGCCGGCCTGCAAAACCAACTGCGCGCCTACTTCACGAAACTGCGCCGCCCCGTTCGTCTCGTCGCCACGCTCAACGAAAGCGAAACGGCCCGCGAAATGAAGGCGCTCCTCAAGGAGGTCGCCGCGCTCTCCGAGTTGCTCTCCTACGAAGAAACGCTCGATCCGAGCCTTTCGCGCCCCTCCTTCCAGATCACTTCGACCGAACGGGAGATCGGCATTCACTTCGCCGCCCTGCCGATGGGGCACGAATTCTCGTCCTTCGTGCTTGCGCTCCTGCAGGCGGGCGGCCACCCCGTCAAGGCGGAAGCCGAAACGCTCGAGGCCGTCCGTTCGCTCTCGGGACCGCTTTCCTTTGAGGTCTTCATTTCGCTTTCCTGCCACAACTGTCCCGACGTCGTGCAGGCGCTCAATCTGATGGCGGTCGAAAACCCGAACGTCTCCGTCGTCACGATCGACGGCGCGCTCGCGCAGGAAGAGGCCAAGGCCCGCCGCGTGATGGCCGTGCCCACGGTCTTTCTCAACGGCGAACCCTTCGTGAACGGCAGAAAGACGCTCGAGGAAATCGTGGCGCTCCTCGACGAAAGCGCCGCTCGACGCAAGGCCGAAAAGCTCTCCGAGGCCCTTCCCTACGACGTCCTCGTCGCGGGCGGCGGCCCTGCAGGCGCCACCGCCGCCATCTACGCCGTCCGCAAGGGACTTCGCACGGGCCTCGTCGCCGAACGTCTCGGCGGTCAGCTCCATGAAACGAGCGAAGTCGCCAACTTCACGTCGATTCTCTCGACGCCGGGCGCGAAGCTTGCCGACAACATCGAAGCGCATCTGAAGAGCTATCCGATCGAACTGCACACGGCCGAACGCGCGGCCTCGGTCGAGCGCGAAGGCGACCTCTGGGTGCTCGTGACCGAAAGCGGCGCGCGGCTTCGCACGCGCACGCTCATCGCCGCCACGGGCGCGAGCTGGCGCCGTCTCAATGTTCCCGGAGAGGCGGACTTCCTCGGCCATGGCGTCGCCTTCTGTCCCCACTGCGACGGACCGCTCTTCCGCGGCAAGCGCGTCGCCGTCATCGGGGGCGGGAACTCGGGCGTTGAAGCCGCGATCGATCTCGCGGGGATCGCCTCGCACGTCACGCTCGTTCACCGCCGCGACACCTTCCGCGCCGAACCCATTCTCGTCGACAAGCTCATGGAAGAGGTGAAGGCGGGACGCATCACGCTGGCGCTTCACCGCGAAGTCGAGGAAGTGCTCGGCAACGACAAGGGCGTCACGGGCCTTCGCCTTCGCTCCACGAAGGGCGAGGAACCCGTGGAAATCGCGGTCGACGGCCTCTTCGTCGCGATCGGCCACAAGCCCAACACGGACCTCTTTGCGGGTCAGCTCGAACTCGTGAACGGTTACGTCCGCACAGCGGGCACGGGCAGCTCCGCCGCCACGGCCACGTCGGTGCCCGGCGTCTTCGCCGCGGGCGACGTGCAGGACCCCGTCTATCGTCAGGCCGTCACCTCGGCCGCCACGGGCTGCATGGCCGCATTGGACGCGCAACGCTTCCTCGAGCAGGAAGCCCGCTGATTTCCGACTTTCCCCGTCGCCGCCTCCGCGGCGACGTTTTTCTTTCGGATATATCTCAAATGTCTTCGTTTCAACAACTCTCCGACCTCAAGGCCGTGAAAAAGGCGTTTGCCGAACAGGCCAAGCACCGCGCGCAGGAAGAGGAAAAGGCGCGCGAGCGCGAACGCGAGGAGAATTTCTTTCGCCACGCCATGAAGGATCTCGGCGTGACGCCTCTTGAGAAGACCGACGCCAACCGCGTCAGCCACAACATCAAGAAGCCCGTTCGGATCCCGATGGCCAAGGACGTCGAGCGCGCCGAAGTGCTGCGCGCCACCATGTCGGACGACGCCGATCCGCTCCTCTTTCTCGAGAGCGACGACGGGCGCTTCTTTCACCGCGAAGGCGTCTCGCCCGACCTGCCGCGCAAACTCTACCGCGGCAAATTCACGGTCGAGGCGCACGTCGACCTGCACGGCCTGACGGTGGACGAGGCGCGCGACACGGTCGCGGCCTTTCTTTCGGAAAATCAGGCCCGCAACCACCGCTGCGTGCGCATCGTGCACGGCAAGGGCTACGGTTCGGTGGGCGGACAGAGCATCCTGAAGGAACTCGTTCGCCGCTGGCTCAAGCAGCGCCGCGAAGTGATGTGCTTTGTGGAGGCGCCGCCCAACGACGGAGGCGGCGGAGCCGTCCTCGTTCTTCTCTCGCAGGCTCCGCGCCGCTGAAAATGGCAAAGCCTCGGATTCCCAGGAAACCGAGGCTTTTCTGTCGGAACTGCGCGTCCTCAGACGGCGGCTTCGCCCGTTTCGCCCGTGCGGATGCGGATGACCTGTTCCACGTCGAAGACGAAGATCTTTCCGTCGCCGATCTTTCCTGTATGGGCGGCCTGACGGATCGCTTCGATCGCCTGTTCGACGATGTCTTCCGAGACGACCGTTTCGATCTTGAGCTTCGGAAGAAAGTCCACCACGTATTCGGCGCCCCGATAGAGCTCCGTGTGGCCCTTCTGACGTCCGAATCCCTTCACTTCGGTCACGGTAAGTCCGCTCACGCCCACGTCGGCGAGGGCTTCGCGCACTTCGTCGAGTTTGAAGGGCTTGATGACGGCGACAATCTGCTTCATACGTTTTCGGTGCCGATCGCCCCTGCGGGTGCCGCACCGCTCCAAAAGACTTTCGGAGAGAGCCCCCCGAATGCAACGGGAGTCCGCCCCGGAGGAGCGAACCTCCCAACACGAAACGAATTACTTCTGTTCTTCCTTGGCCGGTTCCGCGGCGGGCGCGGCTTCGGTCTTGGCGGGGGCCGGACGGCCGACGCGATATTCGTAGAGCGACACGTCCTTCACGCGAACGCCGAAGCGCGGGTCGTTGTTGGGGCTGTGCCAGACGTCCTTCTTTTCACGCCAGGCGTTGATGAAGGCCACGACGTTGGGAGGCGTCTTGGTCGAGGACGTGACTTCGTTGAGCGTGAAGTTCTGTCCGCCCACGAGGTAGAGATGGAGCTGATGAACGAAGGGACCGTGATCTTCCACGGCGACGGGCGCCTGTTCCGGCGCGGCGGTCGTCTTGGTCTTGGCAGTGGTTCGAGCCATGATTTTTTCCTCTTTTGGTTGGTTCCGGCCGCCCCGACTCGGGGCGGCACGTCCCCAAAGTGTAGCAGAGGGGCGGGTTCTCCTGCGCGCGAGCCGTTTGCTCCGCCCCTTTTCGTCATGCCCCGTCAGGCTCGGCCGATCGTCTCCCAACGGAGCGCAAGCGCACCCAAACCCATGCGCTTGTTGGCCTTGGCGATGAGCTTTTCCACGGCGGTGCGCTCGATCGTGGCGTCGGGATCGGCCCGCACGAGACGCGTGACCCGATCCTTTTCCGCCTTCCAGAAGGCTTCGTGAACGAGCGAGCGGTGCGTGCGGTCGAGCTTTTCCGAAAGGGCGAGCGAGAGAGCCGCCCAGCGGTCCGTGAGCGTGGGTTCGTGTTCGGGCGAAAGTTCCTCCGGCAGAGCCGCGGAAGGACTGTTGTGCCAGAAGACGAAGCGCGCCATGCGAAGGCACTCGTCCTCGGTGAAGCCGACGAGCCCCACGTTGCGCACAAGCCACGCCCCCATGCGGTGGTGGTCCTTGTAGGAGATGTCGATGCCGATGTCGTGCATTCTCGCCGCGTGTTCGACGAGCTCGGTGTCTTCGGGACCGACCGTGACGATCCCCGCCGCGTCAAGACTCAGGAGCATTCCCCGCACGAGCCGTCGCACCTGCTTGGCGTGCCCCTTTTCGCAGTGGAAGCGCTTGACGAGGCGACGCACGCTTTTGCGGCGGCGCGTGTTTTCGTTCGAGCCCGCGCCGAGACCGCTGCGCTCGAGATAGTCGACGAGCTGTCCGTCCTGCAGGTTCTTCATCGTCGCCGTCACGCTGTCGACGCCGAGCGCCTCCAAGACCGTCACGAGAATGACGCCGCCCGCGAGCACAACTTGCGCCCGCGCGGGCGACATGCCCGGCAGAGCCGCACGTTCCTCGACCGACATCGCGGCGAGTTTGGTGACGACGCCCACGAGCGCGTCGAGCTTCGCCTCGCGCCCCTCGGACGTTTCGACGACGGCGCCGGGTTCGGCAAAGCGCGACATGGCGGCGAGGTGGACGAGCGCCTGCGCCGTGCCGCTGCTAGCGAAGACGCGCTTGAATTTCGCCTTGACGGCAAGCGTCGTCGCATAGCGCGTGCGGCCGCGCACGAGGTCGCGCATTTCGCGAAGCCCCTTCTTCGAGACGCGTCCGACCTCGTCGCCGGGCACGGCGTCCGTGAGGAGCACGCACCCCATGTCGGTGCTCTCCATCATGTCGACGTGACGGCGCGTCGAGACGGAAATCTCCGTGCTTCCGCCCCCGATGTCGACGAGACAGACGGGATCGGAAACGCGCAGAAGGCCCGAGAAGACCCCGAGCCGAATGAGGCTCGCCTCTTCCACGCCCGAGATCACGGCGACCTCGACGCCCGCGTCCTTACGAGCGAGCTCGAGAAATTCGTCGCGGTTCTTGGCGTTGCGCAGGGCCGCCGTGCCGACGGCCCGGATTTCGGTGACGCCGTAAGAGGCGCAGATTTCCACGAAGGACTTGAGGGCCTTCACCGTGCGGTTCATCGCCTCGGGCTGCAGAATGCCGGATTTGAAGGAACCTTCGCCGAGGCGGACCATCGTCTTGACGCGGTTGAGCACCGAAGCGTGGCCGTCTTCGGTGACCGCGGCCACCGTCAGACGGCAGGAGTTGCTCCCGAGGTTGATGAGTCCCACGCGCCGCTCGCGCGGCGCGAGCATCTCCGCTTCACTCACTTCCTCACCCCCTTGTGCTGGAACTCGGCATTCTGGCTGTCGAAGACCGCCTCGCCCTTCTTGGGACGAACGCGCGTGTACTTGCCGTCGGCGTCGAGCGACCAGGCGCCGCGCGTGTCGGCGAGCTGAGCGTCGAGAATCATCTTCGTGATGCGTTCGCGCAGGCGCGGATCATGCACCGGCGTGATCACTTCGATGCGGCCGTTGAGGTTGCGCTTCATCATGTCGGCCGAGCCGATCCACATGCAGTCGTCGCCGCCGTGCTTGAACCAGTAGACGCGGGCGTGTTCGAGATAGCGTCCGACGATCGAACGCACGGTGATGTTCTCGGAGACGCCGGGAACGCCCGGACGCAGACAGCAGACGCCGCGCACGACGCATTCGATCTTCACCCCGGCCTGCGACGCGCGGTAGAGTTCGCGGATCATTTCGTCGTCGGCGAGCTGGTTGCACTTGATGATGATGTGCCCGTCGCCCGTCTCGCGGTGCGCTTCGACTTCGCGGCGGATCATCTCGACGAGACGCGTGCGAAGCGAAAGGGGCGACACGCCGAGCTGACGGTAGCGCTTGATGATGCCGCAGCCCGTCATCACGTTGAAGAGGTCCGTGACGTCCGCGCAGATTTCCTCGTTGGACGTGAAGAGACCGAGGTCGGTGTAGATCGTGGCGGAAAGCGCGTTGTAGTTGCCCGTGCCGATGTGCACGTAGCGGCGGATGCCCGTGGCTTCGCGGCGCACGACGAGGCAGAGTTTCGCGTGGACCTTGAGTCCGACGAAACCGTAGACGACGTTCACGCCCGAGCGTTCGAGCGCTTCGGCCCAGTTGATGTTGCGCTCTTCGTCAAAGCGCGCCTTGAGTTCGACGACGGCCGTCACCTGCTTGCCGCGGCGGCGCGCCTCGATGAGGCTCTTGATGATGGGCGAATTGCTGCCGCAGCGGTAAAGCGTCTGCTTGATCGCCACCACCTTCGGATCGCGCGCAGCGCGGTCGATGAAGGAGAGCACCCCGGTGAACTTTTCATAGGGGTGGAAAAGGAGCACGTCGCGTTCGCGCAGCGTCGCGAAGAGATCGTTTTCCGGATCGAAGACTTCGGGCGAAGTCATGCGATCGGGCACGTACTGCAGGCTCGGGCGGTCGATGAAGCACAGATCCATGAATTCCGAGAAGGCGAGCGGGCCGCTCACCTTGTAGATCTGGCCGGGCTTCATGTCGATGTGGTCGAGCAGGAAGTTCTGCAGACGAACCGGCATGCCGCGCTCGAGTTCGAGACGCACGGGCGCGCCGAAGCGGCGCTGTTCGACGTAGTCGCGCACGGCTTCGAGAAGGTCGTCGGCTTCGTCCTCTTCAATTTCAGCGTCGGTGTTGCGCGTGATGCGGAAGAGCCCGTAGGAGGTCACGCGGAAGCCCGGGAAGAGTCGGCCGAGGCACTCGCCGATCAGGTCTTCCGTGAGGATCACCTGCACGTTCTTGTAGGAGGACTGGAAGGAGAGGTCGGGCGCGGCTTCGTCGAGATCCTTCGAGAGGAAGAGGAAGCGCTGAATGTTGTTCGGGCACTTCAGACGCGCGTAGCGCACGTCCTCCTCGTCCGTTTCCGAAACGAGCTCGATCAAGAAGTTGAGGCTCGTGTTCGAAATCCACGGGAAGGGATGGCCCGAGTCGACGACCTGGGGCGTGAGGACCGGATAGATGTTCTGCTCAAACCAGGCCTCGAGCTTCTGGCGCTTCTTGCCGCCGAGCGTCGCGAACTTCGTGATGACGACGCCCTTTTCGCGCAGGGCGGGCTGCAGGGTCTTGAGCCAGAGATCCTCGGCACGGTCGACGAGGGTCGACACCTTCTGACGGATGATCGTGAGCTGACGGCGCGGCGGAATTCCGTCGGCGCCCGTGGCGGCGACGCCCGTCTGTTCCTGACGGAAGACGTTGGCGACGCGAACCATGAAGAATTCGTCGAGGTTGTTCCAGAAAATCGAGAGGAACTTCACGCGCTCGAGAAGCGGCACGCGGGGGTCTTCGGCTTCGGAGAGCACCTTCTCGTTGAAGTCGATCCAGTTGATTTCCCGGTTGAGATAGTACTTCGGGTCGTTGAGGTCGATCGTCGTTTCGACGGCGGACTCCTTGCGCTCCTTCACGCCGCGCGCACGGTCCGACTTGGCGGGCTTGGCCGCTTCGGCGCTGTT
>ENA-OPCB01001897-OPCB01001897.1-human-gut-metagenome-genome-assembly--contig:-NODE-1897-length-12144-cov-2.919183_pt1 | contig 12144 bp, 5 predicted proteins | sample MGYA00241561_ERZ501473 | MGnify/ENA primary metagenome ERZ501473 (study PRJEB25962, sample SAMEA2042519) | human gut metagenome | biome: human gut; feature: human-associated habitat; material: faeces... | reverse complement strand
CGCCGTGTTCGGCACCCCGTCTGCCATCTATCCGGGCTACCAGCTTGCCTACCTGCCCAACCCCAAACTGCGCTGGGAGAAGGTGGAAGCCTGGGAAGCCGGTGCAGAAGCCAACTTCCTCCGCAACCGCCTGCACTTTGAAGGGGTGTACTACAAGAAGAAAACCAAAGACCTGCTGGCCGAAGTGCCGGGCATCTCGGGCACCGTACCGGGTATCGGAAACCTTGGCTCCATCGAGAATTCGGGCGTAGAGCTTGCCTTGAGCTGGCGCGACCGGATAGGCGACTGGAACTACAACATCGGAATGAACCTTGCCACCATCAAGAACAAGGTACTGAGCCTCGTGCAGGAAGGCTACTCCATCATAGCCGGAGACAAGCAGCAGAGCTACACAATGGCAGGATACCCCATCGGCTACTTCTACGGCTACAAGGTGGAAGGCGTCTACCAGACCCAGGAGGAGATTGAGCACTCTCCCAAGAACACACTGGCAACCGTCACCCCGGGCGACCTGAAATTCCGCGACGTGAACGGTGACGGTGAAATCACCACGGCAGACCGTACGATGATTGGTAATCCTACACCCGATGTCACCTACGGCTTCACGCTCGGCCTGGGCTACAAGAACTGGGAGCTTGCCGTTGACATGATGGGACAAGGCGGCAATCAGATTTACCGTACCTGGGACAACTACAACTGGAGCCAGTTCAACTTTATGGAGCAACGCATGGACCGCTGGCACGGTGAAGGGACCAGCAACACCCAGCCGCTGCTGAACACCAAGCATACCATCAACAATCTGAACTCCGAGTATTACATAGAGGACGGCTCGTTCTTCCGCATCCGTAACGTGTCGCTGGCATACAACTTCGACAAGGCGCTGATTTCGAAGATAGGCATGCAGGCGCTGAAGCTCTACGTGAACATACAGAACCTGAAGACGTGGAAGCACAACACCGGATATACCCCGGAACTGGGCGGAAGCGCCATCGCCTTCGGGGTGGACGACGGCAGTTATCCGATGCCGGCGATTTATACGTTCGGATTTAATCTGACGTTCTAAAAGCCTCTCCCCTAAAAAAGAGTAACTTCAAACCTCCCCCGACTCCTTCAAAGGGAACGGGGAATGAAAAATATAAATTTATGAAACTGATAAAATACATATTTACATTGCTGGTGGGTGCAACAGCCCTCTCACTGACATCCTGCAACGACTTCCTGGACCGCGATCCGCTGGGGCAGTTCACGGAAGATGACTCTCCCAACGCCCTTGTAGGCGGGAAGATATTCAACGTCTACTACCTGATGCGCTCGTACGACATCACTGCCGGTATTCCTGCTTTTATGGTGCACATGGTGCGCAGCGAGGACTCCGAGAAAGGCAGTGACGCCGGCGACGGCAGCAACGAGGCCGCCATGTGGGACGACTTCGAATACACTGCCTCCAACGGGCCGCTCAGCGCCTATTGGGGACAGAACTACAAAATCATCTACCAGTGCAACGAAATCCTGGACGACATTGAGAAGAGCGGACACAAGGACGACACCGAAGCCATCCGCAACCGCGGCGAAGCGCTCTTCTTCCGTGCCTGGTGCTACTTCAACCTGGTACGCGCCTTTGGCGAAGTGCCGCTGGTCACCATCAAGGTAGTGGAAGCCTCCGATGCCAACGTGCCCAAGACCACGGCGGAAAAGATATACGAACAGATTGACAAAGACCTGACCGAAGCCGAAGAATGCCTGCCCCTGCGGTGGGACAGCGACTATACGGGACGGCTGACCTGGGGCGCCGCACGCTCCCTGCACGCACGCATCTATATGATGCGGAACGATTGGGACAATATGTACACAGCCTCCACCGAAGTGATAAAGTCGGGCATCTACAACCTGAATACACCGGTCGACAAAGTCTTCACCGTAGAAGGGGAGAATTGCGGTGAGAGCATCTTCGAACTGCAATGCGAAGCCACCGATGCCATGAAAGAAGATGGTAGTATCGGCAGCCAATTCTGCCAGGTACAGGGTGTGCGCGGAGCAGGCGATTGGGATTTGGGATGGGGCTGGCACATGGCCACCAAACTGATGGGAGAAGCCTTTGAGCCGGGCGACCCGCGCCGGAACGCCACATTGCTCTACTTCCGCCGCAGCACGGACGAGCCCATCACACCGGAGAATACCAATACACCTTATGGCGAATCTCCCGTTTCTACCGCCATGGGCGCTTACTTCAACAAGAAAGCATACACCGACCCAGCCTTGCGCCGCAAGTATACCCGCATGGGCTTCTGGGTAAATATCCGCCTGATCCGTTACCCGGACGTGCTGTTGATGGCTGCCGAGTCTGCCAACGAAAAAGGTTTGATGGGCGAAGCAAGCGGTTATCTGGAACAAGTACGCGCACATGCCCGCGGCACACTGACCAATGTACTTCCTAAAGTAGAGTCTCTGGATCAGAGTGTATTGCGTGAAGCTATCCGTCACGAACGCCGCGTAGAGTTGGGATTAGAGCCCGACCGTTTCTATGACCTCGTACGTTGGGGTATCGCACAAGAAGTGCTTCAGGCTGCCGGAAAGAACTATCAGCCTAAAAACGCACTGCTGCCATTGCCGCAAACAGAGATAGATAAATCAAACGGTGTATTGATACAAAACCCCGATTATTAATCAATTAGGAATTAAATAGGGGATATCAGAAAGATGCCGGCAGGTGACTAAAAGTTTCTCGGTGTGAAACCATTGGTTTCATGCCTTGAAACTCTCAGTTTCACACCGAGAAACCGGCAGTTTCATCGCTTGAAACTGGTAGTTCCAACTGGAGAAACAAACAAATGCAAAGTATCTCCTTACCGGACTCTAACTTATATAAATAAAAAGATATGAAGAAAATACTCAAAAGAACAAGCCTGTTGCTGATCAGCGCTTTAATGAGCATAGCGGCGGCACAGGCTCAAAAGTCACCGCAAGACATGGATCGCTTCATCGACGCACTGATGAAGAAGATGACCGTGGAAGAGAAAATCGGACAATTGAACCTACCCGTCACGGGAGACATCACCACGGGACAGGCCAAAAGTAGCGACGTGGCACAAAAGATTGAAAAAGGATTGGTGGGCGGACTCTTCAACCTGAAAGGTGTAGACCGTATTCTTGAAGTGCAAAAGCTGGCAGTAGAGAAATCACGCCTCGGCATTCCTCTGCTGTTCGGCATGGATGTGATACATGGCTACGAAACCATCTTCCCCATTCCATTGGGATTGTCCTGCACCTGGGATATGGCGGCTATCGAGAAATCCGCCCGTATTGCAGCCATCGAAGCAAGTGCCGACGGCATTTCCTGGACATTCAGTCCGATGGTAGACATCAGTCGCGACCCACGTTGGGGACGTGTCAGCGAAGGCTCGGGAGAAGATCCGTTCCTGGGTGGAGCTATCGCACAAGCAATGGTATACGGATACCAGGGTGCCAATCTGCAAGACCAATTGCACCGCAACGATGAAATCATGGCTTGCGTAAAACACTTTGCACTGTATGGAGCCGGAGAAGCCGGACGCGACTATAATACAGTAGACATGAGCCGCAACCGGATGTTCAATGAATTCATGTACCCGTATGAGGCTGCCGTAGAGGCCGGAGTGGGTAGTGTGATGGCGTCATTCAATGAAATAGACGGTATTCCCGCCACCGGAAACAAATGGCTGCTGAGCGATTTGCTGCGTGGCCAGTGGGGCTTCGAAGGGTTTGTGGTAACGGACTTCACAGGCATTTCAGAGATGATAGAGCATGGTGTCGGCGACTTGCAAACCGTCAGTGCACTCGCTCTTAATGCAGGGGTGGACATGGATATGGTAAGTGAGGGCTTCGTCGGTACACTGATGAAATCCATTAAAGAAGGAAAAGTAAGAATGGGCACGTTGAATACAGCCTGCCGCCGGATATTGGAAGCGAAATACAAGCTGGGACTGTTTGACAATCCTTATAAATACTGTGACGTGAACCGTCCGAAGCGGGATATCTTCACAAAAGAGCATCGTGACGTCGCCCGCAAGATTGCCGGCGAAAGTTTTGTTCTCCTGAAGAATGCCCCCGCCACCGCACAGCCACTCGTAGCTCATAGCTCGTCACCCGTAACTGCTTCCCCCGTGCTTCCGTTGAAGAAGCAAGGTACAGTTGCCGTCATCGGGCCTCTCGGAAATACCCGCAGCAACATGCCGGGCACCTGGAGCGTAGCCGCACGCCTCAACGATTATCCTTCTTTATACGAAGGCTTGAAAGAAATGATGGCAGGCAAGGTTAACATCACCTATGCCAAAGGTAGTAACCTCATCGGCGATGCAGCTTACGAAGAACGTGCCACCATGTTCGGCCGTTCATTGAACCGCGATAATCGCACGGACCAGGAGTTACTGGACGAAGCACTGAAAGTTGCAGCCGGTGCCGATGTTATCGTAGCTGCCCTGGGAGAATCTTCTGAAATGAGCGGTGAAAGTTCAAGCCGCACCGAACTCGGCTTGCCCGATGTACAACATACCCTGTTGGAAGCCTTACTGAAAACGGGTAAACCCGTAGTACTAACCCTCTTTACCGGTCGGCCATTGACGCTGAACTGGGAACAAGAGCATGTACCTGCCATCCTGAATGTATGGTTCGGAGGCAGTGAAGCGGCTTATGCCATTGGCGATGTTCTGTTCGGTGACGTCAATCCGAGTGGAAAACTAACCATGACTTTCCCGAAGAATGTAGGCCAGATACCTTTGTTCTACAATCATAAGAATACCGGTCGGCCACTGGCGGCAGGCAAATGGTTCGAAAAGTTCCGTTCAAACTATCTGGATGTGGATAACGAACCGCTGTATCCCTTCGGTTATGGATTGTCGTATACCACTTTCCAGTACAGTGACATTGCATTGAGCACACCGACATTGGGAAAAGATGGTTCCGTTACAGCCGTAGTCACCGTCACCAATACTGGTAAACATGACGGTGCGGAAGTAGTTCAACTCTATATCCGCGACCTCGTAGGAAGCATCACCCGCCCTGTACGCGAGTTGAAAGGTTTCAATAAAATCTTCCTTCGCGCCGGAGAAAGCAAAACGGTATCATTCACTATCACGCGTGATCTGCTTCGCTTCTATGATTACGACCTGAACTACGTAGCCGAACCGGGTGACTTTGACATCATGATCGGTGGAAACAGCCAGGCTGTGAAGACGGCGAAGTTGACACTTAAATAAAGTGATTAGGGTTTAGTGATAAGTGATTAGTGGGCTACGCTATTATTCCGCATGGCACTAATCACTTATCACTAAACCCTAATCACTAAACTTTAACCCCTTATTAATTATGAAACAATTAACAACCTACCTTCCCCTCCTCTTTTTGCTTCTCCTCGGAGCCTGCAAGAATGCCAAGACCGGAAGTGCCGCCCAACTTTCCGATGATGCCCTCATGGACACCGTTCAACGGCGAACCTTCAATTACTTCTGGGAAGGCGCGGAGCCTAACAGCGGTCTTGCCCCCGAGCGTATCCACATGGATGGTATCTACCCCGAAAAAGACCAGAACGTCATTACTTCCGGCGGTAGCGGCTTCGGCATTATGGCGATACTTTCAGGTATCGACCGCAACTACATCACTCGTGAAGAAGGTCTGGCGCGTATGGAAAAGATAGTCTCTTTCCTTGAAAAAGCCGACCGCTTCCACGGTGCCTATCCTCACTGGTGGTATGGAGACACCGGCAAGGTAAAGCCTTTCGGACAGAAAGACAACGGTGGCGACCTCGTAGAAACAGCTTTCCTTATACAAGGACTGCTTGCCGTACACCAATATTACGTCAACGGTTCTCCCCAAGAACAGGCGCTTGCCAAACGCATCGATACTCTTTGGCGTGATGTCGACTGGAATTTCTATCGCCAGGGCAACCAGAATGTACTCTACTGGCATTGGAGTCCCGAATACGGTTGGGCAATGGACTTCCCCGTGCATGGTTACAACGAATGTCTCATCATGTACCTGCTTGCCGCTGCCTCACCCACGCACGGCGTTCCTGCCTCCGTCTATCATGAGGGATGGGCACAGAACGGCGCCATCGTCGAACCCCATAAAGTAGAAGATATCGAACTTCATCTGCGCTATCAGGGTTGTGAAGCTGGTCCCCTCTTCTGGGCACATTACTCCTTCCTCGGATTAGATCCGACTCATCTAAAAGATGAATACTGCGCCAGCTATTTCGATGAAATGCGTAATCTGACCCTCGTGAACCGTGCTTATTGCATCCGAAATCCGAAGCACTACAAAGGTTTCGGCCCGGACTGTTGGGGACTGACCGCCAGCTACTCCGTCAACGGATATGCCGCCCACATGCCAAACGAGCGGGATGACCAGGGAGTCATCTCTCCTACAGCCGCTCTTTCGTCCATTATCTATACCCCGGACTATTCGCTCGCTGTGATGCGCCATCTCTACGACATGGGCGATAAGCTATTCGGTCCTTATGGTTTCTACGATGCTTTCTCCGAAACAGAGAACTGGTATCCCAAACGATATCTTGCTATCGATCAGGGGCCTATTGCCGTCATGATAGAGAACTATCGTACTGGCCTGTTATGGAAACTATTTATGAGCCATCCGGATGTGCAAAACGGATTGCAGAAACTGGGATTCTCAACAGATAAATAAATAAGAAAAGCCTATACGGCAAAAGTTTTTTCACCACAGATTACACGGATTCTCACAGATTATCAGTTTTGAATAATTATCTATTCACTTTTCACCTGCGTTAATCCGTGTAATCTGTGGTGACTTTCGACAACCCTACTTTTATTATCCCACAAGATCGCTCACACCGTCCTTATTCTTTATCCATCTCATAAACAATGCATTAAATTGATTTGAGTAGTAAATGAGTAGTCCCCGATTTGTTAAAAATCAGGGATATGTATTGGTGGTGAATATCTTTTTTGTAGTTCGCACATTGAAATTTCTACATTTGCGATGAAGTTTAATTCGAGCACTGCGCAGAGCTAAGAAGAAAACAAAAAGAGTTATCCACCTAAAAAAATTTAATGCGATGAAGAGTAAAACACATCTTCTGAAAAAAGCCTTATGGCTAAAGAATCTATTCTTGACGGCGTGCCTCATATTGGTAGCAATGCCCGTACTCTCCCAGACAAGAACAGTAACAGGTACCGTAACCGACACATCGGGTGACGCACTGATTGGTGTATCCATCCTCGTGCAAGGTACCAGCAACGGTGTAGTTACCGATTTAGATGGTAAATATACATTAACGAACGTTCCGGAAAACGGAACACTCACTTTTAGTTATATAGGTATGTTACCGCAAGATATAAAAGTGAACGGACGTTCGGCTATCAATGTGACATTGAAAGAGGATTCACAGCAGTTGGAAGAAATTATCGTAATCGGTTATGGTGCTGCAAAGGCCAAAGACCTGACGGCTCCCATTACCGTAGTTAAAGGTGAGGCCCTGACTGCCGTACCTTCTACCACCCCTATGGCAGCCCTCCAAGGAAAAGTTCCCGGTGTCAATATCGTAAATAATGGTGCTCCGGGTGAAGGTCCTACCGTGCAGATCCGTGGTATCGGTTCATTCTCCAACAGTAAGCCGTTGTTCGTTGTAGATGGTATGTTCTACGACAACATCAACTTCCTGAACAACGCGGATATTCAGGAAATGTCTATCCTGAAAGATGCTTCGGCTGCCGCTATCTATGGTGTACGCGCTGCAAACGGTGTAGTTCTCATCACCACCAAAAAAGGTTCGCGTAACCAGAAAGCAAAGATCACTTATGACGGTTATGTAGGTATCCAGAAAGCATCCAATGTGCTCGAACTCTGTAATGCACACGAATATGCAACTATGCTTCTCGAAGGTAACTTCGACTCCTATAAGACTCACTTCACACAATCCATCGACAAATACGGCGGTAGTTATGATGACCCCGACTTCCATAATTGGACTTTTGGAGCAGACAACGACTGGTACGACCAGCTTCTGCGCACTGCCGCTATCACAAACCACAGTTTAAACATTAACGGTGGTTCCGAAAAAGCGGTGTATGCTGTCGGCGTAAGCTATTTGTATCAAGATGGTATTATGGATGTTGACAACAACTACAAACGTATGAACTTCCGTGGTTCTGTCGATTATGATGCTACGAACTGGCTGAAAGTCGGTTTCAACGGTGTGTTTAGTAACTCCACACAACAAGTGCCTAACAATCAGGCATGGCAGAAAGCGTTCAACTGTCCTCCCATCGTGGCTCTTTATGACGACAAGTACAATGAAAAGTCTTTTCCTGACAAATTTGGTTCTCCGGATGCAATCGGTTATACATCAAACTTCTATAATCCTGTCGCAACTGCCAAGTATTTCGATTCAAGCAAAGAAAACTATCAGGTATTGAGCAACTTCTACGCTCAGATTGATTTTATTCCCAGCAAATTGAATTTCAAGACGAACTATTCCTATAGTTTCCTCTCTACCCAAGGTCGTGAGTTTACTCCGAAATACTACGTAAGCAGCTGGCAACAATCAGCCACCACTCAGCTTACAAAGAACGAAAACAAGTATTACAACTATATCTGGGATAATACCCTGACTTATAATGACCAATGGGGCAAACACAGATTCGGCGCCATGGCAGGTTACTCCATGCGTCAGGAACAATGGCGCATGTTCGAAGGTAAAGCAAGCAACGTTCCCGATGGAGCTGACGAATACTGGTACATCAAGAACGGTGACGCAGCAGGTGCTACCGTAAAAGACGACGGCTACTGCTACAGAGGTGTTTCTTACTTCGCCCGTCTGCACTACAACTATGACAAATATCTGTTGATGTTCACAATGCGTGCCGATGGTTCCAGCAAATATCAGGAACATTGGGGTTACTTCCCTTCAGTAGGTGCAGCCTGGGTTCTGTCCGAAGAATCATTCTTGAAAGATCAGAAATGGATTGACTTCTTGAAACTACGTGCAAGCTGGGGTAAGCTGGGTAACGACCAAGTAGCAGCAAGCGACGGTTTTGCTTCTATCGCGACCGGTAACGCTGCATCCGGTGTATTTGGTAATTCTACCATTGCAGGTTATCAGAACAGTACATACTTCAGTTGGTTGAAGTGGGAAGTTGTTGAAGAATGGAATGCAGGTATAAACTTTATTACCCTCAACAACCGTCTGAATATCGACGTTGACTATTATCACCGTATGACTAATAACGCTGTGATCGCTCCGCTACTCCCATTCAGCACCACCACCCTTGCCGGAAACTATGGTAAGATTCTCAACTCCGGTATCGATGTAAGTGCCAACTGGAACGATAAAATCGGTAGAGACTTCTCATACAATATCGGTGTAAACATCTCTACTTTGAGAAACCGCGTGAAAGACCTGAACGGTAACAGTATCATCAGAGGCGGTAAGACCGTTAATATTGTAGGTAAGGAAATGAACTCATTCTATGGATTCAAAATGATAGGTGTTTATCAGACAGAGGCAGAAATTGCCGCTGATCCTATTGCAGTGGCCAACGGTTGTGTACCGGGCGACTTAAAGTATGCCGACCTCGATGGAAACAATGTTCTTGACGGAAATGACCGTACTACATTAGGTTCTTATATTCCTAATTTTACTTACGGTATCAACCTCGGCCTTAACTACAAGAACCTCGACTTCCAGCTGACTACCTACGGACAGGCCGGTGCCCAGATGTTCAACCGTAAACGTGCGCTTCGTTATTCTTCACAGAATTATAACTTCGACCGCGCCCAATATGAAAAACGCTGGACAGGCCCGGGTTCCACGAACTCCAATCCGTCGGCTGCCGCCCTGCTGAAACCTTGGAACGTAAGCGACCAGAAGTATAGCTCTTACTTTGTAGAAAGTGCCGACTACTTCCGTATTCAGAATATTACGCTTGGTTATACATTCCGTAACCTCAAGTTTGGTAACTATACCATGCCGGGCTTACGCCTGAGTCTGACTGCCGACCGTCCGTTCACAACTTTCAAGGCCAACGCATTCACTCCTGAATTGTCCGACAGCCAAGGTTGGGATACCGAAGTATATCCTTTGACATCGACTTACACCTTAGGTTTGAAAATTGATTTCTAAGAAATAACCCATTAATAATTTAGAACTAATGAAAACATTAATAAGACCTTTCATATATATAATGTCCGCCTTGATGGTATTATCGTTCGCATCCTGTAATGATTTTCTGGACAAAGAGCCTGAAGGAAAAGTACCGGAAGAGAAGGTGGATTATACCAATATCAGCAATATGTACCAACCGGTATCAGGCGTATATGCAAAGATTCGCACCAGCGGTTTGCACTGGGTGATCTGGGAAATTACTACGATTCGCGACCAGGACGTATTTAGCGGCCAGTGGAATGGCAGCGACTATTACAACCTGAGCGAATATAAGTATAATGATTCTTTCTGGGGCTTCAACGAATTGTGGATGCAATATTACAATATTATCAAAACTGCCAATGCAGCTATTGAATCGTTAGACCTGTACGCTGAGAATATCACCAACGATAGCGATATGAAAAACTATAAGGCATATCGTGGTGAAGTGATGTTTATGCGTGCTTATGCCTACTATCGTCTGGTGCAGGCATTTGGTCCGGTTACCATTCTCCGCGACAATAATCAGGTTGATTTGAGCCGCTCCACTGCCAATGCGGTAAACAAATATGCATTGGAAGATTTGCAGTACGGCATTGATAATATGCCGCGTATCCGTCCGAACCAAAGTGAACACAAGGGAGCCGTTACAGCGTTCTCTGCCGAGATGCTGGCTGCCAAGTTTCATCTGAACATGGGTAACTATGCAAAGGTAGAAGAACTGACAAACGATATTATTGAGCATGGTAATTTCTCACTCTATCCCGACTTCTACCAGTTATGGAAGATTCCCGGAAAGCTCTGTGACGAGTCTATATTCGAATGTCAGATGACTGACTTCGGCAATGGTTCCGGAGATCTGATTGATGGTGACCAATGGTTTGTTTGTCAAGGTCCCAATAACTCCGGCAGTGACATCAGCGGTTGGGGAGACTGCGGTATCCTGAAATCTTTCCGTGACTGGGCATACGCTCGTGGAGAGACAATACGTGCCACCACTTCATTCCTGCTGGCAGGAGAAACGACACCGGACGGTGATTATATCCGGGAGCAAGTAGATCCGAAAAAGACCGACTGTTGGAACGGTAAAGCATACACCCCGCTGAACCAATTAACACCGGGACGTACGAAATACGGTACAAACAATAATGCACGTATTTTCCGCTATGCTGATGTTCTCTTGATGAATGCCGAGGCGAAAATCAAAAATGGCAAGAATGGTGACGCTCCATTCAATGAAGTAAGAAGACGTGCCAAGATGCCGGAACTTACCAATGTAACTTTCCAACAAGTTATCGACGAACGCCGTATGGAGTTGATGTGCGAATGGGGCGAACGTTATAACGACCTTGTACGCACCGGTCTGGCAAAAACAGAATTGAAAGGCTGGTCTGAAGATAAGGCACTTTTGCCGCTTCCTTTCAACCAGTATACTCAGATTCCTGATTTGCTGAAAGAGCCGAAGGATGAGTAACCTTATGAATTAATTTAGTTTTCGCAAGTTAATGATAACAACATACAGATTGCACCGGATTATCATTAACTTGCGAAACTTAAATAAATGCCCAAACAAAACATATCATGAAGAAAGTTTTCAGAAAAACAAGCTTATTGCTGGCTACTGCCCTGATGGGTGTTACCGGTATGCAGGCACAAAAAGCTCCGCAGGACATGGATCGCTTCATCGACGCGCTGATGAAGAAGATGACTGTAGAAGAGAAAATCGGTCAGCTAAACCTGCCCGTTTCCGGTGAAATCGTTACCGGACAAGCACAAAACAGCGATGTAGCCAAAAAGATTGAGCAAGGATGGGTAGGCGGACTTCTCAACCTGAAAGGAGTAGAGAAAATCCGCGATGTACAGAAACTTGCCATAGAGAAATCACGCCTGGGTATCCCCCTGATATTCGGTATGGATGTGGTGCATGGCTACGAAACAATTTTCCCTATTCCATTGGGACTCTCTTGCTCATGGGATATGGACGCTATCAG
>ENA-OPCB01001894-OPCB01001894.1-human-gut-metagenome-genome-assembly--contig:-NODE-1894-length-12155-cov-2.522479_pt1 | contig 12155 bp, 10 predicted proteins | sample MGYA00241561_ERZ501473 | MGnify/ENA primary metagenome ERZ501473 (study PRJEB25962, sample SAMEA2042519) | human gut metagenome | biome: human gut; feature: human-associated habitat; material: faeces... | reverse complement strand
TCGAGGGTGCGTCTGCAGCTTATGCGGGCCGTTTTATTTTGTGCTTTTTACTGCGAAATAATGTTAAACTCCAAGGCTGACAAGAGTGGCCTTTAACTCTTTTGCCATGCGAATAATGACAGTCTGTTCAGTTTCATTACAGTCCAGCAGCAAGCGGTGAAATTCGGAGTTTGCAGAGGAAGAAGAATGTTCAAGACAGTCGAGCAAAAGCTCATCCGCGGAAACGGATAAGGTGTTGCCAATTTCGACAAGAACAGAAATGCTAGGGATTTTTGTTCCATTTTCGATACGGACAATGTGTTCACGGCTACAGTTGATTTTTGCGGCGAGGGCTTCCTGCGACAGATTTGATTTTGAACGGTAGAAGCTGATTCGTTTTCCAAGAGAAGTACAATTTACGGACATATAGTGATCTTCCTTTCAAATGCCCGCATAAGATACTTTAATTATTTGACTTATGGAGAAATGAATCAAGAGGAGCCAAAGAGGCAATCTGCATAGAAGTCAGAATTTTTGTCTTTCCCTTCTAGCGGAGATGGCTTCTGAGGCTAAAATGTGACCCAGCAGGTCACATTTTAGGGAACAAGTGACCTGCTGGGTCACAGAAAAAATCATCTGATAAGAGTATAATAAAAGCATGAAATCAAGCTGCGAAAATAAAGTGGGGAAAACGAAATGGAACGGTTGCTGACACTGTATAGCGAAGTTCAGTCAACGGATGTACGGTGGCTGTGGTATCCCTTTATTGCAATCGGGAAAATCACACTTCTGCAGGGTGATCCCGGCGATGGAAAATCTACCATGATGATGAATCTGATTGCGGAACTTTCAACAGGAGGTAAGACCCCGGATGGCTGTAAGATCGGCGTGCCGCAAAAAGTGATTTATCAGTGCTCCGAGGATGGCGTTTCGGATACGATAAAGCCCCGATTGGAACGCTGCGGGGCAGACTGCAGGAAGATTGCTTTCATCAATGAAGAGTTTTATAACGGCCTCACATTGGACGATGAGCGCATCCGTCAGGCAATCATTGAATTTCGGCCTCGATTGGTCGTGATTGATCCGATTCAGGCTTATCTTGGCAGCGATTCGGATTTGCAAATCGCAGGCAGAGCGCGGAAACTCATGCGCCGCCTTGGAATGTGGGCTGCTGGTTACGACTGCGCTATCGTTCTGATTGGACACCTCAACAAAAAAGAAGGCTCCAAAGGGTTGTACCGCAGTCTTGGCAGTATTGATGTTGTGGCAGCAGCACGAAGCGTCCTGCAGGTGGAGCGAGATACCGAGAATCCTGATATAAGAATCGTACATCAAATCAAAAACAGTCTTGCGCCTACGGCAGAAGACATCCGCTTTTCCATTTCTGCCGACAAGGGCTTTCGATGGCTGGAATGCAGGCCACAGCTTTTTGAAAAACAACAGCCGGACGCCGAACCTAAATTTGATACAGAGCAACAGAAAGCTGCCTACTGGATCAAGCATTTTCTTGAAAAAGGTGATATGAGCGCGAATGAAATTTATTGCCGTCTGGACAATGAGGGTGTCAGCAAACGAGTGGCGCGGATGGTAAAAACGGAAATGGGAATCCACTGCTACCAGAAGAAGCGGAGATGGTATTGGAGTGTTCAGCTGGAAGAAGGTGCTATAAATGGACCGCAAGTATAAGGTTGGTGGCTATGTGAAACTTGCAAAACTGTGGGAACGCTCTAAGGATTCAGCGGTAGCCTATCACAGTTCCTACTATGCTGAAAAGTTTAGGGATGATGCGGATAAAAGGCTGGTTGGTGTCTATATTGACATCACAGGGAATAAGGAAATTTATAAACGCCCGGAAATGGTGCATCTGCTCAAAGATTGCAAAAATGGTTCCGTAAATTTGATTTTCTCGCAGACAAGGGCCTATCTTGCAGCAAATACCTGTGATTTCTGTTTTCTGCTGAAATATCTGTTTGATTTGCCGATGCGGGTGGACATTGTTACAGATGATGACGACCAGAGAATTGACACGATTCTTGATGTTGAGAATCAGCGTCAGAACTTGAAAGAATTGGCCGAAAAATATACATCGATCCGAAGGAAAGATTATCTTGAGTGGAGAATCCGACTGGAACATGAAATGACAAAGGTTGAAGAAAAATGAACGTGGATGGACAGTATAATCCAAAAGACGTAGAGTGTATTTCGGTAGAAAACCTTGAAGTGCTGCCGAGTGGAGCGGATTGGCAGAGCCGACATCTGGAATCTGAAAGGCGAAAAGCAGAGATTCGTGACAGAATCCATAAGCAGGCAGAACAGGGCCAGAAAACGGCAAAAGACTACTTTCGTCCGGCGAAACCGACACCGTCGATTTACGACAGTGACCTGAAGCGTGTAGCCGTTTATGCCCGTGTCAGCACTTCCAGCGAAGAACAGATTTCTTCCATTGAAAACCAGACTCTATATTACACCAAAAAGATTGCAGAAACGGAAAACTGGAATTTGCAGGATATTTACAGCGATGAAGGAAAATCGGGTACTTCACTGCGGAAACGGGATGCGTTTAAGCGCATGATGCGGGATGCCAAAGACCAGAAGATGGATTTGATTATCTGTGCCAGCATTTCACGTTTTGCCCGGAATTTTTCGGATTGCATGACACAGATCGCAGCTTTGAAAACTATGCATCCTGCACATCCCATCGGTGTGTACTTTGAAACAGAGAATATCTACACGCTGAATCCAAGTAGCCAATACAGCCTTGACATTCAGGCGCTTCTGGCGGACTGGGAATCGGGCAATAAGAGCCGCCGCATGATCCTTTCGTATGACCAGCGCATTATGACAGGCCAGTACCCGGTGGCCGACCTGATGGGGTATCGGCATACCAAAGATGGACAGTTGGTAATTGAGCCGGAAGAAGCAAAGACGGTGCGTTTTATCTTTCTGGCGTTTATCTATGGTTATAACTGCGATCAAATTGCGGCAGTGCTGACGCAGAAGAAGCGTAGCACCCTGCGTGGCAAGCAGGAGTGGAATGGCATGATGGTGGCAAACATCATGAAAAATGAACGCCGCTGGGGTGATCTGGAAGCCCGGAAGAGCATCGTGGTGGACTACAAGCTGGGCAAGGTTACAAAGAATAATGGGAATCGCTGCTCTGCCTATGTTCCGGAACACCATGAAGCAATCGTTTCGCCGGAAATTGCACGGGCTGCACATCTGGTGGCATCCAGCAGGAAGAAGTGCGGTGTGCAGGATATTGTGGTGATCCAGCAGGGAACATTGAAAGGCTTTGTTGGCATCCATCCGAATTGGAGCGGCATCAGTGTTGAAAGCATCCGCAGCCTTTGCCTGAGCACCTATCTGCCGGAAGAGGTGATGAAACTGAACGATATAGCAGAGATGAGGGCTGGGGCAACACTGGGAAAGGCACTTCAATCTGAATATATGACGGTTTCAGGTGCTTGCTTTATCAACCAGAGCAGCCCGGTTATGACGATTTCTAAAAATGGAATCCGTTTCAGCAAGGCCTGCCATAGCCGGTTGGACGACTGCGAGTATGTGGAACTGCTCTATCATCCGATTCTGCAGGTCGTGATTTTGCGAAAGAGTAATCACGGCTTTTCAACGACGATGCGCTGGAGAGATGACAATGACGTTCATAGTGCTTTTTCAGCCAGAGCATTTTCTGGACTGGTCTTCCAAACATTGAACTGGAGAAGGAATTGCCGCTATCAGTGCCGTGGTATCTGCCGGGGTCAGGGAAATGCAAAATTTCTGATTTTTGAATTAGATGAGTCCCGGATTTTGACTGGGAAAAATCAGTATGAACAAGAAAATTGTTCGATGAATCTGAAATGCCGGTTATATCGGAGTAAATGGGTTCAGAGCATTACAGTTAGTGATGTGATGGAATCTGGCCAAGTCGTAGAAAATCCCATGATTGGTGCAATTCCAAGCAGAAATGAAGTTCAACGTGAACTGGATGATCTTTTGATGTCGATGTAGGAGGAACTTATAGAATGGAAGAAAAAAGCAGGGCGCAGGAACTGAGCGTTCGGGAAATCTCCTTGATTCGTGAACTTGCACAGATACGGAAAGAACATAAAAGAGAACTGGAGTACGAAAAGTTCGATGGCTATGAACTTCCGCCGCGCACCCAGTTTTCCATGCTGAATAAACCTGCAGTGAGCATAAAATATGGTGTTATGAAATTTAATATGGCGTGCATTCGGCTTTTTGAAGGAATCAAGTATGTCCTTCCGATTTTGCACCCCAATAAGAAGCGGCTTGCGTTGATTATGTGCCCGGAAGAGGACAGTGCATCTGTTGAATGGGCAAGACAGAAGGACGAAAACTGGGTGAATAAGGATATTACATCATTGGAATTTGTGGAAAATATCTTCAGGCTCATGAACTGGAATCGGGAATGCCGTTATAAAGTGCTTGGACGGGTGGCTAATTCAGATCAGGGTCTTTGTATGTTGTTTGATTTGGAAGAAGCAATCATGTTCACCCCGAAGCCACAGGAATATACAGATCCGCTTACTGGTGAAATGAAGAAAAAGCAGATGAAATTCTTCCCGGATGCCTATAAGAACCGTATCGGAAAATCTTATAATGACTATATTGCAGACCATCAGATGAACATGTTTGAAGACTTCATTGGGTATCAGAGTTCTACTGTATTGGATGAGCCCGAACGGGAAGCAGGCACTACTTCAATACCGATTCCGCAACGTGAAGAATCTGAAAATATACCTTTGCCAGATTTACCGGGACAGCTTGAAAACGTACAACAATCGGGCAATGAGATTGCTGAAAGAGGAATGCCGACATGAATTCTGGGCGAGTTATGAACCTGCGAGTGACAATTCCGGCGGAAAGCCGGAGAATGAATGTTGGGAAAGATGTTATCCGTATTCTTGGAAGTCCGGCCTATATCTGCGTTTTGCAGAGGAAAGATCGGAAGTCTATTGCAATCACGCCGTGTGCTGCGGAGCATCCCATGTCCTTTAAGGTCCCGGGTAGGCTACTGACCGATGGGCAGTGTCGGATGATGATTAACGGAATACAGTTCATTCAGGTGTTGCTGGAAGCAAATGGTCTGGCGGCAGGAAAAGACCATCAGTTTAAAGGACGGTATGATGCCGAGAAAAATGCAGTTATCATTTCGCTTGAAAAAGATGAACAAAGTGCCCTCTCGCCTCAAAAGTGTACAACTTGACATCACGTCCATTTGGTCGTATAATACGTCCAAATGGACGTGATGAAGGGAGCTAATACTATGAGTGCCGGAATTTTAGATGGCTTTCAAACGATAATTCCAACGGCAGCGGCTGTCTTATCGGAAAAACGACAAATATTAAGGCTGACGCAACAAGAGGTTGCTGATCGCGCAAAAATAACATTACGTCAATATCAAAGGCTGGAATCTGGGGAAAGAAACATTTTGACTTCTTCTTTTGGCTTGGCATGTCGAGTAATTGAAGCTCTTGATATGGATGTTTCTAAATTCTATCATGGTGACTATTACCTTGAAGAAGAAGTGAAGACAATGAGAGGCAAAGGGATTGCCAGTAGAAAAAAGTCATCGATTTAAAGGACAGCATGATGCCAAGAAAGAGCAATATGGACAAATCTATGTTGAAAAGTTTACATCTGCCAGCTTGATATGCAAGGCGTTTTATGGTAAGATGAAAGCATAATAGGGAGATTATGAAGCTCGGAGAGAGGCGGTGAGGCCGATGGGAGATAACAGGATGGTTAGTTTCTCACTGGGAGGAATGGCCTTTGAATACGATGATAATAAAAATCAGATAAATATTAAAAAACACGGAATTTCATTTAAGAGTGCAGCGCGTATCTTCTTTGACTATGACCGAATCGAGTTCTATGATGAGGATCATAGCTATGACGAAGATCGATATAACACCATAGGCGATACTTCTGCTGGACGGATTTCTCAAAAAGCAGAGGGTGCATTGATTGGCAATATAGACCAGTTCATCGGAAAGGTGAATGAAATACTATTTGTTGTATATACTGAACGAGTAAGAATTGAAGAAAGCGGTACAAAAACAGATGTGACAAGATTGATTTCGGCACGAATGGCTACCGAATTTGAAAGGGGGCTTTATTATGGTAAAAACGAGTGAAATGTCTATGGAACTGAAACAGGAACTTGCATTTACAAAAGAAGAACTCGCAGAACTGGAAGCGGCAAAGAAAATGCCAATCACGTTTGATGCGGATTGCCCTGAAACCACACCTGAGCGGGCGGTTAAATTTAGAAGAGTTAATCCGCCGCGTAACAGAATGGATGCCCATGGAGCATAATCATAATCAAGAAAAGAACGTATAGAGCGCAAGTAAGCCCTACAAGGCTCAGATCGGTTCGGAACCGACTGAAACCCTTGTAGGGCTTATTTTTTTGTAAATTTTTTTGTTCCTTGCTTGACAACCGCATAGGGTCAACCAAGAAAAACTACGATAACTAAAGGGTTTTGGCGGCTCGACTCGTTCAACAAAAGTGTTTATTTGCTGATAGGAAGCGGAGAAGCTGAAATCCAAAGGTTATATGTGGGAGGTTTTGGCGTAGCTCTGTTTTGACCCACAAAATGAGCAGCAAGTAAAAAATTAAGGAGAACGAATCGAGCCTACGGTGGATTGCCATTGAGTGATCCGCCGTGGGCTTGTTTGCTGTTTTATCAAATGAAAAATTAGTGAGGGAGAACAGAACTATGAAAAATTATAAAATCGCTGTGGCCGGCACGGGATACGTCGGGCTTTCGCTGGGAGTGCTTCTGAGCCAGCATCATCAGGTGGTTGCAGTCGATATTGTGCAGACTAAGGTCGATATGATTAACAACAAGAAATCTCCGATTCAGGATGATTATATTGAAAAATACTTGGCAGAAAAGGACTTGAATTTGACCACTACCCGGATCATCAAAAGGTTACGTTAAGCTGGACACAGGTCGAGAAATACATCGACCTGATGATTCAGTCTGACCGCTACCTGACCGATAAGGAAAAAGAGCATCGTGCCGCCGTGCAGGAAGCGGAACGACAGCTCCCAATGCTGGATGGTGATGCCGCTGCCGAATACAATGCTCTGAAAGAGCAGTACCCCAATACCCTGATTGGCTTTGAACTGGGCGGATATTTTCTGTTCTATGACAAAGATGCAATCACTGTAAAGGAAGTTTTTCGTTCTAATTTGCTGTCACAGGAAAATGCGCTGGGAAAAGTCAAAGTGACCGGCTTTTTGCGCAGAGAGTGGGTAGCAAAATCGCAGAAGCTGTGGGCCGAGGGCAACAGCATCTATCTAGCCGGACAGGGCGGAGATGGTACCCACCATCAGACAAAATATCTGCGAGAGGAAGATTATCTGCCGATCGGCATCATCGTCAAGCTAGATGGCCGGGATTTCCGTGTGGATCACGTCAACTTCATGTTCAAATCCGTCAGCTTGCAGGACATGGACTTGACCAACAGCGGACAGCCCATCTTCCGGGTTGAACGGTTGCCCAATATCCGGGAACTGTATGAACAGCAGCAGGATGAAATTATTGACGTTTCTCCTGAAAAGGCCGTTGATTATAAGGTCGGGGACGATGTTGTGGTAGACCTTCTCACACGAACCATCGAGGGCAAAATCGGCTATGTAGGCGAAACGGATGTTCGCATTGACACCAGCGCACAGGGACAGTCGTGGGATAACGAAGTAATCAATAAGCAACAATTCGAGGACGGGCTGCGGCAAGTTGAGCCGCAACTCTCTGACGAGAAACTGGACGAACTGCCCATCCCTACCGTGATGGACGGAAAGGTGCAGACCTTCCCGGATGCCGCTGCCTTAGACGAAGCTCTGAATGCTGTGCCTGCCGGGAACTTCCACATCACGGACGATGATTTGGGGGTCGGAGGTCCTAAGCAGAAGTACGCCCGGAATATTGCAGCTATCCGCACCCTGTTTCAGTTGGAACAGGAACACCGTGGAGCCACCGTCGAGGAACAGCAGGTGCTTTCCCAGTATGTGGGCTGGGGCGGTCTTGCAGATGCTTTTGACCCCAACAAGGACGGATGGGCAAAAGAGTACACCGAACTGAAAGGGCTGCTCTCCGAGGATGAGTATGCTGCTGCCCGTTCCAGCACCCTGAACGCCCACTACACCAGCCCCACCGTTATCCGTGGCATCTACGATGCCGTGGAGCGCATGGGTTTCCGGTCTGGCAACATCTTGGAGCCGTCCTGCGGTACAGGCAATTTCTTTGGTCTGCTTCCCGACAGTATGGCAAAATCAAAGCTCCACGGTGTAGAAATCGACTCATTGACAGGCAGGATTGCAAAGCAGCTCTACCAAAAAGCGAACATTGCCATTGAGGGCTTTGAGAAAACAAATCTCCCAGACGACCATTTTGATGTAGTCCTCGGTAATGTGCCTTTTGGGGAGATAAGGGTCAATGACAGCCGATACAACGCCCAGAAATTTCTCATACACGACTACTTTTTCGCAAAGGCTCTGGATAAAGTCTGTGCCGGCGGCGTTGTGATGTTCATTACCTCAAAGGGTACGATGGATAAAGCAAGTCCAGAGGTACGCAAGTATATTGCCCAGAGAGCCGAGCTTTTAGGTGCTATCCGTCTGCCAGACAACACCTTTAAGGCAAACGCAGGCACGGAGGTCACGAGCGATATTCTTATCCTGCAAAAGCGTGACCGAGTGATGGATATAGAGCCAGACTGGGTACACCTTGATACGGACGAAAACGGTGTTACGATGAACAGATATTTTGTCGAACACCCCGAAATGGTGTTGGGCGAGATAAAGATGGAAAACACACGCTTTGGTACTTTCGAGCCTGTCTGTAAAGCCCGTAAGGATATACCACTTTCCGAGCTTCTGTCCAATGCAGTTCAGAGGATAAACGGCGAAATCCCAGAGCTTGATAATAGGGTTGATGAAATCTCCGATGAGCAGGAGCTTTCCGTTCCTGCTGACCCGAATGTGCGTAACTTCTCTTTTACTCTGGTGGACGGCAGGGTTTACTTCCGAGAGAATGACCGTATGCAACCTGCTTCTGTGTCGATGACCGCAGAAAACCGTATTAAGGGACTTATCCAAATTCGTGACTGTGTGCGTAAGCTCATAGAGTATCAGACCGATGATTACCCAGAGGAAATGATACGCACCGAGCAGGAAAACCTCAACCGTCTGTATGATGTTTATACCGCAAAATACGGTCTAATCAACAGCCGAGGAAATTATCTTGCTTTTGCTTCAGACGAGAGCTACTTCCTTTTATGTTCTCTGGAGGTGCTTGATGATGAGGGCAACTTCAAACGGAAGGCAGATATGTTCACAAAGCGGACTATCAAACCCCACCGAGAAGTAACTTCGGTTGAAACAGCAAGTGAAGCCCTTGCCCTCTCTATCGGGGAGAAAGCCCGTGTTGATTTGCCTTATATGGAGCAGCTCACAGGCAAAACGCAGGCTGAGCTTGTACAGAATTTACAAGGTATTATCTTCAAAGTACCGAACTGTGAGCCTGTTTCCTATGTAGCCGCAGACGAGTATCTGTCGGGAAATGTCCGCAACAAGCTGACGGTTGCGGAGCTTGCTGCGAAGAATGACCCAGAGCTTGCAGTTAATGTGGAAGCCTTGGAAAAGGTCATTCCCAAAGACCTCTCGGCGGCGGAAATCTCTGTCCGTCTGGGTGCAACTTGGATACCGCAGGAAGATATACAGCGGTTTGTGATGGAGCTTTTAACTCCGTCAAGTTATGCTGCAGGCAGATTAAAGGTACGATACACCCCGATAAACGGAGACTGGTTCATAGAGAATAAAAGCTCCGATATGGGGAATGTAAAGGCGGACAGCACCTATGGTACGAAAAGAGCTTCCGCCTATCGCATTATTGAGGACACCTTAAATCTGCGTGACACCCGTATCTTTGATTATGTGTATGACGAACACGGCAATAAAAAAGCGGTGTTCAATGCAAAGGAAACTACGGCGGCACAGGCGAAGCAGGAAGTCATCAAGCAGGCATTTCAGGATTGGATATGGAAAGACCCAGAACGGCGAAACCGCCTTGTCCGTTATTACAACGACACTTTTAACTCTGTGCGACCCCGTGAATATGACGGAAGCCATATCACTTTCGGAGGTATCAGTCCAGAAATCACACTAAGAGCACATCAAGTCAACGCCATCGCCCATATCCTTTATGGCGGCAATACGCTCCTTGCCCATAAGGTGGGAGCAGGCAAAACCTTTGAAATGGTAGCCGCCGCACAGGAAAGCAAACGGCTCGGCTTATGCCAGAAATCTATGTTTGTTGTGCCGAATCATCTTGTCGGTCAGTGGGCTTCTGAGTATCTGCGGCTCTATCCGAGTGCAAATATCCTTGTTACAACAAAGCAGGATTTTGAAACAGGAAACCGCAAGAAGTTCTGCGGTAGGATTGCCACAGGCGACTATGATGCAGTCATTATTGGGCATTCTCAGTTTGAAAAAATTCCGATGAGCATAGAACGCCAGAGGGAGCAGTTGGAAAAGCAGCTTGATGATATTGAGCGTGGCATTGATGATGTGCAGGCTTCCAAAGGCGAGCAGTTCACGGTCAAACAGCTAATGAAAACCCGAAAGGCAATCAAGACGAAGCTCGAAAAGCTTAACGACACCAAGCGTAAGGATACGGTTATCGACTTTGAACAGCTCGGCGTTGACAGGCTTTTCATTGATGAGAGCCATTTTTATAAGAATTTGTACCTCTACACCAAGATGCGAAATGTAGGCGGTATCGCCCAGACCGAAGCCCAGAAATCAAGCGACCTCTTTATGAAATGCCGCTATCTGGACGAAATCACAGGCAACCGTGGTACGATTTTCGCTACGGGAACGCCGATCAGCAACTCAATGGTGGAGATGTATTCTGTACAGAGATACTTGCAGTATGATACACTTGTAAGGAACGGTTTACAGCATTTTGACAGTTGGGCGTCCACTTTTGGTGAAACCATCACAGCATTAGAGCTTGCCCCTGAGGGTACGAACTACCGAGCAAAGACAAGGTTTGCGAAATTCTATAACCTGCCAGAGCTGATGCAGATGTTCCGTGAGGTGGCGGATATACAGACCGCCGATATGCTAAAGCTCCCCGTGCCAAAGGTCAATTACCACAATATTAAGACCAAGCCGAGTGAGATACAGACCGAAATGGTAGCTTCCCTTGCGAAGCGGGCAGAAAAGATACGGGCAAGGCTTGTTGAGCCGAACATCGACAATATGTTGAAAGTGACCAATGACGGACGCAAACTTGCCCTTGACCAGAGGATGATTGACCCGATGCTGCCCGATGACCCAGAAAGCAAAGTCAACACCTGTATCGACAATGTGCATCGCATTTGGGAGGAACACGCTGATACAAAGGCGGCACAGCTTATATTTTGTGACCTTTCCACGCCGAAGAACGATGGCTCATTTAATGTTTATGATGATATACGGGAGAAGCTGATCCGCCGTGGTGTTCCTGCTGAGCAGATACGCTTTATCCATGAAGCGACTACTGATGTGCAGAAAAAAGAGTTATTTGCGAAAGTCAGAAGCGGAGAGGTGCGTATTTTGTTAGGCTCTACTCAGAAGATGGGGGCAGGTACGAATGTGCAGGACAGGCTTGTGGCACTCCATAATTTAGATTGCCCTTGGCGACCAAGTGATTTGGAACAGCGGCAGGGGCGTATTGAACGACAGGGAAATATGTTCCCAGAGGTGGAGGTTTACCGTTATGTAACGGAGCAGACTTTTGATGCCTACCTCTATCAGTTGGTGGAAAGCAAGCAGAAATTTATCAGTCAGATCATGACGAGCAAAAGCCCTGTCCGTTCCGCAGAAGATGTGGACGAGGTTGCCCTTTCCTTTGCGGAGGTCAAAATGCTTGCCACAGGGGACGAGCGTTTCAAAGAAAAGATGGACTTGGATATGCAGGTGTCGAAGCTCAAGGTGTTAAAACAGAGTTACCTTAATCAGCATTACGAGCTTGAGGACAGAGTTTTGCAGCACTTTCCGAAAGAAATTAAAGAGCTTGAGCAGCTTATTTCTGCCTATGGGTGTGATGTTCCCCTGCTTGAACAGCATAAACCAAAGGGCGAGGATCGGTTTTGCCAAT
>ENA-OPCB01001891-OPCB01001891.1-human-gut-metagenome-genome-assembly--contig:-NODE-1891-length-12166-cov-2.917761_pt1 | contig 12166 bp, 9 predicted proteins | sample MGYA00241561_ERZ501473 | MGnify/ENA primary metagenome ERZ501473 (study PRJEB25962, sample SAMEA2042519) | human gut metagenome | biome: human gut; feature: human-associated habitat; material: faeces... | reverse complement strand
CATATTGTATTCTCTTTGTAAACCCAAAGATAAAAAGGCCGATTTTTTACTTGCGTACAGATATGATTTAGACCCAAAATATGAAATAAATCCTCAAGACAATGAAGATGAAGATATGGATTGAAGAAGCAATGAAGGAAATGGTAGAAGAGGTAGAAAAAAATGAACCGATGCCAAAACATTGGAAACGCAATGTGCTGCTGTTCTGCTTGTTGTCGGCTGTTTGCTTTCAGACGGGACTTTTAGTGATGGCAAAAAACGGCATTGCTTCCGCTGATAGAAGTCCTCTTTTCATTGCAATTGGCATTGTCTGTTCTATGCTGGTGGGAGTTGTGCTGATTAAATGCTGCTTATATGCAAAAAGAATAATGAATAAAAGTAATAATTTTAAAATAAGATAGTTATGGAATGTATTTTTTGTTTGAATGAGAATGCCTATTTCGATGGCGTGAATTATGTTTGTCCGGATTGTGGAAGAGAATGGCCATGTGATGAAATTGCGGACGACGACGATGATAACAATAAGTTGCGTTGCCCTGAATGTGGCTCGCATTTGGTCTATCCTGATTCAAGCGGTATTAATGATTATGCTTGTGATGCTTGTGGGTGTAGATGGGATGGTGACGATGATGACTACGATGAAGATTATGACGATGATGAAGAAGAAGATTAATTATTGCAATTATGGAGCTGGGCAAATAGCGCTATTATTACCGCATTATTACATGCTTCAATCTGAAAAAGATTAGCATTCCTTTGCCAAGCCCCCTGCTTTTCATTATCTTTGCCTCTGTAGTTTGTAGTTGCGCACAGTCGTGGAATGTCTTTCTCATAGTTGTGAAGAAGGTGTATCACAAATATGAAGAAGGTAAACCACAGCTGTGCGCATCTTTTTTTGATAAGCTTTCAGCAGAAGGAAGAACGCTTCTTTGCGTAAGGAAGACCTATGCTCTGCCTAATGAAAGCCGGTACTTTGCATGAGCGAAACCTGCAGACAGCAACAGAAATGAATCTAAAAATGGAGGAAAGAATATGGCAATTTTATTTGATTGGTACGAAAACCCGAAAACGAAGGATAAACAAGGGGAAGAGCTGACCCTGCATCCCCGGATTAAACTGAACGGCTCCACGACGACCGATGAGCTGCGCAGGCATATACAAGAATACTGCTCGCTGACCGAGACGGATGTACTGGCGGTACTCGATGCTTTGTCGCATTTTGTGGGACGCGAGCTGGGGGAGGGCAGGCAGGTACATTTGGACGGCATCGGTTACTTTGTTCCCACGCTGACCTGCACGGAACCGGTGACACTGGAGACAAAGCGGAAAAGTACTAAGGTGAAGTTGAAAAACATCACTTTCAGACCGGACAAGGCGTTGCGCAGTGAGATAGGAGTATTGAAAGTAAAGCCGCTGAAATTGCGGAATCTCATGAAAAAGAGGCTGACGGATGATGAGGTGAAGCAAAAAGTGGTGGAATATTTACGTAAAAATGAGTTCATCACCCGCAGTGTTGTACAGTCGATTTGCGGCATGACCCGCACGACTGCGGCGCGGCAGATTCGTCGTCTTTGTGAGGAGAATGTGTTGGTGAACAAAGGGTTGCAGAAACAGCCGATTTATTTTTTGAAGGAAAAAGAGTAGGTTGATGCGTATAGGGCTTGCATGGATTGCACCATGTAGGCAAAATCTGCCTACATGCTTGCATGAGGTCTGCTTGCATGGCACAATCTGTTGTAAATTAGTGCGCTATATCATTTCATGCAAGCATGTAAGTAAAACATGCGATAAAACTACAGTTGTAGATTAGGAATACCTATAATCGGCAGACGAGAAATTAAAGAATGAAAACAACGCGGCGGAAGGATAGTTTTTATTATTTTTGCAATCAATTCTCAATAGTTATTTAAAAAATATGGCAAAGAAAAATTCAACAGCTAAAGATACGGAGCTGTCACTCTCGTTTTTTGGGAAAGTGGCAGCGTTATTTAGAAGTGAAACTGTTCATTTCGTTATCGGCTTGGTACTGGTAATCTTTTCGGTTTATTTGTTGCTCGCCTTTTCGTCGTTCTTTTTCACGGGAGCGGCAGACCAGAGCATCATTGACGGAGGCAGTGCGCAGGAGCTGATTTCCACCAATAATGGGGTGAAGAACTACGCCGGTAGCCGCGGTGCGCAGTTGGCCAGCTATCTGATAAATGATTGTTTCGGTGTATCGTCTTTCCTGATTCTCGTGTTCCTGGCTGTGGCGGGATTGAAGCTGATGCGGGTGCGTGTGGTGCGCTTGTGGAAGTGGTTCATCGGCTGTTCGTTGATGCTGGTGTGGTTCTCGGTATTTTTCGGTTTTGTGTTTGTAGACCAGTACAAGGACTCTTTCCTCTATCTGGGCGGTATGCACGGATACAATGTCAGTAACTGGCTTGTGTCTCAAGTCGGTGTGCCGGGAGTCTGGCTGCTATTGTTGGTAACTGCCATTTGCTTCCTCATCTATCTGAGTGCACGGACTGTCATCTGGTTGCGCAGATTGTTCAGTCTCAGCTTCTTGAAGCGTAAGGAGAAGGCGGAAAGCGTGCAGGGTGAAACGCCGGAAGAGTTCAAGACCTCTTGGGGTGCAAAGGAAAAGGCGGCTGCTCCGACACCGGAAGCTGCGGAGCCGGAAAAGGTTCTTGAAAAGGAGGAGGAGATTGCTACAGAGGAAGAAGAGGACGAACCGCTGAATGAAATCACCCTTGACTTGGGTGGAAGTGATGGAAAGATAAAGCCTGCCAAGTCTGCGGATGAGGACGTTACCATGACTTTTGAGACTCCTGCACCGGAGCCGGTCCCCCCTTTGGGGCACCAGCCGGTAGAGAAGGAGCCGGCATTCCAGGTTGAGAAGGCTGAAGAGGAGGAGTATGTGGGAACGGAGAAGGAGCCGTACAATCCCCGTCTGGATTTGGAAAACTATCATTACCCCACAATAGACTTGATGAAGCATTACGATGACAATGGTCCGACCATTGACATGGTAGAGCAGAACGCGAACAAGGATAAGATTATCAATACTCTGCGTAGTTTCGGTATAGAAATCAGTACCATTAAGGCGACGGTAGGTCCTACGGTGACGCTGTATGAAATCACTCCCGAGCAGGGCGTCCGCATTTCGAAGATACGCGGTCTGGAAGATGATATTGCCCTCAGCCTTTCGGCGCTCGGCATCCGTATCATCGCTCCCATTCCGGGAAAGGGTACGATTGGTATCGAAGTGCCCAATTCCAATCCGAAGATTGTATCCGGTCAGAGCATTATCGGCAGCAAGAAGTTCCAGGAGTCTACTTACGACTTGCCCATCGCACTGGGTAAGACGATTACGAATGAAGTATTTATGGTGGATTTGTGCAAGATGCCGCACGTGCTCGTTGCCGGTGCTACCGGTCAGGGTAAGTCCGTGGGGTTGAATGCCATCATCACCTCCTTATTATATAAGAAGCATCCGGCAGAGCTGAAGTTTGTGTTGGTAGACCCCAAAAAAGTAGAATTCAGCATCTACTCCGTGATTGAGCATCACTTCCTCGCAAAATTGCCCGACGGGGAAGATGCCATCATTACAGACGTCACGAAGGTGGTGCAGACCTTGAACTCTATCTGTGTGGAGATGGATACCCGCTATGACTTGCTGAAAGCTGCCCATGTGCGCAACATCAAGGAGTACAACGAGAAGTTCATCAACCGTCGTCTGAATCCGGAGAAGGGGCATAAGTTCATGCCTTACATCGTAGTCGTTATCGACGAGTTCGGTGACTTGATTATGACAGCTGGCAAGGATGTGGAACTGCCCATTGCCCGCATCGCCCAGTTGGCGCGTGCCGTAGGTATACATATGATTATCGCTACACAGCGACCGACAACAAACATCATTACGGGTACGATTAAGGCTAACTTCCCGGCGCGTATCGCTTTCCGTGTATCGGCAATGGTCGATTCGCGTACCATCCTCGACCGTCCGGGAGCCAACCAGCTGATAGGTCGCGGTGATATGCTATTCCTGCAGGGAGCAGACCCGGTGCGTGTGCAGTGTGCCTTTATCGATACCCCCGAAGTGGCGGAGATTACGAAGTTCATCGCCCGCCAGCAGGGCTACCCCACCGCTTTTTATCTGCCCGAATATGTGGATGAAAATGCAGGAGGTGATTTGGGGGATGTGGATATGGGGCGTCTTGATCCTTTGTTCGAGGATGCAGCCCGTCTCGTCGTTATTCACCAGCAGGGTTCTACGTCGCTCATTCAGCGTAAGTTTGCCATCGGTTATAATCGTGCCGGCCGCATCATGGACCAGTTGGAGAAAGCGGGGATTGTGGGACCGGCGCAAGGCAGCAAGGCGCGTGAGGTGTTCTGTATAGATGAGAGCGACCTGGAAATGCGGTTAAACAATTTGCAATAAGGAATGGTTATTTATAGAATGATGAAATTTGATAAGCTTTTACTTGGTGTGCTATTGCTGTTGTTTGCTGTGCCGATGTCGGCACAACAACCGGATGCCAAGAATATATTGGAGCGTACAGCCGAAGCCTTTCGGAAAGCGGGAGGGGTGAAGCTGGCGTTTACCGTGAACGAACAACAGGGCTCTTATGCGGGAGTTCTCTATCTGGAAGGTGAGAAGTTTGTGGTTGAGACTGAGGGAATGAAGACTTGGTTTGACGGACATACGCAGTGGAGCTATGTGGCTTCGGCAGATGAGGTGAATGTATCGGAACCTACGCAGGAGGAATTGCAGACTCTTAATCCGTATGCTTGGTTGTCCCTCTACAAGCAGGGATACAGATTGAAGTTGAGCAGTGTCGGTGGTAAGCAAGACAAGTCTGTTTATTACATCACCATGACTGCTGCCGACAAGAGGAAAGACCCTGAAAGTGTCTATCTGTTTGTGACAAAGGATACGTATCGTCTGCATCAAGTGGACTTGGCACTACGGGGGAGTAAGTATATGACTACTATCCTTATTAATAACTACCAGACCGGACAATCCTATCCGGATAGTTTCTTTGTCTTTGACAAAAAAGCCTATCCCACGGCTGAAGTCATCGACATGCGCTAAATAGTAAATTGTAAATAGTCAAATAGTAAATAATATAATGATGGAAACAGAAAAAGTAAAATGTCTGATTGTCGGTTCGGGTCCTGCCGGCTATACTGCCGCTATTTATGCAGGCCGTGCCAATCTTTCACCGGTACTTTATGCAGGATTGCAGCCCGGTGGCCAGTTGACAACCACTACTGATGTGGAGAATTTCCCCGGTTATCCCCAAGGTATCGGAGGTCCGGAATTAATGGAAGACCTGCGGAAGCAAGCCGAACGTTTTGGTGCAGATTTGCGTTATGGAGTTGCTACCGCAGCCAATCTTGCTGAAGCACCTTACAAGATTACGATTGATGACGAAAAGATGATTGAGGCTGAAACGCTGATTATTGCTACAGGTGCCGCTGCGAAGTATCTGGGGCTGGAGGATGAAAAGAAATATGCGGGAATGGGTGTCAGCGCTTGTGCCACTTGTGACGGTTTCTTCTACCGCAAGAAAACGGTAGCTGTTGTAGGGGGTGGAGATACTGCCTGCGAGGAAGCTGTTTACCTTGCCGGACTGGCTGCCAAGGTTTATCTGATTGTCCGCAAACCTTATCTTCGCGCTTCCAAGATTATGCAGGAGCGTGTGATGAAGCATGACAAGATTGAAGTACTGTTCGAACATAATGCCGTAGGCTTGTTTGGAGAGAACGGTGTGGAAGGTGTACATTTGGTACAGCGTATGGGTGAACCTGATGAGAAGCGCTATGATGTGGCTATTGACGGTTTCTTCTTGGCTATCGGCCATAAACCCAACTCAGATATTTTCAAACCTTATGTAGATACGGACGAAGTAGGTTATATCGTCACCGAGCCGGGAACACCGCGTACCAAAGTGCCGGGCGTATTCGCCGCCGGAGACGTTGCTGATCCTCACTATCGTCAAGCCATCACCGCTGCCGGAACTGGTTGCCAGGCAGCCATTGAAGCGGAAAGATATTTGTCTGCGAAAGGACTGATTTAGTGATTAGTGATTAGGGGTTAGGATGGCAACAATGTGTTTTTATTATGCTAACCCCTAATCGCTTATCCCTTGTCACTTATTCCTTATCCTATCTTGCTGATTTTCTTCAGCTTTTCTTCGTCTATGATTTTGATTTTACGCCCGTCGATGGTGATTAACCGTTCTGTGGCAAACTGTGACAACGTACGTATGGCGTTGGAAGTGGTCATGTTTGACAAATTGGCCAGATCTTCACGCGAGAGATAGATACTCAAGGTGGAGCCGTCTTCCTCCAAACCATAACTTTCTTTGAGGAATAGTAGGGATTCTGCGAGTCTTCCGCGGATATGTTTCTGCGTCAGGTTTACAGTGCGTTCATCGGCAATGCCCAAGTCAACGGACAATTGCTTGATGAAGAACATGGCAAGGTCGTTGTTTTGTGTGAGCAGAGTCATCAAGGCAGTCATGGGGATTTGGCAAACAAGAGACGGCTCGAATGCAGATGCTGCCGTGACATAGTCTGTTTTTGCAAAGTAAGGGCGGTAACCGAAATATTCGACAGGTTTAATCATACGGATAATCTGGCTTCTACCACCGACTCCGTCTTTATAGATTTTGACCTTTCCACTCAGCAGACACATCAAATGCGTAGGTGTCTCGCCTTCGCAATGGATGACTTCGTTTTTTTTGTAGTTCTGGAGTGTGAAGTGGTTGGCGAGGAATTCCCGTTGTTCGTCATTCAAGGGAGACCATATATCTGCAATCAACTCCGGAACATTAATATCAGACAAGTTTACTTTTACCATAACTGCTGCAAAACTGTGTTATACAGCACAAATGTAAAAAGAAAAAATTAAATATTGCACAAAAGACACGAAAAGATGCAGTCTAGGGGCAGGAAAATGATAATTTACCAGCGTAGCGCTGGAGCAAGGTTCTCCTTTGGCGTGCAAGTAATCTTTCAGACACGGATGACACGGATGACGCGGATTCTTTTTTCCTTCGGTGTGATATGCCGGTATGTATAGCGCAGCTTTAAAAATCCGCGTCATCCGTGTCATCCGCGTCTAAAAGATTAAAGTCCGCGTAGTCCGCGTACCCATTCCCTCGCCGCTAAATTATCATTTCGTGAACAGCAATTCCCTATATTTCGGCAACGGCCAGATCTCGTCATCAACTTCCATTTCGAGGTGATCGATGTGGTCACGTATCTTTTCCAGATAAGGACGGACATTTTCTTCGTAGGCGAAAGCCTTGTCCTTGTAGCTATCCATGTGATTGGCAACTTTACGGGCTTCGGTCATTTCGCGTACCAGAACCTTGATGGACGTTACTCGTTTGGATATTTCACGTATCAGTTCCTTGCGGTCAGCACTCAGTACTTCGTATTCTTCGGGAGAGAAGATTTCTTTGAGTCCACGTAAATTCTCTAACAGACGGTTTTGGTAGCTGACTGCAATGGGGACAATGTGATTGATGGCCAGATCACCCAGTACACGGCTTTCTATTTGTACTTTCATCGTGTACTTTTCCAGTTCCACTTCCAGGCGGCAGGCAAGCTCTGTTTCATTGAAGATGCGTTCACCTATCAGTACGGAACGAGACTGGTTATCCATATAATGCATCAGAGCTTCGGGTACGTGGCAGATGTTCGTTAATCCGCGACGGGCAGCTTCTTTTTTCCATTGATCTGAATAGCCGTCACCTTCGAATCGGATAGCTTCGGAAGCAATAATGGTTTCTTTCAAAACACGGAAGATGGCTTCATCTTTACCGATTCCTTCTTCCATCAACTTGTCGATAGAGGCTTTGAATTCATTTAACTGGTTTGCCATAGCTGCATTTATGGCAATCATGGCAGCGGCACAGTTGGAAGAAGAACCGGCAGCACGGAATTCAAAACGATTTCCGGTGAAAGCAAACGGAGAAGTACGGTTGCGGTCTGTCGTGTCGAGAAGGATTTCAGGAATACGTCCGATTCCTAATTTAAGGGTTGTCTTCTCTTCAGCCGTCATCTTGTCATCGCCTACCTGGCGTACGATATCATCCAGAGTAGCTGATAATTGTCTGCCCAGGAATATGGACAGAATAGCGGGCGGTGCTTCATTGGCACCCAGACGGTGGCTGTTGCCGGCACTCATGATAGAGGCACGCAGCAAATTCTGATTCTTATAGACCATCATCAGTACATTCACCAGGAAAGTCAGGAAAAGCATGTTGCCTTTAGGATTCTTGCCGGGTGCAAAAAGATTGATGCCGGTATCAGTGCAGAGTGACCAGTTGTTGTGTTTTCCCGAACCGTTTACACCGCTGTATGGCTTTTCATGCAGCAATACGGCAAAGTTATGCTTACGGGCAATACGTTTCATCAGGTCCATTACTAACTGGTTATGATCGTTGGCAAGGTTGGCATTCTCAAAGATGGGAGCCAGTTCAAACTGGTTGGGTGCAACCTCGTTATGGCGTGTTTTTGCCGGAATACCCAGTTTGTGACATTCTATTTCCAGTTCTTTCATAAAGGCTGTTACCCGTGGCGGAATAGAACCGAAATAGTGGTCTTCCAACTGTTGGTCTTTGGCGGAAGAATGTCCCATTAGCGTGCGTCCGGTCAGGCAAAGGTCGGGGCGGGCGTTGTATAGGGCAGAGTCTACCAGGAAGTATTCCTGTTCCCAGCCTAAATTAGTAAACACGCGGGTTACATTTTTATCGAATAACTGGCATACTTCCGTGGCAGCTTTATCTACGGCACCGAGTGCTTTCAGCAATGGAGTTTTGTAGTCCAGCGCTTCGCCGGTATATGAGATGAAGATTGTAGGGATACACAGAGTTGTATCTACCACGAAGGCGGGAGAGGAAACATCCCATGCTGTATATCCGCGTGCTTCAAATGTATTACGGATACCTCCGTTGGGGAAAGAAGAAGCGTCCGGTTCCTGTTGGATGAGCAATTTGCCGGAGAAGCGTTCAATTACATTTGAATTTTCTCCGAATTCGATGAATCCATCATGTTTCTCAGCTGTACCATCCGTCAGCGGTTGAAACCAGTGAGTGTAATGAGTAACGTTCAGGGATTTGGCCCAACTTTTCATGCCGTTTGCTATCAGGTCAGCTATCTCTCTACTGATGGGAGTCCCTTTTTCGATAGCATCTGTTACAGCTTTGTAAGCTTCTCTGGGTAGATATTCCTGCATTTTCTTGCGGTCGAACACGTGGCTTCCGTAGTAATCGGATAATTTGTTCGAAGGGGTTGTAACTTCAAGAGGGCGCCGGTTGGCAAGCTCTTGCAAGGCGTAAAATCTCATTTTTGACATATTTGTCCTTCTTTTGTTGGTTGTTGGGCGCAAAATTATATGTTTTTTCCGGAAGTACCCCTATTTTTTAGGGGGTATTATTGAAAATAATGTGTTTTTTATGCGGATACCCCCTAAAATATTCGGGGATGTTACAGAGAAAACTCTTTTAGGGGATTTTATCTCCACTCTTTTCTATATTGAAGTTATATCTGGGCTGTAATGAAGAATCTTTCATCAGGTTTCTTAAAAAGAGAGGTATTTCGTCGTTTTACAACCTTTTTTTCTATATTTGTCCCTATATATTTGGAGGTATTGCCGTTGAAACGCGTCTTTTGTATAGGAACCTTGCTATGTCTTTTGCTTTCAGCTTGTCCGAAAGTGCAGGCAGCTTCTATCCCTGATCCTTACGATGCGAGCTTGCTTTCTGCGGACTCTATAATGAAGAAAGTCATCTTCTTTGCTCGTTTTTATGAAAGTATTATCGACGACTATAGAGCCGACCTTTATATTAAGGGAAAAGTGAATCTTCGCAAGAAAAATCACATCTTACGCTTTATTCCTACCATGTTCCGCATCCGGAAAGGAGTGAGGGAGTATATGATGGAAACTTATAGTGACTTGCATTTTACTGCTCCCGACATTTATGATCAGAAAGTAAAAGCTAGTGTCGGTACCACTTCCGAGTTTTGGGAGCTGGACGGAAGGTTGCCGGAATATTTCCATGTTAATATCTACGCTTCTACCTTATTATATGATAAGCTTCTTTCGCCTTTGGCTCCAAATGCGATGAAATATTATTCTTATCATGTCGATTCGGTAATGGGTAAAGTGCATGATTTGCAATATAAGATTAGTTTCAAACCGAAAAGCAAAAGCTTTCAGTTGGTCAGCGGTCACATGGTGGTCAGTGAGAATGTCTGGAGTGTGCGTGAGATGCATTTTAGTGGACGTTCTGAAATGTTGCGTTTCAACAATATGATACGTATGGGAGATGTGGGTGAATCGGATGAGTTTTTGCCTGTACATTATGATGTGGATGCCACTTTCCGCTTTCTGGGCAATGTGGTCGATGCCAATTATATTGCTGCTCTCGATTATAAAACCATTATTCAGAAAGACCCTTCACGGATGGACCGGAAAAGATTGAAGAGCAAGTATGATCTGTCGGAGTCCTACACATTGCGCAGTGATACGAATGCCAACAAGAAGGATAGTTCTTATTTTGAGAGTATACGTCCCATTCCGTTGACTGTACATGAACAGGACTTATATAAAGATTTCTTTTTAAGCCGTGATACTTCATATCGATATAAGAAACCCAAAAATAAGAATCTGGAATTCTGGGGACAGATAGGTGATGCGCTTATCAGCCGCTATACAGTAGATCTTTCGAAACTGGGCAGTGTGCGCTGTTCACCGCTTATCAATCCATTCTTGTTGAGTTATAGCGGGAAGAATGGTTTTTCTTACCGGCAGGAATTTAAGTACAACCGTATTTTTACGGGCGACCGTTTGTTACGTATCGTTCCCAGATTGGGTTATAACTTCAAGTATAATGAGTTTTATTGGTCGATAAAGTCAGATTTTGATTACTGGCCACGTAAGCGCGCGGCCCTTCACGTTAACCTGGGTAACGGCCACCGCATTTATAGTAGTAGGATGCTGGATGAATTGAAAAACATTCCGGATAGTGTTTTCGATTTTGATCAGATACAACTGGATTACTTTAATGACTTATACTTGCAGGTGCGCCATAGCTGGGAAGTTGTGAACGGTCTGTCACTGGATGTCGGTTTCTCCATGCATAAGCGTACGGAGGCCAATCGTTCGATGTATGTATCCACGAGGGCGACTTCGCGAAGTGTAGGCTCCTCTTCAGAAGTTTATCCTGATTGGACAGAGAAAATGCGTCATTCTTACAATAGTTTTGCTCCGCGTGTCCGTCTGACGTGGACGCCCGGTCAGTATTACTATATGAATGGGGATCGTAAAGTGAATTTACATTCCAAATATCCCAGTTTTTCAGTGGACTGGGAGCGGGGCATTAATGGGGTTTTTAAAAGTACCGGTACGTATGAGCGTGTAGAGGTGGATATTCAGCACTCCATTCCCTTGGGGTTGATGCGTGATTTTTATCTCCGCTTTGGATGGGGTGCTTTTACTAATCAAAAAGATATATACTTTGTGGATTTTGCCAATTTTACCCGTTCCAATCTTCCCGTGGGATGGAATGATGAAATTGGCGGTGTATTCCAGTTGCTTGACGGGCGGTGGTATAATTCCTCCCGTAAATATCTCCGTGGGCATTTGACGTATGAATCTCCCTTCCTGATGTTGCGTCATTTGGTGAAGTATACACAGCATGTGCTCAATGAGCGTCTTTATCTGAATGCTTTGGTTGTTCCGCATCTGAACCCTTATGTTGAGGTTGGTTATGGCATCGGCACCAATATTTTTGATTTCGGAGTCTTTGGCAGCTTTGCCAATTGGAAATTTAAGGAGATAGGTTGCAAATTCACTTTTGAGTTATTCAACCGATAATCTTTAAGTTTTTCCTGTATTTCTGTTATTAACTTCCTTTATAAATTACCCGGCTTTCGTGTTATTGTAGTTTAGAAAAACAGTGTTCTATGTTCTATAACATGCAATGACGTATTCGATGAAAGTATAGTATTTTCTCTGATTATCAATTGTTTATTTGTTTTTGACGTATTGATAACGTATTCTGAATTTTGAATTGACGTATTTAAGAATGGGTACTTAGGGCTTCTTTTATTGCATTTTACTCTATGTTTGCAGTGTTCAATTGAGAACGAAACCGAGAATTGTTAA